>Ga0209804_1001962_pt1 | contig 12806 bp, 8 predicted proteins | sample GraSoiAngelo_139_FD_185896 | JGI IMG/M metagenome (GOLD analysis project Ga0209804, IMG submission 185896) | Grasslands soil microbial communities from the Angelo Coastal Reserve, California, USA - 14_0929_12_20cm (SPAdes) (version 2) | ecosystem: Environmental > Terrestrial > Soil > Grasslands ... | reverse complement strand
GAACTCCAGGCGCATGTGGTCCGGCGTCCGCATGTTTTCCACGCGCATTCCGGCGATCACCATTCCCTGTGGGAGTGTTCGCGCGCGCAGGGAGTCGTCGTCGCGAATCTCGGACCAATGAGTGTCCTCGCTGAATTGCCAGAAGCGGTAGCCCGGTCCGTCTGCTGTCCAGGCGATGGACTTGCCGGTGAGGCGCGACTGTGTCGCGGCGAGATCCAGCAGTTGCACGAGCCGCTCGGCCTCGACGCGAAGCAGAGCGCGATCGTCGGGCCGCGTGATGGCGCTTACCAGGCCGGCGCACAATCCCATGATTAGCAGCACCACCAGCACCTCGATGAGCGTGAACCCACAGGTGCGCGCTGATCGGTTGAGTGATTGAGTGATTGAGCAATTGGGTGGCTGAATGATTGTCAATCTTCCGATCACTTGCGATTCTGTCTCGCTCACTTAACCACCCAATCACCCAATCGCCCAGTCGCCAAATCACTCATTTCTAAAGCGACCACGAACCGATGTCGGCGTCGTTGCCTTCGCCGCCGGGCGCGCCATCGGCGCCGAAACTCAACATGTCGATCTCGCCGTGTATCCCGGGATTCAGATATTGGTAGGGATTGCCCCAGGGGTCCTTGGGCAGGCGCTCGACATATCCGCCTGCTTTCCAGTTGGGCGTAAGCGGGGCAGTAGCCGGTTGCGTCACCAGCGCCTGCAATCCCTGTTCGGTCGTGGGGTAGCGCTGATTGTCGAGACGGTAGAGTTTGAGCGCCTGCATCACGCTCGCGATGTCCTGCTTCGCAGCGGTCACGCGCGCCTCATCCGGGCGGCTGAGAATTTTCGGCACTACCAGGGCGGCAAGTATGCCGAGGATGACGACCACCACCATCACTTCGAGCAACGTGAATCCGCCTTGCCATGACTTCACTTTCATTTGATGCTCCTTGCACCCGATCGATCCGAGGCCCATCCGACGTTCGCCTAAAGCCAACTATGGTCATTATCGCCATCGCCCCGTGAATGCTCAGTGCGGCAGCGAACATACGGAGGAGCGATTTCGTCCTATCCTGCGATGTGTCCCATCCTGCAGACGGGTATTCCGCCTGACGAAAGATGCAATCGACCTCCCTTGGACGATCGAATTTTGCGCAAACGGCAGTTGTGTCACTGGTGACATTCGCCGCACTCGCGCTGCTTGGCCTGGTGCTGGCGTACTGGACCTGGGCGTGGCTCGGCCGGCGACCTGAGCCGCGTGCGCAGGTGGCGGTGCAGGCAGGCGGCCGGGTGGAGGCCGCATACGGTCTGTTCGGCAGCGCGCAACGGGACCGCAACGGCGCCGCGCCGGCGGGAATCGCACTCAGGCTGCTCGGCGTCGTGGCCGCCTCAGGTAGCCGGTCGGGCTACGCGGTGCTGCGGCTGGATGCGAAGAAAACGGTCGCGGTGCCGCAAGGCGCAGACGTCGAACCGGGCCTGCGGCTCGTGGAGGTTCATACCGATCACGTTATCCTGGAGCGCAACGGGGCTCGCGAATCGCTTGCGTGGCCGCAGAAGAACGCAGCCGCCAATTCCGCCTCGCCAACTAACAAATGACAACAAATGACATCCGCGTCACTTGCTGACAGCGCGTCCGAGGCTCAATTTATGAAGCGTTACAGGTTACCGATTGCCATCGTGTGGATCGGCGCGGCCGCTTTTGCCCTGCCGGCGTGGCCTGCCGAAACGACACCCGCCGAGGGTGCTAGCGTGTCCGCGCGCCCCGCCGACCCCGATAACGTCACCCTCAACTTCGTCGACACCGACATCGAGGGCGTGGTGAAAGCGGTGAGCGAGATCACCGGCAAGAACTTCGTGCTCGATCCGCACGTCAAGGGCACCGTCAACATCGTCTCGGCGCGGCCGATGGCGCGCGCGCTGGTGTACGAGGTGTTCCTCTCGGCGCTGCGACTGCAGGGCTACGCCGCCGTCGAGGAACGCGGCGTGGTCAAGATCATTCCGGAGGCCGACGCCAAACTCCACGCGGGCCGCACTGTCGGCCCGAACGAGCGGCCGCGCGTCGCCGGCGACCAGATCCAGACCCAGGTATTCACGCTCAAGTACGAATCGGCGGCGCAGCTGCTGCCGATCCTGCGCCCGCTGATCGCCCCCGCGAACACGATCACCGTTTATCCGGCGAGCAACACCCTGGTGATCACGGACTACGCCGGCAACCTGCAGCGCATCGACAGGATCATCGACGCGATCGACCAGCCGGGCGGCACCGACCCGGTCGTGATCCCGCTGCGGCATGCGTCGGCGCTCGATGTCGCGCTCCTCGTCAACCGCCTGTTCGCGGATTCGGCGCAGGCCGCGGCCGACACCTCGCAGCGCCTGAGCGTGGTGGCAGACGCGCGCTCGAACAGCCTCGTTGCGCGCGCTGACAACCCGTCGCGCATCACGCGGCTGCGCACCCTCGTCGCGATGCTCGACTCGCCGACCAGCGCTGCGGGCAACCTGCACGTCGTGTACCTGAAGAACGCCGAAGCGGTGAAGGTGGCGGAGACGCTGCGCGCGATCTACCTGGGAGAGAGCGTTCCCGCGGCGGCGCCCCGGGCCATGGCCCTTCCGGTCTCGGCATCGCCCGCCGGCACGCCGCCGCTGCTGTCGCCGGCCTTGCCCGGATCCCAGGCGGTTGCGCTCGCGCCCGGCATGATCGTGGCCGACCCGGCGACCAACTCGATCCTCATCAACGCCCCCGATGCGATCTACAACAACCTGCGCGCGGCGCTGGACAAGCTCGACGTGCGAAGGGCGCAGGTTTATGTGGAGGCGCTGATCGCGGAGATCAGCGCCGACAAGGCCGCGGAATTTGGCATCCAGTGGCAGGACCTGAGCGGCGTGGACAAAACCGGCGCGCACGCCTTCGGCGGCACGAACTTCGGCGGCCCCGGCCAGAACGTGCTGGGCATCGCGGCGAATCCCGCATCGGCCGGACGCGGCCTCAACATCGGCGTGATCAAGGGCGTGGTCACGATCCCCGGCATCGGCACCCAGATCCTCAACCTCGGCGTGCTGGTGAGGGCGCTGGAAACCAACAACAACGCCAACATCCTGTCGACGCCGACGCTGCTGACCCTCGACAACGAGGAAGCGAGGATCGTCATCGGCCAGAACGTGCCTTTCATCACGGGGCAGTACGCGCTTACGGGCGCTGCCACGACACCGAGCCCGTTCCAGACCGTCGAGCGGCGTGATGTCGGCCTGACGCTGCGGGTGAAGCCGCAGATCTCGGAGGGCGGTACCGTCAAGCTGCAGCTCTACCAGGAAGTCTCCAGCATCCAGGACACGTCCAACCCCGCCGGCGTGATTACGAACAAGCGCGCCGTCGAATCGATGGTGCTGGTGGATGACGGGCAGATCGTGGTGATCGGCGGCCTGATCCAGGATACGGTCAAGGACGGCGTCGAAAAGGTGCCGCTGCTGGGCGACCTGCCGCTGCTCGGCGCGCTCTTCACGTACAACACGCGCTCGCGTACCAAGACCAACCTGATGGTGTTCCTGCGCCCGACGGTGCTGCGCGATTCGAAGCAAGCCGAGTCGCTCACCGGCGGGCGCTACGACTACATTCTCGGCGAGCAATACAAGGCGACACCCCCGCACAGCCTGCTGCTTCCCGAGGTGGAATCACCCACCCTGCCGCCGAAAACGGCGCCGGCGACCCGGCCGGCGCCGCCGCCGGAAATCGAGCTAAGGCCGGACCGCGGTGAGGGGCCCCAATTATGAACCGAGGTGCAAGCAGGATTCCCTACGCGTTTGCCAAAGCCAACGGTGTCGTTGTCACCGCCTTAGATGGAGGTGGAGCGGAGGTGGCGGTGCGCAGCGACGCCCACTCGGGTGCGCTCGCCGAATTGCGCCGGACGCTCGGTGTGCCGCTACGCGCCCGCCGCGTTGATGCCGGGGAATTCGACGAGCTAGTCACCGCGTCGTACAGCGGTGCAGATGCCAACGCAGTGGCGCTGGCCGGCGACCTCGCGCAGGACCTAGACCTCTCCAGGTTGCTGCAGGAAATCCCCAGGATCGAGGATCTGCTCGAAAGCCAGGACGATGCGCCGGTCATCCGCCTGATCAATGGATTGTTCACCCAGGCGCTGCGCGACGGCGCCTCGGATATCCATATCGAGCCCTTCGAAACGCGCTCGGTGGTGCGGCTGCGCATCGACGGCACGCTGCGCGACCTGATCGAGCCGGCGCGCGCGCTGCATGCGGCGATCGTCTCGCGCGTGAAGATCATGGCGCAGCTCGATATCGCGGAGAAGCGCCTGCCGCAGGACGGCCGCATCGCGCTGCGCGTGGCCGGCAAGCCGGTCGACGTGCGCGTGTCGACGATCCCGACCGGGCACGGCGAGCGCGTGGTGCTGCGCCTGCTCGACAAGCAGGCCGGGCGGCTCGACCTGACGCGTCTCGGCATGCACGACGCTGAGCTGGCGCACATGGACAGGCTGATCAAGGAGCCTCACGGCATAGTTCTGATCACTGGCCCGACCGGCTCGGGCAAGACGACGACGCTCTACGCCGCGCTGTCGCGGCTCGATGCGACCGCGCTCAACATCATGACCGTCGAGGACCCGATCGAATACGCCCTCGACGGCATCAGCCAGACCCAGGTCAACACCAAGATCGAGATGAGTTTCGCGCGGGCGCTGAGGACCATTCTGCGCCAGGATCCGGACGTGGTCATGATCGGCGAAATCCGCGATCTGGAGACCGCGCAGATCGCGGTGCAGGCGAGCCTCACCGGTCATCTGGTGTTCGCGACGCTGCACACCAACGATGCGGTGAGCGCCGTCAACCGCCTCGTCGACATGGGCGTGGAGCCGTTTCTGCTCGCCTCCAGCCTGATCGGAGTCGTCGCGCAGCGCCTGGTTCGCCAGCTTTGCCAGGAATGCCGGAAGGCGGTCGTGCGAGACCCGCAACAGCTCGAGGTTGTGGACACCGGCGTAGTGCCGGCGGGCGGAACCATATATACCGCACTCGGTTGCGCCGTCTGCAACCAATCTGGTTACCGCGGCCGCACCGGCATTTACGAAATGCTGACGGTCGACGACGGCTTGCGCCGGCTGATCCATGCTCGCACATCGGAGCAGCAGCTGCGCGACTACGCGGTCGCGCACGGCATGCGGTCGCTGCGGGAAGACGGCTCGCGCTGGGTTGTTCAAGGCGTGACCAGCTTGGAAGAGCTGACGCGCGTAACGGGGGAATAGCGACATGTCCAGAGAAAGCGCGATAGCTGCCAGCTTCGAGGTCCAGCGTCAGGCGGCATTGCTCAAAACGGGAGCCCTGCAGAGCGCGATTTTCAACAGCGCCAACTTCTCGAGCATCGCCACTGACGCGAAGGGTGTCATCCAGATCTTCAACGTCGGCGCCGAGCGCATGCTGGGCTACGCGGCCGCCGACGTGATGAACAAGATCACGCCGGCCGACATTTCCGATCCGCAGGAAGTAATCGCGCGTGCCAAGGCGTTGAGCGTCGAGCTCTCCACGCCGATTACGCCGGGCTTCGAGGCATTGGTGTTCAAGGCCTCACGCGGCATCGAGGACATCTACGAGTTGACCTACATCCGCAAGGATGGCAGCCGCTTTCCGGCCATCGTGTCGGTCACGGCGCTGCGCGATGCTCAAAACGCAATTATCGGCTACCTGCTGATCGGAACCGACAACAGCGCCCGCAAGCGGGCGGAAGAGGCTCTGCTCAAGGCGGGGGCTCTCCAGAGCGCAATCTTCAACAGCGCCAACTTCTCGAGCATCGCCACTGACGAGAAGGGTGTCATCCAGATCTTCAACGTCGGCGCCGAGCGCATGCTGGGCTACGCGGCCGCCGACGTGATGAACAAGATCACGCCGGCCGACATTTCCGATCCGCAGGAAGTAATCGCGCGTGCCAAGGCGTTGAGCGTCGAGCTCTCCACGCCGATTACGCCGGGCTTCGAGGCATTGGTGTTCAAGGCCTCACGCGGCATCGAGGACATCTACGAGTTGACCTACATCCGCAAGGATGGCAGCCGCTTTCCGGCCATCGTGTCGGTCACGGCGCTGCGCGATGCTCAAAACGCAATTATCGGCTACCTGCTGATCGGAACCGACAATACCGCGCGCAAGCAGGTCGAAACAGAGCAAAAGAAGCTCGATCAGCGTCTGCGCGACCAGCAGTTCTACACGCGCTCGCTCATCGAATCCAACATCGACGCGATCATGACCACCGATCCGTCCGGCACCATCACCGATGTCAATAAACAGATGGAGGTGCTCACCGGTTGCACGCGCGATGAACTGATCGGCGCGCCGTTCAAGAACTACTTCACCGATCCGGAGCGAGCCGAGGCAGCTATCAAGCTGGTGCTGAGCGAAAAGAAGGTCACCAACTACGAGCTCACCGCGCGCGCCCGGGACGGCAAGAAAACAGTGGTGTCTTACAATGCGACCACCTTCTACGACCGAGATAGCACTCTGCAGGGCGTGTTCGCCGCTGCGCGCGACGTCACGGAGCGCAAACGCCTCGACCAGGCGCTGCAGGAAACGAACGTCGAGCTGGAGAGCGCCAAGTTCGTGGCGGAAAAAGCCAGCCTCGCGAAATCGGATTTCCTTTCCAGCATGAGCCATGAGTTGCGCTCCCCGCTCAATGCGATCCTCGGTTTCGCTCAGTTGATGGACGCCGACTCTCCGCCGCCAACGCCCTCCCAGAAGGAAAGCATTGACCAGATTCTCCACGCGGGATGGCATCTGCTGAAGCTGATCAACGAAATCCTCGATCTCGCCAAGGTCGAGTCCGGGCAGCTGTCGCTGTCGCGGGAGCCGGTGTCGCTGGCCGAAGTCATGCTCGAATGTCAGGGCATGATCGAACCGCAGGCGCAACAGCGCGACATCCGCATGACCTTTCCCCAGTTCGACATCCCTTACTTTGTCAATTCCGATCGGACCCGGTTGAAGCAGGTTCTCATCAACCTGCTTTCTAACGCGATCAAATACAACAAGGCGGGCGGAACGGTCGTCGTGGACTGCATCGCGAGCACCCCAGGACGCATTCGCGTGAGCATCAGGGACACCGGGGCGGGGTTGCCCCCGGAAAAGCTGGCGCAGCTCTTTCAGCCGTTCAATCGTCTCGGACAGGAGGCTGGCGGCGAGGAAGGCACAGGCATCGGCCTCGTGGTGGCCAAGCGACTGGTCGAACTAATGGAGGGCGTAATCGGCGTGGAAAGCACCGTCGGGGTGGGAAGCGTGTTCTGGTTCGAACTCATCTCGGTTGCTGAGCCACACGTTTCCATGGAAGGAGGTGAAGCAGCGGCATTGGCCCAACCGCATCTGTCTCGCGGAGCGCAGCTACACACCCTGCTCTATGTAGAAGACAACCCGGCGAACCTGAAACTGGTCGAGCAAATCATCGCGCGCCACCCCGACATGCGCCTGCTGACTGCAGTGAACGGGAATGTCGGCATCAAACTTGCGCGCGACAACCAGCCGGACGTGATCCTGATGGACATTAATCTGCCTGGCATCAGCGGTATCCAAGCGCTAAAATTCCTGCGTGAAGATCCGGTAACGGCGCACATCCCGGTGGTTGCCCTCAGTGCCAATGCCATGCCAAGCGATATCAAGAAAGGCCTGAAGGCAGGATTTTTCCGTTATCTCACCAAACCTATCAAGGTCAACGAGTTCATGGACACGCTGGACGCGGCGCTGAAATTTGCGAAAACGGAATCGGCCTGCGCAAATAAGGAGGAAAAAGCGTGACGGTTAGTGCACCCGACATTCTTAACGCCAGCATCCTGATTGTTGACGATCAGGAGTCCAATGTCCTTCTGCTCGAGCGGATGTTGCGCGGTGCCGGCTATGTTTCCATCACGTCCACGATGGATCCGGGCGAGGTCTGCGGGCTTCACCTCAAGAACCGCTACGACCTGATCCTGCTCGATCTCCAGATGCCCGGGATGGATGGATTCCAGGTGATGGAAGCCCTCAAGACAAACGATGCGGACGGCTACCTTCCGGTCATCGTGCTCACTGCCCAACCCGGCCACAAGCTGCGCGCGTTGCAAGCCGGCGCCAAGGATTTCGTGAGCAAACCGTTCGATGTTCTCGAAGTGAAAACGCGAATTCACAACATGCTGGAAGTACGACTGTTGTACAAACAGGTTGAGAATTACAGCAAGATGCTGGAACACATGGTGGAGAAACGGACCGCCGAACTGCGCGAAAGCGAAGCGCGCTTTAGCGCCCTGAGGGATATGGCAGGATTCTGCGCGCAGATCCGGCAACAGCGCACACCCCGATCATAGCGCCCAGTGCAAATGCGATGTCCCACGATATCAGGAACGGCCTGGACGCAGGATTCTTCCACTATCTCACCAAACCCATCGTGGTCGACGACGGCTGGCGCCGGGTTGTTCAAGGCGCGCCCAGCGTGGAAGAGTCGGCGCGCGTGACGGGCGAATAGCGACTGCCCATGGAAGCATTCCAATACGAGGCGCTGAACGCCGCCGGTCGCACGGTATCCGGCGTGGTGCAGGCCGACACGGCGCGCCAGGCGCGCATGCAGTTGCGTGCACAGGGTCTGCTGCCCTCGATGATCGGCCAGGTACACGCGCGCGAGCGCGCACGGCAGGTATGGGCGCGGGGCATCTCATCGGCCGAGCTGAGTCTGGTGACCAGGCAGATGGCGACACTGCTCGACTCCGGCCTGACGATGGAGCAGTCGCTCAACGCTCTGATCGAAGAGGCCGCCGAGCCGATGACGCGGGAGGTGCTGACCGGAGTCAAAACCGAAGTGACGGCCGGTCTGTCATTGGCCGGGGCGCTGGGCGCCTACGAAAAGAGTTTTCCGGAATTCTACCGGGCGCTGGTGCATGGCGGCGAGGAATCGGGCGCGCTGCCGACCGTGTTGCAGCATCTCGCCGATTATCTCGACGCGCGCCAGGCGCTGAAACAGAAAACCGGTCTCGCGCTGCTTTACCCCATCCTGGTCACGGTCGTGGCGATCATGATCGTCACCGGCCTGCTGGTCTACGTGGTGCCGCAGGTCATAGGGGTGTTCCAGCAGTCGCGACAGCGGCTGCCTTTGTTGACTCGCGCGCTGATCGGGCTGAGCGACTTCCTGCGCGCGACTTGGCCGTATCTCGTCGCGATCATCGTCGGGGGGGCGGTGGCTGCACGCATTGCGCTGCGCCGCGCTACCGCAAGACGCCGCTGGCACGTCCTGTTGCTGCGCATGCCCTGGCTGGGATCGCTGATTCGCGGCGTCAACACCTCGCGCTTCGCCAGCACGCTCGCCATTCTGGTCGGCGGTGGCGTGCCGCTACTCTCCGCGCTCGACTCCGGCGCGCGGGTGATGACCAACATGGTGATGAGAGAGGCCATCGAGCGCGCGATCGAGCGGGTGCACGAAGGCGCCAGCCTGGCGCGGGCGCTGGGCGAAACGCGCGCGTTTCCGCCGCTCCTGATCCACCTGGTGGCGAGCGGGGAGGCGAGTGGGAAGCTCGAGCAGATGCTCAAGCGCGCCGCGCACCTGGAGACTCAGGCGCTGGAGCGGCGCCTGGCGGTGTTCCTGACCCTGCTCGAGCCGGCGATGATCCTGGTGATGGGGGGAATCGTGCTGTTGATCGTGCTCGCGATATTGCTGCCGATCATCGAAATCAACCAGCTGGTGCATTGATCCGGTTCTCCAGCGGCTTCGACGTTTCCCTGATGGGTGGCTTGACACAGCGATGATGAAGTTCGTCGCCGAGAGCGCCAGCTGGTAATAGCCTCGCGGGCGTTTCCGCTTTCGCGCCTTGTCACTCACACCGATTTAGCCTGATCTACCGACCCAACAACCCCGGGGGGAAGACCCGGCTTTCTCCCGGTCTGCTGTTCACTCCCGGCCCAGGCGTACTGTGCGCCAGCGTACGGTTCATCGGCAGCGGCGCCCTTTGGGAGGTGGCAAGCACCAGCCAGCCATGGCTGCATCACTCAAACCCAAGGAAAACCAACTGCTTGCCGCCCTGCCCGCATCGGACTACTAGCGCCTGCTGCCCCATCTGGAACCCGTAGCGTTGCCGCTTGGCTTGGTTGTCTTCGAATCCGGCAGCAAATTGCGATACCTGTATTTCCCCACTAGCGGTATCAAGCGGCCGGCGCGAAGAAAGCCGGAACGAGGAGGACCATCCCCGAGCAGCGTGCGGCGTGCGGCGTGCCGCAGGCACAGTTCAACCTGTCGCTTAGGCAAGCCGAATTTGGTGACCACCCTGAAGTTCGGGTGACGCGCGGGTCCTGACAAACTTCGCGAAATCCTCGACGTTCAGGGGATGGCAGAAATAGAAACCCTGTCCCTCATTACACTGCCGAGCCTCAAGAAATCTGAGCTGTTCTTCCGTTTCCACGCCCTCGGCGATCACCCGCTGGTTGAGATCCCTTCCCATGCTGATGACTGCACTGATGACCGAGGCATCGTTGGCATTGAGAAGCATCTTGTGCACGAACGACTGGTCGATCTTCAGGGTGTCGATCGGGAATTGCGTCAGGTAGCTCAGGCTCGAGTAGCCGGTGCCGAAGTCATCGACAGAAAGCTGCACTCCCAAGGTCTTGAGTGCCCGGAGCGTGGATCCGGTCGAGTCCGTATCCGGCATGAGGACGCTTTCGGTCAGCTCGAGTTCAAGGCAGCCAGGCTCAAGGCCGGTCTCCGTTAGGATGCCGCGAACGTCTTCGAGAAAGCCCTCGTGCCGGAACTGCACCGCGGAGATGTTGACCGCCACCGGCATGGCCTCCACGCCTGCGTCTACCCAGGCTTTGGCTTGCCTGCATGCTTCGCGCAGAACCCAGTTGCCGATCGGGGTGATGAGACCGCAGTCTTCCGCGATGGAAATGAACTGCTCGGGAGGGATGGTGCCGCGAATCGGATGCAGCCAGCGAATCAGGGCCTCGGTGCCGGTCAGCGCACCGGTCTTCAGGTTTATTTTCGGCTGATAGTGTAGGCTGAACTCGCCCCGCTCCAGCGCGCCGCGCAGGCTGGCTTCGGTGGAGAGTCGCTCGACGACCCGGGTATTCATGTCCTGCGTGAAGAACTGGTAATTGTTGCGCCCGTTTTCCTTCGCGTAATACATCGCGGTGTCCGCACTCTTGATCACGGTGTCCACGTCCCGACCGTCATCCGGGTACACTCCTATGCCGATACTCATGGTGACATGGAGGTCCTGCGCGTCGATGCGATGCGGCAAGGCCAGCGCGGTGACTATTTTTTTTGCGAAGCGGGCGGCATCCTGCGGGTGCCCGATTTCCGGAAGCAGCACCAGGAATTCATCCCCGCCCTGGCGGGAGACGGTGTCCGAGGCGCGCACACAAGCGAGCAGGCGTGTCGCAACCGACAGCAGCAGTTTGTCGCCCATCCCATGCCCCAGGGAGTCGTTGATATGCTTGAAGCGATCCACGTCCAGAAACAATATTGCGGTCTTTCTCCTGTGCCGACGAGCCAACGCGATCGCCTGAACAAACCGTTCATTCAGCAGCACCCGATTGGGTAAATCGGTGAGAGCATCGTGTTGGGCCAGATGGGCCATTTTTTCCGCCAATTCCCGCGAGCGGGTGACATCGTGGAAAACCAGCACTGCGCCGGTTACCTTGCCGTCGCGGTCGTGAATGGGAGCGGCTGAATCTTCGATCCCGACCTCGTGGCCATTGCGCTGGACCAGTATCACGCCGGCGGCCATGCCCACGGTCTTGTTTTCCGCGAGGGCCATCTCCGCCGGATTCCGCGCGGGCCGTCGGGAGTCGCCGTCGAGGATGTGGAACACTTCGGCAAGCGGCCGGCCCTCTGCCTCCTCTCTACACCAGCCGGTCAACCTCTCCGCGACCACATTTAGATAACTGATGTTGCCTGCTATGTCGGTGGTGAGCACCGCGTCGCCGATGGAGTTGAGCGTGACCCGGGCGCGTTCTTGTTCTCCGAACAACGCTTCTTCGGTCGACTTGCCCACCGATATATCCTGAACCTGCCAGACGAAATACAAAGGCGCACCGTTCCCGTCGCGCACCAGCGACATGCTCAGGAATACGTGTACGTTGTGCCCCGTTTTGTGAACATAGCGTTTTTCTACCTCGTAAGTGGCGATCTCGCCCGCCAGCAATTTCGCCGCGTGAGCGGAAATGATCGCCAGGTCGTCGGGATGAGTCATGGCATGATAGGTAAGGCCCAGCATTTCCGGCTCGGAATATCCGACGATTCCGCACAGGGCTCGATTGACTTTCAGCCAGCGGCCATCGGGTGCTACTAGGGCCATGCCGATCACAGCATAGTCAAAGGCGCTGTGGACACCCGACTCGGGGTCCTGCGATGCCGCCGGAGGGGGAGAGGATGGGCGGCCGCCGGCCTCGGCCGTGTGTTGCCGTCGGTGACCGACCTCTGCCTGCATGGATTCGAAGGGCTTCTGCGCCGGAGCCGCGTCGGGGGCGGCAACCCCGGCCTGGCCTTGCGCGCCTTTGAACCGCCTTCGCCTCGTGGCCGGCACTCGGCCGAGTTTTCCTATACTCATTGATGTCTCCTTGCCCGGTGCACGTGACGCCGCTTGAGCGGTGCATTCCGGCAGATGTCCTTCACTTCTGCAACGATAGTTGAAGCAATCGAAAGGCTACGGTGCGCTAGCGCACATATTGCGTTACATCTAGCGCAGATAAGGCAATACATCACATAGGGCAATACCTTGCTGCAAAGGGTAGTTGAAGCAATCGAAAGGCGACCGTTCGCTATCGGACATAGAGCAATACAAATACATCCCATAGGGAAATACATGACCATGGACGCCCGATAGACCGTTCGG
>Ga0209804_1001959_pt1 | contig 12818 bp, 7 predicted proteins | sample GraSoiAngelo_139_FD_185896 | JGI IMG/M metagenome (GOLD analysis project Ga0209804, IMG submission 185896) | Grasslands soil microbial communities from the Angelo Coastal Reserve, California, USA - 14_0929_12_20cm (SPAdes) (version 2) | ecosystem: Environmental > Terrestrial > Soil > Grasslands ... | reverse complement strand
GGAGGATTTCGCCGCGTTTGCATCGCGAATGCCGCAGTCGATCGCGGCGTCGCTCGTATCGGCTGCCGAGTCGTGGCTTATGAACGAGCGCCGCAACGCGCTTCCGCTGGCGGGCGCGATCCTGAAGGCTGCGAACCGCGCCGAATTGCCGGACGTGCCCGTTCAAGAGCTGGCATTGAGTGCGGCGGAGTGCGGCGAAGCGCCGGCGATCTGGCTGCCCGCCATTCTCGATTTCGCAGGGCGGCTCGATGACGGCGGCGATTCCGCGGCGTCGCAGCAATTCGTCCGCCGGCTCGATCGCCTCCGCGAACAGCCCGCCAAAGGTAACGCCGATGCGCTCCGGCAGTTCGTCTCCGCGCTGCACGAGCGAACCGCGCAACGGGCGCGCGCCGGCGCTTGCACGCGAGCGCTCGTCCGCTTCACGCGTCCATGGAGCGACGCCGCCTCGCTCGCCGACGCGCTGCAGATGGCGATGGCCGCGCGTGCCTCGGAATGGAGCGACGTCGTCGCCGATCTCGTGGCCGCGATCGGCACCGCTTCGGCGCGTCTGTTGGCGACGTACTGGCAGCGTACGAACACCTTCGAGTTCGCCGCCGTCCCGCCGAACCTCATCGAGGGGTTATCGATTCTCGGCGCCGAGTCGCGGTACGGGGTGGTGGCGCACTGGCTTCCGCGCCTGCGATCGCTGCCGGACAACGGCGCTGCGGCGCGGTTTTTCGACATGCTGGCGTCGATTGCCACGGAGGATCGGCGGCCGGAAATTGCGATCGAACGGTCGTGGCATGAGATTGAACACGATCGCGCGGACGCAGTCACGCTGGCCCGCATCGATGCCGCCTCGCGCGAACGCAGGCAGCCGGTGGAACGGGCTCTGCGCGACGCGATCACGAGGGTCATGGAGCGCAAGCGGACGGCGATCGAGCGTGCGCTCTGGCTCGTCCACGTCACGGCGGACCTGATGACGACCGCACCGTCGACTCGGCGCATCATCGAACGCCATTACCTGTCGAAGGAGTTGCGCCGCATCGAAGCGGAGCAGTGGACTGAGTTCCTGGATGCATCGGGAGACGACGTCTTCTTGCATGGAAACGTCCGCCTGACGGTCGCCTATGAACTGGCGCTGTCGAATGCCGGCGACGCTGTCCGCCGTATGGAGCGGCGTTACCGCAATGGCGACTACGCCGACGCGCTGGCCGTCCTTGGCGGCGCGTCGCGCGGGATCATGGAAACCGTCGCAGTCTGGGGAAGCAAAGGGATCGACCGCCTGCGCGGCGAGGGGCGGCTATGAACATGAAATGCGAGCAGTGCGGACGCCTGGTGGACCACAAGCCATGTCCGTTCTGCCAGAGCACTCGCGTTCGCGAGCTGCGGCCGGGCGAGGCCGTAACCGCGGAAGCGCATCCCGCGCCGTCGTCGCCGATCATTACGCCGTCTCCTCGCGCGCACAAAGTGTTCGAGGCTCCCGGGCCGGCGCGGACGGAGACAGCCCGCAGGCCGCCATCTCCGCCGCGGACGGAACCCGCGAAGACGCCACCGCCGGCGAAGGAGCAGCCGGCGCCGCCGCGCGAGGAGCGATGGACAGCCGCGGAGGCGACGGCGAGTACAGTCAGGGAGCCGATACCGCGGCCTCCTGCGCCCGAAGTGAAGCAGAAAGAGATCCGGAACCTCTCCGAATTCGAAGCTCTCCTCAACGTGAAGCACTTCAGCTCCGTGATTCTCTGCGGCATGAGCAATTCCGGGAAGTCGGAGATTGCGTCAGGCTTCACGCGCGCGAACACCTACTTTCGCGGGCGTTCGCAGACTTCGACGCTACGCTCCACGTCCGGAAAGATGTACAGCCTGGGCGGAACGCTCCCTGACGAGGTCTGGTTTCAGCCGATCAACGCGCGGCGGAGGCTGGTGTTTCTCGATCCTTCCGGCGAATTCTTCAAACGCATTTCTCCGACGGAGCGTCAGCGCCTCAATCTTCCCGACGTCACTCCCGATCATTTTCGTTTCGTGCGCTCGGCGGTCGAGAAACTCGCCGCGGTCGTGCTCGTCGTCGATCTGACGAAGACGCTCGATGAGTTGGGCGCCAGTCCGTGGCTCAATCAGGAGATTGATCTCGACTCCACGCTAGGTGCGCTCCGATTCCTCCGCCATGGAAAGATCGAGGAAGTGGAAAACGTCACGTTGTCCACTCTCATTTATTCGGATCTCCGGCGCTTGCCTCGTCTGGACGTTCCCGTGCTCGTTCTGTTTTCGAAAGCGGACATGCTGGGCGAGCTGACATCGTTCATTGCTCACGCACGCGAGACGGTACCGATTCGATTTCGTGCACACCATGAAAACGCCTGAACCGGGCGAGCTCCGGCCTGAGCATGGCAAGGTCGACGCCATCCAGGTCGAGCGTCCCTGCGGTGTGCTCCTCTCGATGGAGTGGCTCCTCAGCGATGCCTTCCGCTGGATGCCTTCGCTTCCGACGAGATTCCTGGAGGGCTTTTGATGAGGGCGCCGCGGCATCCGGAATCGTGGTGGTTCCTTCCGGCCGTCGGCCTGACGTCACTCATTGGCATCGTCCTGTTCGTCATCGTCTACCGGACTGCGACACAGAATCGCAGTTTCGCTTCGTTCGGCGAATCGGCGCGGCAGGAACTCGCGCAATTGAAGATCGCGCCGCACGCCACAGCGGCGGAAGAATCGCAGTGGGTGGCCAGCGGCTTCACCACCGGCTACCTCATGGCGCCCGTCGGACCGTTTCCGTGCCGCGAATGCGTCGATCGACTCCCGCTCGCCGATCGCGCCGCGGCGCGGCAGGCCTTCGATGCCATGGCCGCGGGCGACAACGAAGCGGCCATCAGCGCCGAAGCCGCGATCGCCGACGCGCATCCCGGCAATCTGCTCGTGGCCGATATTCTGGCGACGGCCCTCGTCCGCGCGGAGCGCTTTGCCGAAGCGGATCAGGTCATCTCCAAGGCGCTCGACAGCACCGACTCCGACGAACGGATCATCCTCGCCGCCAGATCCCTGTACTCGAATTTCGACCTCGACGACGTCCAGTTTTCGACGATCATCCATCTCCATCACGCCCTCGGCATCGCCCGTTTGTCGGAGGCAGGTTCCGAGCCGCCATGGAAGGCGGTGAAGAATGTGATCGGTTCCGTCCGGGAGCTGAGCCGCAAGCGCCTCCTCGGAACTGCGAAGGGACAATCGACGGCCAGCAAACTGCTCATCGCTGCTCCCGGTTGTCCGCCCGGTCCGAGCAGCCTGTCGTCGTACGACCTCTATAACAATCTGATCGTCGGCTACGTGCGGCGGCCCGACTACAAAGACACCGACATCAACCGGCGCAAGGAGTTCGCGCGGTCGTCGAAGACCTACCCGAGCGCCGTCCATCAACTTCTTCTCGCACAGGTCGAGCGCGCGAAGACCAACAACTGGAAGAACGAGTCGTATCTCTGGGCGTTGTCGAATGCCGAACAGGTGCTCGATTTTCGCCGTCCGGACGACGCCCGATTGAACGTCAACATCGTGCAACTGCTGGACTGGTGGATGGACGATGCGCGCTGCAAGGACATCTGCACGCCCGACCTTCTGATGCAATTGCACACGGTTCAGGACGACCTGATCGCGCGTGCGATCCGCCGCCACAACGTGACGGCCGATCAGCAGCGCGAGTTCGCCACTGCCGTCACGCGCTTGCTCGCGAAGTCGCATGCTGATCGCGCCGCGCTGGCCGCGGACATCACCACCATCCGCGGCTGGCTTCCGGCCGAACAGGCGCAAGCCGCGGATGACCTGCTCAACGCCGAACGCGCGCGCGCCGCGCTGCCGCAATTCATCGTCGATCCGCAGCCCGACACCGAGCTGCCGGTCGACAAACTCGGCCGCCGCGCTGATCGTTGGTATGCCGCGGCGCTGAACGACTTCACCGCCGGCGCGGCAACGTGGGCGTCCGGCCGCTCCGCCGCCGAGAAACGGCAGGTCATCATCGCCAGCCGGCAGCTCCTCGGCGCAGCGACTCCGCCGCCGGAACTCGTGGAGCTGGAATCGCAGTTGCCGTGGACGCAACGGACGGCGGTGCGGCTGACGGCGTCGAAGACGTGGTGGCTGTTCGTCGGACTGCTCTTCGCCGCCGTCGTCTGGTTCATCATCATCTGGATCCTCATGCAGATACGCGAGTGGCGCGTACTTCATGGATCGTTCTACAACGCGGAGCTGAAGTACCAGCGCGCAACGGGAGAGCAGCCGCCGCGATGATCTTTAATCTCCTCAGCATCAGCAGTCTGTTGCTGCTGGCGGCGCCGTTGGTGCTCCTTGCGGCCGTCGTCCGGCTGCGTCCGCGCGCACTCCAGCCGGCGACCGTGCGGCTACTGGTGATCCTGTATCTCGTTCCGGCCGTGGCGCCGATTCTGATCAGCGTGATCTGGCGGATCCCGTCGACGCGGATCGTCATCGAATTGCGCGGCATCGCTTTTCGTGCGGCACCTGACGGCGCGTTGCGCGAGCGCATCACGGAACGGACGCCGGGCAGCGGACGGCTTCTGATCGGCGAGGGAGGGAGCCCTCATCGCGGCGGCAGCTCGTTCGGAACCTTGCAGTTTCGCGGCGCAGAAAAAAAAGGAAGCGTGACTGTCGAGATCCCGCCGCCCGAGTCGCGCAGCGGACTGATCGCGGTCGCGAACAAAGGATTGATCGGCGCCGAGCCCATCGAAGACGGCGACCGCATCTGCGTCCAATCCGGCTGCTGGACGTACGACGCATCGCATCGCTCATTTACGCAGGGCACCGCGGTATTTCGCATTCCGCCGCGGCAGGCGAAGCTGCCGGACCTACTCGCTCGACGCGCTCGCAAACCACAGCCTTGCCTCGCAGACCCGGTTCCGCTCATTTGTCTGCTACTCGAACCCGGGGCCACGCCTTCGGCTTGTGACTCTCGACGCGGGAGTCCGTCTCGTCCGCGGGAACAAGCCCGTCATCTCGACGATGTCCGCGCCTGTCGCCGATGGAGAGCGCATCTCCATCTATTCGCTTCCATACGACGCCGCGGGTTTCGAGAACTCCGGCATCGTCGAGCGCCGCAGCACGACCTGCCGCATCGGGACGCGCAGTTTCGCGCTGGAGTTCGATACGCCGGAAGTGCATTCGGTGACGGTGGCGGAGCTCGACGCCCTCCGCCTGCCGGCGCCGGACGATGCGAAGAAATCGAAGATCGTGGGTCTGGCCATGGGCAACTCGCAGATGACCGACCGCAGCCTGTACTTCACCGGCGTCAGCGAGGCGGTGGCGTTGCAGGCAAATTCGCTGCTCGAACTCTCGCGATTTTTTCCGCGCGACTTTCAGCCGTCGTTTCGCATCGTCTCGCCGCGCGGCGGCGCCGATGCGGCGCTGGGGCGGCTCACCTGGATCGGAGCGACGGATCTGGCGGCGTTCCGAATGCAGGTTTTCCGTCCTCCGTTCCTTCTTCTTCTGCTCGGCATCCTGATGCAGATCGCGAAGATCGTCAGCGCGCGCCAGGCCGGCCTGACCAACGGACAAGTTCTCGCGGCCGGCGCGATCGAAGCGCTGGTCACAGTGCGCCTGCTCGTCGGCTACCGCATTTGGGCCATGCCTCCGCACATCGTGGAAGGTGCGGAGCTCGGAATCGTCGCCTGGATGGCATTGCCGTGGATGTTTCTGGCCGCGAGTGTTCCGCTGACGGCGATCGCATTTCAGCGGCGGACGCCGATTGCGGCGCTCAGTAATGTTCCGTGGCTGCCGGCGATGGCCGGACTTCTTTTCTCCGCCGTCTTCTGTGCGCGAATCACCTCGGGACCGCGAGCGGTGGTTTGGATCTGCTGTCACCTTCTCGCCGTTGGAACGGCCGCTCTTCGAACGCCGCGCGTCCGCAACTGGATCGTCGCAGTCGCGGCGACGACGGCCGCGCGGATCCGCTCCACAAGAACAGCCGCAGCCGCCGGTCGCCTTCTGTCGCGTGCTCACGATCCCGAGCTCACGCCCTATGTCGTCATCGCGGCGCTCTTCCTCTTCATCCGTTTCGTGCTCCTTCTCTTCGGTTGGAAGGAAAGCCTGCCGTTCGGCAGCGCGCGGCTCTCGCTCAGTGCCGGCTACGTCCCGGCGGCGGCCGTGTTGCAGGGGATGTTTCTCTGGACTGTTTACCGGCGCACGCAGATCGCGTGGCGGTTGCAGGGGAAGGATCTCGCCGCCGCGTTCGCAATGATGGTCCTGATCTGGATTCTTCCCGCGATGATTACGAGCGACATCGGACTTGCGCTCCTCAACCTCCCTGTTTTCGTGTTCCTGCTGGCCGGCTGCGTCGCCGCGGCCGAGGATCGCCGGCACCTGGACTGGCGCACGCGCAAGCTCGGACTTCTTCCGGCCGCGCTGGTCTGCGCGATCATCATCGTCGTTGCGTTCGCGCCGGCGTGGCGCCTGGTCATCCCGCTCCTCGGGAACGAAGAGAAAATGCTCGAGCACGCCTCCGACGCCAACTTCGCGCGCTTTATCCACTTCGCCGAACCGGATCGGCTCCGCGAGCTGGCCACGAAGCGCGGCGAGAGTCTGGCCATTACCTCGGCCATCCTGCAGCGTTACATCAGCAGCGGCATTACCGGACGCGGCTACGGGCGGACCGTGATCAGTCCTCAGCTCGGCGATACCGCGCTTCGCGATTTCGCTCCGGCCGTTTTCATCGCCGCCGAGTGGGGACTGGCCGGGACGCTCGCCCTCCTGCTCCTTCACCTTGTCATTTTTCTGATCGGCCGTTTGGCGGCGCCATGGACCGGAGACGCGCACGCGGCCCGATCTCCGGCCGGCGCCGTGGCGTACGTCGCCGCCGCAACGATCGCCGTTTCCAGCATCTACATGATTCTCGCGAATCACGAGTTGCTCCTGCTCACCGGCAAGAATGTTTACCTCCTCGGCCTCGACTCCGCCGGTGATGTCATCGAGACGATGGCGCTGCTGCTGGTCATGGCCTTCGTCCAGATGATCCATCGGCGAGGAGGACGTCGTGAAGCGCCGGATTCTGATCGTTGCCGCGGCGCTCATCGTGATCGGCACGCTTTGGTCACGGCAGTCCCATGAGCCGCTGACGTACTACTCGTCGCGCAGCTACGTCGACCGCGCGAATGAAATGATCCGCCGTGGCGCACTGAAATACGATTGCCGTACCGAGCAGATCGCGCTCGTTCCCAATCAGGCCTCGGACGCGGAAAAGAAATGGTTCGAGGCCAGCTATCTCAAGAACGACGTCGAGTTGTACAACCGCAACCGCGAGCTGTTCGGTCATTTCTTCGTCGTCGATGACTGCTCGCTGCGCGAGATCAACCCGTTCCTGCGCACCATCCGTCTTCCGTTCTCCTCGGTGCCGCAATGGCTCGGCAGCATCGACTACTCCGGCCCGGAGTCTGATGCCACGCTCTTCTCATCGAACGGCCGCACGATCCTGATCAATCGCTGGTCGCCGAAGCTGCCGTTTCGCGAGGCGACGACCGCGATCGGCGGCACATCCGACGTCTCCGCCAACGCGGTCCACTTCGACTTCGCCGGCGGCGCGCAGACTCCCGGCGTCGAAGTCCACAGCGTCTTCGACAAGGCCGTCCTCGAACAGCGCGTGAAAGCTTCCCAATCCGCTCAGGTCCGCCTGCTCGGCAATGCTGTCCCCGAGGGCCGAATCGCGCGGATGCAATCGGGCGATTGGCTTCATCTCGAATCGGAAGATCCGTCGCCGAAGTCGGAGACGTTCCTCTTCACAGCCGACCGCATCTTCGACCGGCTGAGCGTCGTTCGCACGCGCAACGCCACGCTGGAGCGCACCTATACCGAAGACGAACCGCTGCTGCGCTGGATCGGGGGCGAGGACGGCGACGAGATGCTCACATTCGGCGAAGGGGTGGCGCGGAGCATGTCGAACGCGCTGCAGCAATTGTCGCCCTCGCGTACCAAAGAGCTGACCAACGCGTTCGATATTCAGCTCACCATCGACCGGCGGCTGCAGACCGATCTCGATGCCGTGTTTCGAAATCACTGCCGCGATCTCGTCGCGAATGTCGGCGGCGATGATCCCTTCGCCGCATCGATGACCGTGATCAACGGCAAGAGCGGCGAGATTCTCGCGGCGGTGAGCTTCCCGAGCAGCGCCGATCTGGCCGGCATGCGTCCGGTGACCGAAGAAGAAAAGCAGCGATTGCTCGTCAACCACAACTTCAAACGCCATCCCATCGGCTCCGCCGGCAAGCCGTTCTTCTATGCGTCGATTGCCACGCGCCAGCCATTCCTGCTCGATCTCGTCATCGATCCGCACGGACCGCGCGAAGGTCCCGACGGTCCCGAAGGGCAGCATGAAATCCTGCAGTACTACGTTTCGAATGACTACAAGCTTTGGCCGCATTTCGACAAGCCGATGGATTTCGAGTCGGCCATCGAGCGGTCGTGCAACAAATTCACGGTCGATCTGGCCACGCTGGCGCTGGCCGCTCCGCGCGAGCCGGTGGAGCGCGGCTCCCGCGCGCTGCCGCAGATTTTCACGCCGCTGGCCGGCGTGCGTTGGCCGCTGCCGGGGCAGCACAGCGGCATTCATATCGCCGGGCAGGACCTCACCTTTCCACCGAGTCTCGACGCGCACATGAAGGACGACGCGAAGCCGGTTCCGCGCGGCGTCACGACCACTGCTGTTCTGACGCCGGGCACGCTCGAGCGCATGGACGAAGTGCCCTTCATCGACACGTTCACCGACATCACCGGCGCGAGGATCTACGCTGGTCTGGCGCCGCCCGATATTGATGAGAAGTCGCCGCAACGGCTCGGCAGCCGCGCTATGCAGACGATGCAGTACGATCTCCGCCCCTGGCGCAAGCTCGTCGAGCGTATGGCCGAAGGCGAAAAGTCGGAGGTTACGTGGAAAATCCTGGCGGCGTTCCAGGCGGTCTCACCGGAGCGCGTCAATCTCCGGGTCAATGAGGTGACCGACCTGCGCGACCACTTTGTCAGCCTCCTGCTCGGCGGCTCGACCTCGCAATGGACGAACATTCAACTCGCCGAAGCCGCAGCGCGGCTCGTGACGAAGCGGCAGGTTGAGGCCAGCATCGTCCACGCGCTCACGCCGCGAACCGGCGCCGCCGCAGAAGCGGAAAAGGCGCCGGTATTTCCCGATCTCGCCGTCAGCGACGCCGCGCGCGAAGGCGTCCTTCGCGGAATGCGGCGAACGATCCTCGGAGCGCAGGGGACGGCGGTCGCCTTCGCGCCGCGCGTTCGCGAACTGCAGCAGCGATATCCCGGATTCAACGTCGCCGTCTTCTCGAAGACAGGCTCGCCGACGGTCGTTCGTCCCGAAGTGAAGCCGGTCGCCGCGGCACTGGCTGAGATGGTGCGGCGCGGCCGGCTTTTCTACCGGAACGACGCGCTCGCCGTTTCCGATGGCCGCGCCGAAGTTCCGTACGCGCCGCCCGGGCACACGCCGCAGCGCACCGCCTACACAGCTGCGCTCGCGCAAGCGACACGCCGCCGCGAGCGCCGCCCAGCGCGCCGACGCCGGAACGGCCGCTCGCATCACCGCCTTTACCGACCGCTTCATGCGCTACCGCGCCCGCCTCATCTTCGCCTCGCCTGCGGCAGTGAAGCTCGACTCCGGACTTCCGATGCCGTTCCACGTCGTAGCCGGAGAGCTCGTCCTGAACCGCGACCATCCGATCTTCGATCCGAACCTCGAAACCGACTCCAGCGCCGTGTACATGTTCACCATCGTGAAGTGGCGCGGCACCGCCGTCGATCCGAACGCCATTCCCACTCCCGCGGACCTCGAACAGGAAGACTCGCGCGTCATCACCGTAGCCCTCTACCTCGACCTCGGCCCGGGAAGCACGATCGCCGTTGAAACGGCAAGGGAGTTGGCGCCAGCTCTGTATCGATTGCTCGATTAGCGCGGAGCGATGACTGTGACCGTCGGAAAGTAGGTTCGGTAGCGCCGTGCGTCTCGCGTCAGGAGCCGCATCTCTGACACCGCTGCATGCGCGCCAATGTAGAAGTCGGCGAGTGGGTTGGACCTGCTTCCTCCACGGCGCCGATACGCCAGGAACGCCTTACCTGCGAGAAAGGCGGCTTCGTACGGCAAGTCGAGGCGCCGGAAATCTCTATCTGGAACGATGTCGTTCATCTCTTCAATCGTCCGGACATGGATGGAAACCTCAGCGTAGATGATGGGATTGATCGCTAGCATAGATTCATCACCCACACGCCACAACGCTTCTGAAGACCAGTCTCCCCACTCGGGATCCTCTGTCATCACGTCCAGGAGGATATTCGTGTCGACAAGGGTGAACATGCGCTACTTCCGCGTCAGCGCCATGATTTCATCGGTGGACATCCCGCCTTTCAATCTTCCTCGCATGCGGCTGACGATCATCTCGCCGCGGGTCATCTTTCTTGGCTGTGTCGCCTTCACCAGATGGATGGCATTGCGTTTGATGACGAAGTCGACCTCCGTATCGGGAAGGAGCCCGAACTGCTCGCGAACTTCCTGCGGAATCGTGACTTGACCTTTCGATGTGATGCGCATGTATTGCTCCTGTCTTACTGGTAATAGTAAGAACTCAACTATACTCGAAAGCATTCTGACATTCGTCGGAAAGAGCGCGGACCAGACGAGATCGGCGAGACCGCGCTATCCTCAATGCCGTCATGCCCAATCCGCTCTCCCTCGGGCCGGGAACTGTGCTCGATGGCAAGTACGAGATCCTCAGCCGCCTCGGCGGCGGAGGGATGGGGGATGTGTTCAAGGCCAGGCATCTTCACCTCGATGTTTTTCGCTGCATCAAGGTGATGAAGGAGGGGATGCTCGCGGATGAAGGCTACCGGCAGCGCTTCCTGCGCGAGGCGCGGCTGGCCACGCAGATTCATCATCCGAACATCGCCGTCGTTCACGATTTTTTTCTCGGCGAGGGCGGCAGCTACATGGTCACGGAGTTCATCGACGGCACCACAGTGCGGCAGTGGAGCGCGTCGAACGGACGCTTCCCGCTGCCGCTCGCCGCGGACGTCGCGGTGCAGGTGCTGGCGGGACTCGATCACATCCATCGCCGCGGCTTGCTGCATCGCGATATTTCCGCCGACAACATCATGCTGTCCTACGACGCCGAAGAGCGCCTCGTGGCGAAGATCATCGACCTAGGCATCGCCAAAGACGTGAACACGCCGTCGAGTGAGATGGCCACGCAGGCCGGCATTCTGATCGGCAATCCGAAATACATGTCGCCCGAGCAACTGGGCAGCATCGAAGACGGCGAGCAGCTCGACGGCCGCGCCGATCTCTACGGCCTCGGCGTCGTGCTCTACGAGATGCTTCTGGGCGTGCCGCCGTTCGTCAGCGAAACGCCGCAGGGTTACATCATGAAACACCTCATGCAGCCGCCGCGGCGTTTCAACGAGTCGGCGAAAGACCTGCAATGGCCGGCCGAACTGGAAGCTGTGATCTTCCGCGCATTGGAGAAAGATCGCCGCCGCCGCTACGCCGACGCGCGCGAGATGTCCAAGGCGTTGAAGCCGTTTCTGACCGCGCCCGGCGGTACGCTCGATCGCGATGACGTGAACCGCATCCGCCGCGGTCCCGAACATACGCTGCCGTCGATCAGCGTCGCCGATACGACCGAGGCGAAGGCGCGCGCGTTCGAGTTGTCGTTGATCGACGACATTCGGGCGAAAGAAGCGGAAGGCGATCGCGCCGCGCTGAAGCGCCTCGCGGAGGCGCATCCGCCCGGCACGCCGGTCGGCGACGCCGCGCGCGAAGCGCTGGCGCGCATCGGTCCGAGCGTCGACGATGAGGGGGCATTTCAGCAGATCTGGGAAGCCGGCACCTCGGCGGCGTGGCAGCAGTTCATCGATATGTATCCCAACTCCGCGCACGCGGCCGAGGCGAAACGTTGCAGGCAGGAAGCGATCGATTTCGAGCTCGCCCTGGCCAGCGATACCGGCACGATGTGGCGCGCCTTCGTGAAAGCCTGGCCGGAGGGACGGCATCGCCTCGATGCAGATATCCGGCTTCGCTCGCGGAAGTAGAAAGCGCTTGATCGTAGCGCCGGCCGCTGGCCGCTGGACCGCCAGCGGCTCGCTGGCGTGTCTCGCGCCGCCGAGCCGGCGGCGGTCCAGCCGTCGAGCCGACGGCGCTACGGTCGGCGTCGCTGCTAAACTTCCGCAATGCGCGTCGTACTTCAGGGCAGCCTTCAACATTTCGCCGCGAGGGAATTGCTGGTGTTCATCGCCGCAAACCACAGCGGGACGTTTGATGCGGAGTCGGGCGGCGAGCGCATTCGGCTCGCGTTGCGCGACGGGAAAGTCGTCGGCGCCGAGGGTGACACTGATGCGATTGGCGTCATGGCCAAGCTCCTCGGCTGGAACGACGGCACCTTCAGTTTTCTCGATGACGTCGTTCTTCCCGATATCGAGGCGCAGGAATTGGCGCCGCTCATCGCAGCGGCCGAGGAGCGTGCGGCCGAGTCGCGGCGGTTCGCCGATCTCTTTCCGGATGACCGCGTCAAGTTTCGCGTCGTCAACCGGCCGCCGAGCGAGATCAACATCACTGCCGAGGAGTTCCAGGTCCTGTTTCAGATCGGCACGGGGAAGTCGCCAGCGCAACTGCGCTCCGAAAGCGGACGAACCGCCGCCGATTTGTATCCGATCATCAAACGTCTGCAGACGACGGGACTCATCGAGCGGGTCACGGATACGGATGACACGGCGCCCCACGCGAAGGTGAAGCCCGCTGCTACGCCGCCGCCTGCGCCGGAACCGCCGCCGTTCCCCGAGGCGCCTGAGCCGCCGTCCGTGACAGCCGCGCAGAAGATGGC
>Ga0209804_1001957_pt1 | contig 12829 bp, 9 predicted proteins | sample GraSoiAngelo_139_FD_185896 | JGI IMG/M metagenome (GOLD analysis project Ga0209804, IMG submission 185896) | Grasslands soil microbial communities from the Angelo Coastal Reserve, California, USA - 14_0929_12_20cm (SPAdes) (version 2) | ecosystem: Environmental > Terrestrial > Soil > Grasslands ... | reverse complement strand
GTTGTAGACGGTGGTGTTGAAGATGAAGAAGGCGACCATCACCAGGGTCACGGCCCCCGCCAGGAACGCGCCGAGCGAGGTCTGCACCGCGGTCAGGATGGCGGTTGTCGAGTTAACGCCCTTCACTGGCACGGTGACCATCGCGCCGAACGTCAGCACCAGGTAGCCGACCATGACGACGATCGAACCCCAGACCAGGTAGCTGGTGATCGCCTTGCGGTCCCGGATCTCCACGCCCATGTTCAAGGGCACCTCGATCCCAAGAAGAGCGAGGATCACCAGACCATAGAACGTCGCGTTGCCGGAGTTGAGGCCGAACGCACTCCGCGAGAAGTCGTTGGCTGCCGGATGGCCGCCCAGCAACCAGGCGAGGCCGGCGAGGCCAACGGTCAGGATGGCGGCGCCGTAGATCACGAAGACGCCGTTGACCAGGTTTTGCGTGACGCGGAAGCGGAGGATCGAAAGCGCGGATGAGAACCAGATGACCGCCAGGATGATGATCCCCTGCTGCCAGAGGGCGCCCAGCGGATTGACGACGTTGAAGGGCGGTAGCGTCAGGAAGAACTGGAGCAGGTTGACGACCAGCACGGCAGTCGCCACCATCACCAGCGTGCCAGGCCACCAGGCGCAGAAGCCGGCGAAAAAGCCCCAGAAGGAGCCGAGCGCCTTGTTGGTCCAGACGTAGATCGAACCCTCACCGGGGAACATGAGGCCGAGCTGGCCCGTGACGATCGCGCCGGGGATGAGGAAGGTGACGAAGCCGAGGATCCAGTACACGAAGGCGGAGGCCCCGGCCGGCTGGACGACCGAGCCCTGGACGGCGAACAGGACGATGGCGACGAAGATCGCGATCATGTCGAATCGACCCAAGACCTTGGGTAGGATGCCGGGGGCGATCCGCTCGGAGAGCAGCTCTCCGGGTTTCGGGGGCGCGCCGACGGACGTCGTGGTAGTTGCCATATCCCCTCCTTAGGACGGCGTTCTCTAGGTTGTGAACAAATGTCTAGCGTGCCGGAGATCTGGTGTCAAGGGCACGGTTGACGCGACGCTTTTTCCATAGGCCGACGCGAGCCAGGCACAACATCTAGGGGCCATTTTCCTATGCGGCCACAAGCCCACAAGATTTAGTCCGAATTTGTTGACAGGCACCTGTCGCAGTGGTAGCGTTCGGCGTGCTGGTGGCACAAAGTGGGGAAAAGTGGGGACAGTGAGACAACCGGTGATGATTCCTGATGTTTCTGGGCACCTACCGGCACGCGGTCGACGCCAAGGGCCGGGTGGCGATTCCCGCCCGATTTCGGGAACAACTCCCCAGTGGGACCGTCATCTCCAAGGGCGCCGAGGGTTGCCTGCAGGTCTATCCGCCCCAGGAATGGGCGCAGGAGCAGGGCTTGCGGCTGGGCTCGACGACGCCGGCGGAGGAGCGGCGGCTCGCCCGCATGATGTTCGGCGCCGCCCGCGAGTGCGAATTCGACGCCCAGGGACGCATCGTCCTGTCCGCGGATCAACGGCAGTACGCCGGCATCACGGGTGTGGCCTGGATCGTTGGGGTCAACAACTTGATCGAGATCTGGAACGACGAGGGGTGGCGCCGCATCGGCGAGGCGACGCCCGAGGAATACACGCGGATTCAGGACCAGGTGGCCGAGCGGCGACGTGCCCCGCGCACGTGACCGCCGCGGCCGCCCTCGACTCGACCGACCGTCCGGGCCGTCCGGGCCGTCCGGACACCGACCCGTACTTTTACAAGAAGTCATAACGAGCCTTCAACCAGCCCCCGGGCAGGCGTTCATCGACGCCACGCTGGGGGGTGGGGGATACGCGCGGGCGCTGATGGAGCGCCTGCGGCCGGGCGGCGTGCTGCTCGGCATCGATCGCGACGCCTCCGCCCTCGAGCGATTCGCCCAGGAGCCGGTGCCTCCGGACATCACCGTGATGCTGGAGCACACCAACTTCGCGCAGCTCGATCGAGCGGTCGAGCGGATCGGCCGCCCACCAAACGGCGTCATCTTCGACCTCGGTCTCTCCTCTGTGCAGCTGGACGATCCCGATCGCGGCTTCAGCTTCCAGTCGGACGGACCACTCGACATGCGGCTGGACCGCAGCGAACCGTGGACCGCCGCCGACCTGCTCAACCGCGAATCGGAGACTGAGCTGCGGCGCATCCTCTACGACTACGGCCAGGAGCGATGGGGGTCGCGGATCGCGCAGCGCATCGTCGAGCGGCGGCGCCGGGCGCCGTTCAAGACGACGAAGGACCTGGTCGACGTCGTCGCCGGAGCTATTCCACGAGGCGCCTGGCCCCGCGACATTCACGTCGCGACCCGCACCTTCCAGGCATTCCGCATCGCGGTGAACCGCGAGCTGGACGCGATCGAAAAAGGGTTGAAGGCTGCTATTGAAGTGCTTGCAAGCGGTGGGCGCGTAGGGGTCGTCTCTTTCCACTCCCTCGAGGACAAGATTGCAAAGAACCTATTCAACGTCGAAGCAACAGACTGTATCTGTCCGCCCCAAGCGCCCGTTTGCATCTGCGGGCACCGTCGTTCGGTGCGAATCGTCACTCGCAAGCCAATCACCCCCTCGGAAGCCGAGGTGCGGGAAAATCCCCGCGCCCGGTCGGCGAAATTACGAATCGCGGAGAAGTTATGAACCCCGTCCATGACATTCCACAAGTCAATACCTGAGCGGCCGCATGGTGGAACCCCTCCCTCCTGGGCATCTACTAGTGTTGCGGCCCCGCCGGCCCGATCCGACCCCTCCGGCGCGCGCGTTCCCCCCTTCGCGCGCGCGCCGGAGTCGCGGCCGGCCTTCCATCTCGCCGCTGGTTGGCGCGGTGTCGTTGATCGCCGCCGCGTTGCTGCTGGTCGCCCAATCAGCCGCCGCGACCCAGGCGAGCTACCAGATCACGACGCTGAAGCAGGAACAGGCGCGGCTGCACGCCGAGCACGACCAGCTCCTGTCCCAGCTCGCCGGCGACCGCGCCGCCAACCGCGTCGCCACCGCCGCTTCGCAACTCGGGCTCTCCCATCCCAGCCGGTGGCAATACGTCCACGCGACCGGCTCGCCGATCGCGCTCGGGCCCCGGCCCGCCATCCAGGGCCATTCCGGCGTCTGGGACGGCGTGCTGGCGGTGCTTGGCGCCGTGACGGGCCGCCCGCTGAACTCCCAAGCCGCGCACTAACCGGACGGCGATCGTGAGGGGCACCCAGGAACTCGAGCCGCGCGGCCGCATCCTTACATTGATGGCGCTGGTGCTCAGCGCCTACCTGATCTTGCTCGGCCGCCTCGCCTACTGGCAGGTCTGGCGCCACCCGGACATGGCTCGACTGGCCGCCGCCTACCACGACGACACGATCACGCTGCCCGCCGTGCGCGGCAACATCCTCGACCGCAACGGCGCCCTCCTGGTGACCAACACCCCGGTCTTTTCGATCTTCGCCTCGCCCGACCAGCTTTCCGCGGCCGAGCGCAGTGACATCGCCGCGAAGCTGGCGCCGCTGCTCCAGCTCAGTGCGGCCGACATCCTGGCCAAGCTGGCCACCGCGCGCCAGTTCGTCTACCTGGCGCGCCGGGTTCCGTCGTCGGTCGCCCACCAGTTGGATGCCTTGCGCCTGCCCGGAATCGGCAAGGTGGCCGAGACCCAGCGGTCGTATGTGGACGGCGGGGTCGCGGGAACGAGCCTCGCCGCCAACCTGCTGGGCTTCGCCAACGACGAGGGGCAGGGCAACTACGGCGTCGAAGGCTTTTACAACAAGACGCTGGCGGGCCAGCCGGGATTCGAGGCAACGGTGCGCGACCTGGCGAACCGGCCGATCGTGCTCAGCGATCGCCAGCGCCGCGATCCGGTCAACGGCATGACGCTCCAGCTGTCGCTCGACAGCACCATCCAGGTGGTCGCCGAACGGGCGCTGGCCGACGGCGTCCAGAAGTACCAGGCGGAGAGCGGCTCGCTGATCATCATGGAGCCAGCCACCGGTCGCATCGTCGCCTGGGCGGACGTGCCCAGCTACGACGCGAACCAGTTTGCGACGACGCCGACCGCCCAGTTCATCGACCCGATCGTCTCGAGTCTCTACGAGCCCGGGTCAGTAATGAAGGTCGTGACCCTGTCCGGCGCGCTCGACGACCACGCGATCACGCCGGACACGCGCTTCAACGAGACCGGTGTCGCCGTCGTCGGCGGGGTAGCGATCCGCAACTGGGACAACCGGGCGCATGGGAACGTCACCATGACGCAGGTGCTGCAGAACTCGCTCAACGTCGGCGCCATCAAGGCGCAGCAGATGGAGGGCGCCGCCCCCTTCTACCAGTACCTGCAAAAGTTCGGCATTGGCGCCTCCACCGGTGTCGACGTCGCGGCGGAGACCGCCGAGCCGCTCCGCGACCTCGCCAAGTGGAAGCCGGTCGAGCTCGCCACGGCCTCCTTCGGCCAGGGGGTCGATACCACGCCAATCGAGATGCTGGCCGCCATCAACGTGGCCGCCAGCGGCGGCAACCTCGTCTGGCCGCACGTCGTGGACCAGGTGATCGACGCCAACGGGGTCCACCACCCGGTTGCGCCGCGGATCGTCCGCCAGGTCGTCAGCGCAAAGACCGCGCAGCAGATGCAGCAGATGATGGTCCAGGTGGTCGAGCACGGCTCCGGTTTCGCCGCCCGCATCGACGGCTTCAAGAACCGCATCGCCGGCAAGACCGGGACCGCGAGCATCCCCGAAAACGGAAAATATCTGCCCGACGCGACCATCGGCTCCTTCGTCGGCTTCGTTCCCGTCGATCACCCGCAGTTCATCATGCTGGTGATCACCCGCAAGCCGAAGGTCCTCTTCGAGGGAGCTTACGTCGCGGCCCCGATCTGGAAAACGGTGGCTAGCGCCCTGATCACGCAGTGGCAGATCGCGCCGTGAGGCGACAGAGCCGGAATCCACCGGTCCGAACTCGCATCTTGGGCAGCGGGACGAGCGAAACGGCAGCTCGTCGTCAAACGTCTCAAACGCTCGCATCGCACGTCCCGCGCGGCTCGCGTGGGGCGACGCCCCGCGCTCATCTCGCCCCGCATCCCAATCTGCGTCGTCCGGCCGATGGATCCCGACTCGTCGGAGACAGCGAGAATAGTGACGCTGTGGGTATGTCCGTGAAGGAAGTGGTTGACGCGACGCGCGGCCGGCTGCTCAGCGGCCCGCACGACGTCATGTTCACCCAGCTCTTTACCGATTCGCGAGAGGTGAAACCGGGCGGCCTTTTCGTCGCCCTGCGCGGCGAGCAGCACGATGGGCACGTCTTCATTCCGCAGGCGATCGAGCGCGCCGCGGCCGGCATTCTCTGCGAGCGGCCACCGCAGGGCGTCGAGGGCGCGGCCGTGATCCAGGTCGAGGACACCCGCCAGGCGCTCTTCGACATCACGGCTGACCGGCTGGCGCGCCAGCCACATCCCATCGTCGCCATCACCGGCAGTGCCGGCAAGACGACGACGAAAGACCTCATTGCGCACCTGCTCGGGCGCCGCCTCCGGGTGCACAAGAGCGAAGGCAACCTCAATACCTACACCGGCATTCCGATGACGATCTTCCAGATGGACCCCCGTGACCGCGCCCTGGTCGTCGAGTACGCGATGTCGCGCGCCGGCGAGATCCGCGAACTCACTCGGGTAGCCCCGCCCACCATCGGCGTGGTCCTCAACGTCGGGCTCGCGCACGTCGGCTTCCTTGGCTCGATCGACGCCGTCGCCGCCGCCAAGCGGGAGTTGGTGGAAGGGCTCGCGCCCGGCGGGCTGGCGGTCCTTAATGCCGACGACCCGCGGGTGCGTGCCATGTCGGCGGTGGCGCGGCGCTTCACGCTCTACGGCGTGTCGAGCGACGCGACGATCCGCGCCGAGCGGATCCGGCTGCACGGCCTGGAGGGCAGCGCCTTCATGCTGGCTACCCCGAGGGGCAAAGCGGAGGTCTACCTCCGGCTGCCCGGCCATCACAGCATCTCCAATGCGCTGGCCGCCGCGGCGGTCGCGCTCGAATTCGATTTCGATGCCCCGGCGATCGCGTCGGCGCTCCACGGCTTCGCGCCACCGGCGCGCCGCATGAACATCGTGACCGGGCGCAACGGCGCCACCGTGATCGACGATTCCTACAACGCCAGCCCCGGATCGATGCTCGCCGCGCTCGAGGTGCTGGCCCTCGCTCCCCGGGGGTCGCTCAAGGTGGCGGTTCTCGGTGACATGCTCGAGCTGGGCGACCACGCGGAGCGGGCCCACGAGGAGGTCGGTTCCCTGGCCGGCAAAACGGCCGACGTGCTGATTGCGGTCGGGGAATTCGCGCCGCGCGTGGTGCAGGCAGCGCGTCGCGCCGGCCTGCCCAGCGATCGCGCCTTTGTCGTGGAGAGCGCCGAGCAGGCGGTCACGTCGTTGACGCCACTCCTCACGGCGCAAACCCAGGTGCTCGTCAAGGGCTCGCGCGGCATGCGGCTGGAGCGGGTTGTCGAGCAGATTCGCGAGGGGCGATGAGGACGCTGATCGTCTTTGCCGCGGCCCTTCTGGTCAGCGCCCTGATTTTTCCGGCGGCGATCGGCCAGCTGGCCCGCGCGCGGATGGGCCAGCAGATCCGCGAGGAAGGCCCGGCCGCCCACCAGGGCAAGGCCGGCACCCCGACCGCCGGTGGCCTGGTCTTCGTCCTGGTGGGGCTCGTTCTGTACCTGGCGGCCGACCGGTCGGTAGCCGGTGGCTTCGTCCTGATCGCCCTGAGCCTGGGCGCCGCGCTTGGCTTCGTCGATGACCTCTCCGCCATCCGGGGCCGGCGCAACCTGGGGCTGAAGGCGAGGCAGAAGATCGTGATCCAGCTGGCAACGGGCGCCTTGCTCGGCTACCTCGCGCTGCGCTGGGGACTGACCAGCCAGTGGGTCCCCTTCGATGGACGTCACCCGATCAGCGGCTGGATCATCGTCATCGTCAGCGCGCTCGCGGTGGCTGCCGGCTCCAACGCCTTCAACCTGACCGACGGCAGCGATGGCCTCGCCGCAGGCGCCGGGGCCATCACCTTCGGCGCGCTCGCGGTCATCGCCCTGCTGCAGCACCGGCCGACCGCCGGTCTGATGCCGGCAATCCTGGCGGGCATCCTCGTCGGTTTCCTCTTCTACAACCTGTTCCCCGCGCGCGTCTTTATGGGTGATACGGGAAGCCTGGCGCTGGGGACCGCGATGGCCGCCGCCGCGATCGCGACGGGCTTTCTCTGGTATCTCCCGCTGCTGGCGCTGGTCTTCGTCGTCGAGACGGTTTCCGTGATCGCGCAGGTGGCGAGCTTCAAGATAACCGGCAAGCGGATCATCAAGATGTCGCCGCTGCACAACCACTTCATCGTCTCCGGATGGCGCGAGACGCCGCTCGCGCTGTGGTTCTGGGCCGGCTCGCTGGTCGCGGCCGTGCTGGTGCTGGCGCTCGCGCGGCCGGGGGCACCGGCCTAGCGTGCAAGGTCGGCACGCGCTCATCCTCGGCTACGGCCGCAGCGGCCGGGCCGCGGCATCCTTCATTGCGGGTCGCGGCGGGTCGATCCGCGTTGTCGACCGCGCCGACACACCGGAGCTGAGGGCCGACCTCGACCGTGCCGGGATCGCCGCCCGGCTGGGCGGCTACGATGCGCAGGACCTCGACGGCACGGACCTCCTGGTGGTGAGCCCCGGCGTGGCCTGGGACGAGCCGCTGGTCGAGAGCGCGCGCCGGCGGGGCATCGAGGTCACCAGCGAGATCGACCTCTTCTTCCGCGCCTGTCCTTCCCATATCGCCGGGATCACCGGCACCAACGGCAAGACGACGACCACGGCCCTCACGACGGAGGTGTTCCGAGCCGGCGGCTTACGGGTGATGCGCGGTGGCAACATCGGCGAGCCCGTCCTCGACCGCATCGACCAGCTGGGCGCCGACGATTGGGTGGTGCTCGAGCTGAGTAGCTTTCAGCTCGAGTCGATCGCGACGCCGCGGCTGAACATCGGCGTGGTGCTCAACGTAACGCCGGATCACCTGGACCGGCACAAGTCGTTCGCGCATTACGTCGAGATCAAGGCCCGCGCGGTTGCCTTCATGCGACCCGAGGACCACGCCGTGCTCAACATCGATGACCCGGCCTGCGCCGGGATGCGATCAAAAGCCCGCAGCCAGGTGCTCGCTTTTAGCCTACGTCAACCGGTTGACCGTGGGGTCACGCTGGCAGAGGGCTGGATCACGATCGCACACGCGGCGGTGAAGCGCCAGGTCCTGCCGGCCGCCGAGGTCCCGCTCCCCGGCGAGCACAACCTGAGCAACGTGATGGCCGCCGTGGCCGCCGGCGATGCGGCCGGCATCGATGCGGAAGAAATTGCCGCCGCGGTCCGCAGGTTCAAGGCCGTGGAGCACCGGCTGGAACCGGTCGCGACCTTCAACGGCGTGCGCTGGTACAACGACTCCAAGGCGACCAACCCCGACTCGACCTACAAGGCGCTGGCCGCCTTCAGCGAGCCCATCGTGCTGATCGCTGGCGGCCGCAACAAGGGCATCGAGATCGAGCCGCTGGCGCGGGCCATCGCCGGACGGGTATCCGCACTGGTCACGATCGGGGAGACCGGCGAGGAGCTGGCCCGCCGGGCACGCGATGCCGGCCTGCGCAAGGTCGAACGCGCAGCGGACCTGGCGGACGCGGTGCGAAGGGCCGCGGCGCTCGCCGCGCCCGGCTCCGTGGTCTTGCTCTCGCCGGCGTTTACCAGCTACGACATGTTCCGCGACTACGAGGACCGCGGCCGGCGATTCAAAGCTACCGTGCTCGCGGAGCTCGGCCGATGAGGGCGCGGGCCGCGCTCGAGCTCCCGGCCGCGCGCCGCACGCTGGCGTCGACACGCCTGTGGCGTCGCGGCGACCGGGCGCTGGTCCTTGCCGTCGGTGCGCTGACGGCCTTCGGGCTGGTGATGGTCTTCTCCGCCTCCGAGGCGCAGGGCTGGCTGTGGTTCCACAATGCCGCCTACTACTTCGAGCGGCAGCTCCTCTGGCTGGCGCTTGGCGTCGTCCTGCTCTGGGCGGCGGCTCACATCGACTATCACCGGCTGCGGCCGCTCGCCTGGCCGCTGGCGGCCGCGACCCTGGTTCTGATGGTGCTCGTGTTGCTGCCGCACTTCGGTGTCGAGGTCAACGGGGCCCGGCGCTGGCTTCGGCTGGGGCCCATGCAGATGCAGCCGGCGGAACTGGCCAAAGTCGCCAGCATCATCTTCATGGCCCTCTGGTTGGAGCGCCACCGGGAACGGATCGGCTCGCTCGAAGACGGCGTCGTGCCCTTCCTGGCGCTGCTGGCGCTCGTCACGCTCCTCGTCATCCTCGAGCGAGACCTGGGCACCACGCTGATCGTCGCCGCGATCCTGCTCGCCCAGTTCCTGGTCGCGGGGGGACGAAAACGGCACCTTCTCTTACTGCTCCTCATCGTCGGGCTCTGCCTCTATGTCTTCATCCGCATGGAGCCCTACCGATTGCATCGCATCCTGGCCTTCATCGATCCCTGGGCGGACCCGCTCAACACCGGGTTTCAGGCGATCCAATCAGTGGTCGCGCTCGGCTCCGGCGGCCTGACCGGGCTCGGCCTCGGGCACAGCATTCAGAAATATCAATGGCTGCCCTTCGCGCACACCGACTTCATCTTCGCCATCGTGGGGGAGGAGACCGGCCTGATCGGCACCACCCTGGTGCTCGCGCTCTTCGGGCTCTTCACCTATCGCGGCTACCGGGTGGCCCTCAAGGCGCCCGATGCCTTCGGCTCCCTGCTCGCCTGCGGCGTCACGACCTGGATCGCCTTCCAGGCGCTCGTCAATATCGCCGCCGTGACCGTGACGCTGCCGACTACCGGGATACCGCTACCCTTCATCAGCTATGGCGGTTCCTCGCTGGCGATCACGTTGCTGGCAGTCGGCATACTGATGAACGTTTCGACCCAGAGCGAGAAGGTGGGATGGATACGGCATGCGAGTATTGATCTCGGGCGGCGGTACGGGCGGACACTTGTTCCCGGCGATCGCCGTCGCGCAGGCGCTGTCGCGGAAAGAACCTGACGCCACCGTCCTGTTCGCGGGGCGGCGCGAGGGCATCGAGGCAAGGACGGTTGCAAGTTACGGGATGCGCTTCGCCCCAATCCCGGCCGCGCCGCTCTACACCGAGCAGGTATGGCGCAACTGGTCGCTCCCGATCGTGCTCGGGTCGGCGCTCTATCAATCCTGGCGGTTGCTCGATCGCTTCAAGCCGGACGTCGTCCTTGGCACGGGCGGCTATGTCAGCGTCCCACTCATCACCGCGGCAGCACTCTCGCGCGTCCCGATCGTCCTCCAGGAACAGAACCTGATGCCGGGGCGCGCCACCCGAATGCTCGCCCGTTTCGCGCGGACGGTGGCGACTGCCTATCCCGAGTCTTCGCGTTTCCTGCGTGCGTCGACGACGGTGGTGACGGGCACCCCAGTGCGCACCGAATTCTGGCGTCGAAGAGACGACTTCCCGGCGCGGCCGCGCACCATCCTGGTGCTGGGCGGCAGCCAGGGAGCGCATCGTCTCAACCAGGCGGTGGCAGAAATCTTGCCCTGGCTGCTCGATCGCCCAGATCTTAAGATCGAGCATCAGACGGGCCCGCGCGAGATCGACGCGATGCAGGCGGTCAAGGCCGCGCTGCCCAAGCCCGCGGCGGCGCGCTACGAACCATTCGCCTTCGCCAGTGACCTTGCCGAGCGGATCCGCGGCGCGGACCTGGTCATCAGCCGGGCCGGCGCCAGCACGCTGAGCGAGGTGAGCGCGATCGGCATCCCCATGATCCTCGTCCCCTATCCATACGCCGGCGGCCATCAGCGGCTGAACGTCACGCCGTACGCGGCGGCGGGCGCCACCATCGTAATTGCGGACGAGGAGGTCCAGGGACGGCTCCGCAGCGTGCTGACGTCGATGCTCGACGATGAGGCCCGATACCCCAAGATGGTCGAGGCCATGCGAGGATTGGGGCGGCCATACGCCGCCGAAGAGGTCGTGAGGCTTCTCCACGAGGCGGCGCGGCGTCACTGATGCGAATCCATTTCATCGGCATTTGCGGTTATGCGGTCTCGGGGCTGGCACTCGTTGCCAAACAGCTCGGCAACGACGTCACCGGCTCCGACGAGGACGCCTATCCGCCGACGACCGACATCCTGACGCAGGCCGGCATCAAGTGGGTCGATGGTCACGCCGCCGGCAACGTGATGCGCTGGGGCAAGCCCGACCTCGTGGTCCAGGGCAACCAGGTGCGCGACGGCAATCCCGAGACCGAGGCGGCGCGCAAGCACCAGATCCGCCTCGTGAGCGAGGCCGAGTACTGGGGCGAGCTGACCGCGGATCGCTTTCGCATCGTGGTGGCCGGCTCGGCGGGGAAGACCACGACCGCGAGCCTGATCGCCTGGATCCTGCGCGTGGCCGGGCGCAACCCCGGTTTCCGCCTGGGCATGACCGCGCGCGACCTCGGCTCAGCGGCTGCCTGGGGTAGCGGGCGGGAGTTCGTCTTCGAAGGCGACGAGTACACCTCCGCGGTCTTCGATCCGCGGCCCAAGTTTCTGCACTTCGCGCCGCAGCTGGCGGTGCTCACCAACATCGACTGGGATCACCCCGACGTCTTTCCGGATCCGGCGGCCTACGAGGCGGTCTTTCGACAGCTACTCGAATATCTCGGCGCGGAGGACCGCCTGATCGCCAACTCGGACGACCCGACCGTGCGCCGCCTGCTCAGCCGGACGCGAGCCAACGTGGAGACCTATGGCCTGCGCGGCGGGGCCGACTGGCACGGGCGCGACGTCCAGATCGACGGTGACGGGATGCGCTTCACCGCCTGGCACGAGGGAAAAGTCCTCGCCGTGGTCACCACCAAGCTGCCCGGCGAGCACAATGCGGCGAATTCGCTGGCGGCGCTCGCCGCCGCCGTCCGCGTGGGCGTGCCGGTTTCCGTTGCAGTCGAGGCGATCGGGCGGTTCCAGGGCGTCAGCCGGCGCTTCGAGCTCCGCGGCCAGGTCCGCGGCGTGACGCTGGTCGACGACTACGCGCACAACCCGGCCAAGGTGCGCGCCACGCTGCAGGCGGCGCAGGAGCGCTTTCATCCGGGGCGCGTCCTTGCCTGCTTCGTCCCGCATACCTACTCGCGCACCAAAAGCTTGATGGATGCCTACGCCGACGCCTTTGCGGGTTGCGCTTTGGTCGTGATCGGTCCGATCGAGCCGGCTCGCGAGCGGCACCTCGCCCACACCGTCAGCTCACAGGACCTGGCGCGCGCGATCCGTGGAGTCGACGAAGTCGTGACCGTAGATTCCGCCCGTTCGGCGGCCTACAAGCTGGCCTCGGCGGCGCGCCCCGGCGATGTCATCGTCTATATGTCGGTGCGCGGTTTCGACGATGTGATCGCGAAAACCGCCGAGGTGCTGGAGCGCTCACCGGTTGCCTGACGCCTGGTTGGCGGCGGTCCCGGGCGTGCGCGAGCACGAGCCGCTCAGCCCGCACAGCTGGTATGGAATCGGCGGCCGCGCTCGCTACTTTGTCGCGCTGGAGGACGATGCGGGGCTGGCCGAGCTGATCGGGCGCCTGGCGGCCGAGCGCGTGCCGTACCTGGTGATCGGCGCGGCGACCAACACCCTCTTTGCCGCCGAGGAGCTGCCGGGATTGACGATCAAGCTGGCCACGTCGCGGCTCACAATCGACGGAAGCCAGGTCACAGTCTCGGCCGGCTACCTGATGCCGAAACTGGCCGCCGACACCGCCAGGAAGGGGCGGACCGGCCTGGAGTTCGGTGCGGGCGTCCCGGGCATGGTCGGCGGATCGGTGGTCGGGAATGCCGGCGCC
>Ga0209804_1001950_pt1 | contig 12868 bp, 11 predicted proteins | sample GraSoiAngelo_139_FD_185896 | JGI IMG/M metagenome (GOLD analysis project Ga0209804, IMG submission 185896) | Grasslands soil microbial communities from the Angelo Coastal Reserve, California, USA - 14_0929_12_20cm (SPAdes) (version 2) | ecosystem: Environmental > Terrestrial > Soil > Grasslands ... | reverse complement strand
GGACCGGGCCACGGCTTTGTGGACGTGTTCGACACCGACGGTCATCTGCTGCGCCGCTTTGCCAGTCGCGGGTCACTCAACTCCCCCTGGGGCGTGACGCGCGCATCGTTCGCATTCGGCCGCTTCAGCGGCAGGATCCTGATCGGGAACTTCGGCAATGGCAGAATCGGCGCGTTCAACAACGACGGTACGTTCGCCGGGGAGCTCGAGGACGCCGACGGCAACCCGTTGGCCATCGACGGCCTCTGGACGCTGACTCTCGGGGGCGGCCGCGGATCGAGCTCGGACTCCCTCTACTATGCGGCAGGTCCCAACGACGAAGTGAACGGATCGTTCGGCACGATCGCGCCGGCGCCCGGCGAGTAACGCACCCGACCGCAGGCAGCGGCCGGTGAACTCAGGCCCTGCCTGCGGCGGCTACACGGGTCCGTACAGTTCGCGGACCAACCCAATCACCTTGGCCTTGACCAACTCCGCATTGACTTCTGCGATTGTGTAGTCGCCTACGCCGCTACCGCCACGACTGCCATAGGTATTCTGCTCAAAGTGGATCCGCTGACTCTGGCGATCCGGCCTGGCCCGCAGGTACGGGTAACCCCCGAGGCCGTGACCAAGGCGCGCGTGTCTGCTGACGGGGATATCAATCCGTGCATCGCCTCCGTCAGTCAGCACTCTCGCCGCCACACCTCGCTCGTTGAGTGCTTGAGCCATCTGCCGGAGGGCAGGCGCAATCACACTGGCCAAGCAAGCTGTGGCCGCTTGAGTGAAGTCCTCCTCGGTCACGGTCTTGCCGGCTGCTTCATTACGGGCCTGTTCCACGCGGGCCTTGTGGTGGGCGAAGATGGCGTCAAGCTGCTGTTCGATGTCTTTGGCCATACGCGATGCTCCGACATGATGGCTTGCATCTGGCTTAGATCGAGGTGATCGAAAGCGCTCTGATCTTAAAACTCCCCGATTATTGATGCGCTGCAAACTCTGCGCGCCTCGGCCCCGGCTGGGAACATTCGGCCGGAAAAGACTCCCGAGGAATGCTCGCGCGTGAGGATCGAGGAGTATCGCGCCCAACTCCGCGATCCCGCGCAACGGCAGCAGATCAGGGAGGAAAACCTAGCGGCCACCCGGCAACGGGCCGAGTCAGAGGGCCGCCTACAGGACCTGCACCGAGCTGGGCGTGGAAGTCGCGGCGCCCGGCCGCGTCCGTGTAGGGAGCAGGCTGCATTCACGAATGACCGAAACGCGAAGGTGAAGGCCGCGCTCGCCCAGCCAGCCCGAACGCGCGCCGCTCGAGGCAGCCGAGGGTGAAAACCCGCCGAACACGGTGCAATACCCGCCTTGGCACATCGGTAGAAACCCCGATATGCCCCTGCCGAAAATCGATGTTCACTGCTCTGGCAGTCGAACAAGACCAAGCCCGGCTGTACAGGGAGAGTATGTATACCGAGGCAGCCTTGCCGGAGAGCGAGCTACGAAAGCGCGTACAGCAGCGCATCAAGGAAGGTCGCCTGCCGGTAGCGTTCGTTAGGTTGGTCAACGACGGTGCCGGCGCCGGGGGGCACGCCTGTCCGGTGTGTGATCAACCGGTCAAGCGTGACAAAGTCGAGTACGACATCGACCCGCGCAACGCCAATCACCACCTGGTCTTTCATTACCCGTGCTACTTGATCTGGCAGCGTGTGTGTGCGCGGCGTATTCGCGCGGGTGAACGCGCTGATCTCGGCGATCAACAGCGCTGAGCAGGAATACGCCGCCGCGACGACCAGGTAACTGCGGCGCGCAACCACGGGCGGCCGCCCGCAGATGCGGCACCCGCCTGATCCGACCGGCGGTGCCGAATCTGCGATTCGCGCGCTTTATCTTGGGGCTCAATAGCCCAACCCGGAATCGTCCGAGCCGCAGGCGGTGATCTCATCCGGCGGCGTGCTCGGGCCGGTGTTCGAAGGGTTCGGCTTGTGCAGCTCGATATGCCCGCCCGCCAGTACCCGCGTCGACACGATGACAGCGCTGATACCGGTAAAGGGCGGGCTGACACCGGTCAGCTTCAGTCCGAACTTGTCCACTCCCCTACCTGGGCTCGGATCGGAGTTGTCCTCCGTTCTGGCCCTGAACTTGACCGTGCCGAAAAGGTTGGTGTCGGCTGTGCCGCAGATATCGCGCACGTTCGAGCCCGGGGCTGGCTCGAAGTATGCGTCGATGCTGTCGCTGCTCACGTGCAGGCCGGCGTATTCTCCGGTCTCGTCGTGGTCCACGAAGTTCACATGGCCGAAGAACCCGTCATGCTTGCATCCTCCGACCAGGCCGAAGTTCGCGTGATAGCCGTTGTCCGTGATGACAAACCCGCCGCCGGTGGTGAAGTCGCACGGAAATGGAACGATATGGGCTTTCGCTACCCGAGCGCCGGTGAAAATCACCACCGAAGCCGCGAGACCCGCGACGAGAAGTGTCAACATCCACCGGGCGATTGTTCTGCGCTCCTTGCTCATGACCTTATCCCTTCAAACTAGGAAATTGACGCGTGGGCAGAGGCCAGTACCACATCGGCAATACCGTTGAGGGTGAGGTGAATGGCGTTCACCACAGCACTGCCGGTTGAGGAGATGGTCTGCTCATTGAGCACTATCTGGCCGCCCGGGATCGCGATGAGCTGATTCGGACTTCCCGTCACGGCGACCGGCATCCCATTGATTACCAGGTTGTCGATGTAGGCCCTGCCGACGCCCGCGCCTCCCAGCACTTGCGAGGCCTCCGCGGCAACCGAGTCAGCCGCAATGGTGACCCCGGCCAGGGTCAAACCGACGTTCCCCATCGAGGCCATGGAGTCAACCTCATCGGCATAGCTGTACGCGGCTGCGTTGAGGACTTCACCGCTCAGCACGGCCGGGATGCTCCCGGTCAGCTGACCCACGTCGCTTTCGGCGTTCGTGCCCGTGATTCCGGTGCTGGCAAGGCTGCTCGAAGTCGCCGTTCCCAGCAGTCCCAGAAGCACGACCTGCGCAGCGCTCGCCTGTCCGCTGGCGCTACTGGCGGTAGTCTGCGCTTGCCCCGCCGTCGGCCATGACGACAAGCCCAAGCCCGCCAAAAACAGTGCACCCGCTATTCTTGCGGGGCGGTGGTGGTTCTCGCGATGCATACGCTTTTCCTCCTCCTTGGCTTTCCTCGTTCGTCTTCCTCGTGACTTACGCCGTCGTGTCTTGCGGCCGTGAGCGTGGCCTACGGTTCAGATCGGACAGCGCAACAGTGAAGCCCGCAGAGTGACGGCCCGCATAAATCCGGCAACTGTCGACCAAGTTGACTTGAAAGAGACCGAGACCTTAGTTCAGCAGAACACGTAGCCCAGCACCGGCGGTGGTAGCGACCTTCTACGTGCCGGGCATGCGTTATCTCCACAGGAGGCGCTCTTAGTATCGCCACTATTTTTTCACCAGTGTGTCGTGTGGTAGATCCATCCGGACTATCACATCCAGGGCGGGCGGACGACGAGTCCGCGCGCATGATGTCTCCGTCCCTCCGATGTCCGGCAGGGTCTGTTCTCGCGCTCCATCAATAGCGACGACCTCCTGCCGAAGATCCGCAAGCCTGTGCTGATTACGCATGGCGCTGCGGATGCGGTCGTCAAACCCGCCGTCGTCGCTCAGCACAAGGGGGCGATGCCTCATGCGCAAGTCCAGTTGATGGCAAATACTGGGCACGCGGCATTCTGGGACGACGCGTCAGGTTTCAATGAATGCCTGCACGCGTTTTGCGAGACTCTGTAGAGCCGATCAACGGCGGCCGGGAGCTCGGGGCCCAACCGAGTTCGGACCGGCTTGGACGCGAGAGCCGGGCGACGCTTGGGAATTGTTCGCCCGCGAGGGTCGGGATCAGCGCGGGATCAGCGCGGGAACATAACATAATAATAGTTCGCAGGTACCTTGCTGAGGTAAAGCAGGGCCTTGCTTGAGGCGTTGAGGCGTCGAGGCGAAGCGGACCTGCATGCCAACCGCGCGCCAGAAGGAGCGGCGCTCGCCGTTGACATAATTCAGAACGACGACGGCCGCACGCTGCCTAACTGCTAGAGCAGCTTATGCAGGACGCGAAGCAACCATTTTGGCGTGAGGTTCGGATTCAGGTAACGGCCGGCCTGATCGTTACAGCTGTCGCCGCATGGCGCTGGCAGAACATCAAGCCGTACCTCGCGACCGCGGGGGCACTCATCACAGCCGCCCGGTCGGCCGTCGCGTATTACCTGGCCGGCAGCGTGCAAGTTCGTCGATGGCTGCTGCTCGCGCTGCTCGGAGCCTGCGTCGCATTGCCTGCAATGATCACGCGATCTGTCTCCTGGTGGCATGCCAGGAGAAGTGAGCGAGAGCTCGCACTCGTTGTGCCGCACGACTTCAGCCCAACGGTCTTGCAGCGGGCTGTGATCGTCCTCATGCTCGAGAACTATCCGCACGGCATCAGCGCCGATGACGCAGCGCTCTCGATAATGGGCCGCATACCGGGCCAGCATGTGACGCGGGCTCAGGCCGAACTGGTGCTCGAGGAACTGTGCCGGGTCTATCTCATCGCGCCCGAGCGCAATGGGCGGTATCGACTGACCGGGGCGGGCCGTGACTGGACCCTGGCGAATCTGGACAAGCCCTGGACGCCTTGAATGTGCGGCTGGGTGGGCCGGTGACGTGTGGCGATACGATCCGACCAGAAATTTTCGCGCGCCCGGAGAGATTACTCGGCGCTGCGCGCCTCGCCCCTGCGGGGCCGCCCTTGCGGGCGTTCGCCGCCAGAGCGGCGTGCTCGCGGGCTGCGCCCGCTCGTCCCTCGCTCACCGCTCGGGACCGCCCGCGCGGAAGCCGCGCGTGCGTCCAACTTGGCTCGCGGACTCGCCAAGTTGTCGAACTCCCGCGCCGCCTGCGGCGGCGATCGGAAGTTCGAACCCGCCTGACCGCAGGACAGGCTCTCCGAACTCCGGCCGCCAGTGATTTTCGCGCGCCCGGAGAGATTCGAACTCCCGACCCTCAGGTTCGAAGCCTGATGCTCTATCCAACTGAGCTACGGGCGCGGCGCGCGGATTCTACCCGGGACGCGGGGCAGATTCCCCTCCGGGCGCGGCTGCGCGCAGAATGCGCCGTGGATCGACCCGAGGGGTTGTCCCCATGAGCCTGTTTGATCTGTCGGGCAAGGTGGCCCTCATCACCGGCGCGAGCCGCGGCATCGGCAAGGCGATCGCGATGCAGATGGCGCTGCACGGGGCGCGGGTGGTCATCTCGAGCCGCAAGCTCGAGGGCTGCGAGGCGGCGGCCGCGGAGATTACCGCGGGGGGCGGCACGGCGTTCGCCCACGCCTGTCACGTCGGGCACAAGCCCGAGCTCCAGGGGCTCGTCGACGCCACGGTCGCGAAATGGGGTCGCATCGACATCGTGGTGTGCAACGCGGGCGCGAACCCGCACTTCGGCCCGTCCGCGAGCCTCACGGACGAGGTGTTCGACAAGATCATGCACACCAACCTCCTGAGCAACGTGTGGCTCAGCAACATGACGCTGCCGGCGATGGCGCAGCGCAAGGACGGAGCCCTCATCGTCGTCTCCTCGGTCGGCGGCTTCGTCGGCAGCGCGATGCTCGGCGCCTACTGCCTCTCCAAGGCCGCCGACATGCAGCTCGCGCGCAATCTCGCGGTGGAATGGGGACCGCACAACATCCGCGTCAACTGCATCGCTCCGGGCATCATCCGCACCAGCTTCTCGCGGGCGCTGTGGGCGGATCCGGCTCGCGCCGCGGCCTTCGCGCGTGCCAATCCGCTGCGCCGCCTCGGCGATCCCGACGACGTCGCCGGGCTCGCGGTGCTGCTCGCCTCGCGCGCCGGCGCCTTCATCACCGGCCAGACGCTCATAGTCGACGGCGGCGGCCTGATCGGCGGTGGTGAGCCCCTGACGTAGGCCGCCGCTGTCACGTCACGCCTTCTGAGGAGCGCGTGATTTCGACGCGAGGTAGCCGATGGTGAGCAGCCCAAACCACACCGGCGCGACGTAGAGGGCCACCCGGTTGTCCGGATCGCGCCACAAAAGCGCGCTCACCGCAACGAGAAACGCGAGCACCGCCCAGTTGGCGAATGGCGCGCCCGGCATGCGGAAGGGGGCCGCGGGCACGCGGCCGGCGAGCACTGCCCGGCGGTAGTTGAGATGCGATACCAGGATGATCCCCCAGGTCCAGAACGTCCCGACCAGGGCCACGCTCGTGACCCAGATGAACACACGCTCGGGAACCATGTAGTTCAGGGCTACCCCGAGCAGCATCACGGCGGCCGAGGCGTGGATGCCGGCGGCCGGCACGTGCCGCGGGCTCAGGCGCGCGAAGGGGCGCGGTCCGTGGCCGCGCTGGGCGAGCGCCCAGAGCATCCGGCCGGTGCTGAAGAGGCCGCTGTTGCAGGAGGAGCTGGCGGCGGTGATTACGACGAGATTGATGAGGCCCGCGGCCGCCGGAACGCGCAGCTTCTCGAACACGAACACGAAGGGACTCACGCTCGGGCTGAGCTCGTTCCACGGCACCAGCGCCATGATTACGATGAGTGCGCCGATGTAGAAGATGAGGATGCGCAGGATGATGCCGTTGGTCGCCCGCGGCAGCACCACCTTGGGATCCTGCGCCTCGCCCGCGGTGACGCCGATCAGCTCCACACCCACGTAGGCGAACATCACGATCTGCATGGTGAGCAGCATCCCGCCGACGCCGTAGGGCAGGAAGCCGCCGTGCGACCAGAGGTTGCTGAAGCTCGCGCCGGCGCCGAGATCCCCGACGTGGAACACGATCACCACGACGCCCGAGACGATCAGTGCGACGATGGTGACTACCTTGATGAGCGCGAACCAGAACTCGAGCTCGCCGAACATGCGTACCGCGAGCAGGTTCGAGCCGTAGAGCGCGAGCAGCGCGACGAGCGCGGGCAGCCACTGCGGCACGGCGGGCAGCCACCAGCGCACGTAGACGCCGATGGCGGTGAGCTCGGCCATCGCCGTCGCGATCCACGCGAACCAGTAGGACCAGCCGGTCACGAAGCCCGCGAACGGGCCGCAGAACTCGTCGGCATAGGTGGCGAAGGAGCCGGCCACCGGGCGGTAGGTGAGGAGCTCACCGAGAGCTCGCATGATGAAGAAGATGGCGATGCCCCCGAGCGCATAGGCGAGCACGAGGGCGGGACCGGCGTTGTGGATCGCCCTGGCGGAGCCGAGGAACAGCCCGACGCCGATCGTTCCGCCGATCGCGATGAGTTGGATGTGCCGGCTGCGAAGCCTGCGCGAGAGATCGGACCCTGGTTGCGACATGAATATTCCCCTGTGAGTCTCAAGGCGGCGGCGGCGGCCCGAGCAGCGCGTACCGCCGCCCCTGCGGCAACTCGTAGCGTCGCACGAGCGCGGCGGCGCCGGATGCCGTGAGGCTCCCGGCGACACCGTCGCTCTCGGGAGGCGGCGCATGGAAGTGCTCGAGGTAGCGCGTGAGAGCGCCACGGGCGTGGCCGGGAACGAGGATCAGCACCCGCGCCTCGCGCCCCTGGTCGCTGAACCAGCGGGTCACGATGGCGCGCGAAGTGTCGTGATCAGATGTCAGGATGGTGAATCGCGTGTCGAGCCCGTGATCGAGCACGGCGATCGTCGTCTCGTCCGGATCGAGCAGCGCGAGCGGCGCTCGCGTGCAGTCGGCGTGGATGCGCCGGGCGAGCCCGGGCAGATCCTGCCAGCGGTCGAGCACCGGTAGCAGCGCGAGTGCGCTGAAGCTCACCGCCGCCGCGTAGGCGGTATAGCTCCACAGGAGGCTGCGCTTGAGAGCGCCGCGCTGCTGCGCCGCGCGAGCGAGCAGCAGTGCCGCGATCGCCGGAATACCGGCGCCGAGTGCCGCCGCGAGGCACGCGAGCGGCGGACCCGCGCCCGAGAGGATCAGGAGGGCGAGCGCGGCGAGCAGCACGCCGGCGAGCGCCGCGACCAGAACCCGCGTGCCGGTCACGGCGAGCCGGTCGAGCCGGGTGGGCGCGCGCTCGGCCTCGCGGCTCCACAGGCCTGCGAGCGCGGCGAGCCCGAGGATCGCCGGCGCGGCGTAAATGTCGCGCGCGGTCGCGGCCAACGACAGCAGAGCAAGGAAGGGCAGGCTCGCACCGAGCGCGAAGCGCCACGCCGTGCCTGCGGCATCGCTCTCGCGCACGCGCCCCCAGGCGTGCACGAGCGCCGCCGCCACGACCGGCGTCCACGGCAGCAGGTAGAACGGAAGCTCGAAGAGATACTTGCCGGGTGCGTTGCGATGTCCGAGGGTGTAGTCGAGGGCGGCGGGGGAGTCGATGCGGGTGAAGCGTCCCACGACGTTGTTCCAGAAGAGCGCCCGGAGCGCGTCCGCGCCGTGCTCGCTGCGCGCGACCGCGAGAACCCACGGGCCGATGATCAGCCCCTGGAGCGCGAGCCCGGCATAGAGCTCCCAGCGGCGCAGCTCCGACCAGCGCCGCTCCCACACGATGAGAGTGAGGAGCGCCATCGCCGGCACCAGCCATCCGGGCGCGCTCTTCGCCATGAATCCGACCGCGGCTCCGAGGTGCATCAGAGTGTAGCCCGCCGCCTTCGCCGGACCGGGCGGTGCGCGAGTCCCTCGCCAGGCGCCGAGCAGCGCGAGCGCGTTGCCGGCGAGGAGGCAGGCGTCGGGGGCGAGCCACACGCCGACCCGAAACGCGGTCAGGGCGCTCGCCGCGACGAGCGCCGCGATCAGCGCCGCGTCGGCCCCCGTGTCCATGGCGAGCGCGAGCGCCCCCACGGCGACTGCCGTGACCGCCGCGTACAAGAGGTTCGGGGCGCGTTCCGCCGCGGCCGAATCGCCGAACAGCGAGATCGCGGCCCCCGACATCCAGTAAGAGAGCGGCGGCTTCTCGAGAAAGGGTGTGCCGGCGAGCTGCGGCAGGGTGCGATCGCTCTGGCGGCTCATGCGCCAGGCGATGTCGGCCTCGCGCGGCTCGTCAGGGGTCCACAGCCCGCGGCCGAACATGCCCGTAACCCACAGCGGCGCCAGTGCCAACACGATGAGCACGGCCACCGAACGCGCGGATGGATGCGGCGCAGAATCCAACAGCCCCCCTCACGGGACGACCCCGCAGGCGGGCATTATGCGGACCTTCGGGCTATAGGGAGTAGCGCACGAGCATGCGCACGCTGCGCGCGTGCTCGGCCGACCAGTGCGTGAACACCTGGCAGACCTGCTGAGTGGCGCCCTCGGGCGTGCTCTGCGAATATTTCTCCGCAAAGCGCGCCTGGCCGGATTCCTGCCCCGGCACGAAGCGGTTCGCGCTCCACGGCGCATCGCTGTCGGCGAGTCGGCTGAAGAGCTGGACCTCGGTGACCTTGGCGCTGCCCGGGATGGTGGCACACAAGGTGACGGGGCTCGCTTCGGCTTCGGTGCACGCGCGGCCCGCCTCCGCGGATGCGCCGGGAGGCGAGGCGGTGCCGGGCGCATTGATCACCAGCGCCGGCCGGCACGCGGCCACGGTCGCCGCGACGACCACACCGTCGGCGCCGATCTGACGCAGCACCGCGTTCTCGATCTCGGCCCGGGCTCCCGCGCGGGTGAGCTCGAGCTGACTCGCGGTGCGGCTGATCTCCGCCACGCGCGCCTGCAGCTCCTGCTGGAGTGTCTTCTGGGCGAGCCGCTCGCCCGAGGTGAGCCACTGCGAGAGCGCGAAGCCCGCCACGGTCGCAGCGCCCACCACGATGAGTAGGAGGATCGTCTGCACGCGGTTCTTGCGGCGGCTGGCCGATTGGCCACGGGCGGCCTCCCTGAGCAGGGCGGAACGCAGCTGCAGCAACGAGGCCGACAGCGTCGCGGTGCCCGCGATGATGGCGGCAAGCACGGAATCGGACATGGGGATCGACATCTTAAAGCTCCCGGCGGCAACGCTACCACGGTCGCCCGCCGAGGCGCGGCGCGAGGCGGAAAATCGCGATACTGGTCACAGGCGGCGCTGTTGCCTCAGTGCGACGCGAGCGCGGATGCGCGCGGGAGGCTCTCGAGCCAGCCCTCGAGGGGACGGGTGTCGTGCCCGAGCAGCTGCAATCCGAGCTTGGTCCGTCGCCACAGGATGTCCTCGGCCGTGCGCGCGAACTCCTCGCGGGTGAGGTACTCGACCTCGCGCTCGTAGAGCTGCGGCAAGAGCTCCCGCCCGAGATCGGCGAGCGAGCCGGGGGGCCCGAGCACGCGCTCGAGAAGGGAACCATAGGCGTGCGCGCAGCGCAGCCGCAGCCGGGCGGGGAGGTAGGGGTAGCGCCGCTCGACCGTGCGCAGGAACACGGCGAAGCTGCCCCGCGGCAGCTCGCCCCCCGGGAGCCTGGCGCCCGACGTCCAGGGCGAGCCGCCGGCGCCGAGAGCGGCGACGAGACGGTTCACCGCCTCTTCCGCGAGGCGCCGATAGGTGGTGATCTTGCCGCCGAACACGGACAGGAGCGGCGCCGGCTCGCGCTCGAGCTCGAGGGCGTATTCGCGCGTGACGCTCATCGGATCGCGCGACTCATCGGCAAGCAGCGGCCGGACGCCGGCGTAGCTCCACACGACGTCCGCGGCCGCGATCGGCTGGCGGAAGTAGCGGTTGGCGAGCGTGCACAGGTAGGTCACTTCCGCGGGGTCGGCCGCGACTGCGGCCGGATCGCCGCGGAAATCCACATCCGTTGTGCCGAGGAGCGTGAAGTCGTGCTGGTAGGGAATCGCAAACACGACACGCCGGTCCTCGTTCTGGAAGATGTAGGCGAAGCGATGCGTGAAGAGGCGCGGCACGACGATGTGGCTGCCCTTGACGAGGCGTGTCTGATGCGCCGCCCGGATCGGGGTGCACGCGGCGACGAAGCGGCTCACCCAGGGACCCGTGGCGTTCACCACCGCGCGCGCCCGGACGAGCCGCTGATCGTCTCCCGCCGCGAGCGTCGCGCTCCAGATGCCGTCCTGCGCGGTCAGCCGCTCGCAACGGGTGCGCGTGAGGATCGTGGCGCCGCGCGAGCGCGCATCGAGCGCGTTCAGCACCACGAGCCGCGCGTCGTCGGTCTGCACGTCGGAATACACGAAGCCGCGCCGGTAGCTCTCCTTGAGAGGCTCGCCCGCGATATGCCGGCGCAGGTCGATGGAGGAGGAGGCCGCCAGGCGGGTGCGCCGGGCCAGGTGGTCGTAGAGAAAGAGCCCTGCGCGGATCATCCATGCCGGTCGCAGATGCGCGGCGTGCGGCATGATGAAGTGCAGCGGACGCATGACGTGCGGGGCGGCGTCGAGCAGTACCTCGCGCTCCTCCAGCGCCTTGCGCACCAGCGCGAAGTGATACTCCTCCAGGTAGCGCAGGCCGCCGTGGATCAGCTTGGTGCTGGCGGAGGAGGTGTGCGCGGCCAGATCGTCCTGCTCGCAGAGCAGCACCGTGAGGCCCCGCCCGGATGCGTCGCGCGCGATGCCGGTGCCGTTGATTCCCCCGCCCACGACCAGCAGGTCGTAGGTCGGCGCCGCCCGCTCGCTCACGCCCGGCGCGCCCGCTGGCCGTAGTAATCCGGATAGTCCTCGGAGAGGCCCTTGAAGCGGCGATGAATCCACAAGTACTGCTCGGGCGCGACGCGCACCTGTGCCTCGATCATACGGTTGAAGCGCGCGGTGTCGGTCACCGGGCAGTCACTCGGGAAGTTCTCGAGCGGCGGATGGATGGTCGCCCTGTAGCCCTGCGCTCCAGGGAGTCGCTGCAGGAAATACGGCAGCACCGTGGCCCCGGTCATCCGTGCGAGGCGGGGAGTGAGGGTGTTGGTGGCAGCCGGGATGCCGAAGAGCGGCACCATCTGGGCGCCTTTCTTGCGATAGCTCTGGTCGGGGGCGTACCACACGCACTCGTTGTTCTTCAGCGCCGCGATGAACGCGCGGATGTCATCCTTCGGAATCCCCTGGCCGCCGTGCGCGCAGCGGAAGCGGCTCAAGGCGTAGGCCAGCACTTCGTTGCGCGTCGGCCGGTAGAGGAATCGCACCGGGGCCACCGATGCCAGTGCGCGGCCCGCCATTTCCATGGGGGTAAAGTGGGCGGTGAGGAGGATGACGCCCTGGCCGCGTGCCACGGCCGCCCGCAGATGCTCGGCGCCCTCGACGCGCACCATGCGGGCGATGCGCGCAGGCGGGCTCCACCAGGCGAGCGGGATCTCGAGCAGCGCGATGCCGAGGCTTACGAAGTGCGCATCGAGCAGCCGCTCGCGCGCCGCGGGGGAGAGCTCCGGGAAACACAGCTCGAGGTTGCGCCGTGCGGTTCTGACGAATCCGATCGGCAGGCGGCGCAGGAGCTTCCCCAGCAGCCCCCCGAGGGCCACGATCCACGGGAATGGCAGCAGCGCCACCAAACGGAGCAGCCCCAGCCCGGCCCACGTGAGCCAGTAGCGGGGCGCGAGCAGCCGCAGTCGCATTGCACCCCCTGTAGGTCCGCGCGCGCACGCCTCAGGTCCGCGTGCATGACTCGAGCGCGCGAAGAATAACCCATCCGAGCACGGCAACTGTGATCCAATTCCCCGGATGAGCCGTTCCGCCACGCGATACCTCGAGGTGCGCCTCGAGCACGTGAGCCTGCACCGCGCCGGTCGAAGCGTCCTGAAGGACATCACCTGGACCATCCGGCCCGGGGAACGCTGGGTGTTGGCTGGCGCCAACGGGGCCGGCAAGACGCAACTGCTGAAGCTCGTCGCGGGCGCTGTCTGGCCCACGCCTTCGACGCGCGCGATCCGCCACTACCTCCTCGGCCGCGAGCGCAGCAGCACCCCCGCCGAGGTGAAGGAGGAGATCGCCTATCTCGGGGCCGAGCGCCAGGACAAGTACCAACGCTACGGCTGGAACATGGCGGTCGAGCGTATCGTCGGGACCGGCTTGTATCGAA
>Ga0209804_1001947_pt1 | contig 12883 bp, 9 predicted proteins | sample GraSoiAngelo_139_FD_185896 | JGI IMG/M metagenome (GOLD analysis project Ga0209804, IMG submission 185896) | Grasslands soil microbial communities from the Angelo Coastal Reserve, California, USA - 14_0929_12_20cm (SPAdes) (version 2) | ecosystem: Environmental > Terrestrial > Soil > Grasslands ... | reverse complement strand
TAATTATCGTTTTTGATGAATCCGACATTTCTGACATGAATCACGGCGGTGGCCACGTGGCGATGGTCTTGCTCAGCCCAAAAGCTAAAGCAGGATTTCAGTCAACCACGTTTTATCAGCACCAAAGTACCCTCCGAGCAACACTAGAAGCTTTGGGCATAGCCAGCCTGCCAGGCGCCGCCGCTGGCGCGACAGATATGGGAGAATTTTTCAAGTAAGGCCTAAGTGGATAAACCCAATCAGCCCCTTCCCCTTCATGCCAGGCAGAAGCTCAAGAACTGAGGGGATCAGACCTTTGTTCTCCTCAGGCGCATGACTGCCTGTTCCGTTTCATGGATAAAATTGCAATATGCGCGCAATGGTTCTTCAACGATCGGCGGGGGTGACGACCTCTCCGCTGACCTTGCAGGAGGTCACACTTCCGATCCCTCGTCCTGGAGAGGTTCGCGCGCAAGTACGCTGCTGCGGAGTCTGCCACACGGATTTGCACATTGTGGAGGGAGACCTCCCTTTGCCGAAACTCCCCGTCATTCCGGGTCACCAGATCGTCGGAATTGTGGATGCCGTCGGCCGAGACGTCCGAGTCATAAAGGAGGGAGATCGCGTGGGCATTCCCTGGCTGTACTCGGCTGATGGCATTTGTGGCTACTGCCGCCACGGGTTTGAGAATCTCTGCGATAACGCGCAATTCACCGGATACCACGTCGATGGAGGCTATGGTGAGCATGCCGTGGTTCGCGAAGATTTTGCGCATCCTATTCCCAAGAATTTTTCTGACGAAAATGCGGCTCCGCTGCTTTGCGCGGGTGTGATCGGCTATCGTTCTTATCGTTTGAGCGGCGCTCACGCCGACTCGCGGCTGGGCCTATATGGTTTTGGCGCCTCAGCTCATCTGGTGCTCCAGCTTGCCCGGCATGAAGGCTGCGAAGCCTACGTATTTACAAGATCTCAAGCACATCGCGATCTTGCCAAGAGGCTGGGTGCGGTCTGGGTGGGTATGGCGGAGGACGCGCCGCCTGAGCCGCTCGACGCGTCCATAATCTTTGCCCCCGCTGGCTCGCTTATCCCACGTGCGCTTAGCGTCTTGCGCAAAGGCGGCATTCTCGTCTTGGCAGGGGTTACGATGAGTCCGATCCCACAAATGAACTATTCGCTGCTCTACCAGGAGCGCCAGATTCGCACTGTAGCCAACAGTACGCGCCAGGATGTTCGCGAATTTCTCGAATTGGCGGCGGAAGTTCCCGTCAGAACAGAAGTCCAGGTCTTTGACCTAGAGGAGGCCAATTCGGCCCTGCAGGCGTTAAAGAAAAGTGAAATTAAAGCCGCTGCCGTGCTGCAGATTTCTCGCTCCTAATCGAGGCGCGATCAGGTCTAGGTAACTATTGTTTTGCTCCGGCCTGCCGATACTCCTCGATAGGGGATGAGTATGCCCGGTTCCATGCCTCTCCAAACCCGGGAAGGCATTAGTTCGTCTGCTGCGCCCGAGCCCCAGCCGCGTGCTCCGCGTTCTCGAGCGCTACTCGGCCGAGTATTTCTTGGTCTTTGTTTTTTCGGCATCTATCTGCTGCTTACACGCTCTGACATCATTTTGCAAGCCAGGAGCGGATTCAGCGTGTGGTATCCCGCCAATGGTCTTGCCTTCGCCTTCATGCTGGGAATCAGCCCCTGGTATGCACCACTAGCGGCTGTGGCGGACTTTTTGTCCGCAGTGTTGTTCTACCACGAACGGATGCTGTCGTGGACCGTGGCGCTCGGTCCTGTTGGCACTATAGTCTATGCCACAGCCGCAATTATCTTGCGCCGCCGGTTGCGAATTGATCTTGATCTGAGCCATCGTCGCGACGTTGTGCGCTACGCACTGGTAACACTGGTCGCGGCCGTTTTTTCCACCGCTGCCGGGATAGCAGGATTGCTCGCCGACCATTCCATCACCAGGGGCCAATTTTGGTTATCGGCATTCAGTTGGTATAGCGGCGATGCAATCGCTCTGATTGGAGTGGGTCCGTTTCTTTTGATCCATGCATTTCCGTGGATACGAAGGCAGCTCTTCGACTTTGCGCCAGAGGAGCGGCTTACTCAGACTTGGAAAACGCTTGGCGAGATGACTATTGGCGAAGCGATCGAAATGGTAGCCCAAGTCATCGCTATTCTGTTGGTCCTCTGGGTAATGTTCGGTTCGCCTTTGGCGAAGCTCGGCTTCTATTATCTGAGTTTTCTTCCGATTATTTGGATCGCTATGCGCCAGGGCATTGGCCGTGTTTCGGGCGGAATTCTCTTGTTTAATTTTGGGGTCGTGCTCTCCTTGCGTGTCTTTAATGCGGATTCCATTGCCACAGTCAAGCTGGGCGCCCTGATGCTGGCGGTTTCTTTCACTGGCCTCATCGTTGGATCTGCCGTGAGCGAGAGGCATCGTATTGGTCACGAACTGCATGAACAGACTCTGTATCTGCATTCATTGATCGAAAACAGCCCATTTGGAATTGTCGTACTCGATCCTCTGCGCCGGGTTCAGCTATGCAATGCCGCCTTCGAAGGCCTTTTTCTATTCAGTGCGCGAGAGATGTCCGGAAAGACTCTTGAGTCGCTGCTCTCGGCCAGGGATGAAATCGACCAGATGCGCGAACTCTCCGCACAGGTGTTTGCCGGGCAGCCTGTTCATGAGACAGTGCGCCACTTCCGGCGCGACGGAAAATTTCTGGAAATAGAAATCAACGCAGTTCCCTTACGCCGTGGTGGCCGCGTTCAGGGAGCATATGCGATCTATAACGATGTTTCTGAGAGAGCAAAAGCAGAGGAGGAGGCTAAAAAACACGCCGACTCCCTTAAACGCTGGGTCGAAGAGTTGCAGTTACGCACTACTCAGATGTCGCTGCTGAATGAAATGGGCGACCTGCTGCAATGCTGTGCCAGCACTGTTGAGGCGCGCTCTGTGGTCTCAAGGCTCTGCCGGAAACTTTTCGCGGAAGCTGCTTCAGGAATGCTGTTTGAGTTCAGTGCGACTCAGAATGTGGTTGAGGCGACCGCGTTCTGGGGAGACTCGCACATCTCGGAGTCGGCCTTTGCCCCGCAGGCATGCTGGGCGGTTCGCCGCGGCCGGCCGCACTGGAGCGAACCGGCCTCAGATGGAATCCTGTGCGCTCATTTTGCATCGCCGGATGCGGTGGCAGTGCTTTGTGTTCCTATGATGGCGCAAAGCGATGTGGTCGGAGTCCTGCACCTGCAGTATGGGCTGGGCTGCGCTACCGGAACGGGCGGCGACCAGGAAAGTTTTCACAAATCACAGGAGACTCTCGCCAGTGCAGTGGCTGGACAAATCGCGCTCGCTTTGGCCAGTCTGCGGCTGCGGGAGACGCTTCGTGAGCAATCGATCCGCGATCCGCTCACCGGCCTTTTCAATCGCCGCATTATGCAGGAGAGCCTGAACCGGGAACTGCATCGTGCCCGCCGCAAGAACCACCCGGTCACCGTCGCCTTGGTCGATCTCGATCACTTCAAGCACTTTAACGATACCTGGGGTCACGACGCCGGAGACCTGGTTCTGAAAACTATGGCCCAAATATTTCGCAGCCACTTTCGCGCCGAGGATGTAATTTGCCGCTATGGGGGCGAAGAGTTCTCAATCATTCTTCCTGAAGCTTCTGCGGAGGATGCCGCAAAACGCGCGAATGTGCTACGCGACGAAGTGCGAAAACTCACCATTCGTTATCTTGATCAGAATCTCGATCCTGTGACGCTGTCCATAGGTTTAGCGACTTTTCCGCAACATGGATCGACTGGCGAGCAACTGTTGCGCATTGCTGACCAATGCCTCTATCAGTCGAAAGCCGCCGGGCGCGACCGCGTCACCACGCCCCATGCAAGCGAGGATGTCACGAAACGCGAGGCTTCGGTAATCGGATAAAAGCGAAATCAGCTTCTACAAGCTGCCTTAGCCATACGCACGACAGGAAGCGACGCGCCGTTCGCAAGCGGCACTTCAGTGCGCTTGATCTCGACGTAGCCTCGGGCTTGATACAGCGGAACCCCGGTAAGCGTCGCGCCCATCTCAAATCTCTGGAATCCGGCGGCCATCGCGGCATGCTCGCAGATCTCAAGAATCTTGCTTCCGATTCCTCGTCGCGCCCATTGCGGGTGGACGAAGAAGGCGCGAATCTTTGCCGCATCTTTGTGCGGATCAAGAAGTTCATCTTCACGCCCTCGCCGATGATCGCTGCCGAACAGGGTCTTGCGTTTGCTCCAGCCGCCACAGCCGACCAGCATGGAGTTGTCATTCAACACGGCTTCGGCAACGAAATACGTTCCATCGGCAATGAGCTGTGTATCCACGCCGAGCAGTGTGCCCAGCGCACCCTCAAGCTGGTCACTTGTGTAACCCTGCGGCATCAGTCCACGGACGGAAGCCTCGATGAGCGCGTGTAACGCCGCGATATCCGTGGGAACTGCCATCCGAATTTGAATAGGTGTTCGAAGCGACTCCACAGCCCGCTCCAGTAGCGCCCGATTCTAGACAACAAGCAAACTGGCTAATTATCCTAGCAGTCATGCCACAAGAAATAACTGGGATGCAACATGTCCTCGCGATCGACCGTGAAGAGATTGTTCAAATCTATAAGTTGATCCGGCCCCACGTGCGGCGAACACCAGTGATCGAAGTTGACGGCGCCGATTTCGGGCTCGCGGGGATCAGCATTGTTCTGAAACTCGAACTGCTCCAGTATTCGGGATCATTCAAAGCGCGTGGCGCTATGGCGAACCTGCTGGTGCGGAATGTCCCGCCGGCGGGAGTAGTCGCGGCTTCGGGAGGAAATCACGGAGCCGCCGTTGCATTTGCCGCTCATCGCCTGGGAAAGCCGGCGCGGATTTTTGTCCCGAAGGTAGCCTCTGCCTCGAAGACCGAACGGATTCGCGGCTATGGCGCTGAACTGGTGATCACGGGTGATCGCTATGCGGAAGCGCTGGCGGCGAGCCAGGAGTGGGCGGCACGGTCGGGGGCGATGGAAGTGCACGCTTACGATCAGATCGAAACGCTGCTTGGACAGGGAGCCGTGGGCCTGGAATTCGAGGAGCAAGATCCGGGACTGGACTCACTTTTGGTTGCGGTCGGGGGCGGCGGATTAATTGGCGGAATTGCGGCTTGGTATGCCGGGCGAGTGAGGATCATCGGCGTCGAGCCGGAGGCTGCGCCAACGCTGGCAATGGCGCTTGAAGCTGGTCATCCGGTGGACGCTCCCGCGGGCGGAATTGCCGCTGATTCCCTGGCGCCGAAACGTGTGGGGGAGCTGATGTTTCCGATAGCTCAGAAATATATCGATCAGGTGGTGCTGGTGCCCGATGACGCGATTGAGGCAGCTCAGAATTCGTTGTGGAATATTTTGCGTGTTGCCGCAGAACCGGGTGGCGCGGCGGCATTCGCGGCCTTGCTCTCGGGGAGATATCAGCCAAAGCCCGGCGAGCGAGTTGGGATAGTGGTTTGCGGCGGGAATACGACGGCTGTAAATTTCGGGAGCAACGGGCGATGAGAACTTAGAAATTCGCGCTCTGCGAGTTTGTCGGTAAGCTTTTTGACCAGATAGTGCTCAAAATTCTCAGGCGCTAACTTTTTCTCGTTCTGCACGCGCCTGCTCAGCTTTCAGTTCATCCCAGCTGGGCAGCGAAGTGTCGCCAGTAATTAGCCGCGCGCCGCGTTCGTAGGTGAGGTAAGACCAGGCCCATTGGATCATGACAATCAGCCGATTACGGAATCCAATCAGGAAGAAGATGTGGATGAATAACCAGGCAAGCCACGCGAGGAAGCCGCTGATGTGAATCTTGCCGAACTGCGCGACAGCAGCGGCGCGGCCGATGGTCGCTAGATTTCCTTTATCAATATAGTGAAAATTCTGGCGTGGTTCGCCACGCAACTCGCGGCCGATGTTGTGAGCGGTTGCCTTCCCTTCCTGCATCGCGACCGGAGCTACGCCAGGCAGCATCTTCCCGGTTTCATCTTTCAGCGACGCCAGATCGCCGATGACAAACACTTCCGGGTGACCAGGAATGCTCAGGTCCGGATTGACCAACACGCGTCCGGCGCGATCAATGGGTGTGCCGAGCTTGGTGCCTAATGGCGATGCCGCAACGCCGGCGGCCCACAAGACGACCGCAGCCGGCAGGCGAGTTTTGCCGATCAGCACGGCGGCGGGTTGCATGCCGGTGACCATAGCGCTGGTTTGCACCTCCACTCCAAGGTGGCGTAGTTGCGCTTCGGCACTGCGCGAAAGGTCCTCGGGATAAGCCGGAAGTATGCGCGGCCCGCCTTCGAGCAACACGATGCGGGTGCGCTGGGGATCGATAGAATGGAATTCGTTTTTCAGTACGTGGCGCGCGATTTCGGCCAGGGTGCCGGCGAGCTCTACGCCAGTCGGGCCTCCGCCCACGACCACAAAATTGAGAGGCGAGTGCCGGCCAGTTTCGGCGGCATCGCGTTCCGCCAGCTCAAAGGCCAGCAGCACGCGGCGGCGAATTTCGATAGCGTCTTCGACGGTTTTCAGCCCCGGTGCCAGCGGTTCCCATTCATCGTGTCCGAAATAAGCATGGCTGGCTCCAGCGGCAACGATCAGATAGTCGTAAGAAATATCGCCATCGCCAAGTTTCACAACTTTCCGCGCGAGATCGAGATCCTGCACCTCGCCCATGAGCACCTGAACATTGCGATAGCCGCTGAGAATCCAGCGGATGGGGGCGGCGATTTCGCCAGGAGACAAACCCGCAGTCGCCACCTGATAGAGCAGCGGCTGAAAAGTGTGGAAGTTTTTGCGATCGATGAGAGTAACGCGAACCGGATAGCGCGCGAGCGTGCGCGTTGCGAGCAGGCCTCCGAAACCCGCGCCGATTACAACCACATGCGGACTGGGCTTGCTGTCCATCACTGTACTTTATATGATTCCAACTGGTGTCCACGGTCTCGAAAAGTTTTCCTCAAGAAAGCGTACCTGCTCCTTCGATCCCTCTTTCGGAGCAGGATGTCGTTGGCCGATCAGCGCTCGGCATCTGGTTACAGATCGCGTTCGCATACGGTCTGCTCGAAGCAGCTTTGTGGACGCCCCCCGGGCGGCTGGATCTTGCCTGGATGATTCTGACCGCGGCGTTCATTCTCGTGATGGCATTCCGGGGACCCTACTCCGCTCGGGAAATGGGCGTGACGTTCCCTACGGGCAAAGCAACCATCTGGATTGTAGGCGCTGGATTGATCTTAGCGGCGACGCTTTGGTCATTTGCAGCTTTGACGGGAGCCGACGCTGCGCCAACTCACGCGATGCCTTTGCGGACAACCTGGCAATATGCCGTTTGGGCCTTCCTGCAACAGTTCATGCTGCAATCGTTCTTCTTTGTGCGGCTGGAATCGCTGCTGGGCAGCCGGCGCGCGGTGCTGGCTACCACAATTTTGTTCGCTGCCGCACATATACCCAATCCTATTCTGACGATTGGAAGCGCGTTGGCTGGATTCTTCTTTTGCGAAATGTTCCGGCGCTATCGGAATATCTTTCCGTTGGGCCTAGTCCACGTGATTCTGGGACTGGCGATGGCCGCCAGCGTTTCCGATGCACTTCTGCATCACATGCGCGTGGGGATCGGATTCGTGCAATTCCATTAAATGCTAGCCCAAACGCACAGCGAATGCATGACTAAGCTTCTCTTTGCGAACTTTGCGGCTTTTCTTAGCGTCCTTTGCGGTTAAGAGCTTTGAACCGCAGAGAACGCTTAAGAAACGCCAAGATCGCGGAGAAAAAGAAGATTTGTCCTCGCGTTCTAGACAACCCCGTTTTGCAGAACGCCTCGATGATCCTTCCCAAGCCTTACAATTCGGTTAACATTGCTGCGGATTTATGGCGTCCGCTTTGAGCCAAAATACGCTGCAGGATCGTAATTCGAGCGCAAGCGCTTTCTCGCCCGGTTGGATTCACCTTGCCCTGCCATCGGTTACCGATCTCATCTTCATACTCGTGCTTGTTTTGTTGAGCTACAGTGTGCTTGCCGCACGTTTGCTGGGAGATGCTGGAATCGGATGGCACATTCGCAATGGTGAACTCATGTTGCGCACGCACATGATCACGCGGACCGATCCTTTCTCCTACACCATGAGCGGCCGGCCGTGGCTGGCCTGGGAGTGGCTTTACGACGCGACCATCGGGGCAGTTCACCAGTCGCTGGGATTGAATGGAGTAGTGTTTTTCACGGCGACCGTAATCGCATTCACGTTTGCGCTCACCTTCCGCATTCTGCTGGCTCGTGGAAGCTTGCTGCAGATTTCTATCGCGCTGTTGCTGCTTGCGATGGGAGCCGCGATGATTCATTTCCTGGCGCGTCCGCACGTGCTCAGTTGGCTGTTTACTGTGATCTGGTTTCAGTTGCTGGATTCAGCGGAGGTCGCGCCGGGAAACAGGAGACAGCTGCTCTGGTTGCCTTTGCTCATGCTGCTTTGGGTGAATCTGCACGGTGGATTTTTGTTCGGATTGGCGCTGCTTGGTTTGTATTGCCTCGCTGGAACGATTCGATACTTGCAGGCAGGCGCTGAGAGCCGACAAGCGGCGGCGTGGGTGAAGCAATTGTCAGCCGTGGGTGCGCTATCATTTTTGGCAACGTTCGCAAACCCCTACGGCTACAGGCTGCACGCGCACATCTATCGCTATCTCTCCAACCGATTTTTGATGAATCACATCGACGAGTTCCGTTCGCCAGATTTTCACGGCGTCGCGCAGGAATGTTTTGCAGTCTTGCTGGTGATTACGATCATTGCTTTGGCCGCAGCGCGAGGAAAGATACGAGCTTCGCAACTGCTGGTGATTCTGTTTGCCTCCTATAGCGGGCTTTACGCTTCGCGCAATCTGCCGGTCGCCTCGATTCTGCTGATTCTCATTGCCGGGCCAATGCTTTCTGCCGCCGTGCGCGATACCGGGAACAACGCGGAGTTGCCGGATCGCACGCGCAATTTTTTTTCGAGATGCAGCTCTTTTGCGTTGCGCATGGGGAGCCTGGAACTAAGTTTGCGTGGACGCCTTTGGCCGGTTGCGGCCGTGGTATTCGGACTTTTTGTCTGCATTCAGCACGGCCGGGTCGGCTCGCATCAACTCATGAACGCACATTTTGATGTAAAAAAATTTCCAGTAGCGGCGGTCCAGGTGATCGCAGAACGCGGCATCCAGGGGACGATTTTCAGCCTGGACTCCTGGGGCGGGTATTTCATTTATCGTCTTTATCCGGAGATGAAGGTGTTCGTGGACGACCGCCACGACCTCTATGGCGAGCAATTTCTGCGAGAGTACTTGACCGCCATTCGGCTGGCACCGAGATGGGATGAAGTTTTGGATGAGAAGCGTGTGAATTGGGTGCTGATGCCTGGGAATTCCTCACTGGCGAATATGCTGAAAGAAACTCACCGATGGAGAGTCATCTACGCCGATGACGTGGCCGTCTTACTGGAGCGGGAACAAGGCGGAACAGGTCCGATATAGGCGTGTAGGCCCGCGCTTACATCCATATTTTCGTGCTAAAACCGATCTTTGGTATCGATATTGAATCCAAGGTATACGGTAACTTCGACGGGCTGATCTCCACGTAGGGCGGGACTGAATTTCCAGTTCGGAAGAGAGGCTAGAACCTTGGTGGTTGTATCCATCGCAGTTTGCTCGATGACCTTCGTATCACGAAGCAATCCTGAGCGGTCAAGAATGCATGCAAGAATCAGGCGCGACCGCTGCAAGTCGGGGGGAAGATCGGAGCGTATGATCTGGGGCGCGACCAGGTCCTCCGCGTAGGGATGCGACGCGGAGGCGGGATCGGTATACCACAAGACTGTTGGCCCAAGGCCGGTTTCGAAATAGATCGTATATCCCTTGTCGCCTTTCAATGCGCCGTAGAAGTTGAAGGCGCCACCCGCCCGGGCACTTGCCACAACCGTGATTCCTGGGCCCTTGCGATCCGCACCCTTGGCGGAACGTCCGGCGATCGAGGGGTCATTCGCATCTGTACTGAAGCTGGGTAACGTAACGATGTTGCTGCTGCCGCCTTTCACAGCAACTCCAGGCATGGGCGGATTACCACTTGCGCCGCTGCCTGCGCCGCCTGGCCCCGGATAAGGTGAAATTCCACCGCGCGCCATTTTGTCTGAACCGCGACCACTACCTTCCTTTCCTGCGCCGGAACCTTCGCCGGAAAAGCCGCTGCCAGGGCCGTTACCGCGGCCGATGCCTGTGCCACCTCCCGATCCGCCCAACCCGCTGTTGGGGCCGCCGGAGGGTGACAACGCCAAAGATCCGGCACCGCCATTGCCTGGAACTCCCACCTTAGAGCCGGGTTGGTTCGAGACAACGACGCCGGTTTCAGAGCCGACGCCACCGCTCTTGGGCGGCGCGGCGATGTCTCCGACATCCAGAGACCCGCCAAAGCCGGCGCCTCGGTTTCCCCGTCCATGGCCCGAGAGGGAGCCGCCAATTGAACCAGGAGGGGGAGGCACAACACCCACAAATGAACCCCCGAGGCCGCCACCTCCCTGATGAGTACCGCCCATGCCGCCGCTTAGTTGCGCCGGAGGCGGCACGACGCTGCCACTGAGTCCATTTCCAAAGCCGCTACCCGATTGGCGTTGCACTGCTCCACCGCTGCTCAACTGGCCAGGAGGAGGCACAACCGCGCCATCTCCCAATCCGCCGATCGCGCGATGTTCATCCGAGCCTCCGCCCAATTGCGCCGGCGGAGGAACAATTTGCTTGTGCAGTTCACCGGAGCCGAAGCCTGGGCCTGCGGAGGCGATATCGCGAGTAATCTGAGTTGGCGGCGGGGCGACCACGTTTGCGGGCAATGCGAGCCGCGGATTGGAATTCGCGGCCTGGACCGGTGCTGAAACTGGAGGCGGGATGACCTGAATGCTCTGCGAGCCAGGCAAGCGGAGCATAGTCGCATCCCGCTGAGGACCCGTGGGAGGCGGCGCGATGACTCCAGTGTTCAGCGCCGGCGCGGACATTATTCTGTCGCGCTGAATATCTGGACTCGGCGCAATCACGTTTGCGAGTAGGCTTGGGGCATTCTGAAATTTGTCGCGTTGTACATTCGAGCTCGGCGGAACAACCGAAGAATTAAGTGACGGCGCCGCCTGCAATCTGTCGCGTTGCACATTGGACGCGGGGGCAATAGGCGCAAACAGCATGGCCGGAGTTCGCAGTGAAGATTGCAAACCTTCGGCGGGAGGAGGGCCAGGGACGCCTCTATAAGCCAGCAGGTTTGCCACGGCGGAATCGGAACGAGGCAAGTCGAGCTTGGGGGCGTCCACCACTTTGTCGCGGAGAGAAATACCGCGCGCTACGCGAATCGCCTGGGTCCGGTGGTAAGCTTCCTGGCCTCCAGCGCGACCTGAGCGGCCGGTCTCCGCGCCGCCAGCATCTTCTGTGCGCGGAAGTTCGTCGCCCGAATAGTAGATCACGTCGTATTTGGGCATTGGCGGCGGCTGATACGGCTGCATGGCCGCGAATCTCTCCGGCAGCACAATGACCGCGACCAGTACAGCGGCTTCCAGCACCCACGAAGCCAGCATGCCACGATAGGGAAACAGTCCGGTCTTAGCTTCGCCGGCGAGGCGTTCAGGCGAGCGTCTGAAAGCGGGACGGATTGCAGTCCGGAACTCCTCCCAGGGCGATGACCACTCGACAAGAAGCTTGGGGGCGTCGCTCACAGCGGGTGCGCCTCCGATCCTGAAGCAATCTCGATCTGGTCGCCAACAGCAGTGCGCGTTGAATGTAGTGTGTTTTCTGGTAGCTCCAGAACGGAAATCGCGTTCATGCGAACCGGCGCCATTCGCCAGGGCTTGAGACTTTGCTCGAGATGAACCACGGTTTTGTCGCGATCGAGATAGAGCACATCAATAGGAAAGCGCATGGCGAAGGTATGTACGCCGCGCGACGGGACGAGCCACAGCCCTCGACCAGCAGGAAAGCTAGAGGCATCAGCGCACATAAGACCGCGGAACCGCGACCAGTGTGTTCCCGCGATGCGCAACTGAGTGGCCAGATAAGCTTCGCGCGTGCGGTTGAAAGCGTACGCTGTGGGGCCCGGGGTTGACATTACTGCTCCTGAATGCGCAGCCAAACTTGCAAACTTCAGCGGCCCTGGCTCAGCTGGCGAAATAGCTGAATCATCGCCGGCCCAAGGGTCACAAAAATGATGGATGGCAGAATAAATACTGCCAGGGGGACTACCATTTTAATCGTAGTTTTGGCCGCCTGCTCCTCCGCGCGCTGACGGCGCTCCGTTCGCAGCGTTTCCGAGTGCATGCGCAGCGCCGTAGCGATGCTTGTGCCGAAGCGGTCAGTCTGGATGAGCGTAGTGACCAAAGCCCGAACATCGTCAACGCCGGTGCGATCGCTGAGATTGCGCAACGCCTCCGCGCGCGGCTTGCCGGCCCGCATCTCGAGATTCACAAGATAAAATTCATCGCTCAAATCGGGATGCGAGTACTTGAGATCTTCCCCGACGCGCATAAGCGCCTGATCTAGGGCGAGACCGACCTCCACACAGATGACCGTTAGATCGAGCGCATCGGGCAATGCGATCGTGATGCGACGCTGGCGGTCTTTGATCATGCGCTTCAGCACGAAACGGGGGACAAAGAAGCCAAAGCCACCGACGCCGATCATCAGGAGAAGATCGAAGCCTTGCTCGACTGCGACCACGCCCAGCATCCCCACTAAGGCAAGCAGCATGCGGCTGCCAACGTACATCGTGAGGTGGCGCGGCTCGCGGTAGCCCGCCTGAATGAGCCATTTACGCGTGCGCGAGACTTCACTTGGCGAGAGAGGCAGAGCCTTGCTGAAGGGATCGAGCGCATGCTCCAACCTCTCCCTAAATGCAGGCTTTT
>Ga0209804_1001939_pt1 | contig 12910 bp, 8 predicted proteins | sample GraSoiAngelo_139_FD_185896 | JGI IMG/M metagenome (GOLD analysis project Ga0209804, IMG submission 185896) | Grasslands soil microbial communities from the Angelo Coastal Reserve, California, USA - 14_0929_12_20cm (SPAdes) (version 2) | ecosystem: Environmental > Terrestrial > Soil > Grasslands ... | reverse complement strand
CACAATGACCTTCATCCTCTACTTCTATTCTTAAAAGCTGTAAGTGCCGTCGAACGCGATGCGGTTCTGGGTGTAATCGCGGAACGGAACATCTGAATCCTTTTCCGTAAATTGATAGCGCAACCCGAGGGTAACGTGCGGCGTCAATTGATAGCCGATGGTAATGGCGCCGCCGTAACGATGCAGGTGTTCGTCGATAAAGCCGCCGGAGTCATCGGCGTCCTCATAGAACACTTCGGTCGAAAGCAAGGTATTACGAATGATATTCCAGGTCACGGTATGCCGGACATAATTCAGGGTAATAAAGTTGGAGTTCACCCCAAGCTGACTTTCATGACCGGCAGAGAGGGTTTGCGTAATATAGGCGTTGAGCCGGTGAGAAATGAGGATATTGGCATAATAATCGTGTACATCTTTCGAATCAAAGACCGAGCCGGTGTTATCGAAGTTGATCATCTGATAACCACCTGCGACACGCACCCTCATGTAGTTGGTCAACTGGGTTTCGAGAAATGCACCGGCGGTGACGGCATTCGAGTCATTCAGCACGTTCTGATCATAATAGGTATGGACAAAACTCGATTCCAGACCAACCCCGGTAGTATTGGTTAAAGTAAAGGCGAGCGACCCGACCAGAACTTCCGCGTTACGATTGAGGTAATCGAGGTCGGAGTTAGTTGAAACGTAAAGGTAGTGATCGTAGCCGAGAGTCGCCACCGCCTTGTTCAAGTCCCACAGGACGGAAACCCCGGCGCTATTTTCGAAACGGCCATAGTCAATCACGTTACTGAGCTGCAACTCGCTGATCGGATCCTGTTGCAGGGAAAAGCGATCGTGAAAGTTAATCCGGAAATCGCCGACGAAAACGTCGAGGGCGAGTTGCGAGCCCGGGGTGAGCAGAACGCCGTTTGTGTCCTGGCTGGAGTGATCAAGATAGAAGGCATAGCCGAGGCCGATATCCAATCGCAAGGTATTGAGCTGGGTGACTGGCCAGAGAGCATTGATCGTTACTTGTGGGTGAATGATGAAGTCGCTCTCGGGCCTGTTTTCAGAAAGATTGATGTTGTCGTTATACTCGAAGCCAAGGGTCGCACTGATGCGATACTTAATGGCGCCGGTCATCAAATTGTAGGGAATGTGCTCGATGTCCTGACGGCGGGCCTCGGCCGCTTCTTCGCCGGCAAGAGAGGGCCGAACGGCATCTTGCGCCAAGGCCGACCACGCTCCGAATAATGTGCAGACAAGCAAAACGAAACCTAATCGTTTGCCACGAGGGCAGACAGAAAGGCGGACTCTCGGGCTCATTAAGACCACGTGCCCAAGTCTAAAAGATCGACCAGCAAAAGGCGGCGCGACCGCCCTGGCCCGCTCGCCCTCAAATCGATGCAAATCTGGCACTTGGTTAAGGTTTCGAATCCGCCGCCACTGACATTCCAGCTTCAACGTGGCGGTGCGGTCCTACCGACGGTTACTCAGAGATACGATGTAATTCAAGGAAAAACAGGGGCTTCGCCGGGGAGTTTTTGGCGGAAAAGCTACCAAAAAAGAAAAAGTGTGGCGCAGTCTAAGCTTTCAAATAGTGACGTATGTCGAAGCCCTGGCGTGCAATCGTTCTGATTCTGGCCACCACAAGTTCCGCGATGTGGGCTGCGCCGACAGTCAGAGCGACGTCCAATGACACTCGAAACGCTGCTCAGATGAGCCAAACGGAGAAGAACATTCTGACCCTGGACAACGACACCATTAGCTGCTCACTCCCTGAAGGCGACACCACCTTTATTATCTCGCTCGTGCGGAGTTCCCCGCTCGATCGCTTCACCTTTATCAACGAAAATACCACGGCTCGGGGCGAACTCAGAATTGCGGTCTCGAACGAGAAACTTTCGGCCGACAGCGGCAAATGGACGCCGGTGGACGGCGCAACTTCATTTAAACGCAAACGTCTCTTCAGTGTCTCAGTGCTCGGGGTCGAAGCAAAATATGTTCGACTCACATTTCATGTTGAGCACGAAAACAACATCGCCGCTCTCGGATGGCAAGGCATCCGCACAGTTAGCCGTTGATCAGAAAGTTACAATCGCGCGATTTAGTTCTTCCGATCGCGAGGGACAAATGCGAGCGGTGCCAAGTTCTAGGGGTTGCTACTCGTCGAAAATTTCGCTTTGGTGAAAAGGGCATTCTGATTTGAGACAGGAACCGCGGTCGGCCGTCATGTTTTCCATAAGTTTCGCGTATGTCCGCATTTTCTATCCTAAATCAAATGCGCCGTTCCCAAATCTCACCCATCTGAATTAGCGGCACGGAATTAGCTTTTTCTGGGCACGGGCGTCACCGGCGCGGCGAATGCGAGCAACCACGGCAACTCACACCCAAACGCGACGGCAACGGGAGGCGGGCAGAAAAAATTCGCCTCGGCGTAAAAGCAATGAGAACCAACGACAGACTTCGCGGAAAACCGCTGCGACGAAAAGTGCGGATCATTATCAGCTGGTTGCCCGGGCTACAAAGGATGCAATTCGGGATTGGAATTTAAACAGCGACGAGCTCACCTGGCCACAAGGCCTTGATTCCCTCCTCGGTTATTCTCCGAGCGGATCAGGTCAGACAATCGCTTTCTGGGAACAGCAGATTCATCGCGACGATCGATCCAGAATCGCAGCCTCTATTCGCGAGGCTATCAAATCCAAGGCGGAGCATTGGTCGGGCGAATATCGTTTTCGACACGCTCAAGGCCATTACCTTCAGTTGTTGGAGCGCGCCCTGCTTGTGCGCGACAAAAATGGCCGCGCCGTGCGGTTCGTTGGCGCGCTCATGGATGTGACCGCGGGCAAACAACTGCGAGACCAGCTCTCACATTCCCAGAAAATGGAAGCGTTCGGTCAACTGGCCGGCGGCGTCGCCCACGATTTCAACAATTTCCTGACCGCAATTCTCGGCTATAGCGACCTGCTGGTGGCGGAAATTCAGGGCCGCGGCACCGGCGCAAAATACCTCAGCGAAATTCGCAGTGCCGCCGGGCGAGCCGCCTCACTGACCAAGCAGCTTCTCACTTTCAGCCGTCGCCAACCGCTGGAACCCCGCGTTCTGGAAGTAAACACGCTGATTCATAATCTCGAGCGTTCAATCCTGCGACTGCTTGGCGAAAACATCTCCGTTCTTTGCGAGCTGATGCGGGAAAAAAAACACATCAAAGTCGATCCGGATCAATTCACCCAGATTATCATCAACCTCGCAGTTAACGCACGCGATGCGATGCCGGCTGGAGGCACACTGGTACTGAAAACGGAGACGATTTCGACAAATGGGAAATCAGTGCCGGAACTGCCGCCGGGTAAATACGTCCGTATTAGCGTGATTGATAACGGCATGGGGATGAGCGAGGAAGTGAAGGAGCGTCTTTTCGAACCGTTCTTTACCACGAAAGATGATCGTCACGGCAGCGGGCTCGGCCTCGCTACTTGCTATGGAATTGTTGGTCAGAGTGGCGGTCACATCACCGTTGAGAGTGAGCTCGCCAAAGGCACCGCCGTGCACATCTACCTCCCTGAGGTTGCCGCGCCTCCGGCGGCCGCCTACCGAAAGCGGCCGAAATTGCCAAACGGCAACGAAACCATCCTGGTAGTGGAAGACGACATTAGCGTGCGGCACGTCGCGGTGAGGACATTGCGCATGCTCGGCTACAATGTTCTCGAGGCGTTCCGCGCCGATGAAGCCAAGCGTCTGATTGAGAATACCGCCATCAATCTCGTCGTCAGTGACATCGTGCTGCCGGATATGAGCGGGTGCGACTTTGCTGATTGGATGCGGATTAACAGCCCTTCGACGCAAATTCTGCTGACCTCCGGTTATTTGCCCGAAATGACGACAATCGGCACTCCATCTAGCGACCTGCCTTTTCTGTCGAAGCCCTTCGATCCACAACAGTTGGCTGAAACAGTACGGGCGTCGCTTGATGCGGTTGTTTTGACCTGAGCGAACGGAACACGGGCCTGTGGCCTGTGCGCCCTGTGGGGATTCTCCCTGCTGTTCGTTCAACCAAGTGTCAGCGGAATAGAACTCCGCTGGGCGCACAGACTTGGAAGTCTGTGTTCCTTCAATAGCTCGTAGCGAAACCGTTGCCGCAACTTTCGTCGCGGTGTATGCAACCGCGTGGTCAGTTTCGCTGACATCGAAGCAGCACGCGAGCGAAGCAAAGGTGCGGTTTATTATTCACCCTGCCTGCCTTCGATTCCATTGAGCGAGCTCACCGGGATGGAAATTTTCTGCAAGCTCGACAACTTGCAGCGCACGGGAAGTTTCAAGGAACGCGGCGCGCGCAACGTTCTCTCACAATTGCCCGCTGACCAGAAAAAGCGCGGCGTCATCGCAGCCTCCGCTGGAAATCACGGCCAAGCCCTCGCTTACCAGGGCAAATTGCTCGGAGTGCCCGCGACCGTCGTTATGCCAAAGCATGCGCCGCTGATCAAAGTGAGCAATTGCCAGAAACTCGGCGCTCGAGTTGTCCTGCACGGCAAAGATTTTGCGGAAGCGAAAACGCGCGCACACGAAATCGCGGCGAAGGACAAGCTGGCCTACATCGATGGCTACGATGATCCGGCGATCATTGCCGGTCAGGGCACAATGGGCTTGGAAATTCTCGAGCAAGTCCCAAACGTCGATGCGGTGATTGTGCCGGTTGGCGGAGCCGGGTTAATCGCGGGCGTTTCGCTGGCAGTAAAAACCAAGCGACCGAAAGTGAAAATCATCGCGGTCGAAGCGGAAAATGTCGCAAGTTTCTCAGCCGCGTTGAAAGCGGGCAAACCGACGCGGGTCGAAATGCAACCGACGCTGGCAGATGGTTTGGCCATTCCGCAAGTAGGCAAAAATGCATTCGAGATCGCGAAGTCGCGCGTTGATCGGGCTGTCATCGTTACCGAGGAACAAATCGCGCTTTCTATTTTGCGGATAGTGGAGCTGCAAAAAGGCATGGTTGAAGGGGCGGCTGCCACTCCTCTGGCCGCATGCCTGTCCGGCGAGCTTCGGAATCTTGCCCGCAAACGCGTCGTCCTTCTCCTTTGTGGCGGAAATATTGATCCCAACGTCTTGAGCCGGGTCATCGAACGCGGCCTTGTTGCCGATGGAAGGCTGTCGCGTTTCGTCGCGGTCATCAGCGATCGGCCCGGCGGATTGGCCGATTTGACCACGCAAATTGCCGCGAGCGGCGCAAGCATCAAACAAGTGGTGCACGATCGCGCCTTTGCCGGCTCGGACGTTTCAGCGGTGCATGTCCTGTGCACGGTGGAAACACGAAACCGCGAGCATTTGGCCCTGCTGCGCAAAAAATTGCGCGAACACGGCGTGGAGACGTACGACTCGCGCTAACGGTCATCCCGAGCGTCAGTCGAGGGATCCCGATGAAGATAGCTTTAAGGTTTCGCGGCGGGATCCCTCGACTTCGCTCGGGATGACCGTTTCGTGGGGCCAGCGGCACTTCGCCTCACTTGAAGCACCCATCGCGCTCCGTAATCTTTCACAATGCATTCGGGCGAGACGGAGACGATTGAAAAACCGGTAGCAAAAACGCAGAAAAAATCGGCACCGGGTAACTTCGTCGCGACGCCAAACACCGTCGCTACTTTCGCCGATCGTCATATCGGCCCAAGCACAGAAGAGACGGTGCAAATGTTGCGCGAGCTGGGCTTCGAAAATCTGGACGCCCTGGTCGATGCCACCGTTCCGAAAAACATTCGGCTGGATCGGCCACTCGAATTGCCAAAGGCGAAAAGTGAGAATGAAGCGCTGGCGGAATTGCGCGCCCTGGCGTCGAAAAATAAGGTTGCGCGAAATTTCATCGGCGCGGGTTATTCCGACACCATCACGCCGCCGGTGATTCAGCGGAACATTCTCGAAAACCCCGGCTGGTATACCGCTTACACACCCTATCAGGCTGAGGTTGCCCAGGGCCGGCTGGAAGCGCTCGTAAATTTCCAAACCATGGTGACCGATCTCACCGCGCTCGACATTGCCAACGCCTCGTTACTCGATGAAGCAACCGCAGCTGCCGAAGCAATGGCACTATGCTATCACGCGGTCACCGGACCCAGCGTCAGGAATAAATTCTTCGTCGCGGATAATTGTCATCCACAAACCATCGCCGTTGTGCGGACCCGCGCGAAACCGCTTGGAATCGAAATCGTCACCGGCAATTTCTCCAATTTCAAATTGGATGATACGATTTTTGGCGCACTGGTGCAGTATCCGGCGACGGACGGCGCGATTTATGACTACGAAAAATTCGCCAAGGCCGCGCACGATGCCGGGGCTTTGTTCGTTGTCGCTGCCGATATTCTGGCGCTCACGTTGTTGAAACCGCCTGGAGAATTCGGGGCCGATGTTGCGGTCGGTTCCACCCAGCGTTTCGGAGTTCCGCTTGGCTTTGGCGGCCCGCACGCGGCTTACATCGCGACGCGCGACCAATTTAAACGTCACCTTCCCGGCCGCCTTGTCGGCGTCTCTCATGACGCTGAAGGACGTCCGGCCTACCGGCTGGCACTGCAAACGCGCGAGCAGCACATCCGACGCGACAAGGCTACCAGTAACATCTGCACGGCCCAGGTCTTGTTAGCTGTGATCGCCGCGATGTATGCGGTTTATCACGGACCAGAAGGATTGCGCGCTATTGCGCAACGCGTTCACAATTTCACGGCTAAACTCGTGGAAGGTCTGCGCCAGCTTGGTTTCAAAATCGCATACGAAAATTTCTTCGACACTATCCGGGTTGAACTCGGTCAGGCCTCTAGCAACAATTTGATCGAACGTGCCGGGCGCGCCGGATGCAACCTGCGTGCAGCAGGCGATCACGCGATCAGCATTTCACTCGACGAAACCACCACCGATTTCGATATCGAAACGCTGATGTCGATCTTTCGCGGCACGCAGGTACGCGATTTTGCCGACGCGGATATTGAGTCTTCTTCGTTCTGGATTCCGCAGTTCGCAATCCGCCACTCCGATTTTCTCACTCATCCAGTTTTCAACACCTATCACAGCGAAACTGAAATGTTACGTTATCTGCGGCGACTGGAATCACGCGATCTCTCGCTCTGCCACTCCATGATCCCGCTCGGTTCCTGCACCATGAAATTAAACGCCACCGCGGAAATGTTTCCGATTTCGTGGTCGGAATTTGCCAGACTGCATCCATTCGCGCCGAATTCGCAAACGGCCGGCTACCTCAAAATGTGCGACCAACTCGAGCGCTGGCTCGCGGAAATCACCGGCTTCGCCGCCGTCTCCTTACAACCTAATGCCGGTTCCCAAGGCGAATTTGTTGGCCTGCTCGCGATTCGCGAATACCACGCCTCGCGCGGGGAAGCGCATCGGAATGTCTGTCTCATTCCGCAATCAGCTCACGGAACAAACCCCGCCAGCGCGGTCATGGCCGGCTTCAAGGTCGTGGCCATCGCAACGTTAAAAGATGGTGACATCGATCTGGCCGATTTGCGGGCAAAGGCCGACACGCATGCACGCGATCTGGCAGCGCTGATGGTCACCTATCCGAGCACCCACGGCGTTTTCGAGACTACGATTCGCGAAATCTGCGACATCGTGCACGGTCACGGTGGTCAGGTTTACATGGACGGCGCGAACATGAACGCGCAAGTCGGTGTTTGCCGGCCAGGCGACATCGGTGCCGACGTCTGCCATTTGAACTTGCACAAAACTTTCTGCATTCCACATGGCGGCGGCGGCCCAGGCGTCGGCCCAATCGGTGTCGCGCAACACCTTGCACCGTTCCTGCCTTTGCCTTCTGCAATCAGCAATCAGCAATCAAAAATCAGCAATTCTTCCGTTGGTCCCGTCGCTGCTGCTCCCTACGGCAGCGCCAGCATTCTCACCATCTCGTGGATGTACATTCGCATGATGGGTCCCGAGGGACTGAAACGCGCCACGGAAGTCGCGATCCTGAACGCGAATTACATCGCAAAACGACTCGATCGTTATTTTCCGGTCCTGTTCAAAGGCAAACGGGGTCTCGTTGCCCACGAATGCATTCTCGATCTGCGCGATTGGAAGCACGCCGGCATGGAAGTGGAAGATGTGGCCAAGCGATTGATGGATTACGGATTCCATGCGCCAACGATCTCCTGGCCAGTCGCAGGAACGATGATGGTCGAGCCGACAGAGAGCGAACCGAAAGACGAGCTGGATCGTTTTTGCGATGCCATGATTTCGATTCACGCGGAAATGAGCGCAATCGCGAACGGCACCGCTGATAAACAAAATAATGTTTTGAAAAATGCTCCGCACACGACCGGGCAGATCGCCGCCGATAAATGGGACCGGCCCTATTCACGCGAGCAAGCGGCCTTCCCCGCGCCATGGCTGCGCCATCACAAATTCTGGCCGAGCGTCGCTCGAATCGACAACGTTTACGGCGATCGCAATTTGTTCTGCTCGTGCGTGCCGCTCGAGGAAGTTGGAGAGTCCAAAGAATAAAGCGATATTCCTCGCGTTGGCCGGAACACAGGCATTCCTGCCTGTGCGCCCAGCGGAGATGTTCTCCGCTGTTTTTGGTTCAGCGGGTTACAAACCCTCTGGGCGCACAGGCTAAAAAGCTGTGTTCCGCCGGCGTTCCGCGAAGAAATGAGCTGTCGCCCCTGAATGTAGAGTTCGAACGAGAAAGTGATATTTTGCGTTGGAGGTGACGCATGAAAATGCCGAAACGGCTGATTGATTGTTTGGACGAGAACAAGGCCAGTTATGAAATTCTGCGCCATCCGGAAGCAGTTACCGCGCAAAGAATCGCTCAAGCCGAGCATGTGAAAGGGCGGCGTCATGCCAAAGTCGTAATGGTAAAATCGGGAGCAGAGCACCTGATGATTGTCCTTCCGGCAGAACATCTGATCGATCTCGAGAAGTTAGCGAAGATTGTCGGCCAAGACGTCTCCTTGGAGAGCGAACGGGAATTCGAGTCCCTCCCGGACTGCGCGGCCGGAGCGATGCCGCCGTTTGGCAATCTTTACGGTGTGCCCACGTATGTGGACAAGAGTTTGGCTGAGGAAGATTACATTGTCTTCGAAGCAGGCACTCATACCGAGGCGATAAAAGTTAGCTATCGCGATTACGAAAAAATTGTGAAGCCGCAGGTAAAAGATTTGGCGATCAAGATTCACCCAATGAAAGGAGTGTAAGATTGCGCGCAGCTCTAACAGGCCTGGCGTTTTGGCTGGTGTGCGTGGCGGCGGTGCCGGCGGCCGAGAGGGTTTCGCTTATCAAAATCGATGGCGCGATTGGTCCGGCGACAGCGAGTTACATTTCGCGAAGCATCGATGAAGCGCGGGCGGAGAACACGCAATGTCTCATCATTCAACTTAACACCCCGGGAGGTTTGCTCGATTCGACGCAGACGATCGTGAAAAGCTTTCTTGGTTCGACGGAGCCGGTGGTGGTCTACGTGGCGCCAACTGGCTCGACCGCGACCAGCGCTGGTTGCTTCATCACCGTCGCCGCAAGCGTTGCGGCCATGGCACCAGCCACGACGATCGGTGCGGCGCATCCGGTGACAATTGGCGGGAATCCGACCGGCGGCGAAGAAAAGCTCGATGATACGATGAAACAGAAGCTCGAGAATTTTTCCGTGAGCTACATCGAAGCGATCGCGGCCAGGCGGCACCGCAACGTCGAGTGGGCGAAATCAGCCGTGCGCGAGAGCGCTTCGATCAGCGCGGAAAAAGCGCTCGAGTTGAAGGTTGTCGATCTTATCGCGAACGATCTACCGGACTTGCTAAAGCAACTAAACGGGCGCGTGGTCGATGGCAGGACGCTCAAGACCGCGGGCGCTGAGGTTTCCGAGATCAAAATGTCGCCTTCCGAACGCGTTTTTCAGAAGATCTGGCGACCTGAAGTCATGTTCATTCTCATGCTCATCGCCATGTATGGCATCATTGGTGAGCTAACGACGCCCGGCGCAATTCTTCCGGGGGTGGTAGGCGCGATTGCGCTGATCCTTGCCCTTTATCTGGCGGCGATCCTGCCGGTAAATGCAACCGGACTGGCATTGATCGCTCTTGCGCTCATGCTTTTTGTTTTCGATATCTATGCGCCGACCCACGGAGTGCTCACAATCGGCGGAATCATTTCGTTTTTGATCGGTTCGCTCATGCTCTTCAACCGTGCCGATCCGCTTTTTCGTTTATCGCTCGGCTACATTATTCCGGCTACGTTGATCACAGCGCTGTTTTTTGTTTTCGTCGTCGGCAAAGGTTTGCGCGCGCAGCTTTTGCCGGTGAAAGCGGGAACAGAAATGATGGTCGGAAAAACGGCAACCGCGTTAATGCCAATCGACTCGCGCGGCGGCAGGGTTTTCGTCGAAGGTGAGTATTGGAACGCGGTCAGCGATACGCCGATTGGAAAAGGTGACGTAGCAGAGATCGCGGCTGTGCAAGGATTAACTTTAAGAGTTCAGCCGGCGAAAGGAGCATGAGATGCACTCGCATTCGAGCTTGTTTTGGATCTCAAAGTTCGAGCTTCGGATTTTGGCGGACTTCGATTAGAAATTGGGTATGCCATTACTTGAAGGCCTCGTGAGGTTAGTCGGCTGGGTCATTCCGCTCGTCGTCCTGGCCATCATCATTCTGCCGCAGGCGATCCGCATTCTGCGCGAATACGAGCGCGGAGTGATTTTTCGCCTGGGAAAATTGCTTGGCGCGAAAGGGCCGGGATTGATTTTTCTCATCCCGATCGTGGATCGAATGGTGCGCATGGATTTGCGCGTCGTGACTATCAGCGTCGAGAAGCAGGAAGTGATGACGCGCGACAACGTGCCGGTGACGGTCGATGCAGTGGTTTATTTCCGCGTGGTGGATCCGCAAGCGGCAGTCGTGAAAGTGGAGAACTTTCTCAAAGCCACCTCGCTGATGTCGCAGACCACGCTGCGAAGCGTCCTCGGCCAGGCCCCGCTCGATGACCTGCTTTCGCAGCGCGAGAGCATCAACCTGAAGTTGCAGGAGATCATCGACCGGCAAACCGAACCGTGGGGCGTCAAAGTCACGGCGGTCGAGGTAAAGGACGTGGCGCTGCCCGACACCATGAAGCGCGCCATGGCCAAGCAGGCCGAAGCCGAGCGCGAGCGCCGAGCCAAGGTCGTTAACGCCGAGGGTGAATTTCAGGCCGCAGAAAAAATGGTGCAGGCCGCCGCGATGATGAGCAAGGAACCGATTGCGCTGCAATTGCGCTTCCTCCAAACCATGCGCGAGATTTCGAGCGAGCACAACACAACCACATTTCTTCCTGTGCCGATCGATTTGTTCACGCCTTTCATAAACAAAAGCGGGCCGCCCAAGCCCTGAGCTTGTCCGGGGAGCACAGGCTACCAGCCTGTCCAATTCGGCTGCTAGCCGCAAATTGCGAAGATTTATCCCACTCCCTGCGGCACGACTTCTCTGACCGATTTCACGCTTTCGGGTGTGGTGTCGGTGTGAACGATGGCAGCGCCCTCGCGCGGAATTTTTCTGGCAGCAAAGGAGCGACCCTTGAAAACGCCGTCCAGAATTTCTTTGACGCGAAAAGTAAGACCGTCGGTCTTGGTAAAGCTTTCGATCTTCGGTTCGCAGTAGCGCGCCCGCAAAATAATCGCAAGCTGGCCGAAGCCGTAAACTCCCTGGTCGTTCATTTCGACAACGACGATTCGTTTGAACTTCGCGAAGATTTTTTCGATGCCGTTCGGTAACGGATGAATATGGCGCAAATGAATCGCACCGACTTTTTCTCCATGATCGCGCGCCTGCTTCGCCGCGTCGTGGATCGGACCGTAAGTCGATCCCCAGCCGATCAGGAGAACGTCGCCTTCATCGTCGCCATAAATTTCCGGCACCGGAATTTCCTCAGCGAGTTTGCGCAATTTATTGCGACGCTTCGCCGTCATCACCATGTGCAATTTCGGACTGCCCGTGGGGTGACCCATCTCGTCGTGTTCGAGCCCCGACAATAGCGGGTATTTGCCGTCGAGAATCCGCGTGCCCGGGGGAATATGCTGAGTAATCGCGTCGACCGGGTACGGCTTAAAACTTTGGCGTGGCGAGAGGTCCGGTTTCGGGTCGACCATCAATTTCGAAAGATCCGGTTCATCGAACGCTTCGATTCGCGTCGCCAGTGATGTATCACTCAATATAAAGACCGGGGTGCTGTACGTGCGCGCGATCCGGGCCGCTTCGATCGCGATGTAAAAACAATCTTCCACTGTCTTGGCCGCGAGAACGACACGAGGACTGTCACCGTGTCCACCATAAATGGCCTGATGCAGGTCGCTCTGCTCGACGTTGGTGGGAAGGCCGGTGCTCGGTCCCCCGCGTTGAATGTTACAAATAATCAGCGGGATTTCGGCCATCGACGCCCAGCCGATTGCTTCCGTCTTGAGCGAAATTCCCGGCCCCGCGCTGCCAGTGACAGCGAGATAACCCGAATAGGAAAACCCGAGCGCTAACGAGACTGCGCCAAGCTCGTCCTCGGCCTGGACGAATATGCCGCCGTATTTCGGAAGTTCGCGGCGCAACGTTTCCATGACCGACGACCATGGCGTGATCGGGTAACCAGCGCCGTATCGCACGCCGGCAGCGATCAATCCGTACGCGAGCGCCTGGTTTCCGTCCATCGTGATCTGGGCGCGGGCGCCGGCTTTTTTGGGAATATGTTCGAATTGATACTGATGCGTGAGCACCCTTCCGACCGGATAAGCGTATCCCGCCTGAAACGCCATCAAGGCAGTGTTGACGATGCTCTCATCTTTCCCGGCAAATTTTTCGGTAATGATTTTCTTTAGCTTCTCGACATCGAGACTGAAGATTTTCGTGATCAGACCTAAGACGAAAATGTTTTTGCCTTTGTCCTTGGCCGTTCCGCCAAGAGCCTCAACCGTCAATCCAGTAATGGG
>Ga0209804_1001929_pt1 | contig 12934 bp, 10 predicted proteins | sample GraSoiAngelo_139_FD_185896 | JGI IMG/M metagenome (GOLD analysis project Ga0209804, IMG submission 185896) | Grasslands soil microbial communities from the Angelo Coastal Reserve, California, USA - 14_0929_12_20cm (SPAdes) (version 2) | ecosystem: Environmental > Terrestrial > Soil > Grasslands ... | reverse complement strand
CGCCGTGACCGCGGGGACGCTGTTCCGTGATCTCACCGTCGAGCATGAGGCCGCGGGAGCCCCTCCCATCGATGTGGCCGTCGGGTTCTACGAGGTGTTCCAGAATCACTTCTACAACTCTTGCCTTTACGCCTCTCTCGGCAACGACTCACCCGGTATTCGCCACGTCCACCGCAAGGTGTTCCTGCCGACCTACGGCGTGTTCGACGAGGAGCGGTTCGTGGAGCGGGGGCGCGATATCCAGGCCTTCGACACGCGCTTTGGGCGCGTCGCGATCCTCATCTGCGAGGACGCCTGGCACTCGATCACCGGGACGATCGCGGCGCTCCAGGGGGCGCAGCTCGTGATCGTGCCGAGCGCGTCGCCGGCGCGGGGCACTGGGATGGACGAGGAGGGCACCCGGCTGCCCGCGAGCGTGGTACGGTGGGAGCGGATCCTCAAGGGGATGGCGGACGAGCACGGCGTGTGGATCGCGTTCGCGAGCCTGGTGGGGTTCGAAGGGGGGAAGGGGTTTCCGGGCGGCTCGGTGGTCGTGAGCCCGGGCGGCGAGATCGTACTGCGGGGGCCGCTGTTCGAAGAGGCGGTGCTCACGTACGACCTCGACTTCGAAGAGCTGACGCGGGCGAGAGCAGAGTCTCCCCTTCTAGCCGACCTCGAGGTCAACCTCCCACATCTCGTCAAGAGCCTCGGGAAAGGGGAACCGGGAAAGGGGAAACGGAAAGCGCGGGCGGCGGAGTTCGACCCTGCGACCAACGGCGCGTCTCTAAAATCCGCAATCCGCAATCCGCAATCCGCAATTCATGTCGTCGGACGCGGCGTGGAGGAGGGAGACCCTCTCGCCATCGACCGCGACCTGGCTCGACGGTGGTTGGTTTCGTTTCTGAAGGACGAAGTCGTGCGGCGCCGCGGGTTCACCAAGGGGATCGTGGGGCTGTCGGGCGGTGTGGATTCGTCACTGACCGCCTTCCTCGCGGTCGAGGCGCTCGGCAAAGAAAACGTGATCGGTGTGCGGATGCCGTACAAGACGTCGTCCCCGGAGAGCCTGCAGCATGCCCAGCTGATCATAGACCAACTGGGGATTCAGGCGATCACCGTGGACATCACCGCCGCCGTAGACGGCTATCTCTCGCAAGTGGGCGATGCCGATCCCACGCGCCGCGGCAACGTGATGGCGCGCGAGCGCATGATCGTGCTGTTCGACCTGTCGGCGAAATACCGTGCTCTGCCGCTCGGCACCGGGAACAAGAGCGAACGCCTGCTCGGCTACTTCACCTGGCACGCCGACGACACGCCGCCCGTGAATCCGCTGGGCGACCTGTTCAAGACGCAAGTACGCGCCCTGGCGCGTCACGTCGGCGTCCCCGAGGTGATCCTCGGCAAGCCGCCCACACCCGACCTCGTCCCGGGGCAGACGACCGAGGGCGATTACGGCATCAGCTACGACAAGGTGGACCGGATCCTCTACTATCTGATCCGCGGGATGAAATCCGAGGACATCGTGGCGCGCGGCTTCACGCGCGAAGAGGTGGACAAGGTCGAGCGGCGGCTCGACTCGACCCACTGGAAGCGGCGGCTGCCCACGGTGGCGGTGATGTCGCAGACCGCGATCGGCGAGTTCTATCTCAGGCCGGTGGACTACTGATGCGCGCGAAGCATCCGCGCGACTCGGAAACGGTTATGTCCGAGCTGATGATGCCGCAGCACGCCAATCTGCTGGGCAACGTGTTCGGCGGCGTCATCCTGTCGCTCGTGGACCGCGTCGCCGCGGTGTGCGCCATCCGCCACGCCGGCCGGCCCTGCGTCACCGTGTCGGTGGACAAGGTGGACTTCAAGGAGCCGATCCACGTGGGAGAGCTGATCAGCGCGTTCGCGCGCGTCAACTTCGCGGGCCGCACCTCGATGGAAGTGGGCGTGAAGATCATCGCGGAGAACGTGCTCACGGGCGAAAAGCGCCACACCAACTCGTGCTACGTCACGTACGTGGCGCTGGACGACACGGGCGTCCCCACCGAAGTGCCGCCGATCGTGCCGGAGACGGCGGACGAGAAGCGGCGCTATGACCGGGCGGCGAAGCGGCGGGCGTCACGGGTCATGGATCGGAGATACGACACGGGGGCAGGTGAGTGAACGCGGAACGCGGAACGCGGAATGCGGAACAGACGTGGGAGGTCGGTTCGCGACACGAAGGTCGACCTGATGTTCCGCGTTCCGCCTTCCGCGTTCCGACTTCATGAGGGTTGTGGGGGTTTTTGGGGGCGGGGGCGCGAAGTCGCTCGCCTGCCTCGGCGCCTGGAAGGCGCTCACCGAAGCCGGGCTCACGCCCTCACACCTGGTGGGAACGTCCATGGGCGCCGTGATCGCGGCGGCGTGCGCCAGCGGCGCGACCTACGACGAAATAGTCATCGCGGCGCGGTCGCTGTCGCAACGCGACGTGGCGCGGGTGGATCCCCTCGCGCTGCTGCAGGGCGCGTTCGCGTCGCATCTGCTCAAGCCGGCCGGGCTGCGCCGCGCCATCGAGCGGTTCGTCCCGGCGACGCGATTCGACCAGTTGCGGATCCCGTTGACCGTCACGGCGACCGACCTGGACTCGGGCGAGCTGGTGCTATTCGGTCCTCACCCCCTGTCCCCCTCTCCACTACGTGGAGAGGGGGGACGATCGGAAGGGTTGGTGGTGGGGCTCCATGACGCCCTCTACGCCTCCTGCGCGCTCCCGCTCTATTTCCCGCCCGCGATGATCGACGGTCGGCGGCTGGCGGACGGGGGCTTGAGGGCGGTGCTGGCGCTCGAGGTCGCGCGGCGCATCCCGGCGGACCTGGTGGTGGCGGTTCACGTGGGCCCCGGCTTCGACGAGCCACCTCCACCGCCCTCCACCCCCCTCCGCCGCCTGCTGCCGCCGCCTCTGATCCGCGCCCATGGCGAGGCGATCCGCATCATGATGGCGGCGCAGACCGAGGTGGCGATCGCGGCGTGGCCGCGTGACGCCGCGCGCCTGGTCGTCGTGCGGGCCGTGGCGGAGCGGGAGGCGACGTTCGCTGCCGATGCTGGTGAGAGATTCCTGAAGGCCGGCTACGATGCAACAACGCGGGCACTGGGTGATAGATTTGGTCGCGGCTGAAGCCGCGACTTCACTCGCGATTCAACGAACGGAGTGGTCTGAGTGCTCGCCCGCGAAATCATGATCCCCGAGCCGTTCGTCGCCGCCGCCGGCGCCACCAGCGCCGAGGTGGCGCTGCTGATGCAGGCCAAGGACATCTCGGTCGTGCCGGTGGTGGATAATCCCAAGGACCGCCGCTACCTCGGCACCATATCCGACCGCGACATCGTCACGCAGTGCGTCGCCGCCGGCCACGACCCGACCGACTGCCAGGCGCTCGACCACGCGCGTACCGACACCATCGTCGTGAGCCCCGACACGGAGCTCGAAGGCTTCCGGATAGAACAGCTGGACGAGAAGGACACGCACATACGCTCGACCATTGTCGTCGTGAATCAGGACAAGAGAGTGGTGGGGTTCATACCGCATCCAGAATTCATTCAGGGGATAGTGATTGTGCGCGAATAGGAAATGCAACTACTAGACGCACAGACGCGCAGGGGTGAACAGTTCGAGTGAACAGGTATTCCTGTTACTCGCCCCTGTTCTCCCCTGTGCGTCTGGTGCGTCTAGCTTTTGCATTTCCGCGTATATTGGTACTGTGCCCCGTAAATATTTTACTCTCGCCGAAGCCAATCGTACTCTTCCCCTCGTGAAGCGTATCGTCGCCGACCTCGTGACGCTGCATCCCGAGTGGCGCGACCTGGTGGGAAAGTACGAGCTGGTGGCGGCGCAGGCGCGACCGGAATGGGGCGAATCGACCGAGCAGGTGGGCTTGCGCGCCCGCATCGACGAGGTGGCGGGACGGATCAACGACTACTTGGGAGAGCTGGAGCAGATCGGCTGCGTGTTCAAAGGATTCGAGCAGGGGCTGGTGGATTTCTACGGCAAGCTCGACGGCAAGGAAATATTCTGGTGCTGGAAGCAGGGTGAAGAGAAAATCGAGCACTGGCACGACCTCGAGACGGGATACGCGGGCCGACGCCCAATACCGGTAGCGGTGGGAGGCGAGGGATGAGGGGATTCTTGTTGCTGGTGCACGTTCTGGGGTTCACGCTGTGGCTCGGCGGGGGGATCGCGACGATGGTCGCAGGGGTCACCGCGAAACGGATGGGGACGGCCGAGCGGCTCACGGCGTACAAGATCATCGGCGCGGTGCAGCGCATCCTGGTGGCGCCTGGAGCGATCGCGGTCGTGCTCTCGGGGTTCATCCTCGCCCGGCCCTACATGGAGTCGGGGCAGGTGCCGGGATGGCTCGGCGCCATGATGGGCGCGGGGTTCCTGGGGGCGATCGGCGCCGTGGCGATCAGCGTCCCGACGGCGGCCAAGCTGGCGCGGCTCGAGCCGGGACCGGGGGGCCAGCTGCCCGAGGCGTTTCCGCGGCTGCGCAAGCGGCAGATTCTCGCGGCGTCGATCGCGGGAGCGCTGGGACTGATCGCGATGTTCGCGGTTACCATCGGAAGGTCGTAATCCGTCTAGCTTTGCTTGGTCTCGCCGGTGAGCCTCACTAACCGCTGCTTCACATCCCGAACGACCGGTTGTAACTCCGGGTCCGCGTCCTTCCACAGGTCCAGGAACCGTCCGTAGTAGTCGCGCGCCTTGTCGAGTTGGCCCCGCTGCTCGTATAGCTCGCCGAGACGCCGGTAGGTGGGAGCGAGGGTGAGGAAGACGTCGTACAGCTTCAGGATGCCGGGGGTCGTCACCGCCCGCTCGTAGACCGCACGAGCGGAGTCGAGCAGTTGTGCCCTCTCGTACGCCTGTCCCAGCTCATACAATCCGCACGCGGCGCACCCGCTCTCTTCATACAACGACCGATAGCCCGCGATGGCGTCGTTGAGCCGGCCCGTCGCCAGAGCGATCCTCGCGTCCGCGGCATGGCGGAAGGCATTACCCCTCCGCTCCCCTTCGGGCACCGCACGCTCGTACTCTGACATCAGGCGCCGAGCCCGCTCCGGCTGCCCCGCTGCCGCGTAGAACCAGGCCAGAAGAGTGTAGGGCCGGTCTTCTGGGGCGATGGTGGAAAGGGGGTGGCTTGTGAGGGCGGCGTCCACGACGTCGAGCGCAGCCGCGGGCCTGCGACGGTAGAACAGCTCGACGAGGCCAAGCGGGATGGCCCCGCTCACGGCGGACGCGGGGAGGTGACGGGCTTCACTCACCTCCATGAAGCGGCGCCACTCGCGTCCCGCGGCCGCGAGCTGGCCGCGGACCTGGTACAGGGAAGCGCGGCCGTACGCCGCCTGCGCCTGCGCCGACAAGTCGAGCGATGCTTTGGAGATGGTGCCGATATAGTGGGCGGCGCTGTCGTAATCGCCGCGACTCGACGCGAGCAGCGCCTGCATCCAGGGAAGCAGCGGGTGCGTGGGGAAGCGCGCCGCGAACTGTCGGACCGTGCCGGCTGCGGCCTCGAAGCGGCCCTGGCCGACCTGCGCGCTGGCGGCGTTCATGTACAACGTGGTCATCGGATGCGGGCTCGCGAGGCCGTGGGCGACGAGCGACTCCGCGACGGCGAAGCGCCGCTCCTGGATGTAGAGCAGCGCGAGGTTGTTCAGCGCCACGCTCTCGTTCGGATCCAGGTCGAGCGCGGCGCGATAGGCGTCCTCCGCCTTCGCGAGATCGTAGTCGGCCACGCTGTAGTAGCGCGCGACCGTCAGGTCGCGCTCGAGCGGCGGCAGCCGGTCGCGGTGCCGGAACGCCTGTGTTGCGGCCGCGGTGATGCGCGCACTCGAGGCGCCCGTGTTGCTCAACACGACGGTCAGCTTGCGCTGCGCCATGGCGAACCCTGAATCGAGCCTGATCGCCTGCTCCAGCAGGTCCACGGCGCCGTCCCACTCCCCCGCCTCGCTCGCTTTGACCGCTTGCGAGTAGCGCTGCAGCGCCTCGAGCGAGCTCGTGGTCACCCGCTCGAGCGGATCACTCGATCGGATGGTCTTGAGCGACTCGCCGATACGCTCGCGCAGCCGCTTCGAGAGGCGGTCGACCGCATCGATGATCGCGCCGTCGTCCCGGGCCGTCTCGCGCACGGCCACGAGCTGGGCTCCGTCCGCCGCGCCCACGAGCTCCGCGGACACCACGTAGCCCCGGCCCAGCGGATCGATCTGCCCGTGCACGACCGCTTTGGCGCCCTCGCGCTGCGCCAGGTCTCGCGCCAGCGCCGGGCCGAGCGAGGTGGCGGGTGCGCGACCCATGCGCACGAGCGCCTGGCCCACGGTCGCCTCGTCGAGCAGCCGGATCACGCCCGATTGCGCCAGGTCGACCCTGAGGGCCTCCGTGAGCGATGGTCCCAACGTCGAGTCCCTGGTGCGGTTCTCGAAATCGGCCAGCACCAGCCGGTCGCGCTGGGCGAGCACGCCGCTCGCCACCAGCGTGCCCACCGGCCCGATGCCGAGCTGCCGCATCGCCGCGTGGGTCGCCGCGACGAGCCCCAAGAGACCAAAGCCCGACCCCGCCGAGACCAGGGCCCGGCGCCACGTGAGCCAGTGCGGTGCTCCCGCGCGGGCCCGGCGCCGCTCGATCGCCCCGGTCCACAGCATGAAGGGGAGGGCGGCGGCGGCGAGCACCACCGCGCTGGCGAACGCCCAGTCGGGGAGCCCGAGCACCCGCACGAGCAGACGGACGAGTGAGAGCACGCCGAACGCTGCGAGGGCGAACAGCATTGCGATGCGCACGGGGTGCGACCGGCGCAGCGCTGCCTGCGTTCCCGAAGAAATCGCCGAGTGCTCCGACAGCGTGCTTCCCGTCGGCGTGGCCACCGCTTCGAGCTGGCCCAGCAGGTCCTCGGCGCTCTGGGGCCGGTCGGCCGGGTGCTTCGCGAGGCAGCGCATGATCAGCGCGGCGAGCGCCGGCGGCACGCTGTCGCGGTGCTGGGTGACGGGGTCGGGCGTGGCCGTCACCTGGGCCGCGAGCATGCCCTGGGGCGACAAGCCGCCGAACGGTGTCCGGCCGGCGAGCAGCTCGTAGCCGAGCGCTCCCACGGCGTACAAGTCGGCGCGGTAGTCCACGTTGGGGTCGCCCGCGGCCTGCTCGGGCGCCATGTACGCGGGCGTGCCGAGCGCCATGCCGAGGGAGGTGAGCGTGCCCCCTGCGGTGCCGCTCGAGCTCGAGACCGCTTTGGCGACGCCGAAGTCGGTCACCAGGGCGTGCTTGCCCGAAAGCAGCACGTTGTCGGGCTTCACGTCGCGATGCACCACGCCATGCGCGTGGGCGTATGCGAGGGCGTCGCACACGTCGCGCAGGATGCGCACGGTCTCGCCGATCGGGAGGGCGCGCTCGTGCGCGATGCGGGCGCGCAGCGACTCGCCCGCGATGTGCGGCATGACATAGTACAGCAGGTCGCCCTTGGCGCCGGCGGTGAGCAGCGGGACGATGTGGGGATGCTGCAGCTGGGCCGCGAGCTGGATCTCGCGCTCGAACCGGTCGGCGCTCACGCCCGCCGCCATTTCGGGCGGCAGCACCTTCACCACCACACGGCGGCCCAGGCGCACCTCGTCCGCGAGGAAGACGCGGCTCATGCCGCCGCCGCCGAGCTCGCTTTCGACGAGGTAGGTGGGGCCTAGAGCAGATTGGAGACGGTCGCGGAGTTCGGCCACGCTCTATGATAGACCGATAAGACGGAGAAAGGCAAAAGCTAGACGCGGTAAGGCTAGACGCACAGACGCAGCAGACGCACAGGGGAGAACAGCGGGGAGTAACAGGTCTACCTGTCTTTACTCAACCTATTCTCCCCTGTGCGTCTGTGCGTCTAGATTTGCCGGTCCTACACACGGTGCGCACCGGGCACTCCGGGCATTTCGGCCTCCGCGCCACGCAGATAAGCGCTCCCAGCTCCATGATGGCCTGATTGAAGCGCCAAGCGCGTTTGCCGTTCTTGGGCACCAGGGTTCGCGCCAGCTCCCAGACTTTCGTAGCGCGTTGCACGTTGCGCGTTGCACGATCGAAGAACACGCGGCGGAGCACGCGGTTGACGTTGGTATCGACGGCCGGTACCGGCTTCTCGTAGGCGAACGAAGCGACCGCCCCCGCGGTGTACGGCCCCACTCCCGGCAACTTGATCAGCTCTTCGGGATCACTTGGCAACGTGGCGTCGTGGCGTCGTGTAACGTCTTTCGCAAGGGCATGAAGGTTCCGCGCGCGTGCGTAATAACCCAGCCCGTCCCACTGCTCTCTGACGGCCCGCGGCTTGGCTCGCGCTAGCGTCTCGAGGTCCGGAAACCGCTCGATGAAGCGCGGATAGTACTCCGCCACGCGCGCGACTTGCGTCTGCTGCAGCATGAACTCGGAGACGAGCACGCGATAGGGATCGCGCGTGTTGCGCCACGGCAGGTCGCGCGCGGCGCGGGCCCACCAGGCGAGCAACTTGCGACGGAACCTCACCCCCTGTCCCCCTCTCCGCAATGCGGAGAGGGGGGACGATTTGCGGGCTGTTCCCTTGCGTTTACTGCCCATGGCTCCCCAAGATACTGCACATGGCAAACCGGGCGGAGCTCACGCTTGACCCGCTACGACTGGTCGCGCGCTCGAGCCTCCGCTCGCTCGACCACGTGGGACGCTTCAGCTTCCTCGTGGTCGATCTGTTGCGCGGGCTCGCCGAGTGGCGCATCTGGGTGTCGCGCACGCTCGAGCAGGCGGTCGCGGTGGGCTACGGCTCGCTGTTCATCGTGCTGCTCGTGGCCGGGTTCGCGGGCGCCGTCACCAGTCTCCAGACCGGCTACCAGTTCACCGGCACGCTCCCCCTCTACTACGCCGGCGCCGTCATCTCCGAATCGATGATCCTCGAGCTGGGCCCCGTGCTCACCGCGCTGATCCTCGCGGGCCGCATCGGCGCGCGCTACGCCGCCGAGCTCGGCACCATGCGGGTCACCGAGCAGATCGACGCGCTCGAGAGTCTGGGCCGCTCCCCGGTGTCCCATCTGCTCCTGCCACGCGTGCTCGCGGGGCTGCTGGTCGTGCCGGCGCTCACCATGTTCGCCAATGCCACCGGAATCGTCGTGGGCTACATGGTCGCCAAGGGCTCGCTCGGCCTCACCTACGGGGACTTCGAGTACGGGGCGCGCTACTTCTTCCGGCCCCTCGACCTGTGGTACTCGCTCGTCAAGAGCTACTGCTTCGCGGCCGCGGTGACCCTCATCCCCTGCTACATCGGGTTCAACACGCAGCAGGGAGCGGAGGGCGTGGGCCGGGCCACGACCACCGCGGTGGTGTCGGCGTCGGTCGCGATCCTGCTGCTCGACGCGCTCACGACGCGGCTGCTGCTGGTCGCGAAATGATCGAGCTCATCAACGTCTCCAAGCGCTTCGTGGACAACGTGGTGCTGGACGGCGTGTCGCTCCAGGTGCAGGAGGGCGAGACCGTCGCCCTGCTCGGCCCCTCCGGCGTGGGCAAGAGCGTCACCTTGAAGACGATCAACGGCCTGCTGCGGCCCGACACGGGCGACGTGATCGTGGACGGGCTGCACGTGCAGCGGCTGAAGCGCAAGGAGCTGGCCGAGTTGCGCTCGAAAATTGGCTACGTGTTCCAGTACGGCGCCCTGTTCGACTCCATGACCGTGGCCGAGAACATCCGGCTCGGCATCACCGACGAGACGTGCTACGACGACGCGCAATACTGCGTGAACCGCGTGCAGGAATGCCTGCGGCTCGTGAACCTGGCGCTCGACGTGACCGACAAGTATCCGGCGGAGCTGTCGGGCGGCATGAAGAAGCGCGTGGGCATCGCGCGCGCCATCGCGGGGAAGCCCAAGTATCTCCTGTACGACGAGCCGACCTCGGGGCTCGACCCGGTGAACGCCGACGTGATCGACGGGCTGATCGAGCGGCTGCGCGACGAGCTGGGGGTAACGAGCGTGGTGGTGTCGCACGACGTGCGGGGCTCGTTCCGCGTGGCGGACCGGGTGGCCCTCCTGTGGCAGGCGAAGATCCGCGCCGTGGGCCCGCCCGACCAAATCCTCGCGTCCAAGGATCCGGCGGTGCAGCAGTTCCTGGAGCGCGATCTCGAGATGACACTGATCCAAGCCGAATCTCAGGAAGGTCGGGAGGCGCGTGGACGTAACGTATAAGCGGGAAGTCACCGTCGGAGCGCTGGTGCTGGTCGGGTTCATCGTCTTCACGGGCTTCATGTTCTGGCTCACCGGCCGCTCGCTCGTGTCCAAGACGGTCCCGGTCAGCGTCGTCTTTAAGAACGTGAGCGGCCTGAAAGAAGGCGACCCGGTGCGCGTCTCGGGCGTGAAGAAGGGCCGGGTGGGCCCGGTGCGGCTGCAGCGCGTGGGGCACGTGGGCGTGACGCTGCAGCTCGATCCCGAAGTGCGGCCGCACAAGGACGCCCGCGCCACCGTCGCCTCGGCCGACTTTCTCGGCGCCAAGTACGTGGACTACGACCCCGGCGTGAGCGACACCCTGCTCGCCAAGGGAGAAACGATTCAGGGCCTGACGGAGGAGCAGTTCGCCGATGTGGCGCAGGGAGCGGCCAAGAGCGCGCAGGAGTTGATCGCCAACGTGAACAAGGGACTGAATCCCGGCGAGCTGGCGAGCGACATCCATGCCACATTGATCGCGACGCAGCGCGGCATGAACGCCCTCACCCAGGCGACCAATGGCCCCGCGGTGCAGCAGACCCAGGCGACGCTCAAGTCGCTCGAGCGGGTGATGGCGCGGTTCGACACGCTGCTCGGCAACGCCAACGTGGTGAACAGCGGCAAGCGGCTCGACTCGCTGAGCGTGAACATGACTCAGCTCACGAGCCGGCTGGCCGATGCCACGGGATCGCTCAAGGGGCTGCTCGACAAGATGGAGCGGGGGGAGGGGACGATGGGGAAGTTCGCGACGGATACGATGCTCTACAAGAACTTGAATGCCACCCTCAAGTCGCTCTCCGAGCTCCTCACCGATCTCAAGGAACGGCCTGGGAGATATTTGACGGTCAAAGTCTTCTAGGGAGCGGGCAGCGGGTCTCCCTCCGCGACAAAACAACACAGTCGCTACGGGAGACCCGCTGCCCGCTCCTCCTCGTCCCGCCTGCTACCAAATCGTTGCTTTGAGACTGTCGGGCCTTACCATCGTGTCTCCTGGCTTACAGCCGAAGGCATCTGCAAACTCCCTCAGGTTCGAGAGCGGGCCCATGCCGCGCCAATTCGCCGGGGCGTGGGGGTCCACGACCACCTGGTTGCGCAGGTACTGGTCGGTGGCCTTGGCGCGCCAGATCTGGGCCCACGCGAGGAAGAAGCGCTGCTCCGGGGTGAAGCCGTCGATGGCGGGCGGGCGCGGCTTGCCGGCGAGCGACTTCTCGAACGCCGCGTAGGCGACCTTGAGGCCGCCCAGGTCGGCGATGTTCTCGCCCAGGGTGAGGCGGCCGTTTACGTGGGTGGCGCCGTCCACCATGGTGTAGGCGTCGAACTGGGCCGCGACGCGGCCCGCGCGGTCCTTAAAGCGCTGCGCGTCGTCCGCGGTCCACCAGTCGCGCAGGTTGCCCTGGGCGTCGAACTGGCGGCCCTGGTCGTCGAAGCCGTGGGTCATCTCGTGGCCGATCACGGCGCCCATGCCGCCGTAGTTCACGGCGTCGTCGGCGGCGGGGTCGAAGAACGGCGCCTGGAGAATCCCGGCGGGGAAGGTGATGTCGTTGAACGTCGGGCTGTACGACGCGTTCACGGTGGGGGCGGTCATGCGCCACTCGGCCTTGTCCACCGGCTTGTCGATGCGCGCCAGGTCCCACGCCTGGGCGAACGTCTGGGCGCGCACCACGTTGCCGGCGAAGTCGCGGGCGTCGACCACCAGCCTGGAGTAATCGCGCCACTTGTCGGGATAGCCGATTTTCTTGCCGAAGGCGCGCAGCTTGGCGACGGCCTGGGCGCGGGTCGAGTCGCCCATCCACTCGAGCGTGTGCAGCCGGTCGTCGAGGGCGGCGACTAGGTGATCGACCATGTCGCGCGCCCGGCGGCGTGCGTCGGGGGTGAACGTCTGTTTGACGTACGCTTGGCCGAGTGCGTCGCCCAGCAGGGAGTTCGCGGCCTGGATGCAGCGCTTCCAGCGGGGCTGTTGCTCTTTCACGAACGGACTCGACAGCGAGGGGGCGAGGTGACGCGCGAAGTGCCAACGGAGGTAGGCGCGCCAGTCGGCGAGCGGCGCGGCCTTGATAAGGCTGTCCACCGCCTGGAAGAAGCGCGGCTGGCCGATGTTGATCGCGCCGGTGGCGGGCGCGCCGGCGTCCCGCAGGAAGGCGGGCCACGCGAGGTTGGGCGTGAGCGAGTCGGCCGCGGCGAGCGCCAGCTTGTGGTAGTTGGCGTTGGGGTCGCGCCGCTCGACGCGAGTGAGCGACGCGCGCGCGAGCGCCGTCTCGAGCGTCAGGATCTGGTGCGCTTCCGAGTCGGCCACGGCGGGCGCGTCGCCCAGGAGGCCGAGGGTGCGTGACATGTACTCGAGGTACGCGGTGCGCAGGTTGCGCGCGGTCGAGTCGTCGCGCACGTAGTAATCCCGATCGGGTAGGCCGAGCCCGCCCTGCGACGCGGCCGCGATGATCATCGTGCTGTGCTTGTAGTCGGGCGTGCCGCCGAAGTTGAACACCGGGTCCCAGCCGTGGTGGTGGCCGCGGGCGAGGGCGCGTGTCACGTCCTGGCGCGAAGTGATCGCGTCGAGGCGGGCCAGCTCGTTTTTCAGGGGATCGGCGCCGGCGCGCTCGATGGCCGTCGAGTCCATGCAGGACGCGTAGAACGCGCCCAACTTCTGCTCGGGCGTTTTGGGGCTGGCGGGCGCCGCGGCGGCGAGGCGGTCGACGATCTGGTGCAGCGTCGGGTTGTTCCGCTCGACCAGCTCGGTGAAGCTGCCGTAGCTCGGGTACTCGGGCGGGAGGGCGGTG
>Ga0209804_1001927_pt1 | contig 12936 bp, 14 predicted proteins | sample GraSoiAngelo_139_FD_185896 | JGI IMG/M metagenome (GOLD analysis project Ga0209804, IMG submission 185896) | Grasslands soil microbial communities from the Angelo Coastal Reserve, California, USA - 14_0929_12_20cm (SPAdes) (version 2) | ecosystem: Environmental > Terrestrial > Soil > Grasslands ... | reverse complement strand
ATAGGGACGTGACGACCAAGACTCGCCCACGGCCTCTCGCGACCAGAGGGAATTCGGTCTGCCATGTCCGGGTTGGATTCAGCATTATCCCTTCATGTCCGATGTCAGTGGTCAAGATACAAGGGATTTTGGGTGCCTCGGGTCAAGAACGGCCTCACCTACCTTGAAGTTTAGCGCTGGCGGCTTCGTCCACCAGCCACAGCAGACGCTCCGGTCCGGGCTGAATACATTTGGCTGGATACTGCTCGGGAGGCGCCGTCCCTTCCAACACTTCCCGCAGGGCAGGCGCTTTGTCACGGCCTGCCACCATGAAGACTACTTGCTGCCCCGCATTCAACACCGGTAGGGTCACCGTCAGGCGACGAGGCGGCGGCTTGGGCGCATCCAGCACGGGCGCCACCCACCGCGCTCGCTCCTTGAGCACCGGAGACCCCGGGAACAGCGAGGCCGTGTGCCCATCCGACCCCATGCCCAACAGTACCAAATCAAAACGCGGGAACGCCCCGAAGCACGCGCGCAGCTCGCCCTCGTACTCTGCTGCGGCGGCGTCCAAGTCGTCCGCTTCCGCCTTCATCCGGTGGACGGACGATTCCGCAATTCCTAAGGGGCGAAACAACACCTCATTGGCCATGCGGTAGTTGCTCTGCGGATGATCAGGCGGTACGGCCCGTTCATCCCCGAAGAAGAAGGCGACCCGATCCCAGTCCACGCGCGACCGGTACGCGCCGGAGGCGAGGAGCGCATACAGGGCCTTCGGCGTCCTCCCGCCGGCCAGCAAGACGTGAAACGGACGGCGCGCGCTTGCCGTCTGCGCCGCCAGCTTCACGAACAACTCGGCGGCCGCATGGGCGAGTGCGGCCGTGTCCTTCACCACCACCACTCTGCACGCGGTCATCGGCATATCCCGTCTCAGACCAGCAGCAACCCGCTGGTCCGTGCCTGTTGCCACAGCGTCGACCTGACCAGCGCATCGAACCCGCGCGGCCCGCCCAGCCGATACGTCTCGCGGACTTCTCTGAGCGTGGGATAGCCTTCGCCTCGTCTCTCCCGTGTGGGCGTCGCGGACCGGATGAGGTCCAGCAGCCAGTCGGCCTTCTCCGAAGAGAGTCGCACCTCGACGTCTTCGGTCTGGTGAGGAAGGATCACACGGCGCCGGTCATGCCCGTACGATTCGCTCACCGGCGCGCCCCCGATCCAGACGAACCGACGTTCCAATGGAGAACGCCCCTCAGCCGAGACTTCGGGGCTACGGAAGCCGCAGGCGCTGTCGTCTTCGGTGCGCATCTCCGCGAGAAGCTTTGCAAGCCAATCGCGCGGCACCTTCGGTCGCGGCACCGGACGGCCAAACCAGTGCCGGACATCGGCCGCCACTCCCGCCCCCCGCATGTAAGAGGAGAGGGCCGCTCTTAATCCGACGCCGAGCCACTCCGGCGCTTGCCCCGCCGGATCGTCGTGGGCGAGGTCGTTCTCGGCAAAGCCGCCGAACGACGGGCCCGTGATGCGGACGCCATGGCCTGCCGGATCCAGCCCGATGGGGCTGTGCGCGGTCGCCACGAACCGGTGCCAGAACGCCGATTGGATCAGGCCATGCGCAAACAGTTGCCGCACGCGCTCGAGGGTCTCCACGGTCTCGACAAGCGTTTCGCCCGGAAACCCGTACATGAGATAGGCGTGCACCATGATGTGGGCGGCCTGGAACGACGCCGCCACGCGCGCGGCCTGGGCGACGGTGATCCCCTTCTTCATGGCGTCAAGCAGGCGATCGGAGGCCGCTTCGAGTCCTGCCGTGACGGCGACGCACCCGGAGGCGGCGAGCAGGCGGCAGAGGTCCCGCGTAAAGGCCAGTTCGAAGCGGACGTTCCCCCACCACGTGATCGCCACGCCCCGTTCCAATAGACATAACGCCAGACCCTTGAGCCCCGCCGGCGGCGCCGCCTCGTCCACGAAGTGGAACCCCCGCCGCCCCGTCTCGGCGATCAGCGCCTCGATGCGGTCGGTCAAGATCTCGCTCGGCGTGGCCTCGTAACGACCGATGTAGTCCAGGCCGACATCGCAGAAGGTGCACTGTTTCCAGTAGCACCCGTGCGCGACCGTCAGCTTGTTCCAGTGCCCGTCTGACCACAGCCGGTGCATGGGGTTCAGCGTGTCCAGGACGGAGAGGTACCGGTTGAGTGCCAGCCCAGCGTAGGTCGGCGTACCGAGCTCGGCCATGCCGAACTCGGGATCGCGGGTCCCGTCGCGCCACATGACACACCCCTCCGACCGCAGGAAGGTCCGTCGAAGTTCTGCTTGATCGCGTTTCCCGGCAAGGTGCTCCAGGAGACAGAGCAGCGGCCGCTCGCCGTCATCCAGCGTCACGTAGTCCACGTAGTCGAACAGGCGAGGCTCGTGGAGGCGCCGCAGCTCCGTGTTCACGTACCCGCCGCCGAGCACGATCCGCACAGCCGGCCGCCGCGCCTTCACAGCCTGGGCGATGCGGAGCGCGCCATAGAGGTTGCCCGGGAACGGGACCGTCAGCCCGACGAGGGTCGGGCCGGCCGCCTCCACGTGCCGCCAGACGGCGTCGAGCAGCAGCTCGTCCGTCAGACTTGGCGGCTCGGCGAGGGCACACGCCACCGGGTCAAAGGAGGAGGCGGACAGGCCCAGATGCTCCGCATAGCGACTGAGCGCGAACTGCGGTGTGACGGTTTCATGCACCAGATCGGCCAGATCCTCCAGGTAGAGCGTGGCGAGATATCTGGCCCGGTCCGTCGTGCCGAGTGTTCCGAAGGCGCGACTCGCCTCGTCCGCATGGGCAAACCGGGGGCCTCGCGGAAGGAAGCGTCCCTGACAGATTCGAGGCGCTAACGTCGAATCCTGCCCCTGGAGAAACCCGATCACGGCGTCGATCGAGTCGAGATAGGCCTGTTCCAACGCCAGCATCTGCGCGGCTTCGTCCGGCAGGTCCCCTGGCAGGTCACGGACCCGGTCGAACACGCGCGTCAGCCCCTCCCGAGAAAACAGCGCGAGGACCATCTCGATCCCGACATCGGCCTGCGTCACGTCGTAACCGTGCCGCTTGAGAAAGCCGGTCAAGTACGCGGTGGAGGGATAGGGCGTGTTGAGCTGTGTCAGCGGCGGGATCAGCAGGAGGAGACGTGGGGTGCTCATGACGCGGCCTTTGTTTCCTCTTCGTGGAGACCGACGGCAGTCAACAACTCCTCACGCTCCTTGGGCGTGAGATGCCGCCACTTTGCGACCGGCAGATCGCCCAGGCGAATGTGCATGATGCGGATACGGCCAAGGGCAACGACTCGGTACTCGAGTGCCGAGCACATGCGACGAATCTGCCGGTTGCGCCCTTCCGTCAGCGTGATCCGGAAGGTGGTCGCATCCACTTTCTTCGTCCGGCACGGCCTGGTTGTTTCTCTCTGCACCAAGACCCCCTTCTCCAGTTGTTTCAGGAAGGACGGCGGGTACGGGCGATCCACGGTGACCACGTATTCCCGCTCGTGGCCGAACTCCGCCCGCAGGATGCGGTTGACGATGTCGCCGTCGTTGGTGAGCAGGATCAAGCCCGAAGAGTCCTTGTCCAGGCGGCCGATGGGGAAGATGCGCTCGGGATAGCCGACGGCGTGCACGATGTTCCCGGCCACGTGGGGTTCCGTGGTGCAGGTTACGCCGACCGGCTTGTGGTACGCCAGGTACACCGGCTGAGGCCGGTGGGACACCACGCGGCCGTCCACGGTCACCACATCCGCATTCGTCAGCTGATCGCCCAAGACCGCCACACGCCCGTTGATCCGGACGCGGCCCTCTCCGATCATCCGATCCGCAGCGCGACGGGAGCAGAACCCCTGTTCGGTGAAGAACTTGTTGATGCGGACCGTGCTCATGCCTGCACCGCAGAAGTGCACATAGGCTCAGCAGTGTAAGCCGAACGGGAGGAGATTTCAAACCGGCCCTGTCGCGGATGATCAGGTAAACAGCAACTCGCTGAACTCGGACATGAAGCCGTAATACAGAGGGGCGAAGTGCTTCAGGCTGTCGGGGCTCGTCTCCTTCAACCTTTTGAAAAAGAATACTTGGTGTCGCGGGTCCATCTGCTCGAGCAGCTTGCCGAGGTTGGCGATCGAGTAGCTGCCGGCCGGGACACTCAGGACATAGTGGACGAGGCGCTCGACGAACTGCTCGGCGACATACGGACTGGTGATCAAGCCTTCGGGAATTTTGCCCGTCGCCAGCATCTCCCGAAACGGCACGGCCTGGGCTGCGAACGGGACTGTCGCCGGCTGGATGTCCGACACCGCCACCTCACATCAAATGGGAGAGCGAGCCTGCGGCCCACTCTACAAAAGGGTCGGAGCAGAGTCAAGGCGTGTGGGGTGGCAATCCCTTCGGCGCTTGTGTAGAATGCCGGCGTTTTGTGTTCATACCAAGGAGGTCTGCATGGCATTCCCCGCACCGACTCAGTGGTTGTTGACGCTCGCTCTCATCGGCATCGGCCTGGTCGATCTGCAGACGCCGCACGCCGCCGCGCCGCCAGCCTACGCCGACAACGTCGTGATCATCATGGTGGACGGGTTGCGGCCCGAAGCGCTCAGGCAGGCTAAGGTGCCCACCCTGGACGCGCTCATCAAGCGCGGGGCCTCCACGATGAAGGCGCAGACCGTCGAGCCGAGCCTCACGCTGCCGGCCTTCGCGTCGATGATGAGCGGCCTGCCCGTCGCCCAGCACGGGGTGGACTGGAACGAATACGATCCCCCGCGGGGCTTTATCAAGTCCCCGACCCTGTTTGAGATCGCCTCGTTCAACGGGAGCAAGTGGGGTGCGGCGTTTCTCAATAAAGAGAAGCTGCTGCACGTGATCAAACAAGATCGCCGGCTGCTGCTGAACGTGTGCAGCGTTAACGAGCCGGCCTGCAGCGCCAAGAAAATCGCCGAAGACGTCATCGCCTCGTACAAGACGGCCACCGAAGGCAAGCCGGCCCTGTTCGTCGTCCAACTAGCGGACGTCGATACGGCCGGCCACGACCAGGGTTGGATGAGCAAGCCTTATTTGAAGGCGGTGGAGGACGTCGATCGGGGGATCGGGAGCCTCACCAAGGGATTCAAGGACCTGGGGCTCTTCGACCGGACGACATTCATCGTGACCGCCGACCACGGAGGCCACGCCAAGACCCATGGCACTTCGATGTCCGAAGATATGACCATCCCCTGGATCGCGGCGGGGCCAGGGATCAAGGCAGGGTATGAGATCAAGCAGCCGGTCTCGCTGATCGACACCGCCGCCACCGTCATGCGCGCGTTCGGCATCACCGATTACTACGTGGAATGGAAGAGCCGGTCGATCGAGGAGATCTTCGTGGACAGGGCGGCGGCACGACGCCCCCTGTAGCCGAGAGGTCTAGTTGATGATGTACCTGATCGGGTCGACTGCCGCGCCGTTGAGCTCGATTTCGTAATGGAGGTGGGGACCGGTCGAGAGCCCCGTGTTCCCGACTTCGCCGATGACGTCTCCCCGCTTCACGGTCTGGCCATTCCTCACTCTCAGCTTGGACAGATGCGCGTACAGGGTCTTAAAGCCATAGCCGTGAGACACCACAACCACGTTGCCCAGACTCTTCTCAGGCCCGACCGCGATGACGGTGCCGGCCGCCGGCGCCTTGACCGGCGTGCTCATCGGCGCGGAAATATCCAGCCCGCCGTGCATCATGTCCTCCCCCGTGAATGGAGACACGCGGCGCCCGAATCCTGAGGAGACCCAGCCCCGGACCGGCCAGATCGACGGGGTGGACGCCCACTGCGCGCGCCGCTCGCCGACGATCCCGGTCAATTCGTGCAGATACCGCTCCTGGAGGACCGCTTCTTCCTTGAGCCACGCCAGCTTCTGCTGCAATTGCGCGACCACATCCGACAGCGAGCCGCCCTCGCCTCCCATGCCGCCCACCGACGGGGAAACCAAGCGGGTCTCTTCCTTGCCGCCCAACCCGAGAGGCGACGGCGGGACTTTGGGCGGGTCCAGGCCCAGCATGACGCGCAACCGAACATTCACTTCCCGCATGGTGGACAGTTGCTTGCGCAGATCCTCCATCGCCGAGGAGAGGGTGGTAGCTTGCTGGCGGTGCTGGATCGCCTCGGACCGCAAGGTCTCGAGCTCCCAGATCTCCCCGCTCCGGGTGACATACTGGACGAGGAAAAAAGCTTCCAGGACAACCGCGACCACGGTCGTGAACAGCAGCACGCGGACGGTGCGCCGCTTGACGCTGAACCGGCGCGGGCGCGAGGTCGCGCTCGGAAAGATGACAATATGGAATTCCTGATGCGCCTTCTTACTCATCTGGGAGATCCCGCCAATCCTACGAGGTAACTAAGGGCAAACGATTACCACAACGCCCGCCCCCCTGTCAATACGAGAGGCCCCCCTGTCATGCAAAGCGTGTGCTTGTCATGCGAAATCGCACATCGTGCCGGCCTAGGTGGATTCGGCCACCCACCGGAGGTAATCGGAAGACCCGACAAGGACTGGGAGGGCGATGATTTCCGGCACGCTATAGCTATGGAGCTGCCTGACGGCCGTTGCCAGTTCCTGAAACCGGGCGCGCCTGGATTTCACCACCAGGAGGACTTCGTCTTCCTGGGAGAATTTGCCCTGCCAGATGAAGAACGACCGTACCTTGGGCACGATGTTCACACACGCGGCGAGCCGGTCCTCGACCAGGCGCCGGGCGATGCGTTCCGCTTCCTCGCTCGAGGCCACCGTGATCAGGACCACGAGCGCGTCGCCGCTCTCAGAAATGGGGTCAGAGTCGATTTTTCTGCTCACCATTTTTACCCCCTGCCAAACTGTCTTGGAAAATCGACTCTGACCCCATCCTCACCGTTGACAGCCGGAAGAGCGCGGACTTACTATCCCACTACACAGGAGGGTCACGCCATGGGCTTCACGATCACGGTCCAGGAGTTGAAAGAAAAACTTGAGCGGGGAGACAAAATCGTCCTGATCGATGTTCGGGAACCTTGGGAATACAACATCTGCAAGATTCCGACCGCTCAGCTCATCTCGCTCGGCACGCTGGGCACCGAATACAAGAAGCTCGACCCGAACGCCGAGATCGTCCTGCACTGCCACATGGGAATGCGGAGCATGGACGCGACCCAATTCCTCCTGCAGCAAGGGTTCAAGAACGTGAAGAACCTCACCGGCGGCATCAACGCCTGGTCCCTGCAAATCGACCCATCCGTCCCCAGATATTAGACGGCCATCAGGCCGACCGGACTGTCTTCCGGTAGTAGTCCGCGGTCCTCGCGAGGCCGTCCTTCAGCGAGACTTTCGGCTCCCAGTCCAACTCGCGGTGGAGCCGGGACGAATCCAGCGCGATCCGCACCTGCTCGCCACGCTTCTCCGGGCCGTGAACCTCGCGGACGGAGGGATTGATCAAGCCAGCCAGCATCGCGAACAGCTCGTTGATGGTGGTCTCCTTCCCTGTCCCTACGTTGTAGATCCCGTGGGCCGCCTTGTTCATGGCGGCCATGTTGGCCTCGACCACATCGTCCACGTACACGAAGTCGCGCGTCTGCCGGCCGTTGCCGTTGATGATCGGCTGCTCGCCCAGCAGCATCTTCTGCGCGAAGATGCCCACGACACCCGCCTCGCCAAACGGGTCCTGGCGAGGTCCGTAGACGTTGGCGTACCGCAGGCTCACGTACTCCAGGCCGTCGGCGTTGCGGAAGTACCGCAGGTATTCGTCCCCCACCACCTTGCTGATGCCGTAGGGAGAGGCCGGCCGCGTCGGGTGGGACTCGGACACCGGCAAAGACTCCGGCTCCCCGTACACCGCCCCACCGGAAGAGGCGAAGATCACCTTGCGCACGCCGTACTTGATCGCCTGCCGCAGAACGTTGAGCATTCCCAAGACATTGACGTCCGCGTCGAACGCCGGGTCCAGCACGGACCGGCGCACGTCGATCTGCGCCGCGTGGAGGGACACGATCGCGGGCCGCTCCCGGCGGAAGACCCGCTCCAGCCACCAGCCTCGAATGTCGGACCGGTAGAACCGGGCGGCGCGGTTGACATGCCGCCGCTTGCCCGTGGACAGGTTATCGACGACCACGACCTCATAGCCTTCCTGGACGAGCCGGTCCACGATGTGCGACCCGATGAAGCCCGCCCCGCCCGTGACCAGGACCTTCATGATGGGCGCAACCAGATCAAGTACTCGACGTTTCCCTTCTGGCCAGCGATCGGGGAGAGCAACTCGCCCTTCCATTTCCACCGCTGCGCTTCCGTGGCCGCGCGGACCTTCCCGACCGCCTCCCGCCGCCGACTCTCATCACGGACGATGCCGCCCTTTCCGACCTTCCCCTTGCCGACTTCGAACTGCGGTTTGAGCAACGCCACCACCTGGCCCTCGTCCTTGAGACACCGGCGCACGGCCGGCAGGATGAGCGCAAGCGAGATGAAGGACACGTCAATGGTGGCCAGGTCAACAGGCTCAGGCACCCGCGAGCGGTCCAGGTATCGCGCGTTGCACCGTTCGAGCACGACGACACGGGGGTCTTGCCTGAGGCGCCAGGCCAGTTGGCCGTAGCCCACGTCCACCGCGTACACGCGCGCGGCACCGCGCTGCAAGAGGCAGTCCGTGAACCCTCCTGTCGAGGCGCCGACATCCAGGGCGACCAAGCCCTGCGGATTGAGGCCGAACGCGTCCAGGGCCGCCGCCAGCTTGAGGCCGCCCCGCCCCACGTACGGGTGCTCCGGCTCGGTGATCTCAATCGCGGTGCCAGCGGGAATGGGGTAGGACGCCCGGCTCGCGACACAGCCGGCCACGGTGACGACGCCGGCCAAGATGAGACTCTGGGCCCGCTCCCGGCTCTCCACGAGCCCGCGGCGGACCATAACCAAATCCAACCGCTCCACGGAGTCTTTTCCCGGGTCAGCCTTCGACGTCGCCGTTGTCCTGGCCAGCTTCAGCGTGCTCCTCGATGTCAAACGTGCGGGTGCGCTTCTTGCCGTCTTTGTCCTTGATGAGGATCTCCACCTTGCGCTCGGCCTCCTCGAGCATTTTGAGGCAGACCTTGGAGAGCTTCATCCCCTCCTCGAAGATCCGCATGGAGTCTTCAAGCGGCAACTCGCCGCGCTCCAGCTCGGCGACGATCGCTTCCAATCGGGCCAGCGCTTCTTCGAATTTGACCGTAGCCACTCTCTCGCTCCGTCACCTGCGCATTATACGCCGCCGGACTCCTGAATCAACTCGTTGGCGGTCTTCTGGACCTCGCACAGCAGCTCCCCGGCGGCCACCCGCACATGCACGACGTCGCCGGGCGCGACGGCGGAGGCGGCCCGCAAGACAGTCAGCTCCGGCCACCGCCGAGTGATGCTGTACCCCCGTCCCAGGATCGCGAGGGGGCTCAGGGCATGGAGCGTCCCGATGGAATCTTCTAAGGCGCGCCGCCCCAATTCCAGCGCCACCTTCATCCGCTGCAGGAGCCGCGTCCGCAGGTGAGGCAACAGGGTCACGCCTTGCTGGATCCGCTGGAGGGGGCTCCGTAGCAGCACCTCCTGCCGGAGGGCGTCGACCCCGGAATGCAGGCCTTTCAGGCGGTTCGCCTGCGCCAAGCGCAGGCGCATCTCCAGATCGTCCCGACGTTGCATGGCGCGGGCCACGAGCGCGGTCGGATCGAGGAGGCCGCGGCGCTCGGCCTCCACACGGGCACCCAGGTCCCGCAGCAGGGCCCCGACGGCATGCACAGCGCGATCCCCATACCCGACGACTCGCTTGAGGAGGTCCTGTTGGTCTCGCACCACCAGTTCGGCAGCCGCCGACGGCGTGGGGGCCCGCACGTCGGCGACAAAGTCGGCGATCGTGAAATCGATCTCGTGCCCCACAGCCGACACGACGGGAATGCGCGACGCCGCGATGGCTCGCGCGACCAGCTCCTCATTGAACGCCCAGAGATCCTCGAGCGATCCGCCGCCGCGCCCCACGACGAGGACGTCGAAGCCACCCATCTCGTTGAGCTCCTCGATGGCGCGGGCAATCTCGCCGGTCGCGCTCTCGCCCTGCACGGCGACGGGATTGAGCACGATGGTGATCCCGGGGTCACGCTTGTGGGCGACCTGCACGATGTCCCGGATCGCCGCGCCCGTGGCCGAGGTGACCACTCCGATCCGGCGCGGGAAGAACGGCAGCGGTCGCTTGCGCGCCTGGTCGAACAGACCCTCCGCGGCCAGCCGCGCTTTGAGTTGCTCGAAGGCAAGCTGGAGCGCTCCGACCCCCTTCGGCTCGGCATAGTCCACGATCACCTGATAGTCGCCCTTGGGCTCGTAGACCGTCACCCGCCCCCGGCAGACGAGCTGCATCCCGTCCTGCAAGGCGAACCGCAGGGAGCGTCCGACGGACCGGAAGAGGACCGAACGGATCTGGCTCGAGGCGTCCTTCAGGGTGAAGTAGGCGTGGCCGGAGGTCGGGATGCGCAGGTTTGAGACCTCCCCCTCCACCCAGATGTTGGAGAAGGCGGACTCGATGTGGACCCGCAGGAGCGCCGTGAGGGCCGAGACTGTGTAGAGCGTTCGCGGAGGAGGCCCGCCGGTCATGGGATCAATCCATAATCCGCAAGCGTTCAATCGACAGGGCCTTGCCGACCCCCGTGTCCACATCCAGCAGCACCGCCGAAAAGACGCACGGTCCCGGGGCCACCTCGAAGCGGCGCGGCATCTGGGAAAGGAACTGCTCGATCGCGATTTCCTTCTTGATCCCGATCACGGATCCGCTCGTCTGCCGTCTGGACGTGTGTGTGGGTTCCGAACACCCCGGTGACTTCACCATCCAAGTACCAGCCCATGGCCATCTTCTCGGAGGTCGCTTCGGCGTGCATGTCCACGATCACGGTCCGCGCTTCCTGCTTGACCGCCTCGACCTCGTGCCGGACGACCCGGAACGGGCAGTCCACCGTGGGCATGGATACCCGCCCCATCACCTGCACCACCCCGACTTTCTCACCCGCGGTGGTCGTCACCACGACGCGGCCGAGGCCCGGGACGCCCTTGGGATAGTTGGCGGGCCGCAGGAGCCTGGGCTCGTCCTTGATGTAGTCGATGATCTCCTTCTTGTCCCAGATGTGGTTGCCGCTCGTGAGCACGTGCACACCCGCCGCGAACAGCTCCCGAGCCACGTCCGGCGTGACGCCGAACCCACCCGCGGCGTTTTCCGCGTTGGCGATGACGCAGGCCACCCCGCGTTCGCGGACGAGCCGCGGCACCTGCCGGGCAACGGTCTTGCGTCCCGGCTCGCCGATGATGTCGCCGATGAAGAGAATTTTCACGCGGTCTGTTCCCGGGTTTCACTTCGCGATGTCTGTAAACCGGCTCTCCCGGATGACCGTGACCTTGATCTGGCCGGGATACGTCAGCTCCTGCTCGATCTTGCGGGCCAGGTCGCGGGACAGGACGGAGCATTCCGCGTCCGTGATCGCGTCCTGCCTCACGATCACCCGGATCTCCCGGCCGGCCTGGATGGCGTAGGCCTTGTCCACGCCCTTGTAGTCCACGGCCAGCTTTTCCAGCTTCTCGAGGCGCTTGATGTAAGCCTCGACGGTCTCCCGCCGGGCCCCCGGCCGCGCCGCCGACAGCGATTCCGCCGCTGCCACGAGCACCGTTTCGGGACAGATCGGCTCGACCTGTTCGTGGTGCGCGGCGATGGCGTTGACCACCCGGGGCTCTTCCCCGTACTTCTTGGCGAAGTCCGCGCCGATGATGGCGTGCGGGCCTTCCTCCTCCTGGCTCAGCGCCTTGCCCATGTCGTGCATCAGGGCGCCGCGCCGCGAGAGCTTGACATCCAACTCCAGTTCCGACGCCATGATCCCGCAGATGTAGGCCGCCTCCCTCGCGTGGTAGAGGTTGTTCTGCCCGTAGCTCGTCCGGAACTTGAGCTTGCCCAGGAGCTTCACGATCTCCGGATGAAGGTTGGTGATCCCCAGCTCGAAGAGCACCTTCTCAGCCTCCTCGAGCATCATCTTGTCCAGGTCCTTCTTGACCCTCTCGACCACCTCTTCGATGCGGGTCGGGTGGATCCGTCCGTCCGCCATCAGCCGCTCCAGCGACACCTTCGCGATCTCCCGGCGCAGCGGATCGAAGCCGGAGATCAGGACCGCCTCGGGCGTTTCGTCCACGACCAGATCGATGCCCGTCGCGGCTTCCAGCGCCCGGATGTTCCGGCCCTCCCGACCGATGATTCGTCCCTTCATGCCGTCGCTCGGGAGCGGCACCACCGAGATCGTCGCCTCCGCCACGTAGTCCCGCGTGATGCGCTGGATGGATCGGGTAATGATCTCCTTGGCTTCCCGATCGGCCATCTCTTTGGTCTCGTCCTGGATCCGCTTGATCATCTTGGCAGCCTCGAACTTGGCCTCGCTCTCCACCTGCTGCAAGAGCGCCGCCTTGGCCTCGTCGGCCGTCATGCCCGAGGCGTATTCGAGCGCCTTGGTGCGCTCCTGGGCCAGGCGGGCCACCTCTGTCTCTTTTTCCTCCACGGCCTTCTCCAGGGCCGCCACCGTCTTCTCTCGTTTCTGGAGCTCGGACTCGCGACGGTCGGAATTGGACATCCGGCGGTCCAGGGACTCCTCTTTCTGGATTAACCGCTTCTCCAGCGCAAGGATCTCGTTGCGCTGACCCTGCATTTCCTTGTCGAGCTCGGCCTTCGCCTGGACGATCATGTCCTTGGCTTCCAGCTGAGCCTCGCGAGCTTGTGTGGAGGCCTCTTTCTCGGCCGTCCGAACGATCTGGGCCGCGCGATCCTCCGCCTCACGGAAGCGCGAAGCGACCACCTTGCCGTGAATGAGCCAGAGCATTCCGGCGCCGAGGGCCGCTCCGGCGGCCACCGCAATGATCACAATGGCCAGTTCTGGAATGGTGTCCACCTCCCTTCACGCCAGAACGACGACGGCTCCCCGCCCCGCA
>Ga0209804_1001922_pt1 | contig 12955 bp, 9 predicted proteins | sample GraSoiAngelo_139_FD_185896 | JGI IMG/M metagenome (GOLD analysis project Ga0209804, IMG submission 185896) | Grasslands soil microbial communities from the Angelo Coastal Reserve, California, USA - 14_0929_12_20cm (SPAdes) (version 2) | ecosystem: Environmental > Terrestrial > Soil > Grasslands ... | reverse complement strand
GGGTCGCGCTTCATCCTCGGGGACGTGCTCAAGCTCGGCGGCGTGAGCTTGGTTCTGGTGGTCATTGAAATCAGCATCTCGCTGCTCTTCATGACCGCGCTCGGCCGCGCCTTCGGGCTCACTCCGAAGCTTACTTCCCTGCTGGCCATCGGCTCCTCGATCTGCGGCGTCTCCGCCATCATCGCCGCCGAAGGCGCCATCGAAGCCGATGAAGAAGACACGTCCTACGCTATCGCCGCTGTGCTCGCGCTGGGCGCCGTCGCGCTCTTCACATTTCCGCTCATCGGGCATTGGTTGGGCATGAGCGACACGAGCTATGGACTGTGGGCCGGCCTCGGCGTCGACAACACCGCCGAAGCTACTGCTGCGGGCGCGCTTTACTCCGATGCCGCGGGCAAAGTTGCCGTTCTGGCTAAGACGGCGCGCAACGCCATGATCGGCTTTGTCGTGCTGGGCTACGCCATTTATTGGGCGCGCAAACAGGGCACGGCGGGCGTCGGCAATAAGGCCGCCTTCCTGTGGAGGAAGTTCCCCAAATTCGTGCTCGGCTTTTTGTTGATCTCCGCCTTGGCCACGGCAAAATTTTTCGACGGCGGCCAGCTCACCAGCCTCGCCAACCTCTCACGCTGGGCCTTCCTGCTGACGTTTGCCGGCGTGGGCCTGCGTACGAATATCGGCGAAATGCGCAAGCAAGGTTTGCGGCCGTTCCTCGTCGGCGCCATCGGCGAAGTCGCGGTCGCCCTGCTCACGCTCGGCCTCGTCCTCGGCGCCGCCCGCTTCCTGCATTAGGGCATCACAAGTCCGAAGCGCGAGAGTGGCAATCTTGACTTGGCGACCGCCTTAGGCAGAATGCGCCCAGGTGTATGAATGCCTCGCCTTCGACGTTGGTGGGGACTTGCTCGTTCAGAGCACTTCGCTGACTCAAGATTACGTTCAGGCGACTCTCGGACATGGGTTTCGGATTTGGTGGGCGTTCTGGTGGAGGAATACGCTGCTGTCCGTGAGTATCTTCAGGACCTTCTTTCAATCCTCACTAATCCGAGAACTGGTTCCTTGCGATTTCAAGTCCTCTTTGCGGTTATGCTACTGCGATTTTCATCGTCCATCGCGTCTTCCGCAAGAAATTTCGAGGATTCCGCGTAACTCTCGTTTCAACTCAGTCTGAAGACTCCGACCGACAAGTGAAGCAAACGTTTCGGCGTACCTTCCGAATCTGGTGGGTCTTTACTTGGCGTAGCATTGTTTACGGCCTCCCCTTAGGCTGAGTAACAAGCATTCCGTTCGGATTCGTAACCGGGCAGTTACAGCCGTCTCTCTGGCAGCAGGTCAAATAATTCTCGAGGTCATCCGCTTTGCCCTTTCGGCGGCGGTTGGTCTTTTCACAATCTACTCAAACATTGTCGATGAAGAAATTACTGGCTTCCGGGTTACTTTGGCCTCACGAGAACCGACCGACGCCACAGGCCGCATTGGGCCTGCCTGAGACATCCGCACCCGGTGCCCTCCCTGGTTGTCGGGGCTCCCCTCTCCGGTGTAGACTCCCGCTTATAGAAATTCGGCAAGAGTGCGAAGAGCGTACCGCATGTGGTCCTCAAGACGCGCCGCTTTTGCGTGTGTTGGGATGAAATCGGGGTCTCCGCCGAGCGCCGGTTTTTGCGCATGGTGGGGTGGATCGAGGGAGACACTTTTCGCACTCGCCTTAGCCTTGGCACTTATGGGCCGATAGGCCCTTGGCATTGAGGAGGATCAGATGAAGCGATGGTTCATGACTTTGCTGCTTACCGTTGTCATCGCAGCTGGCGTCCTCGCCGCGCTTAGTACTCGGCGTGCAGCCGCCGCCGACGATGAAGTCATCACCGCCGATCGCGCGGTTACGGCCGCCTTCGAGAAAGGCGATAAAGCAATGATCAATAAGTTGGTCGATCCGGAATTTACCTGGATTGATACTGACGGAATGATGTGGCCGCTGCGCGAAGCGCTGGAATCTCACGTCAAGCCGCTTGTGCCCAGCACTGGCGATATCAAAGTGACCGAGCACAAATACGGTAACGTCGTCTGGATCCAGGATAATCTCGGCAAAGACTATGTCGCCCACACCTGGGTGAAGCGCGATAAGGGCGGATGGAAGCTGCTGCAAACCTCGGAAATTTCGGTGCACCCGCGCGACTATACGGCCGTGCGGCCAAACTACGCCGTGCCCTGCATCAATCCTTGCGAATACGTGCCCTACAAGCCGCAGACGGAAAACGAAAAGGCTTCATTAGCCGCCTGGATGGAACAGGAATCCGGTAAGCCCGGCATGTGGGCCAAGCATATTGCCGATAATTACGATCAGCGCGCTGTGAGCAGCTACGGTGGGCCGCGGGGACCGAAGTCTCAAATGGTCGCCGCAATCGCCAAAGCACAAGAGGAAGTCGCCGCGAAGCATCAGCCCGAAGTCGCCACGGTCCCGTTCCTGTGGTCACGCTGGTGGGATTACGGCACTGCCGTAGTGATGATCTCGGTGCAGCCTACCTACGGCGAGCGTGCCTACTGGGCCAGCCGTGTTTTTGCGCCGCTTAATGGCACGTGGATGATGATGGAGAGCTATCACAACTACATCGATGCCGCTCCGGTCATGACGGCCGTGCCGCTCGATCAATCCAAGGACCCCAAGGGCCTGAAGATGATCAGCCAGAAGTGATCGCGCCGACAGCGCCTAATCCACTCTCGTCATTCTGAGCCGAGCATCCCCATGCTTCTTCCTCGGGAAATCGTGCCTTTACGATTTCCGTCGGGACGCGAAGTGAAAGAATCCCTCTGCGGGCGCCTACCTTCACCTTTGCATTCCGAAGGGTGCGTTTTCGCCGTACGTGCGTCCGCCACCTCTAGGGCGGCATCAGCTTGCAATCCTACATCGTGAGCACCGCCCGGAAGCGCGCCTTTCCGTCCACCACGCGCTGATACGCCTTCGCGGCTTCGGCCAGAGGGTACGTTTCGACCATTGTTTTCACTTTGCCTTGGGCCACGAAGTCGAGCGCTTCGTAAAGATATTCAGGGCCGTTCTGCGAACTTCCAATTACGCGCATGCGTTTCACGAGCAGATCCGTGAGCGAGACGGAAAGCGGTTCCGCATCGACGCCCATGGTGACGATGCAGCCCTCGGGCCGGAGCCCTTGAATGCTGTCCACCATTGACTTGGTTGAATTGGAGGTGCTGAGGATGATGTTCGCGCCGCCCGCCGCGGCCAGGCCCTTTCCGTCGCGGACGACTTCATCCGCGCCCAGCTCACGGATCGTCTTGTCTTTATCGGGCGAGTGGGAAATGGCGATCGTCTTGAATCCGGCGGCCTTCGCGTATTGCACGGCGAGGTGCCCGAGGCCGCCGATGCCGAGCACGGCCACGCGCTCGTGCGGCTTGGGGTCGGCCGAGCGCAGGCCGCTATACACCGTGTACCCGGCGCAGAAGATCGGAGCCGCCTGTTCGTAGGAAACTTTATCGGGGATCAGGTAAGTAGCATCCGCAAACATCGGCATGTATTCGGCGTGGCCGCCCTGTAGATGGATTCCCGTGCTCTTCTGATACGGGCAGAACATTCTCTTGCCCCGTTGGCACCATTCGCAGCGCCCGCAAGTTTGCTGAACCCACGCCGTGCCCACCCGGTCTCCTACTTTTCGCGTGGTGACGTCGGGGGCCACGGCGACGATCTCGCCGACCGGCTCGTGTCCCAAAATTCGCGGGAATTGGCCAGGAATGTGTCCCAGAGTTTCGTGTACGTCCGTGTAGCAGATGCCGCTTGCGTGCATCTTCACCAGGACTTGATTGGGGCCGGGTTGGGGCTGCGGAACGTCTTTGACCTGCCAAGAACCGCTTACAGCGGGTACAACAGCAGCTTGCATATGTCTTCCTCCCATGCAGGGTCCCCAACGCTCGCCTCCTCAGGCAGAGCGCCTTGTCGCCGTCGGGGTGCTCAAGAGCAATTGGATGCGCCCGCCTTTGGAATCGGCGCATGATTTTCGTGCGGAGACTCCTAGCGCTGCAAGCCCTTAATGATGAGCCGCAAGCCCTGCTCGAAGTGTTTGTCGAAATCCACAAACGTGTGCTCCCCTGCCCGGGCGGCGAGCGGAAATCGTTTGTTGTCGACGCGCTTGGCCCGCTCGGCCAGCTGGTAGCGTTTGCGTCGCTTTCCCGGCCGCGGATAGACGGCCTGCTCTTCGATAGCGAAGCCAATGGTGTAGCAGTAGATCGTATTCAGGCACTGCGTCGCCTCGCGCAGCGAGAATCCCGCATCGGTGAGCTTGCGCAGCGCGGCTTCCATGGATCCATAGAACGAGCTGTCGGTTAGGTATCGTCCGCTGAACATCCTCGCCCCATCGCGGTAACGGAGCAGCATCTCGCGCAGCCGCTTGCCGAATTGCTCCGCCCATTCCGGCCAGTTCGCGTCGGGGTGGGGCCATCCCGAGTCGCGAACCGCATCGAGGAATACGGTAGTAGCCATTTCCTCGAGCAGCTCTTCCTTATTTTTGAAATGCCAATAGAGCGCGGGAGCCTGTACGCCGAGCTCGCCGGCGAGTTTGCGCACGGTCAATCCATCGAGCCCTGCGCGGTCCAGCAAACGCAGGGCCGCGCGCGCCACGGTCTGGCGGTCCAGATTCGCCTGCGGCATAGGCCGAGCTTAACATTTTGCTTGACGCTTTAACATCGTTAAGCTAATACTTAACGCTGTTAAGTACACCGCCCGGCGCACAAGGAGACTAATATGATTCTTCCCATGATGATCCTGCTTGCGATCCTCATCTTCCGTTCGAGCCGCCCTGCAGATCTTTCCTTGCATCTACGAAATCGGAGCTAATGTCATGCAGGCGATTCGCATTCACGAGTACGGCGGACCCGACGTCATGCGCCTGGAAGAGCTGCCCACGCCGGTCCCCGGCCCAGGCGAAGCACTAGTGCGCATCCACGCCGCCAGCGTTAATTTCCTCGACGTGCAAAAGCGCCGCGGCGAACTCGTCGGTCAGGCCTTCTACAATCGCCAGTCCAGCACGCGACGGCAAGTACCGCCCGGAGTCCGAGCGAACATCGGCGACGAATTCCCCGCATTTCTGGGCAGCCAGGGAGTCGGCATCGTGGAGGGGGTGGGCGCGGGCGTCACAAACGTCAAATCCGGTGATCGCGTCAGCTTCTGGGGAAATTCCTACGCCACACACGCTGCGCTTCCGGCCGCGCGCCTGATTGGCATTCCCGAAGAAGTGAGTTTCGAAATTGCCGCCGCCGGAATGAACCAGGGGTTTATCGCCTATGCCTTCACGCATCACGCGTATCCCGTCAAGCCCGAGGACTGGTGCCTCGTCCAGGCCGCCGCCGGAGGTGTTGGCTTGCTGCTCTGCCAGATGGTCAAGATTCGCCGCGGGCGCGTCATCGGCGTGACCTCGAAAGACGAAAAAGCGAAATTCGTGCGCGACGCCGGCGCCGACGAAATCATCATCTCCTCGCGCTCCGATATCGCCAAAGAAGCCCGCCGCATCACCGACAATCGCGGCGTGAACGTAGTCTACGATGGTGTCGGCAAGGACACCTTCGAGGCTAATCTCGATAGCCTCGCTCCAGCGGGCTATCTCGTGATCTACGGCCAATCGAGCGGCTACGTGCCGCCCTTCGATATCATGCTTTTGCAGGAGAAGGGCTCGCTCTTTCTCACGCGCGCCAACGCCCTTCCCTGGATCGGCGAATATCCCCGCTACCTGGAGCAATTCGTCAACTGGATTCAGCAAGGTCGCGTTTCCGTGCGCATCCCTTGCACTTATCCCCTGGCCGAGGCAGCGCAGGCGCACCAAGCCTTTGAACAGCGCCAGATCAGCGGCCGCGTTTTGCTGTTCCCGTAGGCGACGATCCGACCAGGCTGGTCGTCCCGAGTCCGCCTCGTGCGGGTGAGCGAGGAATCTCTCCTCCGTTGCCGCTTGAAGCGGCTTAGTGTTGAGAAGCTTTGGTGTTAACCTTCCTCCGGCTTCGGCGCCAGGAACGTTTGGCAGGCGAAAGGGGCAAGCATGCGAGTCGTCCGGTTCCTGCTCAAAGGCTTGGGGCTGCTCGTCGGACTCATCATTCTAGGCCTTAGCGGTTTTTATGTTTATCTCTCCACGCGCCCGGCACCGAAAACCATCAAAGCCGCCGGCATCATTACTCCGCCCGCGCCATCTCGATTTCCGCTCAAGTTCATCGACTATATGTTCGTGAGCGGCTCGAAACTCTACGCGGGCTACACTACCCAGGGCCTCGTCGCGGTAATTGACACCGCAACGAACCAGGTGGTCGCAGAAATCGGCGGCTTGCCGCGTCCCCACGGTATCGCCGGTGCCGGAGGCAACGGTTTTGCGACGGCCAGCGGCGACGACACGGTCGGCATCTTCGAGCTGAGCAGTAATCGCCTGCTGAAAAAAGTTCCTGGCGGCGCCGATCCCGATGCCATCGTCTATGACGAGAAAGCGCGCTTAATCTACGCCGCCGATCATAACGGCAAAGCCGGCACGCTCATCGATCCCGTCACCATGACGGTGGTTGCGACCGTACAGCTTGGCGGCGTGGCAGAATATGCCCAAGCCGACCCGCAGAGTGGACTGATTTATCAGAACCTCGAAGACACCAGCGAACTCGTGGTCGTCGACGCGGAAAAACAGATGGTCACCCGGCGCTATAAGCTCGGTGAGGGCACAGGCCCTTCGGGACTCGCCTTCGACGCTGCCAATCGCCGCCTCTTTTCCGCCTGCGACAATAAAAAGCTCGTCGTCCTCAATGCCGACACGGGACAGATCGTCGCAACTCTTCCCATCGGATCGGGCGTGGATGGCGCAGAATATGATCCGGTTCTGCGTCGCGTATACACCTCCAATGGCGCCGGCAGCCTGACCGTCATCCATCAGGATTCGGCGGATTCCTATCGCGTGCTCGAGGATGCACCCACTCACTTTGGCGGCCACTCCGTCGCCGTGGACCCAGCGACGCACCGCATCTACGTTGCCTATTTCGGATCCGTAGCCGCCTATGATCCCGTCCCGAATCCCTAAGCGTGCCTGAAGATCGCAGAGATCCTTCGCTCCCGTCTTAGTAATCGGGATGAGCATCCTGAGCGGATGCTCACTTCTCTTCCGCCGCCGTTTGCGTTGCCGGGCCCTCGCCCACGATCTCCAGCACCACGTCTTCGTCTTTGGCTCCGTCGTAATGGACCTGCTTGCCATAATGCGTGGCAAACGTGCCCGGCGGAAGCGGCACGGTGCTATCGGGATCGTACTTGCCGCCCGTACCCACCCACCACGTTCCCGAAAGCACCATCACGAAACGATCATTGGGGTGAAAATGCGGGCGGCTCATGTGATGCGCCGTCCATTTCGTCAACACGATATACGGCCCGGGTTTCGACGGATCGCCGTGGAGCACGGCATTAATCGCGCCGTTCGGCTGCGTTATCCACTTGAGCTGGTTGGGCAATTGGTAGGCAATCGCCGCGGGGTTGAGATTGGCCGGATTGCCATCAGCCCTGGCCGGCCGAATGAAAACGACGCCGAATAGGACTCCCGATACGAAAATTGTTGCGACCCCTGCGCAAACCAGCGCCACGAGGCCGTAACGCCGTCCGAGACGTCGCGAGAAGTGTCGCCCAAATTTTTCTATCGCTGCCGCCGTGAGCATCTCTCCTCCTGTACCTTCTTCACGCAAATGTCTAAACCAAAATGGCCGGAGCAGCCGGCATTCGTGTCCGGTCGATTCTAACTTCTTTTGCCCCGCGACGCTGCCCCCATGCGCCGAGAGACGAATCTAGCGCCGACATCCTGCCGACTCTCTTTCCCGATGTGGCACCATCCTCAGGGTTCGGAGTTGTTGCTCCACTCAGTTGTGATATAAGCCACGTCATGGCGCGCTATGATTCGCGGAGGTGAACGATGCTGTCTGCCAAATACAGGAAGCGGACTCGATTGTCCGGTCTATTTCGCCAGCTTGCTGTGCTATTGATGCTGACTGCTTTGGCGCCCGCCTTCGCCGCGCCTGCGCAGCAGCACTATCATGCCGCCCCCTCGGCTGTCTCCGCCGTCTGCACTGCGCCAGGTTTCGGCAAGATACACCACCCCGTGAAGACCGCGAACCCGCGGGCGCAGCGCCTGTTCGAGCAGGCCATGGCGCTCGATTATGGCTTCAACCACAGTCAGGCCGAACAGTGCTTCCGCCGTGCCGCCGAGCTCGAACCCAAAATGGCCATGGCGTACTGGGGCATAGCGCTGGTGCTTGGAACGAACTACAACCTGCCCGTGGATGACGAGCGGGAAAAGCTGGCTTACGAAAGCGTGCAGAAGGCTTTGGCGCTTTCCGCAGACGCTCCGCGCAACGAGCGCGATTACATTGAGGCGCTCGCCAAGCGGTACACCAAGCAGCCCCATCCCGACTATGAACGCCTCGAGGCCACCTATCACGATGCCATGCGCGAGATCTATCAGCGCTATCCCGATGATCTCGACGCCGCGACGCTCTTTGCCGAAAGCGGCATGAACTTGCATCCGTGGAAGCTGTACGATCGTGAGGGAAAACCCGCACCGGGAACCCAGGAAATTGTGGCCGTGCTGGAGTCTGTGTTGAAGCGCGATCCTAGCCATCTCGGTGCAAATCACTTCTACATTCACGCGGTCGAGGCTTCCACGCATCCCGAAGCTGCCTTGCCCTCGGCGCAGCGACTCGCGGGGCTCGCGCCGGCTTCCGGACATCTGGTGCACATGCCTGCGCACATCTACATCCGTATCGGCGATCATGAAAGCGGAGAGAAAACAAACGTCGCTGCAGTGCGTGTCGACGACGTTTACTTTGCCGTTGTGCATCCGCAGGGCGTTTATCCTTTGATGTACTATACACATAATCTTCATTTCATCGCTGCGGAAAATGCCTTCCTGGGCAACTACGCGGCATCCCTTCAGGCGGCCAAGCGCGCACAAGAGCATGTCGCGCCCCAAGTCAAGGAAATGAATATGCTAGATGTTTTCTATTCCTTGCCGCTAGAGATAATGGTGCGTTTCCACCGTTGGGACGAAATTATGGCCCTGCCGCAGCCGGATACTTCGCAGCCCGTGACGACCGTCGAATGGCACTACGCGCGCGCCCTGGCTGCCGCCAACACCTCAAAGCTGGATCAGGCGCGAAGCGAGTTGGCAGCTTTGCAGGCCCTCGCGCCCGCCATGGCCAAGATTCCCATCAACACCCAAGGACCGCACAATTCTGAGGTGATTCCGCAGATGATGTCGGAGATTGTCGAAGCGAGTCTGGCAAACGCCCAGCGCCAGTCAGACGTAGCCATCGCGCACTTGCAACGCGCGGTGTCGCTCGAGGACACGCTTGACTACGACGAGCCGCCCGATTGGCTCGCACCCACGCGTGAGTCGCTCGGCTCCGCGCTTCTCGCTGCAGGAAAGGCCGCCCAAGCGGAAACAATATTCCGGGAAGACCTCAAGCGCAACGCGCGCAATCCGCGCTCCCTGTTTGGACTTGCCGAGACACTCAAAATCGAGGGCAAGACGGCCGAGGCTGCTATCGTTCAGCAGCAGTTCCAACGAGCATGGAGGAAGGCTGATACGAAGCTTACTCTCTCAGACTTGTAAATCCGGAATGCGTCGCATCTCCCTGCCATCTAAGGAAAATTATCGTTTACCAACGATGCTGCTAGATTGGTCGATGCTTTTCGTAGCGCTCGAAAGCAGACGTGTTATGAGAAGGCCCTAAAGTTAAGATAAGAGAAGGTGCGGCAGTGGGGGCGGCGACTACGGGGGCGGCTACACTAGCCGCTTCCGGCGGAAGAATACTCCCAAACCGGTTAAGCCCGTGCCCAGCAGGAGCAAAGAAGAGGGCTCCGGAGTTTCCGTGAGCTGTTCCTGAAAGCCGCCACACAATGCCGCGCTCGAACCATGACACGTGGTCATCGTGGAATCGCTGACGATACGGAAATCTGTTAGGAAGCTATCGCGCAGAGGAGCACTTGTCGAGTTGAACCAAGTTGCGGCAGACTCCAGGGCCTCACTTGGATTCCCGATCGCAGGAAAGGCGGGAGCGCTGCTGGGGTCCAGAATCATCCAAATCGCCTCCTGAATCCCGTTGTTCGATGCGTTCCCTTGGGCCGCAAAGTTATATTGCGAGACGAGAAAAGCCGCCATTTGGTATCTGCCTAACGCGTTTGCATTATTAATGATGCTTTGGTCAGTGGCGTCGTTGAGATCGCCGTCACTGACTGCAACGGTGTGCCACGATGTGTTGTGGCCCAACCGAGTGTTGCTGAGATTGCTACCCGATACTAAGGCCGTCTCGTACGCGCTGTAATTCTGATGCGGAACGAATATCTCGTTTGCAAAATCCACGCAGTAGATCTCAGTCTTGATGGTGTGATCCAGCCTGGCGGACGAACCCCCGCCACCGCCACTCACCTGGAAATTGTAAGTGAGTGTATCCAGCGTGTGGACGGTATCCGCAAACGACGTTGCCACTAACCCCAGAGTTGCGGCCAATCCCAGGGCCATAATAAGAATTCGCACTCGTATCACCCTCATCTTCTGTTCAGCTAAAGACTTATCCTCGGATTTCGTGCCTCCCCTTATTTCTCGCCGGGCTGACCCACTTCTCCTTGCAGTCCCGCAATATGGGCTACGAATCAATGTGCAATCGCCCAGCCATCTTGACTTCACTAAAAAAAGGACTTACGCCCGCCCTCCCGAAATTCTGGGAACATCGTTGTCCCTTATTTCCAAACCATTGCTCTGTCGAAGAATGGCACTAACGCGTTTCGCGGGAGTTTTTGCGGGCGCCCACCTTTGATTTGTAAGGGTGGGTCTTGCCGTTACAAAGTCCACGCCGCGTTAGTCGCATAACAAAGTCGCCGGGAGGAGGCCGAGGAGGCCTCCAGGGCTCGACTCAGGACCTAAGCACTATGCTAGACTCGGGCACCGGTCACCTGCCAGGGAGGAACCCACGTGAACAACTCCATACATAAGCTGAAGGCGGCGGCGTTGGTCTTGGCAGGACTGGCGATGACCCTGCCGGCATGGCCACAAAACGCCGACACTGTCCTCCTGAACGGAAAAATCCTGACCGTAGACATTCATTTCTCCACTCGCGCGGCCCTGGCCATCCGGGATGGCAGCATCGTGGCCCTCGGCAGCAGCGCGGAAATGAAAAGGCTGGCAGGTCCGAATTCACGCGTTATTGACCTGCAAGGCCACACGGTCATTCCTGGCCTGATCGATAACCACATACACTCAATTCGCGCCGCGCAGACCTTCAGCACAGAAGTGAATTGGATCGGGGCGACCTCGCTGGCCGAGGGGCTGGCCCGAATTCATAACGCGGCGCAGACGATGAAACCCGGCGCCTGGCTGATCGTGGTGACGCCGCCGGCCACGATCGACACCTTCAAAGAAAAACGCCGCCCGACGCAGGTCGAACTCACTGCTGCAGCGCCCAACAATCCGGTGTACGTGCAGCTCGGCTATGGCTGGGCCATGATGACGCCCCAGGCCTTCGAGGCGCTAAAGATCACGAGCGACGCCGACCTGCCGCGCGGCGCCAAGCTGGAGAAGGCCGGCGAGAAGCCAACTGGAGTCGTTACCGGCAACATGATCGACTTATTCGACCGCCTGCCCAAGCCGACCTTGGAGGAGCAGGTCGAGGGCACGAAGGAATTTTTCCGCGAACTGAATCGCCTGGGTTTGACCGGCGTCGTGGATCCCGGCGGAAATAACGTCACGCCCGAAAGTTATCAGGCGCTATTCCGTGTCTGGCGCGACGGCCAATTGACGCTTCGCGTGGTCTACAGCCTCTGCGGGATGACGCCGGGCCAGGAGTTCGAGGAATACAAAAATTATTTGGCAATAATGCCGATGGGATTTGGCGACGAGATGCTGCGCTTCAATGGCATCGGCGAACGCGTCACCTGGGCCATGAACGGCATTACCGGACAGGCGCCGCAAGCTGACCTCGACAAGTATTACGAAATCGCGCGCTGGGCCGCGCAGCATAATCTGACACTCACGATCCATTGGGCGAACAATAATAATGTCGGCCAGCTCCTGACAGTTTTCGAGCGCGTCAATATGGAGTTCCCCGTCGGCAATCTGCGATGGACCATCGCACATCTCAACGACGGCTCCGAGGCCACATTCCGGCGCATGAAAGCGCTGGGTGTGGGTTGGACGATGCAGGACGCCATGTACAACGATGGCGACCAGGTCGTGAAAGAGGAGGGCGCCGAAGCGGCGCGGCGCATGCCTCCGGTAATGACGGCAAAAAAGATCGGCATTGTCGTTAGCGCGGGCACGGACGCGCATCGCGTCTCCACCTACAACCCCTTCACCGTGCTGCAATGGTTGATCGACGGCAAGACCGCCAGCGGCCGGCCGCTGCGCGGACCGGAGGAAGCGCCCAGCCGCGCCGACGCCTTGCGTTTCTACACTAGTGGAAGCGCCTGGGTGGCTCACGACGAAGATAAGCGGGGTTCGCTCGAAGTGGGCAAATTCGCCGATCTCGCCGTTCTCAGCCAGGATTACTTGACAGAGCCCGTGGAAGACATCGGGAAGAATTCATCGCTGCTCACGATGCTCGGTGGGAAAATCGTTTATGCCGCCGGGCCGTATGCCCAACTCGAGAGCAAGCCCAGCGCACCGAAAGCCGTCGTCAGCCAGAAGTAAAGCAAAAACTGTGTCAGCCCTTGTGGGGCTTCGTGCCGGCTTGAACGCAGGGGGAAGACATGTTGCGAATTCTCGTGGCTTTTCTTATCGGGGTCGCGAGTGTCACTGTTCAAGCTCACGACAACAACCAAGCGACTTGGTTTCGGTTGATCTGGGAAAGGATCACTTCGTCGCAGGTCAGGATGTGACGGTGGGGAGGGCTGTCGCTGAAGATCTTCTGGCCGCGGGTAGGGAGATCGTTCTCGATGATAAGATCGGAGGCGATGCCGTTGCTG
>Ga0209804_1001915_pt1 | contig 12987 bp, 14 predicted proteins | sample GraSoiAngelo_139_FD_185896 | JGI IMG/M metagenome (GOLD analysis project Ga0209804, IMG submission 185896) | Grasslands soil microbial communities from the Angelo Coastal Reserve, California, USA - 14_0929_12_20cm (SPAdes) (version 2) | ecosystem: Environmental > Terrestrial > Soil > Grasslands ... | reverse complement strand
TCTTCCGCGAGGCGTTGAAGCTTTTCCGCATTACGTGCCGCAATCACAACGCGTGCCCCGGCGCACGAGAGCGCCAGAGCAATGGCCCGGCCGATCCCTTGCGATGCGCCAGTCACCAGCGCTATCCGATCCTTTAAGCTGAACATAACCGCGGGTGCCCGTGCATTTGCATTCAGGAGGCCTCGGCTTCTGCCTCTTGGCCTCGTATCTGCACCAGACGATCGAGCGCGATCTGAAGTGACTTTATGTCTTCGATGTTCAGGGAATGCACCGAGCGGTCGATCTGCCGCAGTAGCCCGCTGAGCACGCGGCCCGGACCGACTTCCACAAACGTTGTGGCGCCCTGCTCGATCAGTTCGCGGATCGATTCCTCCCAGCGCACCGGCAGAGTCACCTGCCGAATCAACGCTTCTCTTGCTTCCGCTCCGCTTGTAATGACGCCCGCGTCCACATTGGTGACCAGGGGAATCTTCAATGAAGAAAAGTGGGTGGCGTGCAGATCCTCTGTCAAACGCTCTTGCGCCGGGCGCATCAGTTCGCTGTGAAATGGCGCTGAAACCGGCAGTACGACGGCCCGCTTGGCGCCGGCTGCCGACGCGTTTTCCACGGCGCTTTTCACCGCCGCGGCATCACCCGATATGACCGTTTGTTCCGGCGAATTCAAATTGGCAGGCATCACCTTCCCGTCCGTTGCTTTGCGGCAAATTTCGGCCACTTGTCCGGGCCGCATGCCGAGAATTGCGGCCATGGCGCCCGCTCCACGAGGAACAGCTTCTTGCATATATTGCCCGCGCTTTCTCACCAGCCGGACGGCATCTACAAATTTCAGGGCGCCAGCGGCTACGAGCGCCGAATATTCTCCCAAGCTATGGCCGGCGACATAGTCAGGGCGCACGCCCTTCTGCTCGAGCACGTGATAAGCGGCCACCGAAACAGTGAGAATGGCGGGTTGCGTATTCTCCGTGAGCTTCAGTGCCTCATCGGGTCCGGAGAAGCAAAGTTGGGAAATCGAGAATCCCAACGCCCGATCAGCTTCCTCAAAGACTCTGCCGGCCACCGGAAACGAATCCGCGAGTTCCCGGCCCATGCCGGCATATTGGGATCCCTGACCCGGAAAAAGAAATACAACTCCACTCATTTGATCCGAGGGCTCCTTCAGGCTGGCGGATTATGCCCCAACCGCAATTGGCAAAGAGGAAAGCTCTCGCTCGATCCGTTCATTCAGTTGCGCGTGCGTCAGTTCGGATGCCACACGCACTGCATTCTTTATGGCATTGGCGTTGGACCTGCCATGGCCGACGATGGCTACGCCACGCACGCCAAGCAACGGCGCTCCGCCGTACTCGGAGTAGTCGATGTTGCGCCGAAACTCATGGTAGGCGCTCCGCGAAAGCACGTAACCAACCTGCGAGGCGATCGTGCTCTTGAGCGCCTTTTTAAGTACGGCGGCGATATGCTGGGCCACGCCTTCGCTGATCTTCAAAGCGACATTGCCGATGAAGCCGTCGCAGACGATAACGTCCACGCTGCCCGAAAAGACGTCACGTCCTTCGATATTCCCGACGAAATTGAGGGGCAAGTCCTTGAGCCTGTTATACACCTCTTTTGTGAGTTCATTCCCCTTGGATTCTTCCTCACCTATGGAGAGCAAGGCCACCTTTGGCCGCCGCGTGCCGAAGATAACCCGGTAATAAATCTCTCCCATCACCGCAAACTGCAGCAGGTGGCCCGCTTTTGAATCCACGTTCGCGCCCGCGTCGATCAAGACCGTTACGCCTCCGCGGCTGGTCGGAAAGGGCGCGGCGAGCGCCGGCCTTTGCACGGAGGGAAGCGTGCCGAGCACAAAACGCGCAACAGTCATGAGCGCGCCGGTATTACCGGCGCTGACGAGCGCATCGGCCTGTCTGTGTCGCACTAAGCGCGCCGCTACGTGCGCCGAGCTGTCTTTTTTCCGGCGAAAAGCTTGCGCAGGAGAATCGCTCATCGCGATCACGTCGCTTGCCGGGACGACTTCGAGGGAAAGGCCTCGCAGGGAGTGCCGCGCCAGCTCGCGTTTAATCTCTGCGGGTATGCCTACCTCCACCTCGGGGCGGGGGGCAAGGTCGCCGCCCATAGCGTCCACGGCGATGGTAATCATCTGGAACCGCCTCTTGCGTCGTATCAGTACCCTAGATTGGCCTGGGAAGACAAAGCGCGCCGGTGAACAGCTGCGATTCAGGCAGAAGTATCCATCACTTCCCTGCCCTTGTAGTAGCCGCAATGTGGGCAAGCTCGATGGGGCTGCTTCATTTCATGGCAATTCGGGCATTCGGTGAAGGCCGGCGCGACTAAATGATCATGTGCCCGCCGGTTGTTCTTACGTCTTTTCGAATGACGCCGTTTTGGGTTAGGCATGCAAACTCCTCGCTCGGATCGCTGCTCTCTCGCGCGCGATTCTATGGCGTTTTGATCAATATGGCTATTGCTTTTTGAACCAGTCCTGCTTCAGACGAGCCAACGGCTCCATTCGCGGATCACCGGAGTGACTCTCGCAGCGGCACGCGTCGCTATTGAGGTTGGCGCCGCAATGCGGGCAGAGGCCCTTGCAATCGCCGCGACAAATGATTTTCATGGGTATGGCCAGCAACACCTGTTCCGCAAGCACATCCGTCAGGAAGAGCCCGTCGCCTTCGAAGAAGGCGATCTCGGTGTCGTCCAGTTTCAGCCGAACCTCTTCCTCCCGGGAAATGGACTGCATGGGCCGGTAATAGAGATCGAAGCCGCGGGTTACCTCCTCGACGACCGGCTCTAAACAGCGCGCACACGCCATCTCCACGCGTGTGTGCAGCTCCCCGGAAATACGGATTTGGCTGTCCACCATTTCTGCGGTTGCCCGAACCTCCAGTGGATCGATCTGGCGAAAGTCGTGGGTATGATAATCCACCGCGCCCGGCGCGTAATTCTGATGGAGACGCAGCTTATGCAGCGCCAGTTCTTTGACATCGAGGAACATAAACGAGGCCTTTGAAAGCGAAACGTCATTATACGGAGCACCCGAACGATGTCAAGAAATCAGCCAGGCGTGTTGTCAACAATGGCGATGCTCAAATCGATGCAGTCATCCCGACGAGCTCACGGTGCTGACGCAGTAGGAAATGATCGGTCATACCGGCGATGTAATCGCAGACAACACGGTGAGGCGCCTCCCGCGCGGTCAACTCAGAATAATATTTCGGCAGGGACGTCGGATGCGCCAGGTAAAAGCGCAAGAGTTGCTCGAGAGCGTTCACGGAACGGTCCCGCTCTTCGACGATTGCCGGATGATCATAGAGCCGGCGGTAGAGAAATCGCTTGAGCTCGCTATTGTTTTTCGCCACCTGCGTGCTGAATCCAACCAGGCGGTGCGGCAGTCGGCGAATATCATCGGTATTCTTGGCGCCGCTCGCTAAAATCCGCTCCCGAGTTTGCTCGATCAGATCCGTCGCCAGACAGTCGAGGAGCCTTTTAATCGTTTCGCCGATTTTGAGCTTGGTTCGCCCGCCCGGATGGGTGCGATCTACCTCATCGTAGACATCGGTAAAGAAAGGCAGTTCCACTCTGAGCATGTCGATCTCGAGCAGGCGCGCCTCAAAACCGTCATCCAGATCGGCGGAGTTGTAGGCAATCTCATCGACTGCATTCATCAGCTGGGCCTCTATAGGAGGCTGCAGGTCCAATTGGTATTCAGCAAGTTCCCGGAAGTCTGCCGGCGGATAGTCGCGCGAGTGCTTGACGATGCCTTCGCGAACTTCGAAAGTCAGATTCAAGCCTGGAAAATCGAGATATCGCTGCTCGAATTGCTCCACGATTCTCAGCGCATGCAAGTTGTGATCGAAGCGGTCGCCGTAATCGCGCATCAATTCGTGGAGGCGCATTTCGCCGGCATGTCCAAATGGCGGATGTCCGATGTCGTGCACCAGGGCAAGCGCTTCGGCCAGTTCGGTATTCAAGCCGAGTGCCTGCGCCACGGTGCGCGCAATCTGAGCGACCTCGATGGTGTGCGTCAGGCGATTCCGGAAATGATCGGAGTAGCGGGTCGTAAAGACCTGCGTCTTTGCCTCTAAACGGCGAAATGCACGCGAGTGGATCACGCGATCGCGATCCCGCGCGTATTCGCCGCGATAGGGATGCATGGGTTCCGGCCAGCGACGCCCACGGGAACACCTCTCATCCATGGCTACCGCGGCCAGATCCATGCGGTCATTCTATGTCACGGCGATTTCGCGAGAAAGAACGGACACCGGGGAAAAACACACGGAGGGCCTGAGGCGAGTTCACCCCTTTACCTGAAGCAATTGCAGGCGCTCGTCCGCTTCCTGAGCGGCCTGAGTACCGGGGAACTCCTCTTTCACTTGCTTATAAAGCTTGGCCGCCTGAGCTGGATCGGAGCTGCTGTAGTGATCAGCCAACGCCAGTAAGACGACGGGCTTGGGAACGAAGAGGGTCGGCTTGTTGGCAAGCTGCTGGTAGAGCGGCACCGCCTGCGAACCTTTTCCAGCCTCATCATAGACCTGTGCCAGCTTGAAACGCGCCAGAGCCGAGAGGCTCTCATCCCTGCTCGATTGCAAAGACTTCAAATCGTTTTCAGCCTCGTCGTAACGCCCCAGCTTCTCAAGACTCAAAGCCGCGTAATAGCGGGCCAATTGCCCGGGGCGGGTCCTGGAATAACGGTTTGCGACGTTTGTGAATCTCTTTACGGCATCGGCGTACTTGTTCTTTTCGTCCACATAGGTAACTTCATTTGGCAGAGCGGGTTCCTCGGCTTTCCGAATCCGCGCCTGGTAAATCTTCATGGCGTCGGCTAATGCGGACGCTCCTTTGGCGGTTTGGTTTTGGGTGTAAAAGCGCCAGCCCAGCACCACGAGCACAATGAACAGTACCACCCCGCCATAGACCCAGATGTCCCGCTGATGCGAAAAAATAGCCTCAGCGCCGTGGCTCAAGGTCTCGCGGATTTCGTCTTTTTTCAGTTCCTTGCGGGAGATATGCTGCGGCAAACGAAGCTCCTTGATAGGGAGTCGACTGAAAATCCTGCCGTAATCCTGCGGGAGTCCGAACCGCAGGGGCCGCACTTGAGGCGACACAAAAAGAACCGGCCCCATCCAGCGAACAGGGCCTCATCAATCGAAGAAACGATGAAACTTAAGCTTTTACGGTACGGTTACGTTCTCGGCCTGGTAGCCCTTTGGCCCCTGTTTGACCTCGAACTCGACCATCTGTCCCTCCGTCAGCGATTTGTAGCCATCCATCTGAATCGCGGAGAAATGGACGAATACGTCCTCTCCCGACTGGCGCTGGATGAAGCCATAACCCTTTGCCGCGTTAAACCACTTCACCACACCTTGTTCTCTGCTCAACTTCTTCACTCCTCATCTTGATCTTCGCTATTTGCCGGGTGTAACGCCAGTCGGTGGAGCTCGGAATTACCCGGTGACGGGGCCCTTGCACCACTACGGGATTACAAGACCCAATCAAACGCGGCGCAATGCTGGCATAAACTGCCCCCTGCTGTCCAGAGCCTTTGTAGCTTAGCTTATCCGGGCGGCTTACGCGGCCCGACTGTCGGCCTCTGACTGGGGCGCTGGAACTCGGTTTTTGGTGCGGTTTACTTATCTTGCAGATGTGGAGCGGAGTGCGGCTGGCCTAGCTTTTTCGCCATGATCACTTCCGCACCGCCCTGAGGAGTGCGACGCAGCTCAAATTCGTCCATAAAAGTTCGCATGAGGAAAATCCCGCGGCCGGAGGTCTTCAAAAGATTTTCGTCCGCGAGCGGATCCGGCACCTCATGCAGGTCAAAGCCCCGCCCCTGATCGAGGATGTGCACAATGAACTTGTCGTCCCTCACCTCAAAGTTCAGTTGAATCTTCTTGTGACGCTGCTCTTCATTTCCGTAGCGAAAGGCATTGATCACGCCTTCCCTTACAGACATGCCGATTTTCAGACAGTCGTCATCATTGAAGCCGGCCGCTCTGGCCACGCGTTCGGTTATGCCTTCAGCCAATGCCACGCTGTCAAGCAGCGTCTCCATCGTAACTTCGATGCGGTTGGTACCATTCGTCATATCTTCCGTCTCTAGAGCGGGGCCACTCAGTAGCATAGCTCATTTGGAATGGCCCACAAAAGCAGCTACCTGCCTTCGCAAATGCGCAATCGTAGTGAATGCTCAGGCCCCATAAGTACGGTCGAAGGTGGAAGAATGGTGACTACTCAGAATTTGGGCCAAGCTGGGCTCCTGCGACAGCAATGTTTTGCTTCGAGTGCGATTGACCAAAGCTATCTCACGTTGATGGTCGGGACGCTCAACGCCGGCAGGGTTATAGTGAACGACGAACCGCTCGCGGGCATAGTTCCGGTTAAAGACGGCCGCGCTGAGCGCCTTAAAAAAGCATGGGTGAGGGGAAGCGGGGCTCCGGCCGCAAGGCTAAACCAACTGAGTGGGCAGCGCCAGAGGCGCTTTTGCCGGCCGCTTGTCACCCAAACAGTTACTTCTTGCCTCTTGAGGTGCAACTTCGGTCTCCGCTCTTTACACAAGCCTGGCCGATGCCCATATTGGAGAGACGAAATCAGCTTCTCAATTTCGCTGCGGTTAATTCAGCGTCGAAAGAGGTTTGCCAAATGATGCCTGCGCTGATCGTCATCGCGATCCTCGCACTATCGATTGTGTTTATCTACAACGGACTGGTGCGGCTCCGGGTGCAATGTGATAACGCTTGGGCGGATATCGATGTGCAGCTCAAGCGCCGTTACGACCTGATCCCCAACCTGGTCGAAACCGTCAAGGGATATGCCGCGCACGAGCGCGGGACCTTCGAGGCCGTGACGGCAGCGCGCAATCAGGCCATGTCGGCGCAAGGTCCCGCGGCCAAAGGTCAGGCCGAGGGAATGCTGAGCGGCGCTTTGCGCCAGCTCTTTGCGCTCTCGGAAGCCTACCCTCAGCTTCGCGCTGCGGAAAACTTTGCCCAGCTTCAGGCCTCGCTCAACCAGATTGAAGACACGCTGCAGAATGCGCGCCGTTATTACAACGCTGCGGTGCGCGATTTCAACACCCGCGTGGAGCAATTTCCTTCCAATATGGTTGCGGGCATGGGCAATTTCAAACCGCGCGAGTTCTTCGAAATCTCGGCTCCGGCCGAACGCGAAGTTCCGCGTGTCAACTTCAGCACGACGCCAGCGGCCTGAACCTCGCTCGATGGTTTCTGCTGGCATCCGGTGTCTCGAAAACCGCCGGCACAACTCTACCCTGAGCCGTTTGTCACGACGCTTCCGCCGGGGGGCCCTCCTCTGTCCGGCTCTTATGTTGGGGACGTTGTTTGCCGGGCCAGCTTCTGCAGGCACGGTGAGCATCCGCGATTTCCATGCCGAGCTCGATGTGCTGCCGGACTCCTCCCTCGACGTCACTGAGACCATTCAAGTCGACTTCACCGGCGCCCGGAACGGAATTTATCGCACCATTCCCGTGGAGTATGAGGGGCCCGGCGGCTTCAATTATTCGCTTTTCCTTACCGACATCACCGCCACCGATTCCGACGGCGCCTCCCTTCGCATCGAAAAGCAGCGGCACGCCGGAAATCTCCAACTGAAGTTCCATGTCCCTGCCGCGGAGGATACTTCGAGAAATATCTCGCTTCATTATCGCGTTCGCGACGGCCTGCGCTTCTTCGAGGATCATGACGAACTCTATTGGAACGTGACCGGCACCGGCTGGGATGTTCTCATCGAATCCGCAAGCGCGCATGTCATCCTGCCCGGAGGAGTCACGGGCCTGCGTGCGGCCAACTACACCGGCTTCTTGGGCTCCCGCTTGCAGGACGCGCGCGTGGATATCCTCGGCAGCAACATCGATATCCGATCCCAGCGGCCGCTTGCCTTTCACGAAGGCCTGACCATTGTCGCCGGATGGGACAAGGGATTCGTGCACGAGCCGGCCGGTTCTGAGAAAGTCGCGCAATTCCTGCAGAGCAATTGGCCCCTGTTCGTTCCCGCCGGCGTCTTCGTGCTGATGTTTTGGCTTTGGTATACGCGGGGCCGGGAGCCGCGGGTAGGTGCAATTGCCGTGCAATATGAGCCGCCCGCCGGCCTTTCTCCTGGCGAAGTGGGAGCGCTGGTTGACGATCAAGCGGGAATTCGCGACATTACCGCGACGCTGGTCGACCTTGCCGTGCGCGGATTCATCGTGATCGAAGAGAAAGAGGTCTCCCACTTGATGGGTTTGTATTCCAACAAGGAATACGTCTTTCATCTCAACAAGAAGCCGACGGAATGGACGGGAGCGAAGTCTTACGAATTACTCTTGCTTAACGGAATTTTCGGGGCGCCTCTCGTGGGCGTGCGAGATGAGGTCGCGCTCTCCGAATTACAGAATCGGTTCTATAAGAATCTGCCGGGAATTCGCAGGGCGATTCTTGAGTCCTTAGTGCAGCACGGCTATTTCGCGTATCGGCCCGATATTGTTCGCCAGGCATACATACTTGCTGCTGCCGTCACCGGAGCTCTGCTCTACCTATTCGGCCAATACCTGGCAGAGCATACCGGCGTGCAGCCGCTGTCCTTTAGCGTCGCCGCAATTCTGACGGGTCTCGCGATCGCCGGGTTCGGGTGGTTCATGCCTACGCGAACCGTTGATGGCGTCCGTGCACTTCACGATACGCTCGGATTCGAGAACTTTCTGAGCCACGTCGAAGGCGATCACCTGGCCCGGACACCCCAGTCTCCTGCAAATTTCGAGAAGTACCTCCCGTTTGCCATGGCGCTGGGCGTGGAGAAAAAATGGGTCGGTGCCTTCGACGGAATGCTGCAGCAGCCATCCTGGTATCAAACGACCGGCACCGCGGTGTTTCACCCTGTCGGTTTTGTATACAGCCTCGATCAAATGGCTGCGCGTACCGGGCAGGTGATGGCTTCCGCGCCCAGAAGCTCAGGCAATTCGGCCACCTCGGGATTTGGCGGTATGGGCGGAGTGGGCGGCGGCTTTGGCGGCGGGGGCGGCGGCGGCTTCTAAAGATTAGAGGATGCTATTGCCGCGTGGCCAGTTCCTCGACGCGTTGGGCCACTCGCCGGCCATTCAATTCGTGAAAACTCACGCGCACATGGTCCCCAGGACTTATACTAATAATCGAAAGTTCCACCGCCAAATCTTCCACCGTCTCCTGCACACGGACTTTCAGATGGCCCTCACCGACGCCGACGACGTTACCTTCGATCGTGCGCCGCACGGCCCCCCGCATCCCGTCCCTTCGTAGCCTTTGCAGCCGTCCCGCCTCGCGCCACGCCTCTTGTGCAAAAGGTTGCCCCAGCATGCCATCACCGCAGCCCGGTTGATGTATCCGATCATTTTCTCCGGATTCTGGCGGTCGACTACCGGCAACCGCCCCACGTTATTCATGAGCATTTTGGTCAAAGCGTCAAAGGCGCTTTCGTCCGGATAAGCTACGATCAGCGACCGCGAACCACCATCGATCACGGGCCTATCTCCTGTCGGATTCTCTTCGAGCCCGCAAAGGATATCGCCTTGCGTGACGATTCGCGCCCTCCATCGCCTCAGGAATCTCTTGTCCCCTGATCTTGTCTCAACCGTATGTCGCCATCATGCCGACGATGAGCCCTCGCCGGGTAGGCCCGGGGAATTTCACTCCGAGCCTCCCACAGATCCGGACGTGAATCTCTCGATTCATCCGGCTCGTGCCACCCAGTGAAGGCTAACGCCTTCCATCAAGACCAGGAGTTCCTCGGGTTGCCCGTTGACTCCGCGTGATGTGGGTGACCTGCTCCCTTGGCTCCACGGGCATTACCCCGCTTCCGCGCTACTACGAAGCAGTGCGCCCCTGATCGGTGCATCGGTACTTTCGGCCTCGTGGGGTGTCCACTTGGGCCTTTTCCCTTAGCATCACCGACCCGGTTCTCAAGTTCCGTACGAAGGCCCAGATAAGAGTCATGCCGCCTGTACGCCGGACCCCGCATGGCCAGTAAGTAGGTCCCTTCCATACTGCTTCCAGGACAAGGTGGAAACCCTGGTTTCGGTGTCATCAAAGATCCTTTCGACGCTTCATCAGCGGATCGTTTGCACTCATCTCTCTTATCCACACATGACGTGATCTAATGTCACGCCTTTTAACCCTAACGTTCACCACCGCGGCCTTTGGGGAGCGAAGCAGCTTAGGGCAGTTTGAAGCCCCCTCCTACAAGGCGGCTCCGAAGGGTCCTCCTTCATCTTTCGCACAGCATGACGCTTTCGCGTCTTCCTGACACAACCACCTCGGGGATCACAATCACCCAGGGCCCAAGTTGAGTCGCTTCGGATCGGAAATGCGGAAATGAAAGGACCACTGGTGATAGAACGTCACATTCGTGAAGAAGCCAATCAGGTTGTACAAGATGAATGCGATCAGCCGGCGATCAATCGATCAATCCGATGGCGGCCCCCGTCAGAGATACGAATCCCAGCCGGTACCCCGGTGTTGTTGGTTGTCGCACTCACCCGTCCGTTGGTATCAGTCAAATAGATTTCTCCTCTTCTCTCTGCAATCTGGGCGGATCAACGGAAGGATGAACTCAGGTATAAGGGGATTGCTTCTGCCGTTTTCCAGACGCCTGCTCATACGCCCTTCGCCGCCGGCTCGAGCCGGGTTCCTGTGAAGCCGCCGCCAGCACCGCCTGCAGAGCGTGCGTCAGTTCGGGTGCACTTACGCGTAGCTCGGCAATGCGGTGCCGCACCAGCCGGCTCAGCAGCTTTTCTCCTCGCGGCGTCACGTGCACGTGCACTTGACGCCGGTCTCGCTGAGAGCGTTCGCGACGAAAAAGCCCCCGCCTTTCCATGCGGTCTACGAGCTCAACGGCGCTGTGATGCTGGATCTGCAGCCGTTCGGCCAGGCTGCGAATGGTTGGTTCGTGGTCCGGGGGCAGTCCGCGCAGCGCCAACAGGCCCATATACTGCTGCGGTTCGAGACCCACCGACCGGGCCGCCTTTTCGCTGTTATTTAGATAGCGCCGGATTAGAAAGCGGAACTGCGCAAGGGCTTGATATTCGGCAGTGTTGCTGGAGCGGTTCATCGACCTTAATTATATCGTGCGGCGATAAGGTCGTACCCAAAACAATCGGGCCGCGTTCCGTAGAAGAAGACCCCTAGCCGAAGGCGCAGTTTTAAAACACCTTCTCGGAATCTGCGAGAATCGTAACCGGCCCGTCATTTTCCAGCTCGACAACCATGTGCGCCTGAAAAATACCTGTTTCCACGGGAACGCCTAAAGATTTCAGGCGGGCGATGTATTCTTCATATGTCCGATTCGCCTCGGAGGGCGGCGCCGCGCGCTCGAAACCCGGCCGGCGGCCCCGGCGCATGTCGCCGTAAAGCGTAAATTGTGAAACCACCAGCGCCGCCCCGCCACTTTCAAGCAGGGAAACGTTCATCCTTCCCTCAGCATCATCAAAAATTCTCATGTGTGCGGTTTTCTCTGCCAGGTGATGAGCGGCCTCGTTCAAATCGCCCTTAGCTATTCCGAGCAACACCACGATTCCGGCGCCGATCTCCCCAACGGTGCGTCCATCAACGCTCACGCGTGCATGGCGAACTCGTTGAATGACGGCTCGCATGGTCCTTCTTCAAACTCGCGCCTCGGCCTTCCCAGAGGCACGCGCTCGCCGAGGCGCGGTCTGGCAGTGCGGACAGAAATAACTGCTTCGTCCGGCGACGATGGCGCGCCGGATCTTTGCCCCGCAACGAAAACAAGGTTTGCCCTCGCGGCCATAGGCGCGATGTCTCTGCTGGTATTCTCCGGGTTGACCTTCCGCATCCACGAAAGTCGCTATCGAAGAACCGCGATCCGCGATGGCATGCTGCAGTACCCGCCGAATGGCCTGGCGAAGCCGGCCGAGTTCTGTGGAATGGAGCCGCGCTGCAAGGCGCGCCGGGTGAATGCGCGCCTGCCATAAACTTTCATCGGCATAGATATTTCCGATTCCTCGAAAGACCCTTTGGTCAAGCAGCAAGGCTTTGATTCGGGCTCGGCGGCCTGCCAGCCGCTTGTGGAATTCGCCGGCAGAAATTTCCAGCGGCTCCTGCCCAAGACTATCCCGGAAGGCGTCGATCTGATCGCCGGCGACCATCCGCATTTGTCCGAACCGGCGAATATCGGTGTAGCGCAGCTCCCGGCCGTCTTCGAGTTCGAAGAATACGTGAGTGTGCGGCGCAACAGGGTCTTCGGGCCGGCGCACGCCCAGCCATCCCGTCATGCCGAGATGTACGAGGAGATTGATCGGCCGGTCGGGACTCTTCGCAGCGCTGCCCGCATTCAGTTGTAGCCGGATGAACTTGCCAAGGCGCTCGACCGTTTCTATGCGACGTCCGGGAAGCAATTCGGCCAACGCGAGCGGCTCTTCGATGAAATCGGTCTTTCCCAGACGCACCGACACAATGGTGTGCCCCGGTAACACGGTTCGCAGCCCGCGCACAATCGTTTCGACTTCGGGCAATTCCGGCATGTTCAAATGCTGGCCGACTGCAGCCTACACAAGGAAGCGGCCGCCTTCCCATCTTCGCATACGCATGGATAATAAATTACGGAAGGGGCAGACCCGGAGACGCTACAATACCGGCCATACGTAAGATTTCCTGGTATTCCTCGTCAGATACCGCGGAAATAATCAGTCGAACGTTCTTCAAGAATTTCAGCTTTCGCAGCCCCGGGTTGGCGCGCAGCTCCGCGAGACTGACTTGCCGTGGCAAACGCTCGAGTGCGCGCAGATCCGCCACCAAGCTTTTCTTTTCCGGATCGTGCGGATCGGGATAGGGATCGCGTGTGACTTCCGCGAGTGCATAAAGAGCGCGCTCCGGGGCAGCGTGATAACAGAGCACGCGATCGCCGCGACGTACGTGTTTGAGCTGCCTCAAAGCATCCGGCCGTGAACCCGCCCCGCGCCACATCTCTTTGCCTTTAACAAATAAAGTGTCCCAGTGGTAATTGTGTGGATCCACG
>Ga0209804_1001914_pt1 | contig 12991 bp, 10 predicted proteins | sample GraSoiAngelo_139_FD_185896 | JGI IMG/M metagenome (GOLD analysis project Ga0209804, IMG submission 185896) | Grasslands soil microbial communities from the Angelo Coastal Reserve, California, USA - 14_0929_12_20cm (SPAdes) (version 2) | ecosystem: Environmental > Terrestrial > Soil > Grasslands ... | reverse complement strand
TGGCTCTCGCCACCGGCCACGAACCTGCGATCTGCCGCAACACCAGTGAAACGCAAGTACTATGCCCGCATCCGCCATGCAATCGCGGATGCAATCCGAGTCTCGATCGTTGCGGGAAGCTGCCATGAAACACATGCTGTCGCAGCAAGATGTGCGGACGATTTGGTCCATCCTCGCAATCTTCTCGGGCGTCCCGCTTGCTTTGAGCCTCGGTACTACCGTGTTCGGAGTCCTGACGAACTCTTCTCATGCCTTGGACTGGGCCTCTTGGACCGTCACGTTTTCGATCTGGTTGTTCGTCGCGCTCTACGCGCGCAGGCCGGCGTACTATGAGGCCATCCTCCAGCGCCGGATCGAGTGGCATCGCAGGTCCCGAGCCGAGCGGATTCGAGCCTCCTGCGTTTTCGCAGCGGGTGCCGCGGGCCTCCTCGGTCTCGTCTTTGGCGGCCCGATTCTCGTTGGCATGATCCTGTGGCCCGGCCAATCCTGGGGAGCCTACCTCGCACAAGCGATTCCGATTCTTCGTGTGCCAACGACGGCCATGATGGCTGTGGCTATCGTGCTCGGCGCCATAAGGGGTCGGTCCTCCAGAGCACACACGCCCGTCGGGTGATTCGCCGCGGGGCCGGCGCGTCCCTTTCAAAATCGACGCCGGCGCGTCGACGGTTGTACGTTATCAGGGTAGATTCCCAGGTCGGAATTGCTTTAAAAAGCCCCAGGCATCGAACGGCACATTCCACCCAGCGAGGCCCTCGCCTCTGCGCTCAGGACGAGGTCCCAGGGGGAGCCTACCATGGCGGACGTGCAGAAAGTATCCAGCGGAATCCCGGGACTCGACGACCTGATCGAAGGCGGATTTTGGCCCAAGTCGACCGTGGTGATCCTCGGGTCGAGCGGGACGGGAAAGTCCACCTTCGCGATCCAATTCCTGATGGAAGGCATCGAGCAGGGCGAGCAGGCCTTGTACGTGACCCTCGAGGAACCGCCGGAGCAGATCATGCGCGAGGCGGACCTCATGGGCTTCGACATGCGCAAGTACTACGAGAAATCGCTCTTCTTCATCCACCTCAAAGGGCGCAATTTCAAGAAGATGATCGAGGAGCAGCTGCCGCAACTCGTGAAGGCGCGGGCGGACTACAACATTGCCACGCGCGTCGTGATCGACCCGATGACCCCGGTCATCTGGGCGACCACGGACAAGCTCGAGCAACGCGAGCTGATCGGCAAGTTGTTCTACACCCTGAAGGAACTCGGCGTCGTCCTGTGCACCGTCGAGGAGCACGCGAAGCCCGGCGAGACGGTCGGGGAGGACGTCCTCCTGCCGATCTACCTCTCCGACGGCGCCGTCCACCTCGAGTACTATCCGATCGGAGGCGCCTTCAACCGCACGCTGAAGCTCCTGAAGATGCGCGGGGTGCACCACGGCGAAGGCGTGTACCCGTACCTGTTCGCCCGCGGCGTGGGCATCGTGGTCCGCTCGAGTCCGACGCATATCCCGGAAGAGCAGAGCCGCAGCCACATCAAGACATTCGACGAGGCGATCAAGACCGCGGAGGCGATGAAGGCCCCCGCCCGCGTGATCGACCGGATCAAGAAGATGCAGAAACACTGGGACTACGACTACTCGCCGGAGGAAGCCCTCCAGATCCTCTTCAGTTCGTACGGGTTGAAGCGGGGCGGCTAGATGCCCTATGCGGGCCAGGTCGACAAGACGATGGGGGCCGACACGGTCGGCCACCTGAAGCTCTTGCTCGAGACCGAGCTCAAGAGGGCCCGCGAGGAGAGCAGCCTGGACATCGCGATGTTCCTCGGGGTGGACGGCCGGATCTTCTCGTCCTCGATCCCGAACCAGCTCGATCCCCGCGAGTACCGACTGTTGAACCTCCTGAAGGGCAGCCTGGCGCACATCTGCAACCAGCTGAGCGGGCAGAACATGATGATGTCGGTCCAACAGTTCGAGGCGGGCACGATCATCATTTCCGGCGTTGGAGACCGCGCCTTCCTCGTCTTCCTCACCTCGAAGCCGGTCGAGATCACGAAGATGCAAACCGTCCTCGCGAACGTCGTGAAGACGTCGATCGTGGTCCGCCATCTGTTCGAATCCAAGCCGATCACCCCGGAGGTCCTCGCCTCGTACGACGAGGCGGTCGCCGGGGAACTGAAGCGACTCACGCGGATCCTGTTCGTCGAGAAGTTCGGGGAGACGAAGGAGTTCAAGAAGAACAAGGAGATCGCGCAATACCTGCAGTCGAAACTCGGCGCACTGGTGGGACCCGGCCCGCTCCAGGAGATCGTCACGATGGCGTACAACGAAGTCGGCACGACCGCGCCGTACATGACGTCCGCGCATTGGGAGCGGTTCCTGACGATCCTGCTCGATCGACTCCGGGAGATCGAAGGGGACTCGGTCGCCGCGAAGGCGGAGAAGGAATGGCGCGCGCACCTGAAGCAAATCCTCAGTTCGTTCGTGTGATGTCCATGCTCGGAGGTGTTCGATGATCGACGTTGCCCTCGCCTCTCTGATCGAGGACATGATCGAGAAGGCCGGGGCCGAGGGCGTGGTCGAGTTCTGGCAGCGGGTCGGAGACAACCTCGCGGGGCGCATGGGCAAGGAGGCGTACCTCGGGTGGACCTCCTTCAACGTCGCGGTCCGGGAGGCTCGGACGGCCTTCAGCATCGAGGGGGAGGTCACGCCGCTCACGGACATGGCGATCACGGACGTCGACGGCGACGTCGTCGGGTACCTGTACGCGATGCGCCAGTGCTGCTACATACCTACGATCTTCCGGACGCGCTTCGCCGTCGGACGGATGAGCCCCGCGGACAAGGCCGTCACGGAAGAGTACAACGAGAACGTCCACAACATCGCCGTCTGCAATTTCTGCGTCTTCCACGAACGGTTCCGGGAGGAGATCGCGAAGAACGTGACCGTCGCCGGAAACCCGCTCGCCTGCTTCCTCCTCGCCACCCGTGGGTGGAGCGGCGAGACGAAGATCTCGTCCAAGAACGTCGTGCAGGTGAACATCAACGAGGACCACGTCCGGGCGCTGCTCCGGAACTACGAGTGCGTGTACGCGCTCGTCCTCCGAGGGGCGCGGCTCAAAGAGGTGCGGTGAGATGCCCTCCGACGCCCGGATGCAAGACAGCAATCCGTTCGTGGAGATCGCGACACATCTGTTCCTCGAAGACCTCGCGGGAAAGGTCGGGGTCGCCGGCCTGAACAACTATCTCATCTCCCTCGCGAAGAACCTCGCCGCCGCGATGCCTCGCGAGGAATACGCATCCTGGTCCGAGTTCGTCGGCGCCGTCCGAGACAGCCAGTCCATCCTGTCGACGTTCGAGGAGGTCCGGCCGGTCACGGAACGCTGCATGTCGACCTTGCGCTCCCCCTTCGAGCGCGGGTGGCGCGAGTACGCGAAGCGGGTCGGTTCGTTCGCGCCCGTCCATCGGGAGGTCGCGGAGTACTACAACCACAAGGTCCAACCGACCGCGGTGACCTCGGTCCACGTCGTCCTGCACACCTTCCGGCAGGCCGCCTCGGCGCGCATCCGCGTGGGCGACGACGCGGTCCGCTACGAGCCGATCGCGGCCGCCTGGGTCGACGGGACGGTCCAGCTCCCCGAAGGACCGAAGCTCGAGTCCCTCCTGAAGCGAGCGGGCATCACCCGCACGAAGCTCGGGATGCTCCTCCGGAACCACTCCGACGTGTGGCTCCTGGAGCCGGTGTAGTCAGGCCCGACCGCGCCTCCGCACCGCGATCGTGAGGAACAGGACCGGTAGGAACACGACGATCCCGATGAGGACCGTCCACCCCGTGCTCAGTCCCGGCGTCCCCTTGTAGAAGAGCTGCGAGGTGGCGACTTCGCCGCGAGCCGGATCGATCACGCCGTTCCCGTCCAAGTCCGCTTCGACGCGGACGTTGTGGGTCCCCGGCTGCAATCCGACCGGGAGGTAGTTGAAGGTCACCGTGGCGTCCTTGCCCGGGTCGATCCGGGCGACCGTCTTCGTCCCGACGGCCCGGTCGTCCACGAAGAACCGCACGGTCACGTTCACCGCGGCCGTCGACCCGTTGTCCTGGAAGGTCGCACTGAGCACGACGGGTGTGACGACGGCGATCGCCTGTTCGACGGTCGTGTTCTCGGTCGTCCCTCCGGACAACGCGGACACGCTCACGACGAGCGTGATCGTCTGTTCCTTCGAGGGAGCCGTGAGGTTCAGCCTGAAGGCCGGCGTGGTGCCCGAGGCGTTCCTCGGGTTCGAGGAAATCGGGAGGCCCCCGGTGGTGTCGGAACCGGTGATGTACCATTTCACCGTGTAATTCACCGAGCTCGTGGGTCCGCCGTTGATGGATAGATTGTAGATCGTCTCCGTGCTCGCCGCGGCCGCCGGAGGGCCCGTGATCGTCGCATAAATGGGTCCCTGCCCGGAGGCGGGGGCCGCCGAGAGGACGAAGGCGGCGGTCAGCACCGCGAACGCGAGCCACCACGCCCGCGAAGCCACGTCAACGCCTCCGACGACCGAGGTACACGCCGGCCGCGATCGCGGCGATGGCCCCCACGGCGATGGCGACGAGGGGAGCGTTCAGCGGCGCCGCCCCGGTGATCTCCGGACCGGTGACCGTTACGCGGCCCGGGGCGAGGTCCGGCAGTTGGAGGGTGAACACGTCGGTCGAGGAGACCGCGACCGAGTCTTGTGCCGAGGCGAGCAGGACGACGGTCGCGCCGCTCGACCCGCCGCTGGCCTGGGCCCGGAGGCGCAGCGGGACGCTCTGGTTCGCCTCGACGGTCACGTTCGTCAGCGTGGTCCCGGACAGAAGCTCCCCGACCCTCCCGAGGCCGGCGGACCAACCGACCGCCGTGAGCTCATCGGCGTTCGTGATGACGACCTGCACGACCTCGCGGTCGTTCCCGCCGTTCGTCACCTGGACCGTGTCGTTCAGGAATCGTCCGTCGAAGGTGGCGCCCGTGGAATTGAGGGAGACGGACAGGGACCTCACACGTTCGATGTCCACGTTCACGGTCACGTCGCCGGCCTGGCTCGCGTCCGTCGTCGACGTGGCGACCACGTGGAGGGATGGGTGACTCACGAGGGCATTCGCCGGGCTCTGGACGACGACCCGGAGTTGGGTCGAGGTCGCCCCGCTCCCGAAGTCCAGCGGGACGGAACTCGGCGTGAAGGAGAACTGCCAGTCCCCGGGAGTGCCGGAGAAGCGGAACGTGTCGGCGACGTTTCCGGTGTTCCGGACGTCGATCGTGTACGTCACGGAGTCGCCAGCGGGGATCAACCGTCGTTGGGAGGCGTCCCACGTCATCGCGACGGAACGCGAGACGACCTTCGCGAGCCGCAGGTCCACCATCGCATCGGCTTGGAGGGCGACCGACGCCGAAGCCCGGTAGGTGACCGACATCCCGTTCTCGGTCCCCGTCTTCATCGCGGTGATCGCGTAGCCGTCCGCGGGGAGGAGGGCCTGGTATTGGCCGTTCGCATCCGACGTCAGGTCGAGTTGCGCGGACGATTGGATCGTGATCGACGCGGTCGTCGCGAACCCCTGGGGGTTCGTCGTGAAGCCGGAGAGGAGGAATGCCGTCGACAGGGCGATGTCCCGGGCCATGGCCGGCGCATGGGGCACGGAGATGCGCGCGAGGAACGCACCCGATCCGAAGGCGCCGGTCGCATACACGTCGTAGGTTCCAGCCTGGAGGGGAACGGAGTAGAGCCCGGTCGTGTCCGCGTTCGCTTGCGCCGTGATCGCTCCGCCGCCCCGGGCCGTGAACGTCATGCTCGCCGCCGCGGGCTGCTCCGAGAGGGTCGCGCTCCCGGCGACCGTCGTGTTGTCGAACGTCCTCGAGGTGACCAGATCGTATGACAGGACCGCCTGACTTGATGCCACGGACGTGTTCCCGGCGAACTCGTACCGATAGAATCGTGTCACGCCGCCTTCCGTCGCGGTCGCGACGCCGCCCACGGTCACGGAATAGTTCCCCGCAGAGAGGATCACGGAATACGCCCCCGTCGCATCCGTGGACCCGGTGAAGGCCCCGCCCTCCCGACGGACGAAGGACACGGGCATGGGGCCGGGCACCGCGACACCCTGGAACAGCGCATGCCCCGTCGCCCGGGTCGCATTGGCGAAGGCGAAGCTCAGGTTCGCGGCGTGTGGCACGGTGGCCGTCGAGACGAACGCGACGTCACGGGAGGAGATCGTTTCGTTGGCCGACACGACGTAAGTGCCCGGAATCAGGTACACTTCGTACCCGCTCGTCGTCGCCGCCGTCGTCCGCTCCTCCGGTCCGTGGAACGTCAGGGCCGTGGAAACCGCGGACCCGGAGAGGGTGACGTTGCCGTGCACCCGGCTCCGTGCGACGATCGCGAGATCGTGGGATAGCCCAATCTCTCCGACCGACAGGGAGATTCGATCGGACTGGAGGTTCTGGTATCGGAGGTCCCGCGACGTCGAGACGTTCTCGTCGACCGAGAGGTCGTACGTGCCCGGGACCAGGGCGAACGAATACCCTCCATTCGAGTCCGAGGGGACCGTCTGCGCGATCGCCCCGTTCCCGACCGGCACCGCGCGGATTGTGACGGGCCGGTTCACGAGCACGGAGCCGCTCAGCAAGACCGTCCCTTGCACCAGGACGGGGATCGGGCTCAACGCGATCGGGACGATCGTTCGCAGTCCGGCCGGTTGCGATGCGGGGATCGCGCGGCTGGTGTATCCCGCCGCGGACACGGAGCCCGCATAGGTGCGATTGGCGAAGAGAGGCATCGAGAACTCCCCCGACGCGGGCGTCGTGAGGAACAGACGGGCGCCCCGGTCGTCCACCATCTGGACGTGGGCTCCGGCGATGTCCTCGCCCGCATCGGCCACCCCGTTTCCGTTCAGGTCCCGGTACGCGCGCCACGCGACCGTGTCCGAAGTCGCGACGAGGTCGATGTCCTTGCGGGTGCTCGAGGAGAAGGTCACGGACGCGAAGTACGCGCCCGCCCGATTGAACGATTCCAGGTCGTACGTCCCGGCGGGAAGGAAGGCGAGGTATTGCCCGAGCGTGTCCGTGTGGAGCCACAACTCTCCGGACGAACCGGAGAAGGCGACGTCCGCCTGCGGGTTCTGGACGCCCGGGGTCGGATCTTTCACGGTGCCGTTTAGCCGCACGCCATCGAGGAACATCGCATCGAGCCGGGCGGTCGCGCCGGACGACACGTCGACAAGTCCCAAGGTCGCGTACAGGCGAGACCCGTCGTAGAACCGACCGCTTACGAACCAGGGGCCCGCGGCAAGCCGGACCGAATACTGGGCGTTCGCGTCCGAGGTCGCCATCCGGATCGTTCGAGGATCCAGCGCCGACCGGAACTCGAGGGTCGCAAAGGGCCTCGCGTTCCCGAAGAGGTTCGTCGTCCCGGCGACGAGGCCCGACGGGAAGAGCGTCAGGTTCTGGGCGATGTCCGTCGCGGTCGTCCGGATTCGTGTGGGGACGGTCGCGAGGTCTCCCGAGGACGCGGTGACCGTGTAGTTGCCCGCGAGCAGCGGGCCGACCCGATACGAGCCGTCCGCCAGCGACGTGGTCGAGATGAGCGTGGAATTCGTCTCGTCGCGGAATTCCACGGCCGCGGTCGGGACGGATCCGCCGAGGCTCGACTCCGTCGACCCGTGGACGATGGAGAAGGGTACGCTCACGTCGCGCGCGGCGTCCGCGCCCGCGAGCGTGACGTCGGGCGCACCGAGGGTGCGTCCCTGGAGTCCGATCACGACCGAGTACGGTCCCTCCGGCGCATCGCCGAACGCGTAGCTCCCGTCGAGGGCCGCGGTCGCCGTTCGCTTGAAGGGGAATTCCTTGTTCGACACGGTGATCGTGGCGCCGGTGGCCCGGACGTCGCCGGGTCCGAACGCCCCGTTGCGGTCCATGTCGTAGAACGCGATCCCGTGCCAGTCGTGCGGCGTCGCCTGAAGGTCGCGGGTCATGAGCCAGTCCGGGACTCCGTCCCCGTTCGCATCCACGGGAGAACGCATCGCCTGCTCCAAGGTCACGTGCACCTTAGCACTCGCCAGTGTGCGGGTTCCGATCAGGGTCGTCCTCGTGAGGCTCCCGGACGACGCCGTGATCGTGATGTCGCCGAACGGGACGACGGCGCTGTACCGTCCGGACGCGTCCGTCGTCGTCAGGTAATGCGGCGTCCCGAGTTCGTCGGTGACGGTGATCCGGACGCCGGGGAGCGGCGCGGACCCGGCAGTGACGGTCCCGTTCACGATGGCGCCGTCGTAGTAGCGGAGGAGCACGACCCCGTTCGCCACGGCTGTCGTCGTGCCGAGGTCGACGACGCCCTTGAGCGTCCCCGCGGTGATGTTCGCCTGGAGGCGCAGCGCCTCATCGTAGTTCATCGCCCTCCAGGCGTCCGTGTGGTTCGCGGGATCCGGGAACGGATTGTAGTAGGAGCTCCGATACACGACGCGGAAGTGGGTGAGGTTCCATGCGGGCGCCGGCGGGTACGCTTGGAGCGCCTGGTCGAACCCCGGGATGCCCGTGTCGTTGGAACCCAGGTCCGCCGGTGAATATCCGATGTACGACCGGTAGAACATCGAGTTGTAGAAGGCGGGCTTATACTGGATCGTCTGGCTCTGGATCGTGTCCCCGGCGCCGACGAACTGGATCGGGATGTTCGATGCGCGGTTCGTCGTCGCGAAGATCTGGAAGAACTCGATCGGGAGGATCCGGCCGTCCGGGAGCTGGAGGATCCGGTGGTCCGAGAGCTTCACGGGTGCGTAGAAGATTCCCGTGTTCTGGACGCTGATCGGGAACAGGCGCGAGTCGACGGCGAAATACCCGATGTCCCAACCCGTCACGTCGCGGATCGTGTGGTACAACGACACGACGCCCGCCAGGTCGAGCTGTCGCGTGAGGAGGTGCGTGAGGAACACGTACTCCGCGTTCTGGGGCTGCATGTCCTGGGCCCAGGCCCCGTAGCGGACCGGATCGGATAGGACGAGGGAAATGTAATCGGCCGGATGGAGGATCACGCTCTGGAACACGTCGACCGGCAGGCCGGCCCCCGAGAGGGTCGCGGCGACCGCGGGGCTGAAGTTCGGGCGATGCAGTTTCATGTCGCCTTCCAGGAGCCGGATCACCAGGAGGGAGATCGCCTCCGTCTCGTTCTGGGCCGTGATGAACTGTCCCGCGAGCGCGTATCCGTTCTGGAAGTTGTCCGCGACGGTCGGATGGACCCCACGGTCGACGGCCTCGAACCCGTAGTCCCACCAGGAGAGGAAGGCGGGTCGTAATTCCGCGGGCCGGTCCGTGTCCTGCGTCGCCAACCACCGCCAGGCCGCAGGATAGTATTCGGTCGGCTTCGGGATGCTATATCCGAAGGCCCCGAAGTAGAACGGGCTGTTGCTCGACGCGCTGTACCCGGGCGACCGGAGGAAACTCGGGAGCAGCGCCGCGAGCTGCTTGTCGTACTGCGACTTGAGCTCGAAGGGGATCGATGCGTCCACGGCCCACCAGATGTTCGGCAGGAGGACGAGGAAGACGATCCCGAGGACGGCGAGGACGTGGCGCACCTTCACGGATTTCCGGAGGGCGTTCCGCCAATTCCCTCCGGAGAGGGAGCGGTAGGTCCGACGCATCCCGGTGAAGTCCGCCCGACGGAGGACCTGGTCGACCGCGAAGCCCGCGACGACCGCGAACGCGGGCGAGGCGTTGAAGATGAAACGGGCCGCCGTGATGGCCATGAAGATCGCGACGAGGGCCCAGATCACGGCGATGTTGTAGGCCGGGTCCCGGCGGCGCGGGATTTGCCAGACCAGATACGCGACCGCGACCAGGGTGAGTCCGAACGTGAAGAGGCCGAAGGACAGGATCATCTGGGACATCCCGGGCGCTTGGTCCTCCGCGATCGTCGTGACGACCTTCGACTGGACGAAGTACCCCGCGCCGGTGAAGAACGCGTTCGTGAGGGTCGGGTTCACCAGGCTCCCGACCCCGAGGCCGAGGGCTCCCGCGATCAGGGTGCTCGGGATCACGAGCGTCCACGGGTAGTCGCGGGTTACCGTGAACGCGAGCCCGAGGACGAACGCGCCGAGGAAGAGATACACGGGCACGTCGAACCAGACGCGGATTTGCCCGCGGACCAGATACCATTGGAAGGCGAGCAGGAGGGGCGTCGCCAACGTGATCGTGAACAGGATCCACGTGCCCATCGTGTCCTCGTTGCGGAACCGTCCCAGGAACAGCTCCGCGGCGAACCAGACCATCAGGATCACGGACACGTACGCCCAGCCCTGCCAGGCGAGCGCGATCACGCAGACGGAGAGGCCTGCGAGGAGGGCGTACAACACGCTAGTGCGGTTCTCTTTGAGGAACGCGCGAAGTCCGGTGACGATCGAGTCCCTCTGGAACCAGTTCTCGACCCAGCGCTTGCGGCCCATCGTCCGCAGGGCGCGCAGGAAGAAATAGAGGGTCGAGACGACGAAGAAGAGCGTGAAGGCGTCGTGGTCCGCGTCCGTCGACTGGCTCCGCTGGAGGTTCCCGACGCTCATGGCCAACAGGAGGGCTCCGATGATCCCCGCCTTCCGGCCGAAGGCCTCCTTGCCGAGCGCGTAGGTCGGGAAGACGGTGAGGGAGCCGAAGAGGCCCGCGCTCAGGAGGAACGTGAAGAGGACGCCCTGCCAGGCGGTGCTGAAGAGCGGCGCGATCAAGTGTCCGACCAAGAGGGAGAACCAGGGAAAGAGGGGCGGCCGGGGATTCTGATTCCCGAGCGGATAGTTCAGCATCGGGTCCTGGCCGAGGTCGCGTCCGCTCTGGAAGGAATAACAGAGGGCGCGGTCCCAGTAGTACGAGTCCGACCCGCCGGAATACGTGGGCGTGTAGATGCTGTCGCAGTTGACATGCGGGAGTTGGAAGGCCAGGCCGTAGACGAAATAGACGCGCAGAAACAGCGCGAGTCCGAAGATGAGGACCAGGACCGCGGCGGTCCGCCAGTTCGCGCGGAACCAGCCTTTACCTTCGTCCAAGACCTTGCAAACCTCCGGGAGGTTGCGCCCATGATGGACCGCCTATATAGGCATTGTCGGCAATCGCACGGAGGGCGCGGGCCTCCTGATAGGATGCCCTCGCAAGAGACTTTTGGAACGCACGTCGGACGGGGCCGCGCGATGGCCTTAAGTCACGTGCCGGCCTTCCGGCGATCGATGAAGCGAGACCTCATGGAGATCCTGTGCTGCCCCGTGTGCAAGGGGGATTTGGACCTCGCCGTCGACGTCGAAAAGGACGAGATCATCGAAGGCTCGCTCTTTTGTAAGAAGTGCAATCATCGATACGAGATCAAGGACGGGATCCCGGACCTTTTGCCGCCCGACTTCAAGTGAACTGGCAAACGCACGTTGAGTCCCTCCAAATGCGGAAAACTCGTCGCACGATATCGTTATCTTGTTCTTGGGAAGATGAATCGTAGTGGATTGTCCTCCCTCCAAAGGTCTTTGTCCAAGGCCAAACTCCGAAGCGCAAGCCCGTAGGCCAGTTCGCGTTCCAGGGCCTCGATCTCAGGGGCGACTTCGAGGAGCCGGACACCGCTCACGGTCCCATGGCCGCGGACGACTGGGCGGTTCCCCTCTTTGATTGAGATTTCGCCGAAGTCCATCGTCCCCACCTCGTAAGTGTGTCCAGTCAATTCGAAGGTGGTGTGTTCCAGTTCCGGCCGAAAGTGAATCGAAACGCTCAACCCGGGTCGCTCGATTTCGAGGAGATTCCGGTCATCGTTGTACCGAACGCGTCCGGGTTGCTGAACGGCCGGGCCGGCGACTGTGTACCAACCGTCTGCGTCGCGACGGACGTCGTAAATCCCCTCCGGCGTTCGGACCTTCCCTTTTTTCTCCGAGATTCCAATCTTTGCGATCACGACCACAATTCGGAGGACCGCGCAGCGGTCTAATATCTCTTACGTCGGGTCTTGACTCGAAGTCGCCCGTTCTAGACGAACTCGCCTTGCGCTGCGACCACGGCTGCGCTGTCGCTCGCTTGGGCGTATGCCTCCAGAGGCTCCCGGTTGAGGGTGAGGAACTGCTCGCCCCAAGCGAACTTCGCGAGGATCGAGACGGCCTCGTCCGGATGGCCGAGGATGACGAGGGCCGCGGCGAAGGCCTCCACGGAGGACAGCACGAAGGGCTTCCCCCAATTCACCGGATTCGCCGCGAGGAGGTACGGCAAGGCGCGCGTCGTGCCCTGAGGGACAGGAGGAATGCGTCCGCGCTTCCACGAGACGTCGAGGACGGCGAGGCCGCGGCGTTCCGCGCGGGGCGCGTCCGCGGGAGACAGAGCCTGTTCAGCCTCCGGGGTGAGGACGATGGACCCTCGCGGAAGCCCCGAGGTCCGCGGGACCAACGACAGGAGGCCGAACCGCTTGAGTCGAAGGGAAGTGCATTTCTTCGGATCGCACTGGCCCGCGTGGTAGGCCAGGAGCCGGATGGGTGCCATGGAATCTACGGCCTCGTGAATTCCGCGTAGACTTGAAGGCCGAACGGCAGGGGACGAGTCCCGAGCGAGGCCATGGAACGAGATAGGAGCCGCGGCGTCAGGGCTTCCATCATGCGGTCGGGGAGCGGGATGCGGTACGTGTAGCCCGCGAGAAGCCGAAGTCCGGCGGACGTGCCCAGGGCCTCGACCTCGGCAACCGTGAAACCCTCCCGCCGATGTCGGTCGGGATGGCCGCGTGGGCCCCGGGTCCCATGATCATGGAGGAGATCCGGATGGAGGCTCTCCTGGGTCCACGTGGAGGCCAGCTTCTGCACCGCGGATTCCGGGAAGAAGTGAAGGATTCGGTAGGGAAGGGCCTCTCGATTCGGGGTCGTCAAGAGGAACCGTCCCTTCGGGCGGAGGATCCGGCTCGACTCTTGAAAGAGCCTCCTCGGATCGTCGAGGTGTTCGAGGACCTCCGTCGCTACGACGGCATCGAAGGAACCGTCTCGGAACGGGAGGGCTTCGGCGTGCGCCTGGAGCACGCG
>Ga0209804_1001911_pt1 | contig 12996 bp, 10 predicted proteins | sample GraSoiAngelo_139_FD_185896 | JGI IMG/M metagenome (GOLD analysis project Ga0209804, IMG submission 185896) | Grasslands soil microbial communities from the Angelo Coastal Reserve, California, USA - 14_0929_12_20cm (SPAdes) (version 2) | ecosystem: Environmental > Terrestrial > Soil > Grasslands ... | reverse complement strand
ATCGCCGCAAAGATCACGTCAGTTCCATGTCGTATCTACACACTTCGTGGTTTGCGGCTCGAGACGGCGTCGGGATGGAAGAAACGAGTGTTGACGATGACCGAGCGCATTGCGTGCAAGAGTGCACATCGCGTGATCTGTGTCAGCCCGAGTCTACGACAACGGGCGATCGACTTGGGGTTGGTCACGTCCGATAAAACAGTAGTCCTGGCGAGCGGCTCGTCGAAGGGCGTCGAGGTTGAACGGTTCCTGCCGACTGCGGAAAACCTGGCACGGGCGGAGGAGTTGCGGTGTGGGTTGAATCTGCCGAAGGGTGTTCCAGTGCTCGGGTTCGTGGGACGGTTCACGCGGGACAAGGGAATACCCGAATTAGTAGAAGCTTACCGGGAACTGCGGGCCGAATATCCTGAGCTGCGGATGTTACTGGTTGGTGATTTTGAAGACGGCGATCCGGTGCCGGAGAAGGTGCGAAAGCAAATCACCGGAGATGCACAGGTCGTGCGGCCAGGGTTCGTAGCGGATACGTCTCCCTATTACCATCTGATGGATGTACTAGTCCTACCGACGTATCGTGAGGGCTTTCCGGGCGTTCCTCTGGAAGCACAGGCGGCTGGCAAGCCGGTCGTGACGACGAACGCCACCGGCGCTATCGATTCGGTTCAGGACGGAAAGACGGGAGTGCTGGTGCCGGCGGGAGATGCGTCGGCGCTGGCGCGGGCAATTGGAAGCCTGCTGGCCGATCCGGCAAAGCGCGAAGAAATGGGCCATCAGGGGCAGGACTGGGTAACACGGGAGTTCGCGGGCGACAGGGTGAGAGCAGCGCTGGTGAACGAGTATCAGAGATTGACCCGCGAAAAGCTTGGCCCCACCGGAAGACCAAGTCCTCAGCGGGGCTGGTCCCGCGTAGTGAAGCGGGGACTGGATACCCTATGTGCATCCGCAGGGCTGGCAGTGTTGTGGCCGGTGTTGGGAGTCGTGGCTCTGCTGATCCGGGTGACGATGGGAAAACCTGTCCTGTTTCGACAGACCAGACCAGGGTTTCTCGCCAAGCCGTTCACCCTTTTGAAGTTTCGCACCATGCGCGACGCCTTTGATAAGGACGGCCATCCACTTCCGGATGGCGACCGTCTAACTCCGCTCGGCACCTGGTTGCGCAAGCTCAGCCTCGACGAATTGCTCCAGCTCTGGAATGTGTTGCGCGGCGACATGAGCCTGGTCGGGCCGCGTCCACTACTCATGGAATACCTGCCCCGCTACACGCCCGAGCAGGCGCGGCGGCACGAAGTCATGCCGGGCATCACGGGCTGGACACAGGTCAACGGTCGCAACGCGCTGACTTGGGAACAGAAATTCGCGATGGACACCTGGTACGTGGAGCATTGGTCGCTCGGACTCGACTTAAAGATTTTGGGAAAGACGGCGTGGCACGTGATCAAGAAGGACGGAATCTCGAAAGATGGCCACGCAACCATGCCGAAGTTCACAGGAGCGACTCGAGATTGTATGGAGCAAGGGTCATGAAGCGAATCGTTGTCATTGGCGCGGGCGGAATGGCGCGCGAAGTGAAATCGCTGATAAGCGAGATCAATCGCGGCACCCCTGAGTGGCATTTCATGGGGTATGTAGTCAGTGACTTGAACGCGCTCACCGATCGCGATAGTCGCGATGAAGTACTCGGCGACTATTGCTGGCTCCGCGAACATGCGACTGAGATCGATGCCGTGACCATCGGTATTGGAACGCCGGCGGCAAGGCTGAAAGTCAGGAATGAGATACAACAAGTACTCCCAAAAGTTGAATTCCCGGTACTGGTACATCCGACGGCCTACCTCGATTTTGAGACCGCGCGAATCGGCCAGGGCGCGCTGATTTGTGCTGGCGTCGTCGGTACGTTGAACATCGTGTTGGAACCCTTCGCTTTATGTAACTTCGGATGCACGCTAGGTCACGAGGCGGTGATTGGGGAAGGCAGCGTCATCAATCCAGGAGCCAACATCTCCGGCGGCGTAACGATTGGCGGCGGTGTGCTGGTCGGAACCGGCGCGCAGGTTCTGCAATACCGCACCGTCGGGGATCGCGTGACCGTAGGCGCCGGGGCAGTGGTCACTCACGATGTTGAACCTGGAACAACCGTGATTGGTATTCCAGCGAGGCCGATCAACAAAAGTGAGACAAAGGTCAGTGGAGAGGTCTCCACAAAGTATCCCTACGCGCCGTGGCCGCAATTTGCCCCAGAGGAGGTTGAGGCGGCAATGCGCGTGCTCCAGTCGGGAAAAGTCAATTACTGGACCGGGACTGAGGGTCGAGAGTTTGAAAAGGAGTTTGCCGAGTTCGCCGGGTGCAAGCATGCGATTGCTTTGGCGAACGGAACTGTGGCGCTGGAAACGGCGTTGAAGGCGCTAGGCATTGGCCCGGGTGATGAGGTCATCACGACCACCCGGACGTTTATTGCATCTGCGAGCTCCGTGGTGGCCGTTGGCGCACGTCCCGTCGTAGCTGACGTCGATTGTGACAGCCAGAACCTAAGCGCCGACACGATCAAGCCAATGATCACGCCTCGAACGAAGGCGATCATTGCGGTGCACCTGGCCGGTTGGCCCTGCGAGATGGACGGAATCATGGAACTGGCGCGCCATCACGGACTGAAGGTGGTCGAAGATTGTGCGCAGGCGCAGGGCGCCATATACAAGGGTAAGAGAGTCGGCTCCATTGGTGATGCAGCGGCGTTTTCCTTTTGCCAGGACAAGATCATGACGACCGGCGGCGAAGGCGGCATGCTCACTGCTAACGATACCGAGCTGTGGCAACGCGCGTGGAGCTACAAGGATCACGGCAAGAGCTACGATGCGGTTTATAACCGCGAGCATCCCATCGGATTCCGATGGCTCCACGAATCCTTCGGGACCAACGGAAGAATGACGGAGATGCAGGCGGCGATTGGACGCGTCGCGCTGAAGAAAGTGCCGGGATGGATTGAAACGCGGCGGCGGTATGCGGCAATTCTGAACGGGAGGTTGTCGCAGGTCAGAGGATTGCGCATCGCCACTCCGCCCTCGCATTCGCAGCATGCATATTACAAGTACTACGTGTTCGTGCGTCCGGAGCAGCTACGGGCCGGATGGGACCGTGATCGGATCATGCAGGCGATTTGTGCGGAGGGCGTGCCTTGCTCAGTTGGCAGTTGCAGCGAAATCTACCTGGAAAAGGCGTTCGCGCCCGAACGTCGACAGAAGCGGCGATTGCCGGTGGCAAAAGAACTGGGTGAGACCAGTCTGATGTTTCTGGTACACCCAACCCTGACCACCGAATCGATCGAGCACGCTTGCCAGGTTGTCGAGAAGGTAATGGCGGCGGCCAGCGCCCCGGCCGTTGTACTTAACACGTCACTCAAGGCGGCCTTGTCTGCCGCGAACTCGCTCTAGTCGTTCTATCCCCCTAACCATCCGGAAAAGAGGCTGCGATGTTGCTGAAAAACAGGTGGGTCGTCGTAGTAGTGCAGGCGTTGCTGATACTCGCATCTTTAATGACAGCCTGGCTATTGCGGTTTGAGTTTTCCTTGCCCCACTTCTCGCTCCTGCTCCAGGCAGCGCCGCTTCTGCTCGGATTCAGGCTGCTGGCAATGAGGCGGTACAACTTGTTCCACGGCTACTGGCGCTATACGAGCGTCAGAGACGCTGCGGATATTGCGAAAGCTGTCGCAGTGGGTAGTGCGGCCTTCTTTGTGGTGCTCCGCTTCGTGCTGGGCGTAACGGTGTTCCCCTTGTCCATCTACCTCCTGGAGGCGCTGCTCACGGTGGCGGCCCTGGGCGGTGTGCGAGTGCTGTCGCGCATGATACTGAAGCCGGTCGAACGGCGCTCTCGCGATGATCGGTCTCGCGTGCTAATCGTTGGCGCAGGCTCAGCCGCGGAACTTCTGATACGTGAGCTGGCGCACACGGATTACGAGGTTGTAGGCTGCGTTGACGACGATCGAGCGAAGCAGGGAGTTCGCTTGCACGGCGTCCAGGTGGTTGGGACGATTGACGAGCTGGCCGCCGTGGCAGCCGCATATGCGGTGGCAGAAATTTTTATTGCCATGCCTTCGGTGACCGGTCTGCGAATGCGCCGGGTCATTGAGCGGTGCCAAGCCAGCGGAAGGAAATTCAAAACCATTCCGGGCCTGAGTGACCTGGCCAAAGGACGTGTGACCGTTAATCAGTTGCGGGATGTTGATGTCGAGGACCTGCTGGGGCGCGACCCGGTACGACTCGATCTGGAGGCGGTGCGCAGGCACCTTGCAGGCCAGGTGGTAATGGTAACCGGGGCTGCGGGCTCGATCGGTTCGGAACTGTGTCGCCAGATCCTCGATTATGCGCCAGCGAAGTTGATCTGTCTCGACCAGGCGGAGACGGCGCTGTTCTATCTCCAATTGAAGCTCGACCGCCTCAAGTATCGCGACCGCATAGAGTATTGCGTGTCGGACATAACGGATGGTACGTCCATGCGCACTCTTCTTCGAACCCGCGGAGTGCAAATCATTTTTAATGCCGCAGCTTACAAGCACGTTCCCTTGATGGAATCAAACTCGGCCGAGGCTATGCGGAATAACGTGTTTGGGCTGCTCACTCTTCTGCAGGCAGCCGAGGATGCCGGTTGTGAGCGCTTTCTGCTGATCTCGTCGGATAAGGCGGTGAATCCGACCAGCGTGATGGGCTGCACCAAGCGGCTGGGAGAATTGATCCTGGCGTCGCGGCCATCTAGGATGCGCTGCGTGTCGGTACGGTTCGGAAATGTACTTGGCTCGCAAGGAAGTGTGGTGCCGGTCTTCCAGCAGCAAATCCGGAAAGACGGGCAAGTGACCGTTACTCATCGGGAAATTACACGATTCTTCATGACCATCCCTGAGGCGGTTTCCCTCGTGCTGCAGGCCTTTACCATAGGCCAACACGGCAACATTCTGGTGCTGGACATGGGAGAACCAATCCGCATTCTCGATTTGGCCAGGACGCTGATCAAGTTATCTGGAAATTCCGAAGCGGAGATCCCGGTCGTCTTCAGCGGCTTGCGACCCGGCGAGAAGCTGTATGAAGAGCGTTTTTACAGCTCAGAGAGGCTACTGGCAACGCCGCACGAAAAGGTAAACAGGACCGAGAGTGATCTGATGGACTGGGCATCCCTGCGCCGGCATCTCGAAGACCTTCTGCAACTGACGTTATCCGGCACGGAGGAATCGCTACTTGCAAAAGTGGCCGACATCATCCCCGAATATGCTCGCTACCGCAGACCTGGGGAACGGGAACCGGTGGAACGCCTGGAGCGCAGTCCAATCGCTGACACTCCGCCGTTCGTTCCTGCTGAAGCAGGAGACTGAAGCCTTGGCTTACGGGGTGGAGACGCGCGCGAAAGCGCGAACAGTCAAGAGATCCGATTCCCAGAAATCGGCAGGTGGCGCCAGCTATTTCCGCGTCATAAAAGAGCTCTTCGGGGCCATTTCAATGGTGATGCGGGGAGGCACGACGCCGCAGCCCGTCGTCATGCACGCTGAGTGACATGGTTGGAGTATGCAAGACACCGAACGGAGCCTACTCCTTGGCGTTTCACGGATGCTTATATGCAGCGCGGCGGATTCCAAGCTCAAGAGCGCGTGGTACACGAATTGCGAAAAGGAGCCTAGTTAACCCCGTGAAACTGCCTGGAAAGACTGCTCTCGTGCGAATCGCTGCCATCGGAGCAGCCAGTCTGCTCGCTCTTTCGGCTTTTGCTCAGTCACACACTGAAATGACAATTGAGGATGCACAGACGGTAACCGCGCAGAAGATATTTAGCAAAGGCAATCCATCCTCGACCTACATCCTGCAATTACTAGACAGCCTTGGAACACGAAACGGACAGCTGATCGGATTCAGCATCGAGCAGCTGCTGAACCCTTCGTCTCCGGCGAATTACTACAACTTTGGCCAAGCCACGGAGCTTTTCACGGCCAGTTCCAATTCGCAGACCTTTCCCTCGCAGAGTGCGGCCGTTTACGGTTCATTCAATCACTTTGGTAGCGGGGCGCTAGACTCTGGTTTCGGCGCATCCTTTGAGGCGTTCAATGGCGGTCCTGCAACAGCTACTCTAATCGTAGGAGTTCATGCCGACGCGACAAACGGCGGCGTAGCGGCGGGGGTTCGTACCCAATCTCCGACGAATAACGGCAATGCCACTAACCTCAGGGCAGGCGATTTTCTAGTCCGAAACTCTTCTTCTGGAACTGTCACAAATGCCGCATCGTTGTACGTCGAGGGGCCGCAGAACACAAACCACGGCACGATCACAAATCTCTATGGCTTGCTGATTCAAGATCAACTTACGGGTACTAATAATTGGGCGATTAAGACAGGCAAGGGTTTAGTGCAGTTTGGTGGCAAGGTACGGGCCGATGGTGGTATTGGCGTCGGGTCCGCTACGCTGATATCTCCTACAGCCCCAACCATCTCTTCTGGGTTTGGCAAGGCGCCGGCAGTTTTTAACGCCAACGGTACAGCAGCCTTCACAATCAATGTTGGGACAGGCGGAACCGCGAATAGCGGAGTAATCGGGCTACTCACGGCGACGCATGGATGGGCCTGTACGTGTACTGACATCACCACCAATTCCTCCACGGTATTTGCATGCAAGCAGATTGGGGCTGGAACGACAACGACGGCTCCCATCGGCGAATTCACGGCATCGGGGGCCGCGCACGCCTGGGAAGCCAGCGACATTCTGGCGGTGAGTTGCTTCGCTTACTGATTATGCCCCGCCCATCTACACTGGTGTCCACTCTCGCGGTCCTGTTGTGGGCCCGAAAACCGGAGTGCCCACTCCCGACTTTCTGAAATGGCTACAGGAGATGACTGCACAGGGATGGTTCTCGGTGGAATGCCTAGAGCCCGGTCAAATCTCTGAGAATTCGCCGCCGATTGCTGCCGAAGCGGGAGACTAAAAGCTTCGCCAACGGGTGGAAACACTCGCGAAAGCGGGAACAATGACAGAGAGGATTCCCAGAAATCGGAAGCTGGTGCCAGTTATTTGCGCGTCAAAAAAGAGCTCTTCGGAGTGACTTCAGTCGTGATGCGACCGGAACAATCTGCTGGAGTGCGTACGAGGCCGCTATCGGTGATCACGCGCAACGAGCGAGTTGTTGCGGTAAGCATGACGCCACAGTCCCTAGCGTAGCTAAGCTAGTGATACGGGCTGAGCGAGCTACTACGCCGGTGCTTGCGGGGCATTCCCACATGGCCGTGTTCGGGGAGGTACCGACAGAATCCGAAACACTGGGTGACTGAACCTACAGGTCGTCACGAATTAGGGACTGCAAAGGGTCGGAGCAGATGCTCTGGCCCTTTTTGCTTTTATGCAAATTCTTGATCTCTCGTAGCGGTCAGGTGTTGCGCGTGCAGACACGTCTAGGAGGCCATGATCACCCGATGCAGAACCGATCTGGCCCAAGTGCAGGTGGAGAGAACAGGGGCATACCGCTTATTGGGCGTAGCATATTTAAGGATGAGCAGAATAGGTCCGGAATACATCGATGCCGCCGTTCCTGATCGCTTGGTAGCCGGCGGTGCCCTCCTTCGACATGAGCCCGAGGAAGAAGAGGACGAAGAAGAAGAGGACAGGGATGACCGAGAAGATGGAGATGATGAGGACGAAGAGGCTGACGATGGCTACTCGGAGTGAGCGCTACTAGCTCATGCTTGACCGCAAGCGCGGCGAGAACACCCTGCCCTAGCTAGGGTTGCAAAACCCCCGGCTCGGACTCAAGAGAGCCTGGCAAACGACCGATGACGGCAATGCAACCAGCATAGCGCTGCGGTGCCGGAGGCGCGATTATGGCCGCACTACGGTGCGGCCCGTACGAAGGTAAAAGCTGCGATGGGGGCAGGTAAGCTCTGCTACCGGCTTAAGAAGAATGTAGATGTGGCTTCTGTCATTCCACCATCTTTCAAAACAGCCCTTACGCTCCCGCTCTTGCTCGGATCACCTTGAGAATTTCATCTCTCGCTGAGGTTATTTTGTTTCTCAGTGTTTTCTCTTGGCGTACTGGTTTGCCGTCTTCCAAATCGAAATAACCGTCTTCTGTGTGGTGACGCCCGCAACCGGGAACTGGGCACACATGCCCAGAAACCGTGCCGCCAGGGTATTCGAGCAAGAAAGGAATCATCTGCAAGTTCTTGTGCCTGTCACAGGAGGGTTGTTGCATGGGGGAGTCCTCCTCTGGCCCAATCTATGCTGGTTAGAGATTCAGGTCAAGGCGCCGTTAAATCGAGTAAATCGAGCGAGCTGCAAAAGAACCCGCTTCTACCGGGCAGTGTCGCGAACTCCGATTAGTTACACCCTCTGGTCTTTGCGGAGTTTTGGGATGACCTCGTTGTTGGAGCCCGGCACTCGGAATGAACGTGAGCGGGATTGTCGTACGGGGTATATTTCCGTGTTTTCCCGCTCTAGATGGATACTTGAATGCCTAAAAATAATGCCAGACCGCTGTCTCCGTATCCGTGAATTGTGCGGCAAGGCCCCGTCAGAGGCCCTGATCACGCACTCGGCCCGATTATCAGGGAACTGCGAGAGGCCCTTCACCAGCACAACCTGTGGCTCAGATTTCGTCGCCGCCTCAACTCGCCCGAGTTGATCGAACTTGGCACAAGGGTCGCCAAACACGCTGCCTTCCGTGAAGCCAATCGTACCCGTGTGTTCGACCAACGGGTCGGAAGACATGTGTGCGTGCGGCGGTACAAAGTGTGATCCGGAAGATTATCGGCGCAGAGGACTTCTGCCTGTTTGTCAAGAACCATGGCCGAGCGGTAATCGGCAATCGCCTCAGCTACGAAGGCCTGGCTTTTGTTCGCGATTATGTTTCCTCGGCCACATGCGGATTTGCTATCGGTGCGAGGCCCCTATGAGAAGGAGAAGAAGCCAGCGGAAGCCGACGAGGCAGCCCTGCATGATGAAGATGAATGTGACGGACACGTGACAAAACAGAGCGCATGATTCGGCGTCTGGTATGACGCTCCAACCCGTGGCCAAGACCCGTTCGGTGATGGCCCGACCTGCGTGGCGGCTAACCAGGCCGAAATCATCGCAACGATTGCCGACAAGGGAATTGAATGGCAGATGCAAGAGCTTGAGGCCTTGCAGGAGGCCTCTCGCGGCCGGTTACGTGAGTGCCGTCGCCTGTCACAATTGGCCTCTGACGGAGCCCTGCGCGAAAAAGCGGAAGGACTAGCAGCCTGGTACGCCATTGATCGATCATCTGTTGAGGTGGCTTTCGGGTATCCGAGCGAAGCTCGACAATGGGCCAAGGAGGCGGCGAGGGTCTCGCAGCATGAAAACCCTTGGGCCGCACTTTTTTTGGCAAGGGCGGGAGATCCGGTTGACGCTCAAACACTCGCGGATGAACTCGCCAAACGCTCTCCGAAAGATACGCTGATGAACGAACTCAACCTGCCGATGATCCGAGCGGCGCTTGCGATCTCGCACGGAGATGGCGTGGCAGGTGAGATAGCGCTGCGGCCAGCGCAGCTGTATTCCAAGACGGGCGTAGAATCAGTGTATCTTCGCGGTCTCGCTTACCGGGCATCCAAGCGTGGCAAAGAAGCGGCGACTGAATTCCAGCAGGTTATTGATCGCAGGGGCAATTTCCCACTCTGGATCGAACACGCGATTGCAGGGTGCCTAACCGTTTTGGGGAAACTTCTCTCCGTCCCTGGTTACCGTTTCTTGTTCTCGCGTTAACAATATAAGGTCGCACATGATAGCCCGGACAGCTATTGCAACTTCGCGCACTCCGCTTTGGCGGTGCGCCATACCCTCCCGTATGGCACTCAGTCAGACCGCGTACAATGGAACGCCACAGTCCAAACTTACGATTTCCCGTTGGTCAAAACCTGAACTCTCGCTTATGGAGAAACGATGAGGCGACATTGTCTCGCTCTTGGAATTCTTGTCCTTGTAACGACTCTTAGTTACGCGCAACCCTCGCTGCCCTCCAGCTTTCAGGCGAAAACGATTCACAGCCCTGAAGGCGCGGACATGTTTGTGCGCTGGGGAGGAACTGGGGCTGTGGTCGTGCTCATTCATGGGTATGCCGAAAACAGCGACTCGTGGGCACCGCTGGCTGCTGACCTGATGAAAGACCACACGGTCGTCGTGCCCGACCTTCGTGGAATCGGAAGATCGTCAAAGCCCGCAGGTGGATACGACAAGAAGACGCAAGCAAAGGACATCCGCGCAGTAATCACCGCACTCGGATTCGGCAGAACTTTTGTAGTCGCTCACGACATCGGCAACATGGTCGCTTACGCCTATGCCGCGATGTACCCGGACAAGGTTGAGCGTCTGGTTGTAATGGACGCGCCTATTCCCGGCATCGAGCCGTGGAACACGATTCTCCTGAATCCGGGCGTCTGGCATTTCAACTTCCACGGTCCTGATGCCGAGCGGCTTGTAGCAGGTCGGGAGCGCATCTATTTCGACCGAATCTGGAACGATTTCACGGGCGATCCGTCCGAGCCTGACGAAGCCACTAGAAATTTCTTCACCGCCACTTACGCACAACCGGGAGGCATGCGGGCTGGCTTCGAGCAGTTCACGGCATTCTCAACCGATGCGGCAGATAACAAAGTTTTCGAGCAGGTGAAATTGACGATGCCTGTCTTGGCGGTTGGTGGAGAGAAGTCGTTCGGTCCGTTACAGGCAGTCATCATGCGCCACGTGGCGACAAACGTTCAAGAGGCGGTCGTCCCGCGATCCGGGCACTGGCTGATGGAAGAGAGTCCGGTGTACACAGTCAACCTAGTTCGAAACTTTCTCGACTCCCCAGCAGCAGCAAGCCCTGTTCGCATCGTGTCGGGCAACGATCTCGGCGAAAAGCGGCTGACTCCGAGCGAGTTCAAATTCCCACAGCAAGGCAATCCGGGCACGGGAAGTTCTGGCGTCAGTGGGATACAAACCGTAGTGCTCAAGGGCGACCCGAATGAGAGTGGCGTCTACACGATCATGCTGCGCGTGCCCGCGCATACACAGATTGCCGCGCATTCGCACCGCGATGATCGTGTGGCAACTGTTGTCTCCGGCACTTGGCACATCGGATACGGAGACAAGTTCGACGAATCGAAACTCAAAGCTCTGCCTCCGGGGAGCTTCTATACCGAGCCGCCCGGACAAAATCACTTTGCCGAAACGGGTGATGAACCCGTAGAAGTCCAGATCACGGGGTTTGGTCCCTCTTCAACTGAGTACGTTGACCCGGCGCAAGACCCCCGTGCGCGTAAATCCAATTAAGCTTTGCATGCGCTGAAAGCGGAGGAGAGTTGTTATGAAAGCTGTCCTGCTGTACTCATACGGCGATCCATCGCACTTGCGATACGAAGAAACAGCCATGCCGAAATACGGTGACAACGAAGTGCTCGTAAAGATGCATGCCACCAGCATCAACCCCATTGATGTAAAAATACGCAGCGGAGCAGCGAAGTCTCGGTTTCCTATCGAATTTCCAGCGATCTTAGGGAGAGACCTCTCTGGTGAAGTAGCAGAGACGGGTGGCAATGTTCAGGGTTTCCCGAAGGGGATGCGTGTCATGGCACTGGCGAATGGCACCTACGCGGAATACACGGTCGCCAAAGCTGACGTGCTCGCCCCGATCCCTGATGCTTTGAATTTCGAACAGGCAGGCGCACTTCCTCTGGTCACCACCACGGGCACTCAATTGATCGAACGGGCGGTAAAGCCCAAAGCGGGTCAGACCGTGCTTGTCACCGGAGCATTGGGAGGCGTAGGACGAACAGCGGTGCATGTGGCTCGGAAACACGGAGCGCGTGTATTGGCAGGTGTACGGGCGAAGGAAAAAGAAGACGCGTCGAAACTGAAAGCTGATGAAGTGGTTGCCATCGACAGCGAAGAAGAGATTGAGCACCTGCACGGTCTGGATGCAATTGCCGACACGGTCGGGGGCACGACAATTCAGCGGCTCCTCAAAACGATCCGTAAGGGCGGGGTCCTCGGCTCAGTGCTGGGCGAACCAGAGGGTGCGAAGAAATACGACATCCGCGTCGAGGCGTTTATGTCGCAGCCGGACGCTTCACGGCTTTATCAATTGGCTGAAGACGTTGCTCGCCATGAATTCTCGATTCCGATTGCTCGCACGATGAAGTTGCAGGAAATTCAAGAGGCACATCGCATGTTTGAGCGAGGAGGACTCAGTGGAAAGATCGTGCTGGTGCCGTAATCACGAGAGTCCCTATTGTAGCTTCGCGTACTCTGCCTTGGCTTCCTTCAGGATGGGGATGTCGAGGTCGGCATCTTTCCAGAGGGTGAGGAAGTCTTTGTAAGCGTTTTTCGCTCTCGCGGTGTCGCCTCCCATCGCGTAGGCACGACCGAGTTGCAGATGCGCCAGTCCGGCGAGAGGGCAGTCTGCGGCGATGTCCCGATGATCGAGAAATTTCTGAAACTCCGCTGCGGCATCCGCTCCTCTATGCAACAGCAGAAATGCTTCCCCGCGAACGTAGGCTGGGTATAGAAAGGAACCGAACTCTGCTGCCGGACTCGGAGAAGCTAGTTCATAGCGTCTTGAAACCTCTAACATTTCGACCGCTTTGCTGGGATTTGTGTAATTGATCTCAAGGCTGGCGCGAATGGTTGGCAGCCAGTAGCTAAGGATCATGATGTTTAAAGGATTTTCCTTTTCCAGTTCATCGGCGATTTTCCCTGCCTGCGTCGAATCACCGGAACGCGCCAACGCTAACGCTGACATAATCTTTAAGTCGCGTGCCGAGGCAAGCGTCTGTGCAGAGGCGACCTCGTTACGAGCGCGTTCGCTGTTGCCAAACTCAGCCTCACGAATCGCTCCGTTCAACTGCCATTGTGCCGCCGTTTCCTTCTCATCATTCCGTCGAGCCGAGTCAATTGCTTGCTGGGTTGCGCCTCGTGCCTTCCTCAACCGACCCGAATAGGCGTCCATGTCGGATTCATAAGAGAAAAAGAAGTCCTCGACGC
>Ga0209804_1001910_pt1 | contig 13000 bp, 13 predicted proteins | sample GraSoiAngelo_139_FD_185896 | JGI IMG/M metagenome (GOLD analysis project Ga0209804, IMG submission 185896) | Grasslands soil microbial communities from the Angelo Coastal Reserve, California, USA - 14_0929_12_20cm (SPAdes) (version 2) | ecosystem: Environmental > Terrestrial > Soil > Grasslands ... | reverse complement strand
TTTCGCTTTTCGCGCGACCCGCGTCCCATGGACGTCAAGGCGCGCGCCACGCCTCCCCGCTCCTCCGACCACCTCGGGTACGAGGAGATCGATGTGGACCTGCGCCGTGGCCCCCTCGAGGAGCGCCTCCTTGATCCACGTGCCGAGGCTGGAGCTGGGACGAAAGCCGGCGCGGGTCAGGGTTTCAGCGAGTTTGGGCTCAGGCCGCAGGTCGGAGGGCACTATGGCAAGATCGCCGTCGGTGGTGAATGCGGCGACTGCGAGGTCGGCATCGCCGACATGCAGATAGATGGCTTGAGCGCCGACAAGGATGACCGCTCGTCTTTGATCGCCAAGGCCCTCGAGGGCATCAAGGAGGACCCGGCGGGCGAGGACGTAGATCGGATCAGGAGCGCCAGGTACGCTCATGGTTGCCCATCCACTCGATCAACGCGTCGGCTTCGGCTGGTCCCCGGCCCGGGCCGGTCAGTAAGTCTGCGGTGACCTGGCTCAGGGCCGCAAACCTGACACCGTCACGCAACCAGGTGCGTTCGTAGACGACCGGGTCGAAGGGGGTTGCAAGGAAGACGTTCGCGCCGGCATCCGCGGGCTGCAAACCGAGATGGGTTGCCACGGTCGAGGGGGTCTCGACGTAGCAGATGGCCAGTCGAGGAGGCGCAATAGGAGCGACTTTGGACGCGGCGAGTGAGCCGGTTACTGAATAAGGCGTATCGATGACCTTGCTCCCAGCATCCTGTAGCTTTTTCAAGAACGCCGACAGTCCTCGTGGTTCGAGGTAGGACTGGACTTCTCGCGTGCCGAGGGGCGCAGGCGTCTTGCTCTTCTCATCGAAGACCGAATAATCTTGCGCCCACCGGCGGATCAGGGCTGGCCAGTCGACGGAAGTGATGGGTTTTCGCGGCCGGCGCTTGATGAGATCCTCGCGTTCCAAGAGGTCGAGCACCCTGGAGACGTATCCTGGGTTGGTGCCCGATCTCGAGGCGAGGTCGCGGACGCCGAGCGGTGGGAGGAAATCGCACAGCGCTCTGACAATGCGGCCGGCTTTGGCGCCCCTGAGGGATCGGGCCGGTCGCTCCTCGCGCCTGGGGTCCTGTCGGGCGCCCTGGGTCTCGACGAAGAGACCCGGCCGGGCGATCACGACGCGGGCATTCCCGGTCAAGTCCATGTAGGCGATATCTGCCCCTCTGAGTCGTTCAATGGTCTGTAGGCTCAGGAACGGCGCGATCAATGTGGGGGTGCCCTTGCCGTACCCGCGGAACTGAGCGACGAGCGCGGCAACGTCTCTCGGTTCGACTCTGCTTCTTGCCTCGAGCACCAATGTCCCGGTGACACCCTGCGGAGAGCGGATCTCGATGAGGGCATCGGGGGTCCATTGACCCCCCTTCCCATCCCTGATCGTGGGAAGGGGCATGGCCCGCCAGCCAGCTGGGAGCCGGGCCTCGAGGGCCTTGGTGGCCTGTGAGACCAAGGCGCGCTCCGATGAGTTGCCTTGAAATTGATAGTTGCGCATCTTGTGCAACATAGTAATATGAGGCAACACATGTGTCAACGGTGAATGCCAGCGCAGCGATGACTTTCTACCGGGGAGCCTCGGACCCGGGGAACTTTGCGAACATTTCGGTCGCTAACGTTCCCTGGACAGGGGCATCATCAGTCAGAGCACAGATGCCACAGATCCCGCGGCCCGTCTGGCAGGTCCGCGGGGGGAGGCGACGCATGTCAGGGCTCATGTGGTTTCTCATTCATCGGGGCGGCCCCCCGTGGCCGGCGGCGGCCGCGTGGCGCCGCGCATGCGCGCTGGGAACGCTGGCGATCGTCACGGTCTCCTTGCCCCCTTGGGGTCCTCCGAGCACCTGGCCGTTCGTGGCCGATGCGGCCGACCTGAGCGGTATCCACAAGATCCAGCACATCGTGGTGATCATGCAGGAGAACCGGTCGTTCGACCACTACTTCGGGACCTACCCGGGTGCGGACGGCATTCCAATGCAAAACGGCATGCCAACGGTCTGCGCGACCGACCCGCGCTCCGGCCGGTGCGTAAAGCCCTTCCACGACTCGCACGACCTGAACCGCGGCGGACCCCACAGCGCCAAGAACGCGGTGGCCGACATCGACGGCGGGAAGATGGACGGGTTCATCGGTCAGGTCGGCGGCCGGCGCGGCCGGTGCGTGGGAGCGTTCGACCCGAACTGCGGGGGCGGCACGGGAGAGCCCGATGTGATGGGGTACCACGATGCGCGAGAGATCCCGAACTACTGGACCTACGCCCGGGAGTTCGTGTTGCAAGATCACATGTTTGAGCCGAACGCGTCGTGGAGCCTCCCCGAGCACCTGTTCATGGTCTCGGAGTGGTCGGCCCGCTGCACGAGCGCGGACCCGATGAGCTGCGTGAACGAGCTGCAGAGCCCAGACCGGCTCGCGCGACGCGGGAAGCAGGGCCTGGCGAAACCTAACTATGCCTGGACAGACCTGACGTATCTCCTCCACAAGGCGAATGTCGGTTGGGCCTACTACGTGGCCGAGGGGACTCAGCCGGACTGCGACGACGATGCCGCGGCGTGCCCCGAGAAGCCGCAGCGCGCCGGCACGCCGCAGATCTGGAACCCGCTGCCCTGGTTCGAAACGGTCCGGGAGGACGGCCAGCTCCGCAACATCCAGACCGTCTCCCACTTCTTCGAGGCGGCCAGGAACGGCACGCTCCCGGCGGTCTCCTGGGTGGTGCCCAATGGGCGGGTCAGCGAACACCCGCCCGCGCTCGTGAGCGCCGGCCAGGCCTACGTCACCAGCCTCATCAACGCCGTAATGCACGGGCCAAACTGGGGCAGCACCGCGATCTTCCTCTCGTGGGACGACTGGGGCGGGTTCTACGATCACGTCGTCCCGCCCGCCGTCGATGAGAACGGCTACGGGTTGAGGGTCCCCGGCCTGGTCATCAGCCCGTACGCCCGGCGGGGTGACATCGACCACCAGGTGTTGAGCTTCGACGCCTACGTGAAGTTCATCGAGGACGACTTCCTCGGCGGTCGGCGCATCGATCCGAAGACCGACGGGCGTCCCGACCGGCGGCCGGATGTGCGGGAGAATCTGCCGCAGCTCGGCAATCTCGTCGAGGACTTCGACTTCAACCAGCCGCCCCGCGCGCCGCTGGTCCTGCCGATCAATCCACCGCCGGGCCCGGCGTCGGCCGGCCCCTAGCCCGAGACCGGCCCGTCGGCCGCCGTCCCGGCTTTGCCATCCCGCGCCTGCGCCGCCAGGTACCGGCGCGAGAGCCCGACGTAGGCCTCGGCGGCCCGCGCGATCCACTCCGCGGAGGATCCCGAGAGCGGCTTGCGCACCCGGCACGGCGCGCCGGCCGCGACGGTGCGCGGCGGGATCTGCGTTCCGTCGGTGACCACGCTGCCCGCGGCGACGAGGGCTTCCTCCCCGACCACGGCCTCGTGGAGGATGACGGCATTCATCCCGATGAGCGCGCCCCGCTGCACCGTGCATCCCTCCAGGACCGCCCCGTGGCCAATCGTGGCCCCCTCGCCGACCACGGTCGGAATCCGCGCGGTCGAATGGAGCACGGCATTGTCCTGAACGTTCGCCCGCGCGCCCACCTCGACCCGGCCGACATCGCCCCGGAGGACCGCCCCGAACCAGACGCTGGCCTCCTCCCCGATCGTGACGTCGCCGATCACCGTCGCGGTCGGCGCGACGAACGCCGTCGGCGCGATGCGGGGTGTGCGGCCTTCGTAGGGCAGGATCATCATGCCTGGTCACCTCCACAGCGTTGCGCGCCCGAGTCTTCGACGGCCGGCCGGGATCTTCCTCAACGCGCCTGCCGAGGATTGCGGGAGATGGGTATATAACACTCCCGGTGGTCAGTTCGAGGCGCCGGGCAGCCAGAGACCGGCGTTCAGTGCTCGGGGGGAGGGTCCAATGTGATCGGCCGCTCGAGCAGCGCCCGTGATTGCCGGGGGCATGGTGCCCCGGCGCGTGCCGCGGCTGGTCGAGGGGGCCCGCCGCCCCGCGCATGGGCCGTCATCATGGCGGCCGCCGCCCTGTCGCTCTTCTTCGGCGGGCCGCTCTCCGCCTTGGGCGAGGAGGGGGCTTCCTGGGACGGGGTCTTTCAGCTCCTCACCCTGACTCCGGAAGGCCGTGGAATCGCCATGGGGACGGCGTTCTTCATCGACCCCAGCGGCCTGGCCCTCACCAACAGCCACGTGGTCTACCTCGTGCAGCACGATCCAGAACACCATGTGCTGTTCGCCATCTTCAACAAAGAATTCTACGGAGTGGACATCGTCTGCGCGAGTCCCCTGGAGAGCGATCCGGTCGAGGTCCGGGAAGGACCGCTCGGCCGCGACGTGGCCGAGATTCGCCTAACTCCCACCAAGTATATCTGGTGGATGATCCCCGTCCCCGGAGGGAAGCCCCAGGAAGGGCAGCCCCGGTTCGAGGCGCGGCCGCACACCGGCCCGCTCCCATACTTTCCCTTCTTTACCCTCGGAGGCGCCCCGGAGAAGCAAGGGCAGGTCCGGGTCGTGGGGTACGGCCGGGCGTCGCAGACGACTGAAAGGGTGGTGGTCGCGGGCACCATCACGAAGATAGCGACGGCGACAGATGGGACCCCGGTGTTCGAGATCGAGTCTGCCGACCGGCCGGAGCGGGGGATCAGCGGTTCCCCCGTGCTCAACGAACAGGACCGCGTGGTCGGTATCTACACGTGGAACGAGCCAAAAAGCGACGTTGCCGGCCTCGCGATCAGCAGCACCGCCTTGGCCACCCCCTGCCCCTAGCACCGCGCGCGATCCCCTGCGGCTCCGGTCTGAGAGGAGAGTCAGGCGCGGGCCGCGAAAGCGGGGCCGATGCCCCCGGCCGCCGACGTTCCCGAAGATTTCAACGTCTCGACCGCGTTTCTCGACCGCAATCTCGAGCAGGGCCGGGGCGACCGGGTCGCGATCTACGCGGGCGACGACCGGATCACCTACCGCACGCTGCTGGCCCAGGTGAACCGGGCGGGGAACGCCCTGCGGTCGCTCGGGGTTCACCCGGAAGAGCGCGTCCTGCTCCTGATGCTCGATTCCCCGGAGCTGGCCTATCTCTTCTGGGGGGCGATCCGGATCGGGGCCGTCGCGGTGCCCACCTGCACCGCCCTGACGACGCACGACTACGCCTACATGCTGCGCGACAGCCGGGCCGGAGTGCTGGTGGTGAGCGAAGCGCTCCTGCCGGTGCTGGAGCCGGCGCTCGCCGGCCTCCCCGCGCTCCGGCACGTCGTCGTCGCCGGCGCTCCCGGCCGGGGACAGCACGGGCTTCGCGATCTCATGGCCGCGGCGTCCCCCGAGCTGGCTCCGGCGGCGACCCACCGCGACGAACCGGCATTCTGGCTGTGGAGCAGCGGCAGCACCGGCGCGCCCAAGGGGACGGTGCACCTGCACCACGATATGGTCGTGACCGCCGATCAATACGCCCGCGCAGTCTTAGATATTCGGGAGCACGACATCTGCCTCTCCATCGCCAAGCTCTTTTTTGCCTACGGGCTGGGGAACGCGCTGTACTTTCCGTTTCGAGTGGGAGCCGCTGCGGTGCTGTATCCGGGACGATTCGAGCCGCGAGTGTACTTCGATCTGATCCGCCGGTACCGGCCGACCCTGTTCTTCGGCGTCCCCACCGCCTACGCAGCGATGCTGGCCGCGGATGGCCCTGCCGATCTCGGCGCGGTGCGGCTGTGTGTCTCGGCGGGCGAGCCGCTTCCGGCCGCGCTGTTCACCAGATGGAAGGAGCGGTTCGGGGTGGAGATCCTCGACGGGATCGGATCGACCGAGGCTCTTCATATCTATATCAGCAACCGCGCGGGGCGGGTACGGCCGGGGAGCAGCGGCGAGGTCGTCACGGGCTACGGGGTCAAGATCATCGGCGAGGATGGCCGGGAGGTCCCGCCGGGCGAGATCGGCGACCTGCTGGTCAGCGGGGACAGCATCGCCTCAGGCTACTGGAACAAGCACGAGCGGACGAAGCAGGCGTTTCGAGGCGAGTGGTTCATGAGCGGAGACAAGTACTACAAGGACGCCGAGGGGTACCACTGGTACTGCGGCCGCTCCGACGACATGCTCAAAGCCGGGGGCCAGTGGGTGTCGCCCGCGGAGGTCGAGGCGGCGCTGGTCCAGCATCCGGCGGTCCTGGAGTGCGGCGTCGTCGGCCAGGCCGATCGGGACGAGCTCGTGAAGCCGTACGCCTTCGTCGTGCTCAAGCCGGGGCACCGGGCGGACGACGCGCTGGCCGAGGAGCTGCAGGCGTTCGTGCGCGGCAAGATCGCGGCGTACAAGTATCCGCGGTGGATCGAATTCACGCCCGAGCTCCCCAAGACCGCGACGGGGAAGATCCAGCGGTTCCGGCTCCGCGAGCGGCTGGCCGAGCGCCGGCCCCAGGCGCCCGTCCGGTGAGGTCGGTGCGCGCGCGGCCGCCGGATTCGGCTGCATGGGATGGGGGTGACGTGTCGTGGGAGACATGATCAGTCTTGAGCGGGAGGGGGCCGTCGGTCAGATCTCGCTCCACCGGCCCCCGGCGAACGCCTACAATCAGCAGTTCGCGCTCGAGCTGGATGAGGCGGTCGAGACCGTCCGCGCCGACGATGGCATCCAGGCGGCCGTCCTGACCAGCACGCTGCCCCGGTTCTTCTCCGCCGGAGCGGACGTGAAGTTCTTCCAGGCGTCAACCCTGCCGCAGAAAGAAAAGTTCATCCTCCGCATGCACGAGGTGCTCCGCAAGATCGAGCTGACGCCCAAGGTCTTCATCGCGGCCATCAACGGCCACTGCCTCGGCGGCGGGATGGAGATCGCCCTCGCCTGCGACCTGCGCTTCGCGGCCGCGGGCGCCTACGGTCTCGGGCAGCCGGAGATCTCGCTCGGGATCCTGCCGGGGAACGGAGGCACCCAGCGGCTGCCCCGCCTGGTGGGGAAGGGCCGGGCCCTCGACCTCATGATCACCGGCCGGACGGTCCCGCCCGACGAAGCCCTGTCGATCGGCCTCGTCGATCGCATCTTCCCGGCGGAGGAACTCCTCGCCAAAACTCGCGAGTATGCCGACGCCCTGACGAAGCGCGCCACGCTCGCGGTGGGGCTCATCAAGCTCGCCACGACCCGCGGCCTGGAGCTTCCCCTGGACGGCGGGCTGGCGTACGAGCGCGAGGCGCTGTTCCGGGTGTTCGCTTCCGAGGACGCCGCGGAGGGCGTCGACGCCTTTCTCGGCAAGCGCGCGCCGGTGTTCAAGGGGAGGTAGCCACGCCCGGCCGCCCGGGGGGCGGCTCGAACGCCGCCTCGAAGAAGCGCGCCGCCGGCCCCGCGAGCATCTGGTAGACCTCGCGGAACAGCCGGGCCGCGGCCCGCCCCGGCCAGTCAGCGGGGAGCAGCGCAGCCGGCAGGCCCGGATCCACGAAGAGGAACTTCCGGTACTCGTGCACGAGCAGGATCTTCTCGGCGAAGCAGGCCGCATCCGAGATCGCCCGCTTCCTGAGGCGTCTGCGCAGCGCGGCCGTCCGCCTGCCGGTCGTTGCGGTGAACGCGCGGTACCGCGCGCCGATCTCGCTCAAATTCCAGCAGCGCTCCACGAGCGCGCGGTCCCGGCCGGGGCCCAGGTGCGCCGCCTCGAAGATCGCCACGTGGCCATCCAGCCCATGCGCGCCGGCGAGCTCGCGCAGCAGATCCGTGAGGTTGTGGGGAGTGACCCACGTGCTCCTCGAGAGCGGACCGAGGCCCAACCAGGTCAGTTCGCGCCGCAGCCGGTCCCGCGCCACGCGGCGGCCTTCGGGAATCGCGTAGGTCAGGAGGCGCCAGCGGCCGTCCCACGGCGTCGGTTCCACCTGGTAAACCCGGCGCACACCCTGCTCGACCCGCCAGGCCCCCTGGGGGGTGAGCGAGTAGAACGCCCGGCGCCCGACCCGGCGGGTGCGGAGCCATCCCTGGCGCGCAATCCGCGACACGGCCGCGCGCACCGCGCGCGGGGAGAGTTCGAGCGGGGCCATCAGGCGGATCAGGCTCCGCATCCCGATCTCCCCGCCGTGCGGCCGGATGCTGTCTCCGTAGACCGTGAAGAGCAGCGAGCGCGCGCGCATCTCGGGTTGACGCCCTCCGCTGCGAGGCCGTATAATAATTATACACGCTTTTTTGCATGTTCGTGCAAGAAACGTGTCATATCGTGACGGGGGGCCGGGACGCGATGGCGGCCGTAACGGACGCGCAGCTGCTCGAGCGCATCGCCCAGGGGCAGATCGTCGAGAGCCCCGATGAGATGACCGACGAGTACCGGCAGACCCTCGTGCACATCCTCACGGTCTCAGCCGACACCGAGCTGATCAGCGCCCCCAGTTACTACACCGCGGCCAAGGACAGCCCGTCGATGAACAACCTCATTTCCGCGCTGGCGATCATCCAGGACGAGCTGAGCCACGCGCACATCGGCTACCGGATCCTCCAGGACCTCGGCGTGGACACCGAGGCGCTGATCTACGACCGCGACCCCAAGAAATTCAAGCACCCGTACGCCTTCGACGTCCCGCTGCGGTCGTGGATCGAACTGATCGTGGCCAACGCCTTCTACGATCGGGCGGGCTACGTGCTGCTCGGGGACGTCTACCGCAACTGCAGTTACGGCCCGTGGCGCCGCGGCCTGGCGAAGGTGGACAAGGAAGAGAACTTCCACCTCCGTCACGGGGAGAACGGGATGCGGCGGCTGGCCGCCTCCCACCGGGAGGAGATCCAGCGGGCCATTGATTGGATGTTTCCGATGACGGTGGAGTGGTTCGGCCTCCCCGATTCCCTCAAGACCCACGGCAGGCAGATCGGGTACCGGCTGAAGGGGAGCACGAACGACCAGCTCCGCCAGACGTGGCTGCGCACGGCCGTGCCACTGTGCGAGAGCCTCGGGTTCGCGGTGCCCGCCCACCGCGATCCGGCGACCGACACCTACGTCCTGGACTATCCGCTCCCGGTGGACTTCGACGAGGGCGAGCGCCGGTGGCTGATGGACCGGCCGATCACGTGGGACGACGTGCTGGTCCGGTGGAAGCGGCGCGGCCCCGGCAACGCGATGTTCATCGAAATGCTCCAGCGGGGCCGCCGGCAGATGCGGCAGTTCGTGGGCCAGCACTGACGCCCCAACGCATGCGCGCGGCAGAGCAGCCCCCCGCGGCAGAGCAGCGCCCCGCGCCCGAGCAGCGCCCCGCGACAGCGCGGCGCCCGGCGCCCGAGCCGCGTCCCGCGCTCACCCCCGAAGGGGTGCTGTCGGCCCTCACGGAGGTGACCGACCCCGAATGGCCGGTCAGCATCGTGGACATGGGGCTCGTCTACGGGGTGGCGGTGGAGGCGGGGACCGTGACGCTCACCCTGACCTTCACGGCGACCGCATGCCCGTGCATGGAGATGATCCAGGACGATATCCGCGAGCGGCTCCTGCGGGTCCCGGGGGTCCGGGACGTCGCCATCGCCGTCTCCTGGGATCCCCCGTGGACGAAGGACCGGCTGAGCGAGCGCGGGCGCCAGGCGCTGCGCCGGTGCGGGGTGAGCGTGTGACGGGGGCGGCGTGAAGACCATCGGCAGCGAGCCGGTCTACGAAGTCTTCGCGCGCCGGGTGGACGGCGAGCCGCTCCGGCACGTCGGCAGCGTGGCCGCGCCCGACGACGCCCTGGCGCGCGTCTACGCGCGCAGCATCTACGACGAGGAGTCGTGGATCGAGATGTTCGTGGTGCCGCGGCGCGCGGTCATCCCGGTCGAATCCGTCCGCACCGAAGCCATCGACGCCCACGCGTGACGAGGGATCCGTGAGCACGCCGCTGCTGGACCGGCCCTCGGCGCTCCCGCCCGATGCCCTTCCGCCGCTCGTCGACTTCGTCGTCGCCCTCGCCGACAACAAGCATGCGCTGGGGCTCCGGTACGGCGAGTGGTGCAGCAGCGGGCCGACGATCGAGGCCGGAGTCGCCGCGACCGCCATGGCCCAGGACGAATTGGGGCACGCCCGCGTCCTGTACGGGCTGCTGGAGGAGCTGCCGGGGGCGCCTCACCGCTCCGAACACGAGTGGGCCGCGGAGGACGCCCGCACGGTCGGGCTACTCGAGCAGCCGTTGTCGAGCTGGCCCCACCTGATCGTCGCCAACGCCCTGCTGGACCAGGCGCTGACGCAGATGCTGGACGCCGCCGCGGAGTCGCGCTACCTGCCGCTCCGGCAGCGCGCCCGCAAGTTGATCGAGGAGGAGCGGTTCCACGCGATCCACGGGCAGGGGTGGCTGCTACAGCTGGCCGCGGAAGGACCGGACGTCCGCGCGGGGCTCGAAGGGATCATCCGGCAGGCGTGGGCGGATACGCTGTGCTGGTTCGGGCCCGATGCGGGCGGCGCGCTCGCGCCGCTGGTCGCACTCGGTGTGCTGCGGGAGGCCGGGGAATCAGCGCGTCAGCGATTCTTGCGGATGTTCGGTCCGGTGCTGCACGGGGCAGGGCTCTCGGCTCCCGTCCGCGCCGAGGGCGGCCGCTGGGTGCTCGCGGAACCGCTGCCCTGGTCCCGTTGGGATGAGGCGCGGCGCAGGGTACGGCATGCCTGACGCCGCCCCCAAGCCAGATCGGGATCAAGTGCAAGCAGAGGCGGCCCCCTCCTGTCCGTTTTGCGGTTCCGACCAGACTGAGCTGAACAGCTTGTTCGGATCCACGTCGCTGACATCGCAGTACCGCTGCCGCGCCTGCCGGTCGCCGTTCGAGCGGGTGAAGTGGGGTACGCTACCCCCGGCCAGCGGAGGTGACGCGTGCAGAAGGTGATGGCGCTCGGCGAGGCGGTGTCCCGGTACGTGCGGGACGGGATGGTCATCGCCATGGGGACGGGGTTGGAGTCCTGCATCCCGTTCGCCGCCGGCCACGAGATCATCCGCCAAGGCCGGCGAGACCTCGTGCTGGTCGGACCGATTTCCGACATTTTGTTCGATCAACTCATCGGCGCCGGGTGCGTCTCCAAGGTCATCGCCGCCTGGGTGGGGAACGTCGGCGCCGGGATCGCCTACAACTTCCGGCGGGCCGTCGAGGAGGGCATCCCCCGGCCGCTGGCGGTGGAAGACCACTCCAACCTCACCGTGGCGCTCGCGGTCTCGGCCGCGGCGATGGGGGTGCCGTACCTGCCCGCCCGGACGGCGCTCGGCACCGACATCGTGCGCGACCACCAACGGCTGCGCGAGGTGACCTGCCCGTTTACCGGAGAGCGGCTGCTGGCCGTCGGCGCGCTGCGGCCGGACATCACGATCCTGCACGCGCAGCGGTGCGACCGCCACGGCAACGCGCACCTGTGGGGCAACCTGGGCATCTCGCTCGAGGCGGCGAGGGCGGCAGAGACGGTGCTGCTCACCTGCGAGGAACTGGTGGACGATGCGATCATCACCAGCGATCCGAATCGGACGCTCGTGCCGGGCTTCCTTGTGAGCGCGGTCGCCGAAGAACCATTTGGATCCCACCCGTCGCCCACCCAGGGGTACGTCAACCGCGACGACCGGTTCTACGACGAGTATCACGAGGAGACGCGCGCGCGGGCGGGCTTCCTGGCCTGGCTCGACCGGATGGTCCTCGGTACGCGCGGACACGCGGGGTACCTGAGCCGCCTGGGCGAGGACCGGATGGAACGGCTTCGCCCCCGCACCCCCCAGCCGGCCGCCCCGGTGAACTACGGTTTCTGAGGACGGCGTCATGGAGACGAGCGCGATCACCCGGCGCCAGGTGATGGTGGCCGCTGCGGCCCGGGAGATTCGGGATGGCGAGGTCGTGTTTGTGGGCATGCGCCTTCCGCTCCTGGGGTTCGCCCTCGCCCGGGCCCTGCACGCGCCGCGCGCCGTCGGCCTGTTCGAGAACGGCGTCATCCGGTCCTCACCGCCGGCCGCGCCGATCATCACGATGGGCGATCCCCCCAACATCGCGGGGGCGCTCATGTGCACGACGCTCGTCGACGTGATGAGCCACCTGCAGCGGGGCCGGGTGGACGTGGGGTTTCTCGGCGGGGCCGAAGTCGACCGGTTCGGCAACCTCAACACCACCTGGGCGGAGGACAGGGGGCGGCGCATCCGGCTTCCCGGCAGCGGGGGAGCGGCGGACATCGCCGCGCTCGCGCGGCGGACCGTGGTGCTGGTCCACCACGAGCGCCGGCGGTTTCCCGAGCGGGTCCGGTATCTCACCTCCCCGGGGTTCGGGACGGGCCGGGGATGGCGGGAGACGGTGGGCCTCGTCCGCGGCGGGCCGGGGCGCGTGATCACGAGCCTGGGCGTGTTCGGCTTCGATCCCGAATCGGGGGAGATGGTGCTGGAGAGCCTCCATCCCGGGGTGACGCTGGAGGAGCTGCGCGCGGAGACCGGCTGGCCGGTGCGGGTGGCGCCGGATCTTCGGGAAACGCCCGGGCCGACCCGCGAGGAACTGGACGCCATCAGGCGATTTGATCCCGATGGGCTGTGGACGGGATGACGGACCCATGAGAAGGGGAGGGACACATCGATGGCAGAGGTGACGGCCTACAAGAACTATATCGAGGGGGAGTGGCGGGACTCGTCCGGCGGCCTCTTCGACGTGACCAGCCCGGGGAACGGCGAGCTCGTCTACCGGGCGCCGCGGTCCACGGTGGACGACATGCGGGCGGCGATCGCCGCGGCGCGCGCCGCGTTCGAGACCACCGAGTGGCGGGACGATCCCAGCGCGCGGACGACGGCGCTGCTCAAGTTCTCCGAGGCCGTCCGCAGCCGCCACGAGGATCTGGCGGCCCTGCTGACGCGTGAGAGCGGGAAACCGTACCCGATCAGCCGGGGTGAAGCGCTGCGGCTTGCGGAGACGATCAGTTACTTTGCCGGGCTGGCCCGCTGGATCTTCGGCCGCTCGCAGATTCCGCAGCCCAACAGCATCAGCCTGATCATGCGGGAGCCGGTGGGGGTCGTCGGGATCATCGTCCCGTGGAATGCGCCGCTGGCCCTGCTGGCGCGGGCGATCGCGCCGGCGCTGGCCGCGGGCAA
>Ga0209804_1001907_pt1 | contig 13017 bp, 8 predicted proteins | sample GraSoiAngelo_139_FD_185896 | JGI IMG/M metagenome (GOLD analysis project Ga0209804, IMG submission 185896) | Grasslands soil microbial communities from the Angelo Coastal Reserve, California, USA - 14_0929_12_20cm (SPAdes) (version 2) | ecosystem: Environmental > Terrestrial > Soil > Grasslands ... | reverse complement strand
CCGCGATCCGCCGGCCATCGATGCAGGCGCGCTGCGTCAGCGACATGGGTTGCCTGACAACGGACCGTTGGTGCTGGCAATCGTAGGCAGCGGCAGCGATGGTTATCCGGTGCTGGAGGCCGCGCGGGCCGCCGTGGAGCGGCTGCAGACAAAGTTTCCCGATCTGCTCGCGATCCTGGTGACGGGGCCGTTCATGCCGGTCGACGAGCAGGCGAGGCTGCAAGCGCAAGCCACGGCTACGTGTCGCGTGGTGTCGTGGGCGGACAATTTTGAGTTGATGGCGGCGGCCGACGCCGTCGTGAGCATGGGCGGTTACAACAGCGTGTGCGAAGCCCTGGTCCAGGCGCGGCCTTTGGTGATCGTGCCGCGGGCCACCCACAAGGTTGAGCAGCGAATCCGCGCCGAAACGCTGGCGGCACGTGGTCTGGCCCGGTGGGTCCACCCCAAGGAATTGACCGGCGAGAATCTTGCTGAGGCCTTGGAGTGGGCGCTGCGCCAGGATCGGCAGGCCCACGCTCGGCTCGTGCGCGAAGTCATCCCGTCATTCGACGGGGCCGCACGTCTGACCAACTATCTATCGCGGTGGCTCGGCTCGGCGCAGCCGGAAGCGGAGGCGCGCGACGTGTACGCCGCTTCAACGTGCGGAGGAGGAGTGACGTGAAAATCCGGAACACGTGGAAAGCATGTCCGCTGAGGCCGCGTAAACGCCGCGCGCCGATGCGGCACAAATAACCGTTCTTATGCGCTTCCGATACGATCCCACTGCCGAGCAGCGCGCCCGTCTGCAGGCGCAATTGACCCGCTTGCAGCAGCCGACAGCCGTGCTGGAAGTCCTTCGCTCTGCGGTGCCGGCCGACGCCGAGGCGACCGATGCCGTCTGCACTGTGCAAAAGGCTCGTTCGGATCGTTTCGTTCTGCGGGTGCAGGTGCGCTCAAACGGCGTCGGACAGCGGGCGTATGCTTTAAAAGTGTATTCAGACGACTTTGGCCGGCAGGTGTGGGCACACTGCCGGACCTTGGCGGAGCACTACCCTTCGAATCATGATGGACTTTGTTTGGCGAGTCACTACATCCCGCGGGAGCGCATGCTTATTTTCCCGTGGGTGGATGGCGTTTGTCTGTCGAAGCTTGACGACGATCGAAAGCCGGAGCTGTTGCAACGGGCCGCCCGGTTAACCGCAACTTTGCACCGCCTCGGCATCGTTCCCGATCAACCGACCACGGCTGAGATGCTGGTGGCCGAGGCGCGGGCCCGGTACGAGCGGCTGCACCACTGTTGGCCGGAAACGTCTCAGATCATCGAACCGCTCCTGGCTACTCTCGAAGGGGCGCTCTCCCTCCTCGATCCGGCGGACCCCGCGCCGGTACATGGGGACCTGGCGGCAGGGCAGTTCCTGTGGGCGGGCGAGCGTCTCGTGCTACTCGACCTGGACATGTTCGGTTACACCGACCCTGCTTACGATGTCGGTCACTTGCTGGCCCAATTGGAGCGGCGATGCTTGTGCCATCCCGCGTTGATGGCGCATGCGGATCATTGGGTCGCCTGCTTTCGCGACGCTTATCTCGCTGAGATGCCGCAGGTTTCCCCGTCCAACGTCGCGTTCTATCGCGGCCTCACTCTCGTTTGGAAAATCTATAACGTTTGTCGGCGGCAGCCGGCCGAGTGGCGCAGGCTGGTTCCACAATTCGCCCTCCGCGCGCGAGCGGCGCTGGATGAGTTGGTATCTCCGGCGCTGACCAAATGAATTCTCCACCGTTCATGATCGGGCCGGATGAAATGCAAGCGGTGCTCAGCGCAGCTCTGCGGCGGGTTCACGGTTCCGACGCGCGGCTTGAGCGTTGGACCGCGCAGCCTTTCTTGAAACGCGGAAAGCGCCGCACCGCGCGTTATGATCTCGACGCTCGCTCGGACGGAGAACCGCATGTCAGCCACTATCAGTGGGTGGGAAAATTCTACGAGCGAAACGACGACGCCCGAAAGGTGGCAACAGTCCTGCGCGAATTGGCGGCCATCGATTGCGGCGCGAGCGGTGGATTCGTTGTGCCGAGCGTCCTCGCCTACAGCGCCCCGAACGGCCTCCTTCTGTTGACCTACGAGTCGGGCGACACAATCACAAAGGCGATTCTGCGAGACGGTCCCGGCGTACTGGGGGCGATCGGCCGCGCGCTGGCGGTCCTGCATGCCTCTCCCGTGACCCCCGACGGCAGCACGAGTCCCGCCGCTATGTTCGGGGAGGTGCGGCCGCGCATCTCGGACCTCTGCGCCCGGTTTCCGGCCAAGGCTGCGGTCCTGCGGCGACTGCTGATCAGGCTCGAAAGCCAGACACCGGCGGCAACGGCAACCTTGTCGTTCCTGCACGGCGACCTGGGCCCGTCTCAACTTCTCTGGCAAGACGGCCGCGTTGTCTTCCTGGATTTCGACAAGTGCACGCGAGGCGATCCGGCCCTGGACCTGGGCAACCTCCTGACGCAACTGCACCGGCTCACCCTCCGCAAGCCGGGCAAGCTTCCTGACTTCACCTCCTTGCGCCGAGCCATTCTCGATGCCTATCAGCGGTGGTCTTCCCAGGAACCGGGCTTGGCTGAGCGGGTCGCCTGGTACGAGCAGGTGGTGCTCATGCGGAAGATCCACGCTCTTGAGTTCGACACGACCCGGCACCCGGAGGCAGAAGCGATCCGCCAGCGCCAGGCTGAGGCGGTCCGGTTACTGGAGCAATTGGGCCCTCTGGTGGAGTCTGCCGAACCGGTTGAGTCCAATGCACGCACATTGAAGCTGCGATAGAAATGCACAATCCAAAACCAAAACGGTTCCGCCAGATTTTTTGGACCCACCTGCGTCAGGTCAAAGGGCGCCTGATAGTGGCGGCCCTTTGTACCTTGGGCGTCACCGCGGCCGAGTTGTTGAAGCCCTGGCCTCTGAAGCTCATTCTGGATCACTGCATCCTGGATAAACCGCTCCCTCATTTTCTGAGTTTTCTTGCTGGCATCGTCGAAGGCAGCAAAGTCACGCTGGTGGTGGAAGCCTCCTGCGCGATCGTGTTGATCGCGCTGTGTGGAGGGCTATTCTCCTACTCGCAGATCTTCATCACCTCGTCCATCGGCTACAAAATGGTTTACGCCCTGCGCCGGGAGTTGTTCGCGCATCTGCAACGACTGTCGCTTTCCTTCCACAATCACGCGCGGTCGGGTGATCTGATGACCCGAATCGCCGGAGACACGAACACCCTGAAAGACGTCTTTGCGGAGTCCATCCTAAAGTTCGCTTCGCAGGCCCTGGAGATCCTCGGAATGTTCGCCATCATGTTTGCGCTGAACTGGAAGGTCAGTTTGATTTCCCTGGCCACGATGCCGTTCCTGTGTTTCAGCCTGTTTCATCTTTATCGCAAAACCAAGGCCTCGGTCAAAAAGCAGAAGCGCCAGGAGGGCAAGGTGGCCTCCCGCATGACCGAGGTGCTTTCGGCGATTCCGCTGGTGCAGGCCTTTGCCCGCGAGAAATATGAAGAGGAAAAATTCGACGCGGTGACGGCCGAAACCTTGCAGGAGAGCATCCGGATTGCCCGCCTGGAAGCGGCCGCCACACGTTCCTCGCAAATCATCACGGCGCTGGGAACGGCAGCGGCGGTGTTGTTCGGCGCGCTCCAGGTCCTCCACGACAAGATGCTGCCCGGTGAACTCGTGCTGGTCGTCGCGTATTTGAACAATCTGTACAAACCGCTTCGCGGCGTGGCCAAGCTCTCGACCGACTTCTCCAAGGCCATGGCCAGCGCGGACCGCATCTCCGAAATCCTCGACCTCGAGCCGAAAATCAAGGACCGCCCGGATGCCATCGAAGCAGATAGCCTCCGGGGAGAAATCGTCTTCGACAATGTCTCGTTTGATTACGGAGACGGCAGGGGCGTTTTGAAAGATGTTTCTTTCACGGTTTCGCCGGGCCAACGGATCGCCCTGGTGGGAGTTTCAGGCGCGGGCAAGTCCACACTGGTCAGTCTGCTCTTGCGGCTCTATGAACCTCAGGGAGGGGCCATTTTCGTTGATGGGATCAATATCCAGCGATATCGTCGCGAGTCGCTGCGTCGGCAGATCGGGATCGTTCTCCAGGACTCCATTCTCTTCGGCGCCACCATCCACGAAAACATCGCCTACGGAAAGCCGGACGCCGGCCACGACCAAATTGTCTCCGCCGCCCGGGCGGCGAATGCCGACGAGTTCATTCGCGAACTGGAGAACGGTTATGACTCAGTCATCGGCGAGCGCGGCGCCACTCTTTCGGGCGGCCAGCAACAGCGCATCGCCATCGCGCGCGCTCTAATCCGCAATGCTCCGATTCTGATTTTGGACGAGCCGATGACGGGCCTGGACGTGGCGAGCGAAGCGAAGGTGCGCGAAGCGCTGGATCGGCTCATGGCCGGCAAGACCTGTCTCATGATCACTCACGATCTCCAGTCGGTGGAGGACGCCGACCAGGTGCTGGTGCTGGAGGACGGCCGGATCATCGAGCGCGGGAAACATGACGAAATGGTGGCCCGCAGCGGCCGCTACCGCGAACTCTACGAACTGGGCGTCCAGCAACCGCCATTGAATGTTTCAAATTAACGAGCGAGCCAAACACCATGCGAAAGCAACAGCTAACTGCTGAGGTTTGTCTCGGGGCTTTTCCGGATGATCCGGACTTCCCGCAGCTCAAGGTCGCGAGCGATCCTGATCGGATGCTGGAGGTGTTCCGCCGCCATCTCAAACCGGTCTCGGGGGAGCCGTGCCAGATCCGGCGTTGCGCTCCATTTCGGTTCCGGTACCGTCAATCCACCTCGCGCTGCGTCCTGCAATATACTTTGCGGATCGTCGAACCCCGCACCGGCCGCCAATGGGACCAATGGGTGACCGGTTTGGTTTATGCCGAAACCGGCGAGGCCGAGCGGCTCTGGCGCGAGCTGCGGGCCGAGGACCCGCGCCGGGAGATTCCGGAGCACTGGCTTACTTTTGAGCCGGTCGAATTCATTCCCAAACTACGGATGCTGGTCGAGGTCTTCCCGTATGACCGCAGGCTCCGCAATCTGGGGCCGGTGCTTGGCGGCGCGGTGCGCGACCTCGAGCCACTGCTGCTGGCGCGCCTGGGGCCCGGGCAGTGGCGCGCCGCGGAACACCGTATGGAACCGACGCGCTACCGGACAGAGTTGGGCGCCGCACTCAAATTCACGCTGCAGGCCCGCGACGAGCTGACCGCGAGAAGCGAAACGCTACGCTGCTACCTGAAGGTCTATCGCGACCAACGCGGAGAAGAAACGTTTCAACTTCTGCGATCATTGTCCGAGAGGGCCGCGAACGGAGAGGACCTTTATTCCGTTGTCCGTCCCATTACCTATCTGAGCGGTTTGCGCACCCTCGTGCTGGAGGAGGCTGCCGGCACTTCCCTGCAGCAGCTTTTGCTTCAGGGACGTGACCCGGCAGCGGCGGTGGGCGTGGTCGCCCGCGCCGTGGCCGCGCTGAATCAGGATGACCTGGGCCTCACACGCCGTCATTCCCTCGCAGACCAGGTCGATGACGTCACACGGGAAGCGAGACTCGTCCAGTGGGCTTGTCCACACATCAGTGAGGAAGTCCAGGCGATCACAGCCGCTGTCGTCGCTGGCCTGGCGGAAGTTCCGCCGGCGCCGATCCATCGGGACCTGAAGACCGACCACATTTTCCTGTCGGACGACCGCGTGTGCTTCATCGACTTCGACAACGTCGCGATGGGCGATCCCGTGCGGGACCCGGCTCATCTTTGCGCTTATATGGTGACTCGCGTCGGCCTGAACGGAATCTCGCCCCGGCAGGCGCACGCCGCCGCGGCGGCATTCGCCGAGGCGTACTTCGAGCGCGTGCCCCCGGCGTGGCTCGAGCGGTTCCCTGTGCATTGCGCCGGCGCACTGATCGAAGTGGCCGGAGGCATGTTCAGGCGACAGGAGCGGCATTGGCCCGAAAGAGTGACTGCGGCCGTCCGGGAGGCTAAAAACGCATTGTCAGGAGGGTTTTTACTGAAAACTTTTAGCTGCCCAACATAATCAGAAAAATCAGAAAGGTAGTAACCCATGAATTCCTCCAATGAACCCCATCCCGAGCAATACAACCGTCCCGAACAGACCCCGGCGACGGTGTTCATCACGAGTCTTCTGATCGCTTCCCTTTCGCACGCGATCACTGCCAAAGCGGAAACGAAGTTGTCGAAATCTTACGTGCGCGGGAAAGCCTGGCCGGGAGGGTTAAAGGCGACCACTGAGGTTCCCGACGATCCCGCGCTGCCGGCGCTCGCAGCGATGCGCGCGGCGGGTGTGACCGGCGCGATCCGAGCACCCGGGCTGGGCGATGGTCCCGTCGAGTTACTGTTGCGCGGCTACTCGCCTGGTTCGCGCGCCACCTTTGAGGCGCGGTCCGGGGGCGTCGCGTCGCAGTCAAGGCCTACGCGGAGGATCCGGCGCCGGAGGCGGCACTGTACGAGGCGCTCGCCGCGGCTGGGCTGGGGGGCGAATCGGACGTCCGCGTTCCGCCGCTGCTGGCCTGGGATCGGGACCTGCGGGTCTTGGTCATCGGCTGGCTGGAAGGGCCAACGCTGGGAGAGTTGGTCAAGGGTGGACAGGGCAAACGCGCCGGCGAACTGGCCGCACGTTGGCTACGGCGCACCGCGTCGCTCACCGTAAAGCTCGGGCCGCGATTGGATGCGGCGCGGATGTTGTATCGCGCGCGCGACTGGGCCGCCAGCCTCGTCATCGTCAGCAACGATTCCGCGTTGGGAACCGCTGCCACCGAGCTGGTCGGGATGCTGGCGAAGACGCGGCCAAAGCCGAGCGCTCCGCACCTGGTGCATGGCACGCTCTATGCCCGCCACATCCTTGACCTCGGCGACGGCCCGGGGGTGATCGACTGGCAGCGCTTTGGGCAGGGTCCGCTGGAACTCGATGCGGGCACATTCCTCGCCACTATCTCGCGCCTCGGACTGCTGCATGAATCTCGGGCAACCGAGGTGGCGCAGGCGGAGGAGGCGTTCCTGACAGGGACGGCGGGCATTCTGGATCCGCGCGCGCTCGCGTGGTACCGTGCGGCCATGTTACTGCGCCTCGCCAACAAGCAACACCGTCGGCACGACGATTGGCGCCCGCGCGCCCGTGCGCTGCTGGGCGAGGCCGCACGGATCGCCGAATCTGCCGGATGAGTGCTATGGCGTCGGCTGCTGCTTTCTTAACAGGCCGCCTGGTGAGGAGTTCAAACCCCGCCGTGTTGAGAGGGACAGCTCACTCATAGCGCAGCGCTTCAATCGGATCGAGGAGCGAGGCTTTCCGTGCCGGATAAAAGCCGAAGAAAATTCCGACGGCGGCGCTGAAGAGAAACGCGATGACGACTGCCTCGAGGGAAACCAGCGTCGGCCATTCGGCTACCAGGGAGAGGCATTCCGACGCGCTGATGCCCAGCACAATGCCGATCCCGCCTCCGATGGAGCTGAGCGCGAAGGCTTCCATTAGAAATTGCCGCAGGATGTCGCGCGAACGGGCGCCCACGGCCAGGCGAATGCCGATCTCGCGGGTGCGCTCGACCACGCTGACCAGCATGATGTTCATAATGCCGATCCCGCCGACGATGAGAGAAACGCCGGCGACGGCGCCGAGCAAGAGTGTCATCGTGCGGGCCGTGGCGGTGGCGGCCTCCGCGATTTCCTGCTGGTCGCGCACAATGAAATCGTCGTCCTTGCCTGTTTCAATCCGATGGCGTTGGCGGAGCAAGGCGGTGATTTGTGTTTCCACTTCCTCGAGCGCGTCCGCGTCGGCGGCCTGGACATTGATGCGGCGCAGGTTCGTTTGCTGACCGATGACCCGCTTCATCGCGCTGGTGTAGGGTATAATGATGTCATCGTCCTGGTCTGAACCGCTGGCGGAAGCGCCTTTTGAGGTCAGCACGCCGACCACTGTGAAAGGAACGTTTTTGATCCGGACGATTTCACCGACAGGATTTTCGCCGCCGAAAAGTTCCTCCGCCGCGAGCGACCCGATCACCGCGACCTTCGCAGCGCCGCGCACGTCCTGCTCGGTAAAGATGGCGCCGTCTTCCAATGGCCATTGACGGATGCTGAAATACTCCGGCGATTCGCCGTAAATCTGGGTGGACCAGTTGCGGTTGCCGGCGACGACCTGAGTGGTGATTCTCACTTCGGGGCTGACGACGACGACGTCGGCGATTTCGCGTTCGAGCGCATCGGCATCGTCCACGGTCAGTGTACTGGAGCTGCCGAGCCCCAGGCGCACGCTGCTGTGGCTGCTGCTGCTGCCGGCGGAAACCTGGATCACGTTTTGTCCGAGGCTGGCGACCTGGGCCTCGACCTGCGCTTTGGCGCCATTGCCGATGCCGACCATGGCGATGACCGCGCCGACGCCGATGATGATGCCCAGCGCGGTCAGCCCGGAACGCAGTCTGTTTTGTCCCAGTGCGTGCAGCGCAATTTTAATGGAGGTCGGGACTTTCATGGCGGCGCCCATTGGCGCGGAGCGTGATTACTTTCTGCGGCCGGCGACGAACGGATTGACCGTTCGTTTGGCTTGAGCCACCGCCTCGCCGATGGCAGCACGGTCGCCTTCTTGCAGCCCTTCCAGCACCTCGGTGTAGAAGCTGTCGCTGATGCCGGTCCTGATCTTGACGGGCTTGAGCATGGTCTCTTTTCCGCTGTTGTTTGAAACCAGGTAAACGGTGCGCTCAGATGGATGTTTGTTTTTGTCTTTGCCGGGTCTTTCGCCGGTGGAATTCCTGTTCTTCGAAGCGGCCTGCGTGCCCGTGGAAGCGGAGTCTTTCGCTTTCGCTCTGGACAGTTCAACCGGCCGGAAGCGCAGGGCGGCATTGGGAAGGCGAAGCGCATTGTCGCGGCGGGCGACCGTGATTGAAACGTCGGCGGTCATGCCCGGCTTGAGCTTCAAATCCGGGTTGCTCACCTCAATGATCGCGTCATACGTCACCACGTTCTGGTCGATCGTTGGCGCATTGCGGATTTGCGTCACTCGACCGCGGAACGTCTGGCCGGGATACGCGTCCACGGTGAACTCCGCTGGCTGGCCGACGGCCACGCTGCCGACGTCCGCCTCGGCGACTTTGGCTTCGATTTGCATTTTGCTCAGGTCATTGGCGATGACGAACAGCGTCGGCGCGCTGAGGCTGGCGGCGACGGTCTGGCCGCTGTTGACGTTGCGGGAAATGACGATGCCGTCGATGGGCGAGTAAATCGTGCAATGGGCCAGGTCCACCTGAGCTTTCTTTAACGTGCCCTGGTTGATTTTCACGGCGGCTTCGGCCTGGTGCAAATCGGCGAGCGCTTTGTCGTAGTCGGATTGCGGGATCAGGTTGTCCGCGCGCAGTGATCGGGCGCGGTTTGCGTTGATCTGCGCCAGTTCCAGCGCGGCTCTCGCGTTGGCCAGGTTGCCTTCGGCCTGAATCAGGTTGGCTTCGTAGGTGGCCGGGTCGAGTTGAGCGATGACCTGCCCTTCCTTTACCGGTGAGTTGAAGTCCGCAAACAACTTTTGGATGGAGCCCGAAATCTGGCTCCCGACTTCCACTTTGGTTACAGGATCCAATGGTCCGCTGGCGGTGACGATCTGCGCCAGGTCGCCACGCGACACTGTGGCCGACTGATAGAGCGGCGCGTCGCTTCCCGGCCGGTTCAAATACCAGCCCAGGCCTGCGCCACTGGCGAGGATGGCCAGAAGCCACGGCGATTTCTGTTTCAACTGGCGCAACTGTGTGGGTTTGATCATTGGCGACTGCAAATCATTCCCTTTGGCAACATTCCGCTGTCTGTTACCGAGAATCGGGATGAAATTCAATACACCTATATCGCAAATAATGCAACCGTGCGTATGGGGTCTTTTCCCCGTGTCATTCCAGTATTTCACCCCCTGCGATAAATTTGGCGGTTGCACAGGCCATGCTCGTATAAAAATTGCAGATTTGAAAACGAGCAAATGAACAGATGAATTCGGCCATGAAAGAGACGGGTAGCGAGAGCGGCGGGGTCATCATTTCAGCCGCCAGCCGCTCAAGTGTGAAGTGTTTGGGGTCTTCTCCCCATGTGATTTTAGGATTTGACCCGTCTTTCGTCACAGAGGGGAAGTGCGATATAGCTGCATGTGTAGGAATTATTTCCTCAACGGCAGAGCGGATCAGGAAAGAGACTCGGACGAATTTTTGGAAACGGATTGGAAACCGAAGAAACGAATACAAAAAATGAAACAGGAGCAGTTATGAAGAGACGTATCACATCGGGCGTGGGCGCAACGAAAACCGCGGGCAAAAAATCGCCGCCCGCTAAAATACTGTGTTGCTTTGGATTATTGTGCCTGGTGATGGCGGCCCCGCCGTCCGTTACCGGCAGCAATGGCGCCACTGGCAGCGACGGCCCGACGATCCACCTGACGGCGCCGGCGTCGTCACCTCTTCCGTTGCCGATTCCGCCTGGCGGCACGACCGCGTTAAAGGCTGCTGCGCCGTCGATAAAAAAGGATGACGCCGCTGGCGATGATGTGTTGGGTTCCTCCCGGTTTCAGTTCCGGGTTTCCGGCGCGCCGGGCCAGAGATATTCAATTGAAGCGAGTCCAAATCTTGTGAATTGGACGTCTGTCTCAACCAATCAGGTGTCCACTTTTGGCTTCTCTGATTTTACCGACGCCCAGGCCGGCGCAGTTCCGCAACGCTTTTATCGGACCAGACCGCTGGCGGGCGGACCCATCGTGCTGGCAGGGGCCAATTACCGTAACGACCGGATTCTGGTGAAGCCGCTTGCCGGAGCGGAGTTGTCGGTCCTGCACGCGCTGTTGGGAACGAGGGTTCTGCACACGTTCTCCGCCATCGGAAATTTGCAGATCATCCAGGTGCCATCAGGTACGACGGTGGACGCCATCCTGCCGCTGTTCCAGCAGAGCGGCCTGGTCCAATATGCCGAGCGGGATTATCAGGTTCAGGCATTGGCGGTGCCTAATGATTTTCGTTACAACGATGGTTCCCTTTGGGGTTTGCACAACACCGGCATTTACGGCGGCACGCCCGGCGCCGATATTCACGCGCAAGACGGGTGGGACATTCAGAACACTGCGGATAATATTATCGTCGCGGTCATTGACACCGGCGTGCGCTACACGCATGAAGACCTGGCCGACAATATGTGGGTCAACCCGGACGAGATTCCGGGTAACGGCATTGACGACGACGGCGACGGCTACGTGGACGACGTGCACGGCATCAACACCGTGAACAACACCGGCGACCCCAACGATGACCACGGCCACGGCACGCATGTCAGCGGTACGGTCGGCGGGGTGGGTAACAACAGCGTCGGCGTGGTGGGAGTCGCCTGGAAAGTGCAGATCATGGCGTGCAAGTTTTTGGACGCCTCGGGGAACGGGTTCATCTCCGACGCGATCAAGTGCATCGATTACGCACGCAGCAAAGGGGCAAAAGTCGTCAACGCCAGTTGGGGCAGCACGAGCTTTACCTCACAGGCCCTTCATGACGCCATCGACAACCTGCGCCAGGCCGGCATCATCTTCGTGGCCGCCGCCGGCAACTCGGCGGAGGACAACGGCGTGGACCCGATTTACCCGGCGAGTTACGATCTGGACAACATCATTTCCGTCGCCGCCACTACACGCAACGACGATCTGGCAGTCTTTTCCAACTACGGCGCAACCACCGTGGACCTGGGCGCGCCGGGCTCGCCGATCTTTTCCTGCTGGAACGGCTCCGACAGCGACTACCAATATCTTCAGGGCACCTCGATGGCCGCGCCCCATGTCACGGGCACCTGCGCGCTGTTGATGGCCCATTTCCCGAACGACAATTATCAGCAAATCATCAATCGCATCCTCTCGAACGTTGATCCGCTGCCGAGTTTGGAGGGTAAGTGCGTTTCCGGCGGACGCCTCAATCTGCAAAAGGCCCTGTCCGGAGGCGCGCCGCCGCCTCCGATGCCCAGCGTGAGCATCGTCGCCACCGATGCGGATGCTTCTGAACAGGGACCTGATCCGGGCGAGTTCACCTTCACGCGCACCGGGGACACCTCTTTCGACTTGACGGTGAATTATACGCTGGGCGGCACGGCGCAGAACGGAACGGATTACCAGCAACCGGGTACTTCGGTGACCATTCCCGCGGGTGCCGCTTCAGCCACGCTGGCGGTTATGCCGATTGACGACACTGAAGCGGAGGGTGACGAAACAGTTGTGCTCACGTTGACGGCGGACGCAGCGTACGATGTGGGTTCGCCCAACAGCGCCACGATCACCATCCACGACAACGATCAGCCGCCGTCGGAAAGGCCGACCGTGGTTGTCGCCGCCAGCGATGCCAACGCTTCGGAGCAGGGACCTGATCCGGGCGAGTTCACCTTCACGCGCACCGGGGATACGTCTTCTGCCTTGACGGTGAACTATACGCTGGGCGGCACGGCGCAAAACGGGACGGATTACCAGCAACTGGGAACTTCGATGACCATTCCCGCGGGCGCCGGTTCAGCCACGCTGGCGGTTATGCCGATTGACGACACTGAAGCGGAGGGTGACGAAACAGTTGTGCTCACGTTGACGGCGGACCCGGCGTACGACCTTGGTCCGACCAACAGCGCGACGATTACCATCGCGGACAACGACCAGCCGCTGCCGACTGTGAGCGTGGTGGCTACGGATGCGGATGCTTCGGAGCAGGGACCTGATCCGGGCGAGTTTACCTTCACACGCACCGGTGATACCTCTTCTGCCCTGACGGTGAACTACACGCTGGGCGGCACCGCCACCAAGTGGGACGATTACCGCCGGCCGGAAGGTGACATGCCGGAGTCGGTGACGATCCCCGCCGGCGCGACTTCGACCACGCTGACCATTGTGCCGTTCGATGACGATGAGGTGGAAGGTGACGAGACCGTCATTCTGACGATTGCTCCCGACGTGGCGTACAACGTTGGTTCGCCGGACAGCGCCACGGTGACGATCCACGATAATGATTCACCACCGCCGCCGG
>Ga0209804_1001903_pt1 | contig 13033 bp, 15 predicted proteins | sample GraSoiAngelo_139_FD_185896 | JGI IMG/M metagenome (GOLD analysis project Ga0209804, IMG submission 185896) | Grasslands soil microbial communities from the Angelo Coastal Reserve, California, USA - 14_0929_12_20cm (SPAdes) (version 2) | ecosystem: Environmental > Terrestrial > Soil > Grasslands ... | reverse complement strand
ATTTGCCTGGTCCGCGATGTTTCCCTTTGTGCGCCCTCCCGAGCCGAATCCAGTTGGAGGAGGATGTTCCGCTCTGGGCCTAGCTTCCAAGAGTGTCCTACTCATCGGGGCCGCTCTTGCGTTTACCGGCATCGGGGACGTAGGGTTTGCCGAATTCCTGATGCTGGTAGGTGCATTGGGCGAAATAATGCACGAAGCGTACTGCTGAGGGGGAGGGAATCAAAATGCGCATACTGAAGATTTTCGCCACCTATCGAGTTGGAACCTTGGCAGTTGTGATTCTCTACGTCTGGTTGTGGGGATCGCACCGCATGATCCACGAGCCAATTTATTGGCAACAGGGATTCGCTTTAGTCGTGGGGGGATTAGTTGTACAGCGAATCCCCAGACGCAAGCCATCGTGAGTTTCCGGACACGGGGTCCGGGAAGTGAATCAGGGCCATCTGAGGGTTTTGGCCAAATTTAAGGGATTGGTCAGACGCTGACACTCAGGGTGGCCCGGTTCACGAATTCTATGAAAGGAGGGACTAAATCTCACAGAGCGAGAAACGCCTCTGAGGGCAGGGGCGTTTCTTTTTATAGCCGCAGGAAACCGTCCCGTTCAGTTGGCTCTGGCCGGAATTGCCAACAGACATTAGTAAACTGACATTTCGTAGGCCAATCGCAGACCGAGGGATTCGGATCAGGAATCGCGGTTGCTTCCGCTAACTGCCTTAGTTTCTTCTCGGAAAGATGTCTGATTTTGGACACAATTGCCGGGTCCGGTACTGAAATGTCTTTTTCGAAGAAAACATCGTGCATTACGTGGTCTTCCTTCATCTGATCGAGCCAATGGTCGCGTGAAATATCTGCCGTCTCGCGCCAGCACTCAATCCATTTGCTGCCATCAAACTCGCCTGTACGTTTCTTAATCCGCAAGCACCGGGTACGAGGATGTAACCAAGCTTTTGACCAAGGTGAATAATGCCGCCCGTCCCGGCGCTGTCCGATTAGAACAACATGCAGCGTCTGTGGCATCCCGTAGACCGAAATCTCGCCTAACCCTTTCCAAGAGTGCATCTCTGATCGAAACCGGTCTTCCGACCAACGATCAGCCAATAAAACCCTATGCAGGCGCACGCCAGAGGGGTCTAGGAACGATGAAGACTCCCAGGTGAGGGTTCCGATACCAAGATCAGCCGGACGCGCCCAGGACGGCCCAGAACTACGTATAGCGGTCACGATGATGTCAGCGAGAGCTGCATTGTGTATTGCGCACGTATATTGCGAGCCTTCAATGTCGAGAGTTCGCTCCGCAGCAAAGGTCATCACCGTGTCGCCGGCGAGCTGGCCCGGGTCTTCCTCATCGGTCAGAAGGCCAGCGTCTACCGCCCTACGCAGAACCTCATTCGGATGGAGTGCGGGAGCTTCCCAGGACTGCCCCCAGAAGGCCGAGCGCGGACAGCGATCGATGGCGAGTAATTTATCAGCGGATGTCACATCGTCTTGGCTGCCAGTTTGCGCACTTGCCAGTAACCGTGCTGTATGGCCCACTGGACTGTCCAGTCATAAAGGAAGTGACCTAAGGCCGGTAAGGTCAGCCCGGTCGTGACCAGAGTACCAGTGGTCCGGTCATACGCTGCATGCACTCCGAAAGCTGCAATTCCCGCTGCTACGACGCCTGCTATAGCGTTTAACTTGGAGGTCTGAGCGTTGATCCATGGGAAATACCTGCTGCGCTTGAGTAGTTCAATTAGACCACTAAACAAAACCGCCAGAGCTGCCTGAGTAGAAATTTCCGATGGCATGTGTGAGTCCTCCTGAATGAATTATGGTTCGGGTCCCATTGGTATTGCGGGATTTGAGCCGTAGCTTTTCTGAATGTTCTGGATGTCCTTGATCTGCTCCCCTGGCTTCCTGCGTTCCTTCGTGGCTGCAGCACTTATCGGCGCCCCGGTCAGAAAAGCTTTGACCGCTGGAGCTACCCGCTTTACATCGTTTTTACGAATGAACGTCTCGAGTTTTTCGCGGGCATCGTTCTTCAATTCTTCGGGAAGCCGATCAAGCGCGCCCAATTCTTCCGGTAATGGTCTTGCAATCCAGTCTCGAATCGCAGGCTTACTTAAAATTTTCCCGAAGCTTTTCCGTACTCCGACAAAAGCTGGGTCAGCGATAAGCGGTAACCATGAGCCATGAAAAATTGGGGACAACGCCGAGCCTGTAAGAATTCCCAAATCGTAGGTATGGAATTTCCCCCAGCTAACCGCCGTCTCACGCAACTTGCGTTGCTTGAGTTCCTTCACATCTTCAGCGGTAGGCGCAGGCGGTTCCTCTGGTAGCTTCGTTTTTACCGGTTCTGGTCTAGGAGGAGTTTTTGGGGCCCCTGGAAGCGGCTTATGGGTTTTTGGCTTCAAACCGGAGAGTTCGCCTTCATTTGCAACTACGCGAGCAGCCTTGTCGGCAATCTGGTGCCCGCCAAACTGGGTGTATTTCCGAAGAGTATCTACCCCGCGGTTGCCAAGCGTGGATTGTTTCGCGACGAACGGCTTCCGTATGTTTGCGGGATCGACTGCATTCAGCGCTTGCGCAACAGGAGAACCGGATCCTGATGGCCCAGTAGGTTCGTGGAAGTCTTCTCTCCACTGGCGGTAGAAATCGCGGGCCGCATCCCAATCGGGACCGGCGCCGGCGGGCACAGCCATTTTGCCCATTTCATCGACTACACCATCGCGCACAGAGAATAAAGCGCGTTTCACGTCTCCATTGATTCGCCCTCTCGATCGCAAGCGTTGATCGAGTCTTGATTTCAAGGATTGCAATTTATTCCACGTTAGGGGTTCATTCGGAGAGATGCTTGTGCCCACTCGCTGCACGATGTCATCGACAGTTGCTTTGTGTTCAGGTGAAAGCTGATCATAAGTCCCGCTCATCCCCTGACCCTTCATAATGTCATTACGAAGTTTTGTAACTTCTTCGGTCGCACCCTCTAATCCCAAGATGCTGCGGAATTCCTTGATGTTCTCAGGAATCCCTTGGAGGATATTTTTCTCGGCATCTTTAACCGTACCAATAAGAGCATCTGACGGTGCTTGTGCATTACCGACCTTAGCGCGTACCGCATCAAATCGCTTATTCGCTTCTTGATAAACCGCGTTCTCAAGCGCCCCAATATCCTTCCCGAGATCCGCGCTTTGAGTGTCTACTTCTTTTTCCAGAGTTTGCTTCCGCTGTTTGATCTGGTCCTGCGCAGCATTGAATTGAGTGACTTCATTCACTGCCTGCCGGTATTCTGCTTCCTGCTGCGCAACCTTGCGATCGTATGCGGCTCTCTGCAGCCCGCCTCGCTCAAACCCTTCAGCCGTCTTAGCCTTGGTCGCTTCTTCAGTCTCCCGAAGTGCGGCTTTGTGTTTTTCAATTAGCGGCTCAGTCGTAGCTTCTGGGCCGGCGCCGGTAAGACCCTGAGCCAGTGCTCGCATACGCTCCGTTTTCGGCGGCTTCGCAACTTCTCCCATCCTGCCAGCCTCACCGAGTCCAGGCTCGGTTGCAATCTTCGCTTCACCCGGACGATAGAGTTGCGTAGCAATCGCTGTTAAGCTTCCAATGGAGCCCGCCTTATCGCCTTTTTTCCATTGCTCAAGCGCACTCACAATTGCTGGACCGAAAAACGGGATTGCACCATACAGCCCAAGCACAAACGCATCAGCCTTGTTGCCTGCCTTTTTAGCGGACAGTGACCGATCAATAAGGTCCTGTTGGGCTTTGGTCATGCTGTTCCACATTTCCTTAAGCGATTCGTATTCAAGGCCAGGGTGCATGGCTGCTAGGCCAATTCCCGACAAAGCTTCGCGAGGATCTTTCTGGACGCTTTGAGGGATTCCGAATCCCGATTCAAAGCTACTCACTGCACGGCCTAGCCCGCCCATTTCTTCGTATGGCTTGAATCCAGTTGGCTCAGGAGGCGGCTCACCAGCCTTGGCTCTCTGGTAGAAACTTTTAGGTACAGGAGCTGGCGCAGTTTTTGCAGTCGGTGCCTGCAGTTTTGTCAGAATCCCTTTGCGCTGTTCTGGGGACAATGCAGTTAATACCTGGCGCTGCTTGTCTTCCGGCAAAGCCTTTAGTTTCTCGATCGCTTGCTCTGGAGTAAGGTCGGCCATCACTTACCGCCTTTAAGAGCCTTTATGATGTCATCAACATCACTGCCTTGACCCCCTACTTCCTTGGATGGCGCCTCAGGACTACCGCTCTTTTCAGCGTCCTTAGCATGCTCGAAAAGGATCTTAACCTTACGATCGGCAAGATCGACCATATCTTGCATCTGATCTTGCGTGAGCACGATCCCGCGAAGTGCCATATCGTCCAGCGCATTCCCAACTCCGATGCGTGCCAGCAAACGAGAGACCCAAGGGGCGCTTTCCTGGGCTTCATCGATCATGGTCTGCGTAATGCGCGTGCCCTTCTGCGCACCGGAAGTCATACCGATGTGATTAAACAAAATCGACAGCATTGCCTGCTGGTCGATTTCCCCGGTCTCCTTGAATTTCTTTTTGATAGCCTCAAGATCCCGGTGCATCGTCTTCGCGCGATCGATACCTAGACGATAGTTTGCCCGAGCTTCAAGCAAGTCCTTGTTCGGTTTCTCTCCGACAGCACCACCCACGCCGACGACGCCAGCACGCTTCGTACCCAATCCTTTAGAGGGATCTCCCTTTCCGGGATGACCTTCTTTTTTCGATACAGAAGCCGCACCCGGACGACCTTCGCCTTTGCCCCGGAGCCCTGGAGGTTGAGGCGTACCACCAGCGCCCCCAGGTTGCCGCTCGCTGGTAGTCTGCACGGTGATTGGAATGATCTTCCCTTCACGGTCGGTAGTGAGCATTACGTGCTGTCCGGTTGTAAGCGCTGCACTCTGGCGCTTCACCCACTCCGGAAAATAAGACTTTTGTGCTGGCGTCATATCCGCCCACTTGGCGGGCGGATCAAAGGCATTTTCGTAAGCTTCAAGATTAATCTGAGTCGAAGTAGGTGGCTTGCCGGCCATCTGGAAGCCTGTAACTTCATTCCCTCCCAGATCCGTAACCTCGCCAGTAGCTTCATTCATCCTAGCAGTGAAAGGCTTACCATCTAATGTCCCTTGCACTAATTTCCACTTCTCCTTAGGAATAGTCCCAGGGCCGCCAATCATGCGCTCGGTGATCTGCTCAATAGCTTGATCGGGTAACCCGTACTTTTTGCCAAGTGCTCTGAATTGCTCGATGTTGCGTTCTTTCTCTTGCCGCCCCTCAGCTCCAGCAGTCGCAGGAGTTGCTCCAAAGTCAGTCTGAAAACCGCGGCGTTCGCTCTCAATCTCTCCCGCCTTCTGGCCTGTCTGTTGTGGAGGTTTTGTCAGGTGCAGCTTGTCGGTAAGCCTGTGGAGCGGGTCTTCCTGTAATTCGCCCCCGAAGGGATCGATCTTGGGATTGTAGAGCTTCTGCAGGTATTGATTGACGTGTTCTTGGGTGGTCTTTAACTGCGTCTTTTCTTCCGGTGACAGCGGCCGCATCTGGCCCGTTGCTTTATCGACTACCTGGCCGGCCGAAAGAACGTCTTGAATTTCCTTCCCAAGCTGGTCGTATTCTCCAATCCGTTTAGCGCGATAGTTGTCCGAGAACGCCTGCTTGCGGACTTGCTTATCCTGCATCCGCGCCAAAAAATTCTGCATGGCCTCGTCTGCCACTGTTTAGCCTCCCCCAGTCGCCGCCCCGATACCAGATACGATGTCGCCTGCCATCCCAGCAGGCATCAATCCACCTGCAACAGTAGCGACTTTAGAGATGCTCTTGAAAATGTCGTTCCACATGGCAGCTTGTTGCTGCTGCATGGTCTGTGCTTCTCCGAATGCCGCAGTTCCTGCGCTCTCGCCCATGCCAAGCAAACCAGCTCCACCGCTTCCTAGCGCTCCCGCCGCGCTCCCGGTCAAATTTGAGATCATGCTCCGCACGGCTGCGACCGACTTATCATCCAGCGTCTGCATGGCAGCATTCGTTCCACCGCCACGGTTCCCGAATTCTGAAGCAGTTTTCTTTGCTTCTTGAGTCTGCTTGTTGACCGCGCTGATTTCAGGACCGAGTACCTTGGAAATCTGAGTTGGGTCACCTGACAGAATCGCGCTCCAGAAATCCTGCGCCTGGGTGATGTCCTTCTCGCCCCGTGAAATTCCGAAGTTCTCGAGGTTGGACATCTGTGCATATTGCTGCCGTTCTGCCCCAGAACTTCCTTGCCCGATGCCGAAGAAAGTTTGAGTACTACCCAAGATGAGCCAGCGGAATAACCGGAAAATCATCTTTTCAAGCATGACTGCCCCTCTCTATAATTGCGGGTGAGTTGTACGTCTTGTTAGGAGACGCACATGAACCTGCGGAAACAGGAAACCCACCCTTACGGATTCTGCCACTGCGGATGCGGGCGAACAACCGGTATTGCATCTCAAAATTACAAACCGCGTGGGGATGTTAAAGGCGAACCCAGACGTTTCGTACGAGGGCATTCTTCGCGCTGCATCATTCGTCACACTGGCACGCCAATTGTTGTCGAAAATGATCCGTGCATCTTGCTGCCTCTCACCAAAGGACTTCATACCATCCTTGACGTTTCGGAATTTACACGCACGACTGAACGAAACTGGTATGCAACGACACTTGGGAAAACACATAAAACACATTACGCTGCCCACAAAAGAGGCAATGAAGTTATATACCTGCACCGCTTCATTCTTAATCTCACCGCCAATGATCCTCGTGAAGTTGACCACAGAAATGGCGATGGATTGGATAATCGCCGCTCCAATTTGCGCATTGCGACCAAAGCTCAAAATGCTGTGAATACCGGGAAGCAGTGTAACAATACAAGCGGGTTCAAAGGTGTCAGTAAATACCGTAAAGGCTGGATGGCATGCACTCGCCTCAAAGGAAAATTTATTAATCTTGGAACTTACCCAACACGCGAGGAGGCGGCGCGGGCCTACGATGAATTCGTTTTCAAGCTTCATGGTGAATTTGCAGTTCTAAATTTCCCTCGCTCCGTCACATCAAAAGAGCAGATTTCCTGAAATAGAGTAGCCACCACCAGCGATAACGATGGTTGCAACCTGTAAGGTCAGAACGCCCTTAGAGAGAACCACAGATGCCGGAGGCTGTCCATTTACAAGAACAGAAGAAACGCCTATTGCCTCCCGCGCATTGACGAGTACATCGCTTGGATAAGTAACTGGACCTTCTACCAAGTCCAGAATAATCGTTGATGAAGTACCATCACTGAATGCCATAGCACTAAAATTCGTATATGGTGTATTCGCCATTTTGTTCTCGCTTAAATTGGTATCTCATCCCAGTCCGCACCAACGCTCACGGTCGCTGTAGTATTCGAGATGCCGTTCGCTACCCCAATATAACCGCCAGGCGGAACAATGATCGCACCGCCAACTTCCTCTATAAGAAGCTCGCTAATCATGGAGTTCGCCGTCGCAGGTTGAGCAACAGGAATATTGGTACTCTGCAAAGGGCGCAATAAAATCGGGTTCCCTACAGCACCTGCAAGCACTGCATTCAGAACCACGATTGCTTGTGAACCCATAGCCTTAAGCGTTTTCAAGTTGACCGGGATTGGAGAGCTGGAGTTTGTTATAGATTGACCAGAATTCCCAACCAAATAGAACCCGCCCGTGACGCCAGCGCTCACTGGATCTGCCGTCACTGCACACCAGAAATGCTCAATCACCAAATTGACCAAATTTGTCAGCGGATTATAAAGGCAGAAAATGGGTTGGAAAGTTGCAATCGCGGTTGAGAACAGATTCGCAGCTACAAGAACTTGTCCTGCCCCGCCAACCGAGGCACAATACTTGTTCCCGCGATAGGTCTGCTGATAGTAGGGAGCCATCAATGCAGTGACTAACAGCTCCGTAAATTCCCCGAGTCCGCCAACGATATTCTGCCCAACTTGCTTACCAGTTTGCCCTTGATTGCCTTGAATTACCGGCATATCTTGCCTCCACTATTTTTGCAAGCTGTCAGCGACTTCCTGCGTCTCTTCGAAGTCTTGCGGTCGTGCTCGTCCACCGTCAGTCGCGAGAAACACCATCGCCTTGCGCATCGCCTTCAATTCCGAAAGAATCTGTAACAAGGTATCGTTCACGTGCGATGTGTCCCCAATCTGCACATATCCTAAACCAACCCCCGGTGTCCCAATATAAAGATTTCCAGTGTCTTCGCCAAAGTACAGCTCGCCCCATGCGAGAGGCATGGCTTGCTGAAGTTCGGCGTCTGTGCCGCGCAACACTTGAAAAGCGAAGTTCCTTCCAAGCGGCAGCGGTAATGGAGGAGTTGAGGCCATCAGTATCCTGAAAATGTTCCACAGTCGAGACCGACTCCGAGTCCGACTGTGGTGAAATTGTTGGTGATATTCGTGATGTTGGTGATCTGGTCAGTGATGTTCTGTATCTGAGTCTGGAGACCAGCAATCAGGGCCGTATTGGCATTCGCTTGCGCCTGCGCGGCATTCGTCTTCGGATTCAGCGCCTTAATGGCAGCGTTGAGATCCTTGATGCCATTGAAAGTGTTTCTCGCAAAGTGCTCGAGGTCTGGATTTTCGAAGTGCGGAACCCATCGGCTTGCTCCTGGTGGTAATGGCATAGCTACACCTCGGCGCCGGCTGAAGCGCGCCCACCAAAAGGACGAGTAATCGTATACGAATCAGTTCGTCCCCATATTCCAACCCAAACCTCCAGCATCTCCTGAAAGATTCGGAATGGTCCCGTAGATGTAGCTTGAAAGCCAATCAGCTTGCTTTTGTTCGCGCTGGGAATGACCTTCTGCTTCGTCGGATAAATGAGGCTCGCCGTAGCCGGCATCTGGCCAGAAATCACCATGTTTGCCTGCTGGTCAAAGATTATGGTCATCGTTACCGCATTCGCGGCGATGTAGGGGATATTCAAGAGCCGCACATGCTGCCAGCCCATTCCAAATGAAATCATCTCCGTCTTCCACACCGTTGTACTTTCTGGATAAGGCTGGAAGACTGGTCGCCACTTCCAGATGCGCCAGCGCACGTTGTCGGTAGACGTTATCCGTGCGGCGTGTGCTATGAAAGGATCGCATGAGAAAGCAATCTCCGCCTGCTGGTTGAACGTTGCCGGCGTCTCATAAACCGTGTGGAACGAGTGATCATCTTGGGACTCGATCTGGAACGTCTTCGCGACATTGTAGGAGTCGGCGGAGATTATACAGCCCTGGAAAAATTTTGCTCCTGGCATTCCGCCATCATCCCAATCAGTCGCACGAGAGAATATTGTCTCAGGTACCGGTAGGATCGACGGCTGCCATCTTCTGAGCACCGTACCCGCAAGAGTGGGCCACTGGAAGATTGTCCCCATGTCACGCGCGTAGACTCCATCTCCGGAATTAAAGTCGAGAACAATCTGATTCCTTCCTTGATCGTTTTTCTCGGACGCAATGATCTGACTGTCGGGAATCCGATTCGCATAGAGTCCCGTTGCTGGCGTGATCGTGAGCTGAAGGTCTGCGATTACTGGCATTCACTGGCTCCTGATTCCTGGCGCGGCCTCAATAAACAAATCTCCCCAGTGTTTGTCTGCGCGATCGTCTTGCTTCGTATCGCTTGGAACTACCACAACACTTGTTGCAGTCTCGTTTCCGCCAAGCGCCAACGGCCGAACTGTGCCATTTGAACAGCCAAGCAGCGTGTTATTCACCTTGGGGCCTTCCTCAAGCGCATGCACAGCCACCGCAAACTGGTAGACATCGAAAAGCCAGCCGCCAGCCATCACATCGTAAACCAAGGTTCTCAGATTCCCGCCTGTATCCTGGTAGTCGTAGTAGAGGTACCCGTTTCCCACCGCAAACCGTTGCGCATTAGGATTATTGTCGTCGGGAGGATAGCAAACGAATCCGCCACGTGTGACAGGTTGCGGGATCTCGCCTTCATGAGTAAATAGCGTGTAAAGGTCAGCATCGGTGATCGACTGTTCCGGACCGCCACGGATCGACAGGTACACGCCATCTTTCCCGCGATAGAAAATCCTCCCACCGCCATCGATCGCAATGCACCGCGGAATATAGAGTCCTCTCGTAAATCCGCCATCCTGCATCGTCCAGGTTGAGCCAACTGTCCCTTCAACCGTAGCCAGAGCATCGAAGAAATTCGGCTGAATCAGCCAGCCGCGCTCGGTTGACATCACTACGCCCAAACCACCGACCATCGCGCCATTCTGAAGCGGTTCGCTTGGGGAGGTCATATCCTGCTGGTTTGTCTGGGGTGCAGAATCGAGATTATTGCCCTTGCACCAGTAAAGCGTGCCAGGGCGCAGAGGATCGCCACACGCGAATGCAAAATTGATGTTGTCGGTGGGTCCCCAAACGTAGGGCAGTTGCTGCGAAGCTAAAATCGGCTGGCTGATCTCGTAAGCGAGATTCGTGCCGTTCGCAAGATTCTGGACCGTCGCTACCCCGCCAACTATCACGGTATTCGTGGCTGTCAGGTGAGTCGTGTCCGTAGGCCGCTTATCGAGCGTGTAGGCTACGCTGCCAACCACAATAACCGTGCCAGGAAGCCATCTGGTGTTGAACGTGTCTCCCGAAACCCACTGCGCGACATTCCCGACTACGTTCACCACACCCTTGCGCGGAATGTCGATTGAGGGAAATGGCTCGTAATTATCAAACTGCAGAATCGGGTTACCTGAAATATCTGTTGCGAGCAAGGAATCGCTGAAAGCTGCGGTTGTGTTAGGGCCAGTCCCGACATAGGTGTAGTTCAGCAGTCCGGCGTCTTTCCTGTACCAGTCGATTTTGTCCACTTGCGGGTCAGTCGAAGCAGTGGCCGTAACCGAGTTTGAGACCACGGCGATCGACTGCTGCTGCGACGGTGGAGAGGGATTCGATTGGGCTCCGGTAGCAGAAGACCGGTAGACATAGCGATATTGCGAGGATGAGATAACCGCTTGGGGGATTGGCGCAAGATCCGCGCCGTTCACGGTTACGATCAGGTGCCGGCCACTGTGGTACCAGTAGTCGTAATTGAGTTCGATCGGATAATTGCCGGCCGCAGAAAAAGTCACGGGAACTGTGACGTTGTAATTCTGCCCCCCTCCATCCCCGCTCAACGCAGAATTCGGTCTGGGAAGCAGCGGGTAGCCGTTGATCACTGTCTTGGTTTGCCCAAAGAGCGCTAATTGCTGTCCGGCACCGGGAGCTGGCCAAGTCGCAGTGCCTGTCGCATTACTGCCAATACCCCAGATGGTTTCATCTTTCGTGTCCAGCGTGAAGTTGTAAGTCCCAGCCGCAGGAATAAAAATCGTGGCCGTAACCACCATATTGAAATCGGAGAAGCCCTCTGGCTCAAGCTTTGGCGAGAAGACTGGCTGCGTGCCGTTCTGGCTCGCAGATGAATAAGCCACACTGGTTTGCACGCCAACCGCGGTTGTGACTGTCAGGAGAACATTTGACGGAGTTGTGGCTACCGTGTACGCGACGTTGTTTATAGTGATCTGCTGTCCAACTGTAATATTTCCGAAATCGTTGCCCGAGACCCAGTGGACATTGTGGGTTCCCGCGATCTCATCCGTGCTTACCGCTCCAGAATTCGTGGAATAAACCGTCCACTGCATGGCAATACTGCGATTACCGGCTGGACGATCAAAAATCAGAGAGGTTCCAGTTGTCGTGACGTTCGGTGGCTTGCTGGTGCGCACAACCAGTCCGCCGAACGGGTCATTCGCATTTTTCCAGATGTATCCGCCCGTCGCTCCCGAGTGCGGGCTGTCTCCCCAGACTTGCGCAGTGACGGTACCGACCAGAGACACCGCGCCAGAGGCAGCCGTAGCGGTAACGGCTGGAGCAGCCTGCGGCTCAGCTATGCCTACGCGATACCTGAGATTGTCGGAACGGACTTTCCCGCTCTTTACACTGTCAAAACAGTACATCCAAGGTTGTACGGAAGCGTTTGGGCGGAATTGAATTAGGGAAACCTGATTGCCGCTGTATCCGGAATCGACTTGCACGGCATTGGAATAGATTTTGTCGGCCGCTCCACCGATGATCACATAACCCAGAGGCGGGCCGGCCGGGGTGAGGTCATTCAGCCGGCGAAGCGAATGGACCGCTGCGGGAAGGCTGAAGGCAACTGAATCTTGTGTGGCCCGGGCAGCCGTACCTCCACCGATGTATTTTCTGACGTTTTGCGCATAGGCAAACTTCCCGTTTGGGATCCTGTCAACCGGGTTAACCAGGTCGATCCCGCGAAAATCGAGTACGAGTCCATCTCTCTCGCGATCGTAATCCGCCATCAGATTGCTGCCGAGGCATCCTTCATTGCCCTACGCTTTTTGGCTTTGCCTTTGGATAAATGGACACCCCGGCTGCGACCGGAGCGGCCTCCGTAGCGTTTGCGCTGGACACTCGCTATTGCCTCATCGCTAATGCCTTCCGATGGCTCTCCCCTGTAGCTCCCTTTCCTGGCCATTAGACTCACCTCCTAGACCTTGCGCGGGCCTTTTGCGGCTACCTTGACATAGCCCTTATGACCCTTCTTCCCTCGTCCTCTGCCTTTGCGTGAAACTCTCATTCTTCGCATGACTGCCTCCTTTTAGCGTTTAGTTTGTCGTTTCCGACCTCTCTTGCGACCAGCTTCAACTCGCCCCTGACCGTAGCCCTTGTACCAGTCGCCAGGAACACTCGGAGCCTTAGGCGCTGGTGGCTTCGGGGCCTTCCCTGCTCTGGCCTTGTACTCGGGATCTATCCCCTTGTGCATAAAGTCAGAAGCGTAGTCCAAGCCTTCATTAATCGCGGCCTCGTGGAATTCGGAAGCGGCTCGCCCAACCTTTTGTGCGCGTCCAGCCATAGCTACCTCTTTCTGCGGTGCCCCTTCTTAGAGTGATCGACTTTATGCTTTCGTCCTCCAACTACAACGTGCGTGGCGCGAGATTTGATTCCATGAATGTGGCGATACGCACGATGCTTCCTGTAAGCTTCCTCGGTCCTGAAATGTTCAACCGGCATTGTCG
>Ga0209804_1001902_pt1 | contig 13037 bp, 12 predicted proteins | sample GraSoiAngelo_139_FD_185896 | JGI IMG/M metagenome (GOLD analysis project Ga0209804, IMG submission 185896) | Grasslands soil microbial communities from the Angelo Coastal Reserve, California, USA - 14_0929_12_20cm (SPAdes) (version 2) | ecosystem: Environmental > Terrestrial > Soil > Grasslands ... | reverse complement strand
AGTCTGGGGCATCACCCCGTCGTCGGCGGCGACCACGAGAATGACGATGTCGGTCGCCTGAGCCCCGCGCGCCCGCATCGCCGTGAAGGCTTCGTGGCCCGGGGTGTCGAGGAACGTGACCTTGCCATGCGAGGTCGTGACCTGATACGCGCCGATGTGCTGGGTAATGCCGCCGAACTCCTTCTCGGCGACCTTCGACTTGCGGATGGCGTCCAGCAACGATGTCTTGCCGTGGTCGACGTGGCCCATGACCGTGACGACGGGCGGGCGCAGCGCGAGCTGAGTCGGGTCGACATCTTCTTCGTCGACCACGTCGCCTTCGACCGAGCGGATCTCGACGTCGACGTTGAACTTGTCGGCGACCAGCTTGGCGGCGGTCGGATCGAGCAGCTCGTTGACCGTGGCCATCACGCCGAGCTCGAGCAGCGCCTTGATCACCTCGCCCGACTTGCGCCTCATCTTTTCCGCGAGCTCACCGACCGTCACCGATTCTGGCACGCGGATGAGCTCGCGCCTCACCTCGACGGGCGGCGCGGACGGCTCCTCGACGACGACCGGTGCCACCGCAGCCGGCGCGACCGGGACCGGCGCCGGCACGGGCGGCGCAGGGGGCGCCGCGGGGACAGCCGGGCGGCTCACGATGGGCGCGGCCGGCTGGGGCGCGGGTCGAGGCGGTGGAGCGGGTGCCGCCGGTCTCGACGGCGACACGGTGACTCTCGGTGGCGCGAACGGGCCCGCGGGCTGTCGTGACGGGCGCGGCGAGGGCGCCGGCGCGCCGCGTTCGAGCGGGCGAAACGGAACGATCTTGGGTTCCGGCTTCTTCGGCGCTGCCGGCCCCGGTGGCGGCGCGATCGGCGCCACCGGCGGCTTCGGACCGATCGGCTCGGGCAGCGGAGCGACGACGGTAGGCTCCGGCACGATCTCGGGCTCCGGAGTCGGCACGAACGGCGGTTCCGGCGCAACCTCGGTCGCGGGCCCGGCCGGCTTCGGCTTCACGATCGTCGCCGCCGGCTTGACGTCAACCGGCACCTCTTCCTCGGTCTTCGTTTTCCTGGACCGGGAAGCGGGTTTCTTCGCGACCGCGTCGCCGACCGTTGCGGCGTCTCCGGCCTCCTCGGCCACTCTGGGCCTCGGCACTCGCTTGGGCTTCGGCGCCTCCGGAAGATCTCGGCCCTTGCCGAGCTTCACGCGCAGCGCATTCGCGAGCGTGCTGTCGAGGGGACTCATGGCCCGAATGCCCTTGTGACCCATCTCCTCGGCGGCGACCATCAAGTCCTTGCTGGTCACGCCGAGCTCCTTGGCGAGCTCGATCACCTTTATCTTGGCTGCGGCCACTGTCCCCTCACCTCCCTACACTCTCACCGTGATCACATCGACGTCGCCGATCGCACGTCCGGCTACCTCGCAGAGCTCCGCGACTTCGGGCTTTCCCGCCGTCGCCGGAACGGCCTCACGCCGACCCGCGGCCCGTACCACTGCCGCCAGGTCGGGATGGGCTTCGCTGGGCTTCTTGAACGCGTGGCCAAGCCGACCCCGGCTCAACGCCCGCTCGACGCACGCGGCGTCGGGGCACACGTACGCGCCCCGTCCGGCGCCCCGCGTCCCGGAGTCCGCAACGACCGTTCCGTTCGGCAGTCGCACGAGCCGCACGAGCATGGCCTGCGGCCGAGCCCGCCGGCATCCCAAACACGTGCGGGTCGGTGGTGTCTTCACGCGGGCGTCTGATCTCCCTGCGGCACGCCGGGCTGGCTGACCTCGGGCGTGGCCTTCGCCTCGTGCGCCGCGCGGTGCGCGGCGACGAGCTTCTCGGCGGCCGCATAGATCGCGTCGGCACGGTCGCCGACCTCGGCGACGAGGCCCAGCTTCTCTCGCCCGGCCCTGACGATCGCGCCCGGAGAGCCGAGGCCCGCGGCGACCAGAACATCGGCCAGCGCCGCGTCGACCCCGGGCAGCATCTCCAGCGCGGAGCGGTCCTCGATAGGGACTGCGTCGCTCGGGGCGCGCTCCGCCTCGACCTCCGACTCGCTCTTGATATCGATGCGCATCCCCGTCAGCTTCGCCGCGAGCCGCGCGTTCTGACCCTTCTTGCCGATGGCCAGCGAGAGCTGGTTGTCCGGCACGATCACCGTCGCCGAGGGCTGCCCCTCGCTGTCGGCCTCATGGATCGCCACCGACGAGACCTTCGCGGGCGAGAGCGCGCGCGCCACGAACGTCGCGGGATCGTGCGACCACTCGATGATGTCGATCTTCTCGCCCCGCAGCTCGCGGCTGATCACCTGGATCCGCGTGCCGCGGAGACCCACGCAGGCGCCGATCGGATCGACGTCGCGCTTCGTCGAGGCCACCGCGACCTTGGCCCGCTCGCCGGCCTCGCGCGCGGTGGCCTTGACCAGGACGATCCCCTCCTGGATCTCGGGGATCTCGGTCTGGAACAGCCGCGCGAGATAACCGGGATGCGTGCGTGAGAGCGAGATCTGCGGGCCCTTGGCCGTGCGCCGCACCTCAAGCACGAAGGCGCGGATCCGATCGCCCGGGTTGTAGCGCTCGCCCAGGATCTGCTCGCGCTCGGGCAGGATGGCCTCGGCCTTGCCGATCTCGAGGATCACGTTGCGCTTCTCGATCCGGTGGACGATGCCGCGGAGGATCTGACCCTCCTTGCCGGCGAACTCCGAGTAGATCCCCTCACGCTCGGCGTCCCGCACCTTCTGGAGGATCACTTGCTTGGCCGTCTGGGCCGCGATCCGCCCGAAGTCCTGGGGCGGCCGCTCCTGCTCGAGCTCCAGCTCGTCGTCGAGCTCGGCGTCGGCGTTCAGCGCCTTGGCGTCGGTGAGGGAGATCTCCTGCTTGTCGTCGGTGACCTCGGTCACGACCTTCTTACGGCAGTACACCCGGAGGTCGCCGCTCTTGCGATCGATGTGCATCCGCCAGTTGTCCGACGCGCCGAGAGTCTTGCGCGACGCCGAGAGCAAGGCAGACTCCAGCGCCTCGAAGAGGATCTCCTTGTCGATCCCCTTCTCTCGCCCGATCTGCTCGATGACGGTGATCAGCTCTCGGTTCATCGCTTCCTTGACTCGCTGAGATTCTACGCCTTGCGGGGCCAGGGGACCTCCGCCTCCAGCCGCGCCTTTGTGACGGCCGCCCGGCCGACCTCGGTGCGCTCGCCGTCCCGCTCCAGCACCAGTCGCTCGGGCGTGACCTCCTTCAGCCGTCCCCGGACCTCGGCCCCGCCGGCGAGCCAGCAGCGGACCTGCTTGCCGACGGCCCAACGGTATTCCCGCTCCTTCTTGAGCTGCCTGTCGAGCCCCGGGGAGGAGACCTCGAGGTCGTATCCGCCCTCGATCACGGCGGCGGCGTCGAGCACGTCCCCGAGCTCCCGACTCAGGCGCTCACACTCCCCGATGCCCACGCCTCCGGCCTTGTCGACGTAGAGCCGGAGGACGCCCCGGGGCCGGAGCCCGCGCCATTCGAGGTCGACGAGCTCGAGCCCGTGGGCGTCCACTACAGGGGCGACCGCCTCCTCGATCAAGGCCATCCTTTCCGCGTCGTCCATAATTTACAGTCACGCTCGGCCGGCGGGGCCCCGCCCTGCGACGGCCTGCGGCGCGCACCGCCTCCGCTCCAGTCCGCAAAAACTAAAAAAAGCGGGCTAAGCCCACTTTTTCAGGAATTTAGCACGTGTTCGCACCGGAGGCAAGGCGGAGCACAGACTCCCAGTGCTCCGCTGGGAGATAACGCGGGCCCTTGACGGGCCTTGCTACTTGTAACCCGGTTTCTTGTTGGCGCCCTTGACGCCGGGATCGTAGACGAGGCGGGCGACCGGCTTGCCGTCCCGGATGTGGGACTCGAAGATCTCCTTCAAGTCCGATTCCTGAACGCCGCCGTACCAGACGTTCTCCGGGTAGAAGACGATCATCGGGCCATGGCCACACTGCGAGAAGCAGCCGGCCTTGTTGATCCGGATGTCGGCCTTGAGACCGGCCTTCACGGATTCGTCGCGGAGGAATTTCACGTACTGCTCCACGTTGCCCTGCGTCGGACACGAATCGCCGGACGTACACACGAAGACGTGAGTCTTGTACTGTCCCATCACTGGGCCTCCACGGCCGCCGTCTTCGCGGCCTTGCGCTCGGCGATGAACTTGTCGACTTCCTCGCGCATCGCCTGGACGATTTCCTTCTCGGGCACCTTGCGGATCACGTCTCCGTTCTTGAAGATGAGCCCGATGCCGCGGCCCCCCGCGACGCCGATGTCGGCGGCGCGTGCCTCGCCCGGACCGTTGACCTCGCATCCCATCACGGCGATGTGGATCTCCTCGTTCAACCCCTTGAACTCGTCCTCGACCTCCTTCGCGAGCTTGACCAGGTCGACGTCGGCGCGCCCGCACGAGGGACACGACACGAAGGTCAGGCCACCCTTGCGCAGCCCGAGCGCCTTGAGGATCTGGATCCCGACCCGGACCTCTTCGGCAGGATCCGCCGAGAGGGACACGCGGATCGTGTCGCCGATGCCCTCCGAGAGCAGCGCGCCGAGGCCGATCGCCGACTTGATCGTGCCCACGCCGGGCGTCCCGGCCTCGGTGACGCCGAGGTGGAACGCGTACTCGACCTTATCGGCGAGCATCCGGTAGGCCTCGATCATCATCGGCGGGTCGGAGGCCTTCAGCGAGATCTTCATCTCGGGATAGTTCAGGTCCTCGAGGATGTGGATGTGGCGCAGGGCCGACTCGACCATGCCGGCGGCGCTCGGCCCGTTGTACTTCGCGAGCAGGTCCTTCTCGAGCGAGCCCGCGTTGACCCCGATGCGGATCGGGATCCGCTTCTCCTTGGCGAGGTTGACGACCTCCTGCACGAACGCCTTGCCGCCGATGTTGCCGGGATTCAGCCGCAGCCCGTCGACGCCCTGCTCGAGCGCGATCAGCGCCAGCTTGTAATTGAAATGGATGTCCGCGACGAGCGGGATCCGGATCTGCCGCTTGATCTCGCCGAGCTTCTCGGCCGCTTCCTTGACCGGCACCGCACAGCGGACGATGTCGCAGCCGGCCGCCTCGAGGGACCAGATCTCGAGCAGGGTCGCCTCGACGTTACGCGTGTCGGTCTTGGTCATGGACTGCACGGTGATCGGGGCGCCGCCGCCGACCATGAGGCCGCCCAGCTGGATCTGCCGCGTTTTCCGCCGTGTCATCATTGAGCCGTCCTATCTAAAAATTCTGAACGCGTCGATTCGGACGAGGTCATTGTAAATCGCGAAGACCATCAAGAGCAGCAGAAGAACGAGCCCGAGCTGCTGCGCGGCTTCGCGCTTCTTGAGCGACACCGGCCGCCCCAGAATCCCCTCGATCACGAAAAACAAGAGGTGCCCCCCGTCGAGCATCGGCACGGGCAAGAGGTTCAGGACGGCGAGGTTCACGCTGATGACCGCCGTGAAGAGCGCGAGCGAGGGCAGTCCCTCTCGCCGCTGGCGCTCGCCCTCCGCGGCGATCTGGATCGGCCCGCCGAGGTTCGACAGGGGCAGCTGCATGGTCACGAGCTTCCAGAGCCCCTTGGCCGTCAGCACTGTCATGTCCCAGGTCTTGGCGGTGCCGTAGACGATCGCCGCGGCCGGGTTATAGCGCTCGTAGCGCACGGCCTTCATCACGATGCCGACGCCGATGCGCCCGATCTCCACGTCCTGGCCGGTCGGGCTCTTCTCCTTCACGGTCGTCGCCGTCACCTGCAGCGGCACCGGCTTGCCGTCGCGCTGCACCACGATCTCGAAGGTCTGGCCGCCCCGCTTCTGGATCGCCTGCGTCAGCTCGTCGGGCGTGAACACCGACTGCCCCGCGACCCCGATCACGATGTCGCCCGCGCTGAGGCCGGCACGCTCGGCGGGCGAGCCCGCGTTGACCGCCCCGATCTGGGGCGTCAGCTGCGGTCCGATGCCGAGGTCCCACTCTTCGCGCTCCTCCTTGAAGATGGGATCACGCACGCTGGTCTTCCGCGGCGCGACCTCGACCTCTCGCGTGGCCCCGTCCCGCACGATCGACAGCCGGAGCGCCCGGCCCTGGGAGCCCGAGATCGCCCGATAGAGATCCTCCCAGAACGCGATCGGCCGCCCGTCGACGGACGCGACCGTGTCGCCCGGCTGGAGGCGCGCAGCCGCCGCGGGGCTGTCCTCGGCAACCCGCCCCACGATCGCCGGCGAGACCGGGCGGCCCATCGTCGCCAGGACGATGATGAAGATCACGGCCGCGAGCACGAAGTTCATCCCGGGACCGGCGAAGACGATCAGGAAGCGCGCCCACAAGGGCTTCAGCGCGAATGCCTTCTGCGGATCGTAGACCGGCGCCCCGCCGCCCTCCAGCGGATTTTCCTCTCCGACCATTTTCACGTAGCCGCCCATCGGAATCGCCGACAAGCAGTACTCGGTCTCTTTGCCGCGCCACCGCGCCAGCACCGGTCCGAAACCGATCGAGAACCGCTCGACGCCGACACCGGTCCAGCGGGCCACCAGGAAATGGCCGAGCTCGTGGACCAGGATCAGGATGCCGATGACGACGACGAAGGAGATGACGGTGGTCACGAGGAGCGTGCTCCCTGACGCGTGTCGATGGCGTGCTGCACGGAGCGCCGGGTGTCGGCGTCGACGGCCACGCAGGCGTCGATCGAGCTGAGCTCGCCCGCGCGTGAGGCGTTGAGCGCCTCCTCGATGAGCTCCGCGATCGCGTTGAAGCCGATGCGCCGGTCGAGGAACGCCGCCACCGCGACCTCGTTGGCGGCATTGAGCACCACGGGCGCCGAGCTCTCGCCCTCGAGCGCGGTGCGCGCGAGCCTGAGACACGGGAACTTGTCGATGTCGGGCTCGTAGAAGGTCAGCTGGCCGGCGCGCACGAGATCGAGTCTGGCGGTCGGCATCGGTCGCCGCTCCGGATACGTGAGCGCGTAGAGGATCGGCACGCCCATGTCCGCCACGCCCAGTTGCGCGATCACGGACCCGTCGATGTATTCCACCATCGAGTGAACGATCGACTGCGGGTGGATCACGATCTGGACCTGATCGGACGCGACGTCGAAGAGCCACCGCGCCTCGATCACCTCGAGCCCCTTGTTCATCAGGGTGGCCGAGTCGATCGTGATCTTGGCTCCCATCTTCCACGTCGGGTGCTGGAGCGCGTCCTCCACGGTCACCGTCGCGAGCCGCGCCTTGGGCGTTTCGCGAAACGGCCCGCCCGATGCGGTGAGGAGGATGCGATGAACGTCGGCCCGGCTGTGTCCGGCCAGACACTGGAAGACGGCGCTGTGCTCGGAGTCGACCGGCAGGAGCTTCACGCCGCGGGCCCGCGCCGCCGCGGTCATCAGGCGGCCGGCCATCACCAGGGTTTCCTTGTTGGCGAGCGCGACGGTCCGCCCGGCCTGGATCGCGGCCATGGTCGGCAGCAGCCCGGCGCCGCCGACGAGCGCCGAGACGACGATGTCGGCCTTGACGTCGCGGGCCAACGCCACGAGCCCGTCAGGACCGGCGAGAAGCTCCGGACGCGGCGGCGAAAGGAGACGCGCGAGCTGGTCGCGAGCGTCCGCATCCAGGAGCGCGACGGCGCGCGGCGAATACTTCTTGCACATGTCCGCGACCCGCTCGACGTTCGACCCACGGGCGGCGAGCCCCACCACCGAGAACTCCTCGGGGAAGCTCGACACCATGTCGAGGGTTCGCAAACCGATCGATCCAGTCGCACCGAGCAGCGTAATGCTTTTCATGCGCGGCACCAGGCGTAGAGCGAATAGAGGTAAAGGGCCGGAGCGTTGAAGAGCAAGCTGTCGATTCGGTCGAGCATGCCGCCGTGACCCGGGATGAGGCCGCCGGTGTCCTTGGTTCCGATGCTTCGCTTGATCGCCGACTCGGCGAGATCGCCGACCTGTCCGATCACACCCAGGAGGGCTCCGCCTCCGGCGGCGCCGGCGAGGCTGCACGCCGGCTGAAGCCACGCCGCGAGCACCAGCGCCGCGGCCACCGACACGATGACTTGAGCGATGGCGCCCTCGAGGGTCTTTCTCGGGCTCAGGATCGGCGCGAGCCGGTGACGGCCGACCGAGGAGCCGACGAGGTACGCGGCCGACTCGCCGGCCCACGTTACGCCCACCAGGAACAGCACGAGCTGAGGTCCGTCGACGCGGCCCTGCAGCCAGATCGCGTATCCGAGGAGCCAGCCGACGTAGACCGCGCCGAACACGGTATTGGCGCTCGACTCGACCAGCGGGCGCCCCGAGGTCCAGAGCGGCGCGCTGCAGATGAGCCCGATGCCGAGAACGAGCGCGAGCTCGGGCGTCGGCATCCACCGCAAGGGCTTGCCGTCGTCGCCGAGTCCGGCGTAGAGGCTCGTGGCGAAGCTGGCCGTGAGCGCGGCGCCGACCCCGACGGTGAGCCACGTGCTGATCGGCCGTCCCGTGCGCTCGAACATCCGCGCCAGTTCCGCGCAGGCCGCGGCGCTCGCCGCGATCACGAGCAGCTGAAAGACCCACGTCGGGGCGCCCGTCGTGACCCACACGAAGACCGGAATCAGGACGACCGCGCTCCCGACGCGCTTCCACGCCGGCGAGCCGGCCCCGACTTCGCGGACGCTCACGCGCGCCACCTCGGTTTCGGCCACGTCACACCTTTCCGAATCGTCGCGTGCGGCCCTGGAATTCGGCCACGGCTCGATAGAGATCGACGGCGCCGAAGTCCGGCCAGAGCGTCGGCGTGACCCAGAGCTCTGTATAGGCGATCTGCCACAGGAGGAAGTTCGAGATCCGCATCTCGCCGCTCGTGCGGATCAGCAGATCCGGATCGGGGAGGTCGGCGGTGTAGAGGGACTCGCTGATCTTCTTCTCCGAGATGTCCTCGGGCCTGAGCTCGCCGGCCGCCACCTGGCGCGCCAGCGAGCGGAAGGCGTCGATCAGCTCGTCGCGCGCTCCGTAGTTGAACGCCATCAGCACGGTCAACCCGGTGTTGTGGCGCGTCTCGTGCACGACGTGATCGATCCCGCGCCGGACGCCGGCCGGCAGCCCGTGCGGGCGGCCGAGCACGCGGAGCCGGGCGTTGCGAGCCATCAGCTCCGGGAGCTCCGCGTTGACCGACCGCTCCAGGAGGCTCATGAGCATCGAGACCTCGTCGACCGGACGGCTCCAGTTTTCCGTCGAGAACGCGTAGAGCGTGAGGTAGCGGAGTCCGAGTCCGGAGGCTGCGCGGACGACCGAGCGCGCCGCCTTCACGCCCTCGTGATGCCCGGCCACGCGCGGCAGGCCGCGACGGGTCGCCCAGCGGCCGTTGCCGTCCATGATGATGGCGACGTGCTCAGGGACGGGTTGGGAGCGAACGGCCTCGAACAGCTCGGTCTCGCTCAGAATGACAGGATCTCCTGCTCCTTCTTCTTGAGCAGCTCGTCGACCTTGGCGATGAAGCGGTCGGTCGTCTTCTGGATCTGATCGTGGCTGCGCCGCTCCTCGTCCTCGGAGACTTTCTTGTCCTTGGCCATCGCCTTGAGCCGATCATTCGCCTCGCGCCGCAGATTGCGGACCACGACGCGCGACTCCTCGGCGATCTTGTGCACCGACTTCGCGAGCTGTTTGCGCCGTTCCTCGGTCGGTGACGGCATGGCCAGGCGGACGAGCTTGCCGTCGTTCACCGGCGTCAGGCCGAGATCCGACGCCATGATCGCCTTTTCGATCGCCTTGAGCTGGCTCGCCTCCCAGGGCTGGATCACGATGGTCCGAGCGTCCGGGACCGAGATGGACGCCATCTGATTGACCGGCGTCGGCGTCCCGTAGTAATCGACGCGGATTCCATCGAGCAGACCGGCGGACGCGCGTCCGGTGCGCACCGCCGCGAACTCCCGCCCGAGCGCGTCCAGGGCCCCCGTCATCTTCGTCTCGACTTCTTTGATCACGCTCTGGGTATCCGCCATGGATTCACCCTCCCGACGACACGATCGAGCCCACGGCCTCGCCGAGGACGATCCGCTTGATGTTACCGGATCGGGTCAGGTCGAAGACGATGATCGGCAGCTTGTTGTCCATGCAGAGCGAGATCGCGGCAGCGTCCATGACCTGTAACCCGCGATTGAGCACCTCGATGTACGTCATCCGCTCGAGCCGCTGCGCGTTCTTGTCCTGCTTGGGATCGGCGGAGTAGATGCCGTCGACCTTGGTCGCCTTCATGATCGCGTCGGCGCCGATCTCGACGGCCCGCAGCGCGCCGGCGGTGTCCGTCGTGAAGAACGGGTTGCCGGTGCCCGCGGCGAAGATCACGACGCGCCCCTTCTCGAGGTGACGGATCGCGCGCCGGCGGATGTAGGGTTCCGCGACGGCCCGCATCTCGATCGCCGAGAGCACGCGGGTCTGGAGGGAGACCTTCTCGAGCGCGTCCTGGAGGGCCAGCGCGTTGATGACGGTCGCCAGCATCCCCATGTAGTCGGCGGTGGCGCGGTCCATGCCGACCGCGCTCGCGGCCACCCCGCGAAAAATGTTGCCGCCGCCGATGACGATCGCGACCTGAACGCCGAGCGCCACCACCTCGCGCACCTCGGCGGCGACTCGCTCGATCACGAGCGGATCGATGCCGTAGCCCTGGCTCCCGGCGAGCGCCTCCCCCGAAAGCTTCAGGACGACACGGCGGTAGGCCGGGCGGCCGGAGCCGGCATCCGCCGTCATGCTACCCCCCCTCGCCCACCTGGAAGCGGGCGAAGCGCTTGACCACGATCCGTTCGCCGGTCTTGGCGTTCACGCCGTCGACGAGCTCGCGGACCTTGGTCTTACCGGAGGCGTCTTTGATGAAGGCCTGTTCGAGCAGACACTGATCGGTGAAGAACTTCTCCAGCTTGCCCTCGACGATTTTATCGATCACTTGGGCGGGCTTCTTCTGGTCGGCCAGCTGGCCGCGATAGATCTCGCGCTCCTTCTCGACCACGTCGCCCGGGACGTCCTCCCGCGCGACATACGACGGGTTCGCCGCCGCGACCTGCATCCCGAGATCCTTCACCAGCTCTTGAAAGGCGTCCGTGCGCGCCACGAAGTCGGACTCGCAGTTGACCTCGATGAGAACGCCCAGCTTGCCGCTGTGATGGACGTACGTCCCGATGGAGCCCTCGCGGGCCTCCCGGTGCGATCGTTTGCCCGCTTGGGCCAGCCCCTTCTTGCGGAGGAACTCGATGGCGGCCTCCAGATCCTCCTTGGTCGCCTGGAGCGCCTCCTTGCAGTCCATCACGCCGGCGCCAGTCCGATCGCGGAGCTCTTTCACCAGCTGCGCGCTCGCCGCCATGCTCAGGCCTCCGCCTCGGCCGCGGCCAGCTCCGCGCCCTCGGCCGCCGCCTCCGGAGCCGCCGCTTCGGTCTCGTCCTTGCCGAGGGTGCCGCGGCCCTCGTTGACGGCGTCGGCGATGCGCGAGGTGATGAGGCGCACCGCGCGGATCGCGTCGTCGTTGCCGGGAACCGGATAGTCGATCCCGGTCGGGTCGCAGTTGGTGTCCACGATCGCGACGATCGAGATGCCCAGGCGCTGGGCCTCGGCCACCGCGATCTTCTCCTTGCGGGGATCGATGATGAAGACCGCCGCCGGCAGCTGCTCCATCGTCTTGATGCCGACCAGCGCCTTCTCGAGCTTCTCGCGCTCACGATCGAGCTCGAGCGCTTCCTTCTTCGGCACGCGCTCGTACTCGCCGGTCTCCTTCATCTCCTCGAGCTTCTTGAGCCGCGTGATCGACTTGCGGATCGTCGCGAAGTTCGTCAGGGTCCCGCCGAGCCAGCGCTGGTTGACGTAGAACATCCCGCAGCGGCTCGCCTCCTCGAACACGGTCTCCTGGGCCTGCTTCTTGGTTCCGATGAAGAGCACCGTGCCGCCGCCGGCGGCCAGGTCCCGCACGAACCCGTAGGCCTCGCGGAACTTCTTGAGGGTTTTCTGAAGGTCGATGATGTAGATGCCGTTGCGCTCACCGAAAATGTACTTCTGCATCTTCGGGTTCCAGCGCTTGGTCTGGTGGCCGAAGTGCACTCCGGCCTCGAGCAGTTCCTTCATCGTCAGGGCAGCCATGGGTCCTCCTTCGGTTCGCCTCCGCCGCGCTCAGCAGGCCCGCCCGGGCGGGCGAGCGCCACCACCGAAAGTGCGCGGCGTGTGTAATGGTGAGCTACGTCGTGTACTTGGCGTTGAGCCGCACGTACTCCTCGCTCAGATCGCACGTCCACACGCGGTCCTCGCCGCGTCCGAGTCCCAGATCGATCCGAATCTCGTATTCCGACAATCCCATGATCTCCCGAACCCGTTCCAGACGCACGCCTTCCTTCATCATCCCCCGCTCGACCAGGGGCTCGTCACCGAAAGCGATCCCCACTTTGGCCGGGTCGATCCTGGCCGGCGACTTCCCGAGGGCCATCATGATCCGTCCCCAGTTGGGGTCCTGGCCGTTGATCGCGGTCTTGACCAGGGGTGAGTTGGCGACGGCCCTGGCGGCGTTGAGCGCGTCCCGACCGCTGGCGGCGCCGCGCACGGCGACCGTCACCAGCTTGGTGGCGCCCTCGCCGTCGGCGACGAGCATGCGCGCCAGCTTCGTCATCACCGCGTCGAGGCCCGCGGCGAACTGGCGGATCCCCCGCGAGCCGGCCTCGAGCGGCGTGTTCTCGGCGAGCCCGTTCGTCAGGACCGCCACGGTATCGCTGGTCGACTGATCGGAGTCGACGGTCGTGCGGTTGAAGGAGCGGTCGACCGAGCGCCGCAGCACCGGTCCGAGGGCGCCGCGCGCCACCACGGCGTCCGACGCGACGAAGCAGAACATCGTGGCCAGGTGTGGCTCGAGCATCGCGACACCCTTGGCAATCCCACCGATCGTGACGGGCCGGCCGCCGACCTCGACCCGCAGCGCGGCTTCTTTCGGCCGCGTGTCGGTCGTCATGATGGCTTCGGCCGCCGCGCGGCCCCCCTGCGGGGACAGCGACTTGACCAGATTCGGCATCGCGGCGCGGATCTTGTCCATCGGGAGAGGGAGACCGATGACGCCGGTCGCGGCGACCAGCACGTGGCTCGCGGGAATCCGCAGAA
>Ga0209804_1001901_pt1 | contig 13037 bp, 9 predicted proteins | sample GraSoiAngelo_139_FD_185896 | JGI IMG/M metagenome (GOLD analysis project Ga0209804, IMG submission 185896) | Grasslands soil microbial communities from the Angelo Coastal Reserve, California, USA - 14_0929_12_20cm (SPAdes) (version 2) | ecosystem: Environmental > Terrestrial > Soil > Grasslands ... | reverse complement strand
GCGGTGGCCACCGGGTGCGTGCGCGAGACCTAAGACTTGCAGGGCAACTGGCCAAGCCAGCAGCTCGGAGGAGAGGCAGAGCACACTTCCTCCACGAAATTCCCTCCGTTCAACGGGCCGCGCCAAAGCGCGGGGTTTTGCAACACGCTTTAGCTAGGGGTCTTCTGGGTCTTGGCATCCGAAATTCCCCCTTAGGCGGCGAGCGATGCCTGTGGTACCCTAAGAAGGTCGAAGAGAACAGAGAATGAGAGCGTAGGGAACGACGGAGAAAGATTTGAGAGAAGCAAAGTCAGTGTTGATCGAGCAATATCGAAGCCATCCGAAAGACACAGGGTCACCCGAAGTACAAATCGCATTGCTCAGCGAACGAATCAACTACCTGACATCGCACCTCAAGTCGCACGCGAAAGATCATGCCTCACGCCGCGGTCTGATCATGATGGTGAACAGGCGCAGGCGTCTGCTGGATTATCTGAATCGTCGTGATCCCGATCGGTACCGCGAGATTGTCGAACGATTGAGTCTGCGAAAGTAGTCCTGACTACTTCCTCAGACATTTTGGCGTCCGGCAAAGGCGGCATTCGAGGCTAGTTAGCTTCTGTAGCCCGTTTTGACGGTTCAGCTGATTTGCCGAGTTTCGTACCCCTCCCAAGCTCTTCCGTTTCTCTCCGGCAAATTGAATTTAATTACCCAGTGCAGGAACAGCCGCAACTGACGCGGCGAAAGGAATTGAAGTTATGTCGCAATCTGCTCCGCATCAAGTACAAGTTGAAGTTGGCGGGCGCCCTCTGACGATTGAAACCGGAAAACTGGCCAAGCAGGCGAACGGAGCCGTCCTGGTCAAATACGGGGACACCCAACTGCTGGTCACGGCGTGCATGGATTCGCATCCGAACGACCGGGATTTTTTGCCTCTCACGGTCGATTATCGAGAGTACACCTATTCGGCAGGCAAAATTCCCGGCGGATTTTTCAAACGCGAGGGACGTCCCTCAGAGCGCGAGATTCTCATCTCGCGCTTAATTGACCGCCCGCTGCGACCGCTTTTTCCTGAGGCCTGGCGCAATGAAACACAGATTGTCGGTTTAGTCCTATCCGCCGACAGCGAAAATGACCCCGATGTTATCGCCGTTACCGGCGCGTCGGCGGCGGCTTTTATCTCCGATCTACCCTTTGACAAACCGATTGCTGCAGTGCGCGTGGGATTGCTCGAGGGCCAACTGGTGGCCAATCCCACCGTGGCCGAGCAGAAAACGAGTTTGCTCAATATCGTCGTCGCGGGAAGTGAAGACGCGATTGTGATGATCGAGGCCGGCGCGCTGGAGGTGACCGAAGAAACGATCGCCGATGCCCTGAGCTTCGGTCACGAGCAAATTCGTCGCATCATTGCGGCCATACGCGAACTGCACGATCGTGTTCGGCCGAACAAAGTCGTCGTCCCGCCGTTAGCTTTCAACCAAGCACTAATGATAGACATCGAGAAGCGGTTTGGCGAGCGGTTGCACGACGCACTGGACACCGCCAAGTATCCGAAAAAGGAAAGCTACCGGCGCGTGGACGAACTGAAGGCCGAAGTGCTGGAGACCATTCCAGAAGAGGACGAGGACCTGCAGAAGGAGGCGGAACGGGCGTTTGAACGCCTCCGCGAGAAGTATTTTCGCGACGACGTACTCCACCGCCACCGGCGGCCGGATGGTCGCGCGTTCGATCAGATTCGGCCGATTTCCTGCGAGGTGGGCTTACTTCCTCGGGTGCACGGCTCGGCGCTTTTCACCCGCGGCGAGACCCAGGCCCTGGCTACCTTGACGCTGGGCACCAAGGAAGATATGCAGCGGCTGGACCTGCTTTTCGAGGAAGAAGCCTTCAAGCGCTTCATGCTGCACTACAATTTCCCGCCGTTTTCGGTGGGTGAAGTCAAATTCCTGCGCGGGCCGGGGCGGCGCGAAATCGGCCACGGAGCGCTGGCGGAACGGGCGTTGGTCAACCTGCTTCCTTCGGAAGCCGATTTTCCCTACGCCATGCGACTGGTCTCGGACATTTTAGAATCCAACGGTTCGTCGTCGATGGCCACTGTGTGTGGGGGTTCGCTGGCGCTCATGGATGCGGGAGTGCCGCTGCGCGCGGCGTGCGCGGGAATCGCCATGGGTCTGGTCATTGAGGGAGCCAACACGGCCGTGCTGACCGATATCGCCGGAGCTGAGGATCACTACGGCGACATGGATTTCAAGGTTGCCGGCACGCGGGCCGGAATTACGGCGCTGCAGATGGATATCAAGGTTGGGGGAGTAAGCGTCGGAGTGATGCGGAAGGCGCTGGAGCAAGCCCGAAAGGCGCGACTGGAGATCCTCGACATTATGGATCGCACACTCACCGAGCACCGTGGGACGATGTCGCGCTATGCGCCTCGGCTCTTCCAGTTGACCATCCCCACGGACAAGATCCGCGATCTGATCGGCCCGGGCGGCAAGAAGATTCGCTCCATCATCGAGGCCACCGGCGTGAAGATCGATGTCATGGACGATGGCAAAGTGCACGTCTTTGCTTCCGACGGAGGCTCGGCCGAATCGGCGCTGCGCATGATCCGCGAGGTTACAGCCACCGCCGAAGTGGGCAAGACTTATCTCGGCAAGGTCGTTCGGCTGGCCGATTTTGGCGCTTTCGTGGAACTCTTCCCGGGCACCGACGGCTTGCTGCACATCAGCGAAATTGCCGAACAGCGCATCCGGGACGTGCGAGACGAATTGAAACTCGGCGACCAAGTGCTGGTGAAGGTTTTGGCTATCGAGGGCAACAAGATTCGCCTCTCGCGCAAGGCTATCCTCCGCGAGCAGCGCGAGAAACAGCGGCGCGAAGCAAGCGCACAGTGACCCAAAGGGCGAACGTTAGCGCAGAGGAAGGATCAGGCCGCAGATGCGTTAGGCGAGCCCCGCAAGCGCGTGTGCGTCAAGACGCGTGGAGAGACCCCGCGTAAAAAAGGACTTGTGGGGCACCCAAAAGCCAGAACACGCCGCCCAAAAGCTGGGGAGGCGAAGTGGCCTCCCTTTTTTTAACAAATTCCCTTAGCTAACGCGTTCGATATGCGCACCCAGGCGGCTCAATTTTTCCTCGATACGCTCGTAACCCCGGTCGATGTGGTAGACCCGGTCCACATAGCTCATGCCCTGAGCCACTAATGCGGCCAGCACGAGGGAGGCGCTGGCGCGCAAGTCCGAGGCGATGACCGAACTGCCCTGGAGTCTGGTGGGCCCGCGGACGATGGCCTTACGGCCATCAATCGTGATACTTGCGCCCATACGCATCATTTCGCTGGCGTGCAGAAAGCGGTTTTCGAAGATGGTTTCGGTGATTACCGAAGCTCCGTCTGCTTGTGTGGCCAGAGCCATAAATTGGGCCTGCATATCGGTCGGGAAGCCGGGATACTCTTCCGTCCTCACATCCGCGGCAATGAGTTTCCTAGAGCCGCAGACGCGCAGAGTGTGGTCGTTCGGTTGCTCAATATTGACGCCGGTTTCACGAAGCTTGGCGATGAGTGAGACGAGATGCTGCGGCAGGCACTCCGCCACCTCCACCGCGCCTCCCGTAATCGCGCCCGCGACGAGAAACGTGCCCGCCTCGATTCGGTCGGGGATAATGCTGTGGGTCGCCCCACACAGCTTCTGAACACCTTGCACGCGCAGTGAGGACGTTCCCCCGCCCTCGATTCGAGCGCCCATCTTCACGAGCAACTCGATCAGGTCGATAACCTCCGGTTCCAGCGCGGCGTTTTCGATGCGCGTTTCTCCATCCGCGAGCACTGCCGCCATCAGGATATTCTCCGTGCCGGTAACGGTTATTTTTTCAAAAATGACCTGCCCTCCGGGCAATCGGCCGCCTGCCGGTACCCTGGCGGCCACGTAGCCGTGCTCGGTGGAAATTTCGGCGCCCATCTGTTCGAGCGCCTTGAGATGCAAATCAACCGGCCGAGCACCGATGGCACACCCTCCCGGAAGAGAGACGCGCGCGTGACCCAACCGGCCGACAAGCGGGCCCAGGGTCAGAATTGATGCGCGCATGGTGCGCACCAGTTCGTACGGCGCTTCGGCGTCGGAAATTTTCTCAGCTTGAATGGTCAGATCGGTGGGCGGCAAATCTGGGGTTTCCACGCGGACGCTCATGTGCGCCAGCAGTCGACCCATGGTGATAATGTCGCGCACGCGTGGAATATTTTTCAGGTGCACGGGCTCAGGGCTCAGCAGCGCCGCGGCCATCGCCGGCAGGGCTGAATTCTTCGCACCGCTGATTCGTACTGTGCCCTGGAGGCGAGTCCCGCCTGCGATGCGGAAACGGTCCATCAGCCCTTCTCCCGAAGACTCATCTTCGCAGAGTGGCTCGATCCCGCGTACTCACCTGACGAGCTGAAATGCAGGGCGAGCGCTTGCCACAGGTTTCTGCCATTTCGTTGCAGCCAGCGGCGCGCTTCGGTGGCGGACATGCCTGTTCTGAGCATGACGAGCGCAACGCGAAGACTGCCGGATTGAGCGAGCGCGCGTTTTGCTTTCGTGGCGCTGGCACCAGTGGCCTGTTCGAGGATTCGCAGACCTCGTGTACGCAGCTTTTGATTGGTCATGCTAAGGTCCAGCATCCAGTTATTGTAAACGCGCCCGAGGCGGATCATGGCTGCAGTGCTGAGCATGTTCAGAATCAGTTTCTGGGCTGTGCCTGCCTTCATGCGTGTCGAGCCGGCAATCACCTCCGGACCCGTCTGCGGAGCGACAGTGATATCTGCCCAGCGGCGGACGGGCGAATTCCGGTTGGATGTGAGGAGCACGGTCGTTGCGCCGCGTTGGCGTGCAAATCGTAGAGCACCCATCACGTAGGGTGTGCTGCCACTGGCTGAAACTCCTAAGACGACGTCGTGCGCGCCAATTTTTTTAGCGGCAAGATCCCTGGCGCCTTGCGTCGCCGAGTCCTCCTTGCCCTCGGCGGCGCGAGTAAGGGCACGTCGTCCTCCCGCGACCACGGCCTGGACCAGACGAGAGGGGACGCCAAACGTGGGAGGGCATTCGGCTGCATCAAGGGCCGCTAACCTCCCGCTGGTGCCGGCGCCTACATAAATCAGCCGTCCGCCTTGTTGAATGGATTTAGCAATGACCTCTACGGCGCGCGAGATCGAGGCGAGCTCGCGCGCTACGGCCCCGGGCACGAGCCGATCTTCGCGATTGATCATCTTGAGAAGCTCGCGAGTAGCCAATTGATCGAGCCCGCGCGAGCGCGGATTGCGCTGTTCTGTGACTGGCAGTTTGTAAGCAGAGTTTTTCAAGACGCGGAATTAGATTCTCCGGTTGACACGGCATCTTACGGCGACACAATCGTTCGCCGATTGAGACGTCAGTGGCTCTCTCGATGGATTCATTGATCCGGCCCGGGCGCCAGGCCCAAGCACTCCATGATGCCATTGTGAATTGCCGGCTGCACGCGCCGGATTTCGTCGTCATCAGGATCGGGATGTGTTCGATTTGCATTGGTGAGCAGCACAACGAAAAGCTCCTTTTGTGGATCGATCCATATGGTGGTCCCGGTGAATCCGGTATGGCCGATGCTCTGTTTGGAAAAGTAGCGGCCACTCGAAGAGGGCTCTGTGGGCACATTCCAGCCTAGCGTGCGCGTGTTTGCCGCCAACGGAGAGGGCGAAGTGAATTCCTGTATGGTTTGGCGGCGTAAGATGCGGTGATGTGCGTAAATGCCGCCGTTCAGCAGCATCTGGCAGAAGATCGCCAGGTCGGGGCTGGTTGAGAACATGCCCGCGTGGCCGGCAATTCCACCCATCGCGGAGGCATTCTCGTCGTGGACCTCGCCGTGAAGGACGCTCTTGTGCGAGCGGGAGATTCTTTCGGTGGGAGCAATACGTGGGCGCAGGGATTTCGGCGGACGAAACATCGTGTCTGTCATGCTGAGCGGGGCAAAAATACGCTCCCGCGCTAATTCGTCAAGCGGCCGGCCGGCCAGGCGCTCGATGATTGCTCCCAGCAGGATGAAGCCAATATCGGAATAGATCGATTCAGCGCCAGGTTCATATACAAGAGGTTCGGCCAAGGCCTGGGCGAGAATCTCGCTGCGAGTCTTCAGCCTCACAAAATAATCTTCGTGCGGCGGCAATCCCGAAGAGTGGGCGAGCAGATGGGCGAGGGTCACACGATCCCGCCGGTCGTGGTCAGGCCCGCAAGGCCAGGCAGGTAGATAACGACTGATCGGAGAGCCGATGTCTAGTTGCCCCGCTTCGCTAAGCATAGCGGCAAGCGTAGCTGTAACGACGGGTTTTGTAAGCGAAGCTGTATCGTATATGGTCGTCTCATTAACTTTGGTTGAATGCGAGGCATAACGCTGCCTTCCGAAGGCATGAACGAATAGCTCGCCCTTGTGTCCGACCGCAAGTACGCCTCCCGGGTATGCACGGTCCGCAATGGCCCGATCGAGCAATGCGCAGGCAGGTGCGAGCTTCGCGCGCATCTCGTTGCTCGCAAGCGTGAGCTTCATCGGATTGGCCCGGAGCCCCAAACCCGCACCGATGCAAACGGCGCCGGGCACGCTTACCGGAATGCGCCCCGAAACGGGCACCTGGCCGAAAATTGCACGAGCGGCTGCGCGTTGTGCGACATCCACGTTGCTGAAGATACCAACCCAGGTCTTTGCCTCGGGAAAATGTTTAGTCACGTAAGGACTTCCGAAGCAGGCGACAATTACCGGCCGCTTGAGGGCCAGCACGCGACGAACTGCCGAGGCATGTTCCTCCGGCAAGGCCACGCTGCCTTTGCGGTCAGTCACGCGAACAAAAAGTGCCAGAATCACGGCGTCGTAGAGTGCGAGTTTAGAAAAATCGAGACTGGTGATCGGCGCGAATCGAGTGTCAAAATGCAATGCTTCGAGCGAGTCCGCACGCGAACGGATTTCATTTTCCAAGAATCGCCCGTGTTGGGCGTCCGGATCGCCGGCGATGCTCAAGAGCAACAATTTCAGCGGGCGCGCCGCATCCAGGGGCAAGACACGTTGCGTATCGCGAAAGAGCACCACGCCTCGGTCGGCGATTTCGTCGGCCGAGCGGACGAAATCGGTGCGGGCCAGCGACTTTGGGAGAGAGTCTAGATCTACAAATCTATTTCGGTGCAGCCCGACTCGCGCCTTCGCTCGAAGCACATGCCTTACGCCCTGATTGATTCGCTCGAGCGGCAGACGGCCGGATTTTGCCGCCTCTTTGAGGGCTGCCAACGCTGCATCGGGTACGGGTGGCTGCAAAAGCACATCCGCTCCGGCGAGAATTGCCTCCACGGCGGCTTCGGCGGGCGTAAAGTGCCGCGCAACCGCTCCCATATCGAGCGCGTCGGTGACCACCAGCCCATCGAAACGAAGTTCACGGCGCAGCAAACCGGCAATAATTGTCCGCGAGAGCGTCGCCGGTCGTCGGGGATCGGACTCAAGGGCCGGCAGGGCGAGGTGACCCGTCATTGCCGTACTTGCCCCTGCAGCAAAGGCGGCGCGGAAGGGAGCTAGCTCCACTGCGTCTAGATGGGCGCGGTCGCTAGGGACCGCAGGCAAGTCAAGATGCGAATCGATCCGCGTATCGCCGTGGCCGGGAAAATGTTTCGCCGTGGAAAGAGCACCGTTCTCTTCGACACCGCGTACATAGGCGTCGACGAACACAGCGACCTGCTTGGGATCTTCCCCAAAGGAGCGAACGTTGATAATGGGGTTATCTGGGTTGCTGTTTACGTCGGCGACAGGTGCGAAAATCCAGTGGATGCCGACTGCCCGTGCCTCGGCCGCAGTAATGCGTCCGACCGTATATGCGTCCTCTGGACGGTCGCCGGCTGCTACGGCCATGGCATGCGGAAAGGACGTGCCATTCTCGAGCCGCATGGCTGTACCGCGTTCGAAATCGGCCGCAAACAGCAACGGAATGCGCGCGGTTTTCTGCAGGAGATTAATCATCGCGGCTGTCGCATAAGGCTTACCGCGCTCGATTCCGAAGGGACCAGCACGCGTGCCTAACATAAAGCCGCCGATGTGATTTCGCTCAATGGCGCGCTGTAACTCACGATGTTCAGCGCTTTCTAAGGACGTGAATTCCCCATGGAACGGCAGCATGAGCAGCTGCCCAAGTTTTTCCTCCAGGCTCATTTTTGCCAGGGTGCTCTTGACCCAAAACTCCGCACCAGGCGAAAGGCTCTGGCGAACGTCTTTACGGACAGTCGGGCGTAAGAGTTGCGTGCGGCGGGAACGAGGCATCAGGCAGGCCGCAGGAAACAGGCTGTAGATTCGATTGCGAACAGACGAGCGGCCAGTACCGTGTGCTGCATGCGTGGATGGCGGCGCAACTCGCCAGCTGAGCCTTCGCCGCGCCAAAAAGTATAAGGCCGCGGCCGATTGCGATACAAGAAATGCGGCAGTCGATCCAGCGTAAGTGATAAACCCTCCTCTACACGGAGGCTTCGCCGGCCTCATGAACAGGCCATCCCGGTTGCCTGGTCGGATATTCCTGCGGATTGCGCTGCACCGATAGCCGGGCTACACTCGCGCTGATGCACATCGTATCTCTCCTTCCTGCTGCGACAGAAATTCTCTACGCCGTCGGCGCGGGTGATTCCGTGGTTGGCGTCACGCACGAATGCGATTTCCCCGCGGAAGCGGCTGCAAAACCCCGATTGATTCGGCCGCGCCTAGACGCTTCGGTAGTGCCGGCCGAAGTGGAGCGGCAAGTGAGAGAACTTATCGGCCGTCGCGAGAGTATTTACGCGCTTGATGCGGAACTGCTCCTGCGTCTGCAGCCGGATCTTATTGTGACGCAAGATCTGTGTGACGTTTGCGCCGCGTCCGCCCACGACATCGCCGCGGCCCTCTCCCGTTTTCCGGCAGGAAGCAGGCCCCAGGTGGTCAGCTTTACGCCGCGCAACCTGGAGGAGGTTTGGAAGGGCATCCGTGAGATCGCCAAAGCTGCCGAGCACGATTCGGAGGGACAGGCGCTGGCGGAATGGCTAGCTTTGGAGGTCGCAGCCGTGGAACAGGCGGTGGCTGAATTGGCCCCGCGTCCAAAGGTGCTGTGCCTGGAATGGTTCGATCCACCTTACATGGGCGGACATTGGGTTCCGGAGATGGTGCGGCTCGCGGGTGGGATCGAAGTCCTTGGGCGTGAGGGCGAGCCATCCTTTCCCGTTCCGTGGCGAGACGCCCTCTCAGCACAGCCCGAGATCGTTATCTTGATGTCTTGCGGCTACAACCTGGAACGAAATATCAACGTTTGGCGTTCGACGAAGCTGCCGCCGGGATGGAACGAAATTCCCGCAGTCAGGAATGACCACATCTATGCTGTGGATGCGAATGCATATTTTTCACGCCCAGGGCCGCGCCTGACCGAAGGAGTGGCCCTGCTGGCCGCGTTGCTGCACCCGACGCACGTGCGCACGGATTTGGCGCGGCAACAGGAGTCTGTGCGCCGAGTTCCGTCCAAGACCGGTTCGCTGCGGGCCAAGCCTGCCGGATAGGTATCAGGTGGTCGGCGGCAGGTAATTGCCCGTACGAAGGATCTGGGACACCCATCCAGCGTAGGGCAAATCTGAATGCAGAAGATCGTTTGCCTCGCGCTCCAGATCGTATTCCACGCGCTGAATGGTGACGTTGGTTCCGTCCAACACCAGATATGAGGCGCGGGGATCGCCGTCGTAGGAAAGACTGACGCTGCCCGCATTCGCGAAGGTCATTTCTTCGAGGTGGAACGGCTTCGAGGGCTGTCAGGTTGCCGTGGATGTCTGACACTATGGCGGTCCGCATGCACTTCCAGCGCTTCTCGCGGTGAGTTCTAATGATATAGCACTCTGCGATATCGCGCGCAGCCGGGGCTGCTTGGACGGCGTCAGCAAACAGCAGCGCGAATCCTCCCGGCGGGCCCGAGCGAAGCAGAAGGTCTAAGAGAGGTCCCTTGCTCGGGGTCTTCGCTGGGGACCCCGACCCTGATCGGATCGGCGATTGACCGAATTGGCGATCTGCCTAAGAATACTCGGCCTATGAGCAATCCTCTCTCACACAAGCGTTTGGCGGTACTGGGCGCAGGGAAGATGGGCGGCATTCTGCTGCGCGCATTTCTGGATCAGAAGCTGGTGTCGCCGGGGCACGTAGCTGCGACGGTGCGGCACGTCGAACGCGCCGAGAAGCTCGGCAAAGAACTGGGCGTGCGCATCGGGACCGACAACCGAGCGGCGGTGCATGGCGCCGATGCAGGTGGCAGAAGTGCTGCAAGAGATTCACGCGGAGTTGAAGGAGGGAAGCGTGCTGGTCTCGATAGCGGCTTCGGTGCCGACAAAATTTATCGAGCAGCACTTGGGGGGCGAAAAGCCGGTGGTGCGCGCCATGCCCAACACGCCATGCGCGATCGGCTACGGGATGACGGGGATCGCTCGGGGCACTCACGCGGGGGCCACGCATGTGGAAATGGCGCGGGCCATGTTTGAAGCTGTGGGGCGCGCAGTGGTGCTCGATGAAAAGCACATGGACGCGGTGACAGGACTTTCGGCGAGTGGGGCGGCCTTTGTGTACATTCTGCTCGAATCGCTGGCAGAGGGCGGAGTGAAAGTGGGGCTGCCGCGCGAAGTGGCCACATTGCTCGCCGCGCAGACGATGCAGGGCGCGGCGCGAACCGTGCTGGAGACCGGCGATCATCCTGCGCTGCTGAAAGACGGCGTGACCACGCCGGCGGGCTGCACCATCGACGGCATCATGGAACTGGAAGACGGCAAAGTTCGGGTGACGCTGATCAAGGCGGTCGTGAAGGCCACGGAGCGGGCCAAGGAATTGATGTTCGATGCGGTGTGAACAGAGACAATTCTTCCCCCGCACAAGCCTGTAGTGCCGGTGAGATTAGCTTAGAGACTGCACCGCGCTAGGCGAGGGCCGCCTTGTATAGAGCGACAAGCTTGCCCCAGGCGCGTTCAGCATCGGCCATGTTGTAGATCGGCCCGCTGGCATCCGCCGGCATATCCCGCACACACCAACCGTGCTTGGATGAATAGACTTCGATTTCCGCGGGAACCTTCGCCGCGGCGAAGGACTCTTTCAGCTTGTCCTTGGCGTCCGGCTGGCGCATGTCGTCGTTCGCGGCGATGCCGAAATACATCCGCGCCTTGATCTTCGAGGCGAGCAGGTGCGGGCTGTCGGGCTTGTCTGTAACCAAGCCGCCGCCGTGGAAGGAACCGCCGGCGCCTACGCGATTTGGCACTGCGGCGCACGTCTTGACGACCAGCGGCCCGCCCATGCAGTAGCCTTGCGTGCCGATTTTCTTTGATTGGTTGACTTCCTTTTGCGCGTCGAGAAAAGCGACGAAAGCCACGGCATCTTTCTCTGCCGCGCCCGGAGCATTAATCGAAGCCATGAGCGGCTGAATCTTTGGCATGTCCGTCTGGAAGTTGAAGGATGAAACTTTGTCCGTGTCGAAGAACGGCGCCTTGCCCACGCGATAGAAGGGGTTTGGCACGAGCACCGAATAACCTTCGCCGGCAATGCGCTTGCCGATGTCGCGCATCACCGGGCGCAAGCCGAATGCGTCCGCCCAGATCACCACACCCGGGTGCGAACCGGTACTCGGATGAATGAACGCGGCGTCACACATGCCATCGGGCGTTTTGATCGCGACGTCGGTCTCGGTCACCGGCATCGCGGCGGCTGACGCGGACCCGCTGGCGGCGACAATGCCGGCAGCAACAGACATGGCGATGAAATCACGCCGTGAGAGATCGCTCGTTGCCTCATCCCTTGTTTCGAAATCGTGCTTCTCATCGATCATGGCTCGCTCCTTGCTTGTAAGCGATGTGCTCCCGAATTTCGGGTTCATTGTGCCTTCGTGCCAAACCTATGCCAGGCACGCTCGGGTGTCAAGCGAGGATCATAGTGGAAAACTGGCCGACTAGCGGTTCCAGCGGTTCCTGCGACAGTGGCTGCGACCTGCCGCGTATGTTAGGATGTGCGGTTCAAGGCAAGTAAGGCGATGCCCAGACAATACGTCCCCATCCTGGTTTTTGCGGTTCTGGCGATGGCGTTTCCCGCCGTTACGTTGGTTCTCTTCAAATACATCCGGCCGGATTCACGAGCTACAGGGGCGAAGCTGAAGCCCTACGAGTGCGGCATTCCGCCGGAAGGTGACGCGCGCGGGCGTTATTCGGTGCGTTTTTATATTGTGGCGATTCTGTTTGTGATTTTCGACGTGGAGACGATTTTTCTGTTTCCGTGGGCGGTTTTGTTTTCGACGCGTGAGGAAGGCTATAGGCTGACGCCGATCTATGGTTTGGCGAGCATGTTTGTCTTTCTGGGGATTTTGATCATCGGCTATGTTTGGTTGTATCGAAAAGGCGCTCTGGAGTGGGTATAAACCACGAACAGAGAAAGCGGTTTTTCCCGGCAGGGTTTGGCGGCCGGGAATTTTTTTGTGCGGTTGCCTTGTGTAGTGGCGTGTGTTAGAAACTACGGTTCGAGTCGGAACGGATTTGTGCCTGTGTGCAGCGGATTGCTAAGCTGTGAGAGCGCGCCTCAGTTGCAAGCCTTTGCGCTCCTTTCGGGCTCATGACCAACGATTCTGAGGAAAAGCAGCCGCCTCGTCCAGCCGAGGCCGAAAAGTCTGCGGGTACTCCTGCCGCACCTTCTGCTTCCCCCTTTGCTCCGGGCGGAACACCATCGAGCGAGGCGCCCGCTAAGCCGGTGGCTCCTTCTGCTGCGGCGGCTGCAATACCTCCGAAGCCAGGGGCGCCGGCGAAACCGCCCGGACCACCACCGCCTCCGAAGGAAGCGCCGCCGAAGCCGGCGCCGCTCGATAATGATCTGGTGAGGCGCTATAAGACGCGCTTTAGCGGCGCGATCCAGGAAGCTTTGTTGGACCGCAGGCAGGCGATTCTGGTGATCGCGGCGGACCGGCTGCTGGAAATTGCGCGATACAGCCGCGACGAGGAAGATTTCAATTTGCTCGTGGATTTGACGGCCGTCGATTGGCCCAAGCGCGAAAAACGGTTTGATCTCGTGCTGAATCT
>Ga0209804_1001897_pt1 | contig 13061 bp, 18 predicted proteins | sample GraSoiAngelo_139_FD_185896 | JGI IMG/M metagenome (GOLD analysis project Ga0209804, IMG submission 185896) | Grasslands soil microbial communities from the Angelo Coastal Reserve, California, USA - 14_0929_12_20cm (SPAdes) (version 2) | ecosystem: Environmental > Terrestrial > Soil > Grasslands ... | reverse complement strand
CCGTCACTTGCACTTCTCTGAGGACCGTGTTCTGCTCTCTTGCTCCGCTCGGAAGCGCAATCGTCATGCGTGAAGTGGTCCTCGCCGAAATGGCGAAGCCTGTCTCTGGTTTGCCAATATATTTGGTCTCGACCATTTCGCTCTTTGATGCATTTGTCTGACCTGTCGTAGATGAACCTACTACCAGACTGAAGACTCCGTAAGTACTGCCCTCGGGCGGCTCCGGGTGCCTTGGATCACAAGAAATGCGAGTGTCCAAATCGATGTACCAGCCGTCCGTTACGTTCTCGCCTGGCTGTGCATTTGCGCCTTCCTGAGGAATATTTTTAAACACAGTCATGACATGGCGAGCGGTGTAACCGAAGGCCTGCTTGCGCTCACCAGTGTCCGTCGTGGTGATTTCGTGAAGCACGCTGAGTCGCGTCGGCGTCTCAGACTTTGGCATTTGAGCCGTTAGAGCTTTGATTTGTTCATCTGTTAGTCTTGCGCCGAGAGACAACGACTGATACGTGCGGTCATCCAGATTGAGCTCAAGCGTCTTGTCGTCATCGCATCGCCGAATTAGCGCGGTGTGCGGCTCGTAAAAAGTAACAATAGGACCATGCTCCCAAAGTGGTCCTCTCTGTTCCCTGCGACTTTCCGAACGCCTGCGGTTACCCTGAACGTACACAGTGTCTTCTTCGATTTTCGGGGCCACGCGGACGGTCCCGTTTCCGCTGAAGCGTTGGACAGTTTCTATTTTGAGGTCGGGAACGGCTGACGCGCTGGGAATCGCCAGAGTAGAGATAACTACCAATGCGGGCATGATCGCAGCGGGACCTAATCGAAATTGCGTGAGGAGTCTGGACAGCATGGATTCAATCTCCATCCGAATCCTACGGACATCCCGGCTACGCTAACCCGCGCCCATAATGTAAGTCAACGCCGAGGACAGAACTGACGATATGAGCGCCAACTCAATAAGTCAGCTACTCGGTAAGTACCCACTAATTCCTAAAGCCCCCTTTAGGAGAGTTGGATGACCAGGCCTCGGACAGTTGAGGTGACTTAGTTGATGGCGGGAGTCGCTTCGAGCTCACTCCCCGCAGGTTCATTGCGGAACGGCAGCCTGAGTTTGTGGGCCGCACTTTCACCAATACTTATTCAGCCCCCACCCAAGTGCACGTGAATTGCCCTGTTCAGCAAGTACCCGGAAGAGTGGCGAACGCGAGACTACACCGAGATTAACAGCGGAGATACGGTCAACCTAATGGAAGAGTACAAGGGCCAAAAAACTTTTGCCGCAGACTCTTTCGAGCGTTCTTTGGCGCCACTACTTACACCCGGAAGAGAAATCGCTTTCACCTGATGGAAAGCGTTGCGGTCCGTATACGAGAGGACTGTTGCTTCGACGGCTGATCCAGGCGCTCAAGCCGTTCGGGTACATCGGAAAGGAAATAGAGCGCAGGCCGCAGGAGGGTGAGGACATTAGTCTGCTCGAAATCAGCGGACCAATTAGATACCAACCTGGCCAAACTGGAAAAACCCACGCCGCAGATGCCCGGTTGATACTCAGAGCAAAACAATTTCCATTTCAGCGACTGATGCGCACGGCTAACGTATCCCAGCATGCACTTGAACGCTTCCCAACACGCCGAATCTGGAGGATTCTCAACGCATCCTTCAAAGCATTCGTGATGCCCGCCAGCACGCAGACCTCGTGATCGTGTACCAACATAACCACGTGTTCGGAAATCACTCGTTCGCGACGATTTTTACCGAAGGGATGGAAGAGCGGCTGGCGCCGAATGATTGGCTGAAGAAGTGGACGCATGAGGAGATCGATGCAGGCGCGGACATCATCGTGATGCATGGCGCGCCTCTATTGCACGGTGTGGAGATTTATCACGGCCGGCCCATCTTCTACGATCTAGGCAATTTCATTTACAACACGCCGCCGACGTTGACTTACATTGACGAACCGATGAGCTGGGAAAGCGTGGTCGCATACGTCGAGTTTCAGGGGAAGAACGTCAAGTCGATTTCGCTTCGGCCGATCGCCTTGAATGTTGTCGGCGGGCCGCTGTGGTTGCCAGGACCATGCAAAGTGTCGTGCACAAGGGTATCATCGTGAAGCTTGTGAGCACCGCCCGCAAGGCGGAGGTAGAAGGGAAACGTTTCGAAGAACTAGGTCCGTTTAAGTCCGGACGCACATGGACATGATACGCGGACCCTCTTTCCTTATTCCTGAATAGTGTGACTCGAATGCGGCAGAATCTGCGATGCCCGGAATCGATGGTGGGTAACCCGGACATTCCGCGCTCCGCTAAAACGTGGAAATGTAAATGCGGTGCTACTGTCCGAGTGGTACTTCCCCAAGATCAAAAGCTCTCCCCGATGCTGACATCCCATGAGAGCGGCGGCACTCATCGCCCCAAGCACGCGCCCCCGACAAAGCGGTAGGTAGGCGTCAACTCGATTCAGGATAGCTCCACATAAACGCGCTTCGGAAATTGGCTTTTGGGGCCTTCCAGTCCTTTTGCCGAGTCATCGATTAGGCGCCATCAGTTTTCGCGCAGGCCAGGCTGGGCGACGGCAACTGAGGCATTCAGTAAGTAGTTTTCGCGACGGAAAGGTTGGTTGTCCGTTGAGATGCAGCAGGATGCAAGTGTGGAACTCGAATTCGGGAGCAGCCAGCGTCTTTGCCTGCCATTATCACAGACAATATAAACTTTGGCGTAGTTCCAGCCTCAGTTCCATCGATCTTTACATCAGCTCCCTGAGGAATGGTATGCCTGCAATTCAACGGGAAGCGATTTCGGCGCCAATTCCATCGAAATCGGAATCCCCGAGGCTTGAGCAGTTATCTGAAATTTGAGGGCTCCCGGCCCTAAGTCACTGATCTCGACAGAAGCACATTTTTTCGGGCGGCGAGTTGCAGCAACCTAAATATCCGCGTCGACATCAGTAGAGGTATACGGTCGAGTTCTGACAGGAACCGCTTGGAAGCCTGTACGACTCAACCGTGCACTAAATGAAATGAAAGCACGCAACAGCATATTTCGCGTCCTTTTGGGATTAGTCGGCGCTGCTGTAGTTTTCGCGCCAAACCGGGCGATTGCACAAGCGGTGCAAGGGCCCCTGCCCCCGCCAGCATCGCAATCAAATTCGCAGGTCGCGCCTGCTCGCCCAGCGGCCAAGCCTAAGCCACCCGAGATTTCACCGAGGACGAGTCTCGCCGGAGCTTGGAAGCTGAATCACGATCAAAGCGACGACGCGCGGCAGAAGGTTCGAGCTGCGGAAGGCGCTGACTTGGGCGGCTATCCCGGAGGGGGCTATCCTGGTGGAGGATACCCCGGAGGCTATCCCGGCGGATACCCGAGGGGTCCGTGGGGCGGCAGCTATCCTCGCCCTGGCGGCAATGGTGGGCCCTATGGGGGACCAAACGATAGCGGCCGCGATATCGAAGACAATCCGAGAATGCGTTCGCTTATCTATCCTGCCGAGTCGTTAGCCGTCGACTTGAAAAATCCCGAAATCGACGTGACTGAGGATCAATTCCGAAAACTCGCTTTATACACCGATGGGCGTCAGCTGGAGAAATCCATCGACGAGAACTATCAGCAGATAGCGGCGCATTGGAACGGAAGCCAGCTCGTGTCGGGTGAGAAGAGTCCGCTGGGCGGCAAAATGAGCCGCACCTTCGAACTGTCCCAGGGCGGTAGGCAGCTCTATGAAACCCTTCACATCGGCAATGGGCGGTCGAGTACGCCACTGGTCATACGGTACGTGTATGACATCGCCACCAACTCGGAGATTAAAAACAGCGAGGATTCCGATCCGAATCGACCTACGCTGAAGAGGCACCCTGACGCGGCCAGTAGTTCATCCCAATAGAAAACCAGGAAATCCAACTTCGACGCGGCGAAGTCCGGGTTAGGCGGGATTTTCGGTGACTGCGATTTGGGGCTGACGTACTTTCCGAAATCTCTCGGGTGTCGGCAAAGGAAGCTCCATCAGGAGCTGCGATGATAATAACTGTCTCGGCTGGCATCCTAATCTGCGCTCGTGTCAACCAGAGCGGATATAATTTAATTTACGCCGAGCAAATTGAATGAACGAGTCGAGCGAAAATCCGCCGGACCGGCGGCCCGGCTCAACATGAGGAGAAGCATTTTCGATGAAGACCGTTGGATTGCTGATCTGCTCGAATATCTTCATGACCATCGCCTGGTACGGACATCTGAAATACAGAAACCGCCCTCTGATCCTCGCCATCGTAGCAAGCTGGATGATTGCGTTTCTTGAGTATTGTTTTCAGGTGCCGGCGAACCGCATCGGCTATGGCGATTTCTCGGCATTTCAACTAAAGGTGATACAAGAGGTCATCACCCTCAGCGTATTTGTGGTCTTCGCATTCCTTTATCTCGGCGAGCGGCTCAAATGGAACTACGCGCTTTCCTTTCTCTGCATTTTCGGGGCAGTGGCATTTGCGTTCTGGGGACAACTCTAGAGTCTTTCGGCGGGCACGCTGCAAAGTAGGGGTCTTCCAAGTTTCGGAAAAGGGCGTTGCACATTCGACGCGCGCTTTGCACGGTAACTGCGTCGATGAGCGTCAAACCTGGATCGATGAACAACGCGTCGCTGATGTAGCGCTGGGGTATATCGTGGATGCGAAATCGACAGTAGTTGCGACGTAACTTTGGCAGTCGCCTTCGCAATTCCGCGCGCTCTAGCGCGGATGCGTAACATTGGCAATTTTTTTTGCTCAACTTGAGGAGCTTCCGCCTCATTCACGACTCCGCGACGGGACGGCGACAACCTGCGACAGCACGAGGACGAAAGCGCCGATCACTTTTGGTGTTTCTCAAGAATTTGGTTCCAAATGGCGTTCAGGCGCGCACGTCGTACCCTCGGCGAAAGTTTGCGGACCGCGTCGGCAGAGCTCTCACCAAGTTGTTGACCGCCCGGGACCGAAAGGCTCAAAGGCCTTCTCGCCCGCGACCGCGTACATGATGCCTCCCTCAATTTCCAGGAGTAACTCACCTCGAAGGCCTCGATTAAAGGATTGTCGTAGCTCATTTGGTCCTCCGCAAAATCCACAGGAGCGCCAGGGCGAGGGCCAGGAGTACGGCGTCCCGCGCCTCGTGCCGGGTAAGGTAATAGAACAGCAGCTCGAGACGAAGACGAATAGTCGTTCGACCCTCCTGGTAAGGCCGGTTTCCCTTTTTCGTTCACCCATTATCGGTTACAGTAACTTATTGGTTATATACCGAAGAACGGAGGAAACCCCGGAAGGGTTGGGGAAAGGCCGTCTAAGAGGTCAAAAACCGCGGTCTACCAGGGACTAGGCAGGGGCTTGGCCAGCGGTCCAGTGGCGGCTTTTTCCGCCAGGCCCGCGAAGGCGTGGAGGACGTACCTTTTATATAGCGGCTGGAAGTGATCCGGTGCCGCCAGGAACTGTATTCAGGCGGGAGGGGCTAGAATCGCGTGCCTTTCACCAGGGCCCCTTGGGACTTGCGTTGAGCGCCGTTTAGCTTTCGACGGCAAAGCGCTCGCCTTATCCTTCAGTATGGGTGGTTGGGACCAAGCCATTAAATCGAGGAGGCCAATTGGTCGGGCGTGTTTGCGGTAGGTGTCGATGGAAGCGACCGAGACCCGTGCCTCGACCGTGATCAGGTCAATACCGGCCTGGAAGATGCGCACCCAAGCGTCGATAACGATGCCCTTATCCAAAATCCGGTCGAGCAAGTCGACTATCTGGGTCTCGGTAGCACGTTCGACCATCATAATTTCCATGGCTTCATTGCTGCCCTTGGCGTCGCCGCAGGCTTGGAAGGAATGCCAATCTGGAAGTTCGCGAAGGATTGTTCGCACCGCTAGATGCTCTTCCACATTACGCGTCTCTATCTCTCTGTCTGTGAAATATTTCACACGTTGATAATGCTCCAGTAACTGATAGGGAACGCCAGAGAGTTACGATAGGTGGGATTTAGCACTCGCGCGGGCTGAGGGTACCCTCAGCCGCGGTCTGACCTATTCGTGGAGGACAACACTTAGGAGGGAGCTGTGAATTTGCAGTCCGCCGTTGTAGTCAATGAAGCCCAGCTTCCTGAACTTATTCATAAAGAAATTAACCCGTTCGCGCGTTACCCCGATCATTTCCGCCAGTGTTTCCTGATCTATCTCCGGAACGACCGTTTCGGGTTTGCCTTCCTTACCGTAGCGGGCCAGCAACAAAAGGGTTCGGGCCAACCGTTTCTCGCTGGAGTTGAACAGCTGATCGACCAAGTCCTCCTCGATGCGCAGATTGCGTGAGAGTAGATACGATATGAAAAGGCCGGAAAGCGCGCGTTCCTTTTGCAGCACGCGCAGCATCTCGCCCTTCTCAATTCTAAGTATAGCGCTAGGCACAATCGCCGTCGCGGAAGCCACGCGTACCGTTTGACCCGTTAGGCATGCCTCACCAAGAAAGTCACCCGCGCCTAGGATTGCGATGACCGCTTCCTTGCCCTGTTTGGAGATAATGGTGAGCTTCACCCGGCCCTTCTGAATGTAGACAACAGCATCGCTCGGGTCGCCCTGCGAGAAGATCTCGTGGTCGGGTGGGCACTGCGTAATCGTTCTTTTCAGGCCGACGGTCGCAAGAAACACTTGGGGATCGAACGTGCGCCCCTTTTTAGGTTTCTTAGCCGCCTTCGGTTGAGAGCCCATCGACCGCCTCGCGGAGTTACTCGTCTACTGGCGCAAGATCCAGTTACTTTGAACAATTAGCATTCCCGAGCCTCTGTCAGCGGGTCAAATCAATTGCTTTGTATTTGGGCAGCAAGGCAGCAAGGTGGATCATCGTTTTGCTGTCGCTCCGATTCCAAATCGCCAGTGACGCGGAAGGGTTGGGAGCCTTCAGCACTCGCACCTTAGAGTGTTGCCTATCCATGGTTACGTGTAAAATAGGGGAAATACCCGATGTTCCGGTAGAGCTGGGCCGCGAACTGACAGGCTTTCGTCATGACCAAGATATTTCTGGAGTATCGGGTGCTGTGTTCCAGGTCCTCAAGGAGAGCGTAGTGTTTCGGTCGCCCAACTCCCCATAGTCCTACTCCAAGAACTGCCCTACGGAAGCAAGCCGCATTTCGGAAACCCGACTTTTTGACCTGGCTATATAATCGCCTTACGCGTCTCAAGGCAACGATACTGACGGTCGGAAATGATGCTCCAAGCGGTTCGAGATGAACTACGTGGAGGCGGCGTGGACTTTGGTGCCGTAGTCGAGGTTGGCGTACCAGTTGCCGCGGCCTTGCGGGGTGAGGTCCATGAAGTGCCAGATGGGAGCGAGCAGGTCGATACCGCGCTCGCGAATGTCGGGGGCCATCCAAGGATGCGCGGTGTAGAAGTGGCGCAGGGTGCCCTCGGCGTCGCGGGTGAAAACAGAAACGGTGGAGTCCTGACGTCCTTCGCGGTTTTCGCTGCCGAAGTCGTACTTGAAGGTGCTGTTGCCGGCGCTGAGGAGGCGCAGCTTGTCCCAGCCTCGCGCGCGAGCGTGGGCGCGCAGAGTGGGGAGATCGGCGGCGGCCACGACGGCGAAGTCGAGATTCTGAGCGAGGTGATGGGCGACGCCGCTGGCGCCGTCGAGCCAGGCGGTGCACATGGGGCAAGGCTTGGTCTGCCGCTTTCCGTACATGAAGTGATAGATGATTAGCGAGCGATTGGGCTCGGTGAAGAGTTCGCTGAGACGGACGGTACGCACCGGCGCGTCACCAGCGTTGAGGTCGCGCGGGCCCTCTTCAAACTGATAGTCCTGAATAGGAGCGCCCTGCGGGAGATGGCGGCGCAGCTCGGCGACGCGTTCGCGCTGGCGCATGAGCTCGATTTCGGCGAGGCGAAGCTCCTCGCGCTTGGCTAGATACTCGGACGATTCGTTGGTCAAATTGGTTTGCCGAAACGTTCCGTCAACTATTGTGTGTACCATGGGTCGTTATCTCCACGTGTCATTCTCTCTCCCGCAGCAAGGAGATGCAATCGGCGTGCCGCTCGCGGCCTGGCTCGCGTCTCGGAGGAATTGGAGACGAAGAAATACACACTGGGGCTTCTCCCGTAGCCAATGAGGCCGTTATGTAGCGTAGGATTCCTTGCCTCGCCTTTCAAGGTTTTTCGAGTCCAACCCGCGCGTTTGACAGAGATAAGTTTGCTAAGTCCTGGTAAACGGAATTTTCGCTAACTGCGATTCGGGATGCGTAGTTTCCGAAATTGCAGAGCATTTTTAGCTTGGCGGCGCGGCGATAGTAGGGTGTAAGCGGGGAGGGGGAGTGATCGGAGCCGTGCCGGTAAGCTAAAAATGTATTCAAGTAAAAATGCTCTGCATTTCGGCCATCGGCGCGCACTGCGTCAGTCCGACCCATGCCGTCCTTCGCCGAATAAGCCACGATTCGTCGCGAGCCTAACGGCGGCGCGCGAGGCTGCTTGCCGGGTGGCGATCACTTTTACGGCTTCACTGATCGGGTTTGTACCGAGACCTACGACGAATTGGAATTTCCTTGCTCGTACTGAGCTTTTTCAACCGCCACTGACCTAGTGGCCAGGTGTTGAATGTGGCTGACCTGTCTTGTTAGCCGATTGTAATTCCGCGCTCTGAATACCTACCCTTGAGGGAATGACCAGCCCCGAAAGGACGACCCAATGAGACTCAAGTGGTTTCTAACTGCATGGCTGTGCGCTACGCTAGCGATCGGCAGCGTTGCTGCGCCGTCGCCCGCAGGCCTCGGCACCGTCGGTGGCCAAGTGTTTGACCTCAAAGGCAAACCCGTCCCTCGTGCTCACGTAACTCTGCAAGCCTCCGACGGCGATCAACTCCAAACCACGGAAACCAATGCTCAGGGCCATTTCTGGTTTCCCTCTCTGCCTGAAGGACAATACTCGGTCCGCGCCTCCGATCAGGGGCGCGTTTCCGAATGGCGCCAAAACGTTTGGGTCTCGCCCGGGCATCAGACCGACGTCACGTTACACCTCCGCCACCGGCAGAAATCGAACGTCTCGATAACTTTCCCGCCCTTGCACGGGCAAACGACCTGCATGCGAACCTTGAAAAACATCTCTTTTGTCCAGAAATCAAGCACAATGACGATCGAAAAGACGCGATGCTGAATGACACCAAAGCACATGAACCGAAGGTGGACACGGACTGGCAATTCGAGCAGGTCCGCAGTGAGATCAACCGCCTGAGGGAAGTCTTGCGCAACCCGAATCTCACCGACGAGGAGCGCGCAATCGCGCAGTCACAACTCGACAATTACCTAACCACGACTCGGGCGACGTAGACCAGGGTCGGCTCGAAAGTTTACATGCAATACAAATCTCACAATACTATCTAGTTTCCCCAACTCCCGCTAAACGTTAGACTCCACGCCATTCCGTGGCGTTCAGTGTGTAATCCAAACGGAACAGCCACAATGGAATCGAAACACTGAAACAGTCATATCCGGAACAATAGAGAATCTCACCGACGGCCCGCTTCAATTGGAGGTTGACCCCACACTTTACCTAACGTCGAGAGCATCGAGCGAATTGGGTGATAAGTTTCTGCCATCAGGAGCGCGGCGGATTCTAACACCAAAAAGAAGGGAAAGTGGCGATTTACAATATTACTGGGATGGCCGGGAACGAAGTCCTCAGCGTGATGGTTGGACGCAAGTAGCCGCCTGCAGGGGGCGGGCTGAGCACAGCAGCCGCATGCTGCCAACAGAGGCAGAGATCCTGTCGGCGCTGCCCAGGCGGTGGTTCCGGCGCATCGTGCAAATTGCGTTTGGAGTTCCGGAAGGCTAACCCAATCTAAGGTTACCTCAAAGCCGCGAGATCGAACGTTGCGGAGATCTCGTGGCCGTCGGGCGTGGAAACCGTGACTCGCAACGGAGCCGAGGTGACTTCCGCCGCCCGGAGTGTGAACCACACGTCGCCAGCGGTCAGCCAAGAGTTGTCGTTGCCGGAATGGATCGGTACACCGTAGGAGCGAATCGGCTGAATGTCCTTACTCTGACTGAAGCGGAACCCAAAGTCGTGGAAGCAATCCTGGACGGAGATCATACGGTTTACGCCTTGGCAAGCAAGTGGGGGCAGAAGCGGCGACGGCACCGGGTAGCGAACCTGGATGCGCACCTGAAGCGTGTCCGGATCTTTTTTGTAGTCCTGCTCAGCCTGCATAGGGCTGTAGCCAATGGAATGTTCGCGGGAGCTCACGACAACTTGAGCAAAAGGAGTTCGCACCTCCATTTCGGCAATGTACGGACCTGTTTTCGGAGGTGGCAGCGTTTCTTTATATTTGGAGATGAACTTGACAGACTCACTGTTGCTGCTTCCCAAGAAGTAAGCGTTGCGAATCGCAGAAGAGTCCAGCGGGTGATCGTAGGCGGCAGCCGACGCTGGAATCAATGAGATCAGGAGCATTCCGAGAGATCTTCTGGACCAAGGCTTCACTGTTCTCCCTCCACCTCCCGGTCGCTTCGAATTAACCCGTCCAATCGTACCAACTTGGTAATGGGAACGGCAGGGAACTTTCAATCGGATGCGATTCGGGCCGATCTGCGAGCATGCGGTCTCCTCAGATAGAATGAAAAGCGCCCGCCGCATTTCGCAGTTGAACGTGGTAAACCGGCAGAGCTGCCGAATCTGCCGAAAAGACTGTCCGTCGATGAGCTGCTCCAGACTCGTCGCTCACTGCAATTCCGTTCGTGCCTTCTTGGCTGCGGCCTCTAGCTGCTCGTAGTCCGCGTTTCGGCCTCGGCCGCCCGTTCGTACAAGCCTGTCCTCGGGCATATGGGTCCGCTTGTCCCAAGTGGTATCGAATTGATATCATTCACCTCACTGAGGTCCCCCCAGCCTTGTGACCCCCGGAGGCTCGTATGTGGGAAGATAGCTCTTATTTCTGGGTGGTGCTCTGCAAAAACCATTGGTTTCACGCTCGGAAGAATTTATTTTTCAGACACAGAATCCCACTTGCGGAGACAGACGCCTTCACCTCTCGCCCTCCTGTCATCCGCCCCTTCAAGGTCCGATGCGATGACTGCGGGAAGGAGTATGTCTATAAACCCGCGGAAGTGCTAAGAGTCGAAGATGAGCCTTCTGCGTCGTTCACTCCACATCCGCTATTTCGTGATGAGGCCGATCCTAACCCCGGAGAATCTGACCCTGAAAAAAGCCAGTTGAACATCGAAAGCGCCATGCAGATCGAACGGCGTCGTGCTACCCGCCATCTCTTCGGAGGAGCCGTCGAGGTGATCCATGTAGAATCACAGAAGCAACTCACGTCACATACTCGCGACTTGAGTCTCTACGGTTGCTTTGTTACAAGCAAAGCTCCTTTCCCCAAAGGGACAGGAGTCAGACTGAAAATTACAAATTCTAAAGCAAACTTCTCTGCTGTAGGTCATGTGGCCTATAACCTGCCCGATGAAGGGATGGGCATCGCGTTTGTCCAAGTTAAGGAGCCCACGATGAACGGGGACCAGCGAAGCCACTCGAAGCGATACACCATCAGCACAGCCGTCAGCAAGGCACAATACGATTACGTGATCGGCCGCGCGAAAGACAAAGGGATCACCGTCTCCAATTACGTTCGCAATCTCCTTAAGATCGGGCTCCAGGTGGAGCAAAGCTCGGGAGCGGCGGTAGCAGCGGATATCGAGGAACCCGCTTCCGGAAAGTCAGTTCAGCAATACAAATGGCATGATCAATAGCCACTCGCGGACCCGCCCGGAGCCTGGCGGTTTGTCTCATGGACAGACCATCTCACTGATGGAACTACGAGGCAGGAAGCGAGTATTGGCTATCTGATTTATACCGATACGAACCGAATGTGCGCCACTATAATGAACCCGAACCAACCGAAGTGGAAATCGGCGACCGTACCGACACGGGAAGAAGCGAAATCAACCATGGAAAGTTTCATAGCTTATTGTTCGAGAGTTGAAGTCCATGCAAAGGAAGGATTCGTTCTGCACTACGTTGAGGTCGCAAAAAATCCCAACAATATCGGCAAGACCTGGAAACGATGGTCTAAGTTTGAGGGTCCGAATCGGCTGATACTGCGAATAGACTCAACCGAGAACACTCCACCTGTGGTTGAATCCACGCTGGTGTGGGAACGTGTAGAAGACAGCGGAAACTGAACCTATCAGCCCGGTCGCGAATCTCGGCAAGTCGCCACGGGAGCCATTCGTAGTTCAGCTGCAGGAGGCGAGGGCGGAGTGGAAGCGGCGTAAAAAATTGACCCGCCGCACGTATTGCGATAAATAGCACAGGCTCAGCGAGGTCCTATGCTCAACGACCTGCCGCAGCCCGCACCCACCGCGTTGGAGCGTGGCAAGCCGCCCGAGCTGCCGAACCTGCCGAAAAGAATTGGCGTCGATAACCTGCTCCAGACTCAGCTCGTCATGATTGTCGACCAAACTTGAGGGACGAAGCGGAGCTTCGTCTGGGTGGCGAGCCGTTCTCGGCGTAAGGGTCTTCGATGGAACGTCCGCTTCGCGGGGCACCCTTGACCTCGCTCCCGGCTCGCAGGGGTGGAGGTGTCTTGAAGAAAACTCTTGACAACGCCGACGACGTTAAACACGGGACTTGGCGCAGCAATTCTAAAGATCTACGAGGATCCATCAGCCTTCGTTACTTGCCAGTCTAAAACTGGTAAGTCTATCGCCTGCTGCTCGTGTTGCCCGATGCAACTCGCGGAACGGGCTTGCCGTAAACTTCGATCCAGTCGATCCGCGAACCTGGAGCTCCGTGACCGCCTCCCCTCATCAGGTCCGTGAAACCAACCTCCTCTACCCTGCTCAGGTTCGGACGCTCCACCCAGTTATCGCCCCGGCCCTCGATCACATTTTCGATATTGAGATTCCGCCAGCGGACGTCAACCATTTGGATTTGTGACTCCACCCAGTCCGTGGAGTAGCCGGTCGCATGATCGCCTACGAGCCAGGTTCCGTCCGCGAGCTTCACAATGGGATGGAGTTGATGAAACCCACTTATCTTGGTGCGCCAGCGGATGGTAGCCAGTCCGGTCAAATCCACATCGTTGTTTTTGTCCCTGAGAGTGA
>Ga0209804_1001893_pt1 | contig 13080 bp, 12 predicted proteins | sample GraSoiAngelo_139_FD_185896 | JGI IMG/M metagenome (GOLD analysis project Ga0209804, IMG submission 185896) | Grasslands soil microbial communities from the Angelo Coastal Reserve, California, USA - 14_0929_12_20cm (SPAdes) (version 2) | ecosystem: Environmental > Terrestrial > Soil > Grasslands ... | reverse complement strand
CTCCAGCCCGCCTCCCAGTGCAGCGCCGTGGATGGCGGCGACCACCGGCTTGCGCTTGCCGGCGTCCTCGAGCCGCTGCATCGCCTGCTGGCCGCCGCGCGCGAGCGCCGACGCCTCCGCGGCCGAGCTGAGGCGCGAGAGCATCTCGATGTCCGCCCCCGCCACGAAGCTGTCCGGCTTCGCGGACGCGAGCACGATCGCCTTGACGGCGCTGTCCTCGGCCAGCCTTCCGAAGGTCGCCTCGAACTCACCCTGAAAGCCGTCCCGCAGCGTATTCACCGGCTCGCCGGGCACGTCGTACAGGACCAGCGCGACCCCGTCGGGGCCGGTCTCGGTGCGCAGCACGCTCATCTACGTCCTCTCCAGGATGCAGGCGGCGCCCAGGCCGCCGGCGGCGCAGACGGAGACCAGCGCGGTGTTCTTGCTCTTCTCGTCCAGCTCGCGCAGCGCCTGGTGCACGAGCCGGGCGCCGGTCGCCGCGAACGGGTGCCCGAGCGCGATGCTCCCACCCCGCGGGTTCAGCTTGTCGTCGGGGACGTCGCCGATCGGTTCGGCGCCGCCGAGATACTCGTCGGCGAACTTCTTCGAGCTCCAGGCCTGCAGATTGGAGAGGACCTGGGCGGCGAACGCCTCGTGCATCTCCACCAGGTCGATGTCCGAAAGCTTCATGCCCGCGCGCTTGAGCGCCTTCGGAGCGGAAAATGCCGGCGCCTGCAGGAGCTGCCAGCCGGGATCGACCGCGGCATAGGCGTACGCGCGCAAGAAGCCGAGGGGCCGCAAGCCCAGCTCGCGGGCGCGCTCCTCGGCGCAGATCACCAAAGCGGAGGCGCCGTCGGTGAGTGGAGAGGAGTTCCCGGCGGTGATCGAGCCGTACTTCTTGTCGAAGACGGGCTTCAGCTTGCCGTAACCCTCGAGCTTCGAGTCCTTGCGGACGATGTTGTCCTCCGCGACTACGACGTCGAAGTCCTTCCCGGTGAGCACGCGCATCACCTCGTGGCGGAACTTCCCGCTCTCCCAGGCCTGCGCGGCGAGGAAGTGCGAGCGGTGCGCCCAGGCGTCCTGCGCTTCGCGCGAGATCCCGTTCTCCTTCGCCATCTTCTCCGCCGACTCGCCCATGGAAAGCCCGGTGGAGTACTCGACGATGGCGGGCGGGACGGGAAGGAGGTCCTTCGCGCTCACGTGCTGGAAGGCCTGCAGCTTCTCCACCAGGGAGCGCCCGCGGCTGGCCGCCAGCACCGCCTGGGCGACGGGCCGCGAGTAGCTGATGGGAACGTCGCTCATCGCCTCCGCGCCGCCCACTACCGCGAGGTCGATCTCGCCGAGCGCGATGGCGTCGGCCGCGCTGGTCATCGCCTGCAGGCTCGTCGCGCAGGCGCGGACCACCGAGTATGCGTCCACGTTCTTCGGCAGCCCGGCCGCGAGGCCGACCTCGCGCGCGATGTTCGGCAGCTGGACGGAGGGGATGACGGTGCCGAAGACGATCTGATCGATCGCGCGCGCCGGGATCTCGGCCCGCTGCACGAGCTCCGCGACCACCTGCTTCCCGAGCTCGAGCGCGGAGAGGTCCTTGAAGGAAGTGCCGGCCTTGACGAAGGGAGTACGCAAACCGGCGACGATCGCGACGCGGCGGCCCGGTCGAGAGGCCATGGGAACCTCCTGGGAGTGGGGGGTGGTAACAGCGGTGGTGCGACGGGTCAAGAAGCACCGGCCGCGGCCGGGCACGTTACCAACTCAAGCTGTTTCAGGCTTGCTGTTCGCGCAACTTCAGCAGGTACTCCCAAGAGTAGATCCCCGTCGAGTGCCCATCGCTCCACTGGATCTGCACCGCATATCGCCCGACCTCGTTCATCCCCTGCGGCCGGACCTCGCCCTTGATCTGCGCCTCCCCCACCACGCGCCGCCCGCTCCACTCCTCCACGCACTCCGCGCAAGGGCATCGCGCGCGCAGCCAGCGCGGCGCGAACTTCGAGTCCCGGCCGTCGTTCCAGCGGACGAGCAGGTTGCCGTCGGCGTCGAGCGCCAGATCGGTGGGCTTCGGCTGCGGCGTCTGCGGTTTGATCTTGTCGAGCAAGCCCATGCGCAGGGTTCTACCGCATCTGGTATTCACCGGCCATGCTCCGCTCGTCGGTCCTGTTCCAGGCCGTCGCCCTGCCCTACGAGATGCTCACCCGGCATCCGGTCTGGGAGCGGGACTGCGCCCGGATGGCGCTCGAGCTGCCCGCCGGAGCGCGACACATCATCGATCTAGGCTGCGGCCCCGGCAGCTCGACCCGGCAGCTCCCACCGGGCGCGATCGGCGGCGATCACGCGCTCTCCATGCTCCGGCGCGCGCGGAGGCGCGCACCGGGGATGCCGCTCCTGTGCCTCGACGCGGCGGCGCTTCCGGTGCGCACGGCATCCCTGGACGCCGTCACATTCCACAGCGTGCTTTATCTGTTGTCCGACCAGAGCGCCACGCTGCGCGAGGCCGCGCGCGTCCTCCGTCCGGGCGGCCGCGCCGTCCTCCTCGAGCCGCAGGCCGGACCCCGCGCCACGCTCTTCGGCCTGGCTCGCGCCCTGCCCTCGCCCCGCTGGGCGGTGACCGCCGCGCTCTGGCGGGCGATGAGCAAGGTCTACGGGCGCTCCTCGGCGCAGTCGCTCTGGACCGCGCTGGAATCGGCCGGACTGCGCATTCTGCGCATCGAGGAGACCCTGGGCGGGCTCGGGCTGCTGGCCGTCGCGGAGAAACCTTGAGGATCCTCCACTTCTCCGACCCTCACGTGCAGCTGCCGCTCTGGCGCGAGCGGCCGTTGCGGGATTTCGGCCCGCTGCGGGCGCTGGCGACGGTCGAGCTCTGGAAGGGACGGGGACGTGACTACGACGGCGCCCTCGCCACCCTTCGCCAGATCGTCCGGGATGCCGACGCCTTGCGCGCCGACCTCGCCGTCTGCACCGGCGATCTGACGCAGCTGGCGATGGAAGAAGAGTTCGCGCTGGCGCAGGACGCGCTGGCGCCGCTCGGCGATCGGCTGGTCTGCATCGCCGGAAACCATGATCGCTACCCGCTCGCTCTCCAGCCGAACCGCCTGTACGAGGAGTACTTCCCGCCTCGCCCGCTGCCCGACGGATTCGCCGCGCTCGACTCGTGTGGCGCGGTGTGCTGGCCGGTGATCACGCAGGGCCGGATCGTCGATGCGCAGCTGCGGCAGGACTTCAGCGGGAAGATCGTCCTCGTCCATCACGCTCCGTTCCGCAGCGGCGGGGTCCCGGACTGGCCCTGGCACCGGCTACGCGGGGCGCAAAAGCTGCTGGAAGCTGCCCGGGAGGCGGCCGCGATCCTCTGCGGCCACATCCACGAGCGCTTCCAGCACGGGAACGTGATCTGCGCCGGATCTTCCACACTGCGCGGCGACGAGGGGTACTGGCTGATCGAGCTCGCCGGGGGACGCGTCGCGAAGGCGACCCCGATCCGGCCGGGAGCGCCTACGATGGGCGCGCGTGCGCCCGGACCGCGAGCGTGATCAGCGAGGCGGCGGTGCAGAAGGTGGTGCTGGTGATGCAGTGGTCGCCGCGCCAGGTGCCGTCTTCGCGCTGGATCTGCGCGAGCCGGGCGCGCATCTGCTTGCTCCAGGCCGCGAACTCGTCCGCAGGAGCGGTCGCCTTCGCCTCCGCCACCAGCATGTACGAGACGTGCTCCTCGCCCCCATACGTGCCGAAGCCTCGCAGCAAGCGTTCGTTCGACAGCTGCGGGCTCGCTCCGTTGGTCACTTCCTTCGCCCTGAGCTGCAGCTGCGGGGCGGCGAGCTCCGTTCCCGGCTTGGCCTCCTGCACCCGGGCAGCGGCGACGACGCTCGCGGCAGCGGCGTAGAGGTCGACTCCGGCGCTCTCGCGGCTGTCGAACTTCCCGGACCGCTGGTCATACTTGCCCATGAGATTGGCGTCGGCCCGCGCGAGCTTCTTCGCGTCGACGGCGGCGCCGGCGGACGCGGCCGCGTGCAGGCCGTTGGCCGCGAACGCGCTGGAGAGGAGCGGGGCCCAGCCATCCTTGGCGAAGCTCCCGTCCGCGGTCTGCGCGCGCTCGATCCGGCGCACGCAGTTGGCGAGCGCGGCCTCGGCCCGGCCGCGGAGCTCGCGGGGAAGCGTCGGAAGCGCCTCCGAGAGGAATTGCGCAGCGACGTAGGTATCGATGTTTCGGCCGAGCTTGCGCTGGGGCAGCGTGCCGGCATCCTGCACCGCGATCTGATCGGCTGGAGCGCGCTCGACGGCTCCCATCACGTACTCGACCGCGCGCCGCGTGCTCGCCTGGAACTCGCCGCGCGATCCGGTATGGCCCAGGCGCAGAAGAGCGATGCCGGCGATGGAAGTGGTGGCGACGTCCGGGCTCTGGGAATGCACGTCCGCTCCCCAGCTTCCGTCGGAGTTCTGCGCCGCGATCATCCACGCGAGCGGCCGGTCCACGTCCGGCTCGGTGCGGTTCGAGGCGATCGGGCTTTCGGGTGGGGAAGGATGGTGACCCGGCGCGATCGCGGTACCGGATGCGGCGATGAAGGGCATTAAAAACAGGGCGGCGGCAAAAAGCGTGGGAACGCGGCGTGGCATTGGCATGGGGAGCCTCTTTTGGGGTTTTGAGTGCCAGCCGCTCTCAACGCGCAGGCTCCCGAACCGATCTGATCGGTCAGGTCGCCGGGCTGTCCTCGAGGTTGTCCACAGGCAACTTGTCCCGGGGCAAGTCCGGACCGAACATCTTGGTTCAACAACTGGTTGAGCTGGCGCCGGTCACTCGTCCCGCAGCGCCACCGCCGGGTCCAGCCGCGAGGCCCGCCAGGCCGGGTAGATGCCCGCGGCCAGTCCGACGCCGCAGGAGACGCCGATGCCGAGCGCCACGGCCCAGTACGGCACCTCGGCGGGGAAGGTGAGGAACCGCCCGACCCAGGACGCGCAGTACCCGAGGGCCACGCCGATCGCTCCGCCGAAGGCGGCCAGGAACACGGCCTCGATCACGAACTGCATCAGGATCCGCATCCGGCGCGCGCCGAGCGCCTTGCGCAGGCCGATCTCCCGAGTCCGCTCGGTGACCGCGACCAGCATGATGTTCATGACCCCGATGCCGCCCACGATCAGCGAGAGGAAGCACATGAACGCGCTGGCGATGGTCACCATCGTGGCCAGGTTGTCGAAGATGCCCCGCATCGACTCGTTGGAGACCACCTCGAAGTCGTTCTCCTTGGCGGCGTCGAGCCCGCGCACCTTGCGGAAGGCGGCGGTCGCCTGGTCCTGAAGCCTCTTCATCGAGTCGGGGTCCGGTGCCATCACGGCGATGGCCACCGAGCGCGACGTTCCGTACAGCTCCATGAACAACGAGATGGGGACGCTGACGGTATTGTCGGGATTGGTGTCGATCGGGATCCCGCCCTGGCGCTCGATGGTGCCGATGATCTCGAGGTCCATCCGGCCGAGCTTGATCTTCTGCCCGATGGGGTCCTGCCCGGGAAAGAGCGAGTCGATCACGGCCGCGCCGATCACGGCCACCCGGGCGCCGGAGGTCACTTCGCCCTCGGTGTAGCCCCGGCCGCTGGCGAGAGAGAGGTTGGTGAGCGTGAAGAATTCCGGCGTTCCGCCGGAGACCTGCACGCCGAGGTCCGTGTTGGCGTTCGCGGTCGCCGTCTTCCCGTATTCCCAGAGCTGTCCTCCCACCTCCTTCGCCTGGGGGAGCAGTTCCCTGAGCTGCCGCACGTGGGTGAGCGTGAGCTTCTTTCTTGCCTGGATCTCGGGAGAGGGCTGTCCGAACTGCACGGCCGGCTCCCGCTGGATCTGGAACGCGTTCGCTCCCAGCTCGCCGAGCTGCTTGTCGATCGACTTCCGCAGCCCGTTCAGGAGCGCCATCATCGCCACCACCGTGAACACCCCGATGACGATGCCCAGCAGCGTGAGCCCCGAGCGCAACTTGTGGGAGGACAGCGAGTCGAGCGCGAGGCGCAGGTCGTCCAGCCGTCCGGTCCATCCGCGGCGCAAACGGACGGTCCAGGCCGGCGCCGCGATGGGCGGGGTCTGAAGCGCGACCTCACTCATAGCGGAGCGCCTCGACCGGCTGCAGCATCGCCGCAGTGAGCGCGGGCCAGAGCCCGAATCCCACGCCGAGCACCGCCGACCCGATCACCCCGCCGAGCATCACTCGCGGATCCACCCTGGCGGGCAACGGCGAGATCAGGTCGATGATCGACGCTGCTCCGGCGGCCAGCGCGATCCCGACAGCGCCGCCCACCAGCGCCACCATCACCGCCTCGCAGAGGAACTGCCAGAGGATCGTGGCCCGCCGCGCGCCCACCGCCCTGCGGATGCCGATCTCCCGGGTCCGCTCCTTCACCGAGACCAGCAGGATGTTCATGATCCCGATGCCCGCCACGATGGCGGTGATGATGCCCACCAGGATTCCGGTGATGTTGGTTGCCTTCATCATCTGCTCGAAGCCTTCCAGCAGCTTGTCCTGCCGGTTGACCGAGAAGTTCTCCTCCTGATCGGGCGCCAGGTGCCGGGCGTTGCGCATCACGGCAGTGACCTCGTCCTCGGTCTCCCGCACCTTGCCCTCGGGCGCCACCACCGCGACCACCAGGCCCCGCTTGCTGCCGAAGGTCCGGATGAACGAGGAGAGCGGGAGCACCACGCGCAGGTCCTGCGTCTGCCCGAACGCATTCCCCTTGCGGGCGAAGATGCCGACGATGTCGCAGCGCATGTTCGGGCCCACGCGGACTTGCTGGCCGAGCGGCTCCTGGCCCTTGAAGAACGCGTCCTCGATGTCGGCCCCGATGATGCAGGCGTTCGCGCCGATCTCCTGGTCCAGCGCGGTGATGAAGCGGCCGCGCCGGATCTGCCAGCCGGTCGCATCGAGGTAGCCGTCGGTGGTGCCGCGCACGTCCACGCCCTTCACGTCCTTGCCGCCGTGGGAGACGGTCGCCTGCGTATTCACCAGCGGAGCGATGGCGACCGGCAGCGTGGTGTTCTGCTGCAGCGCGCGCAGATCGAGCACGTTCACGTGCGGGCGGTTCTTGTACTTCCACCAGTCGTTGCCGCTCACTCCCCACTTCCACTTGTGCACGAAGAGCGTGTTCGGCCCCAGCGTGCTGAGCTGCCGGGCGAAGCTCGCCGACATCCCCGACTCCACCATGAAGATCAGGATCACCGTCATGATGCCGATGGCGATCCCGCTGATGGTCAGGAGTGCCCGCAGCTTGTGCGAGACGAGCGAGAAGGCGGCCTGCACGATGGCGTCGCGCAGCTCCGCCAGGATGCGCCGCAGACGTGTCATGGCCGCGTTCCGGACTGCACCGCGCGCTCCGCGGCTTGGAACTGCGCGAGCGCTTCGGCGCCGAGCGCCTCGGCGTTGGCGGCCGCGACCTCCCTTCCGGGACCGTCGGCGATCACCAGCCCGTCCACCAGGCGCACCGCGCGCGGGCAGCGACCGGCCAGCTTCGGCTCGTGCGTGACCAGGACGATGGTGTTCCCGCGCGCATGCAGGTCGAGGAAGAGGCGGACGATCTCCTCGCCGGTGCGGCTGTCGAGGTTCCCGGTGGGCTCGTCGGCCAGCAGCAGCGATGGCTGGGTCACGAGGGCACGCGCGATCGCCACGCGCTGCCGCTGGCCGCCAGAGAGCTCAGCCGGCTTGTGCTTCATCCGGTCCTCCAACCCCACCATGCCGAGCGCCTCGACCGCGCGAGCGCGGCGTTCCTTCTTGGCCACCCCGCGGTAGACGAGCGGCAGCTCCACGTTTTCCAGCGCGGACGCCCGCGGCAGGAGCTGGAAGCTCTGGAACACGAATCCGATCTCGAGATTGCGCACGTCCGCCAGTTCATCGTCGGAGAGCGTGCTGACGTCGCGGCCGGAGAGCCGGTAATGCCCGGCGGTCGGCACGTCCAGGCAGCCGATGATGTTCATCAGCGTGGATTTCCCCGAGCCCGACTGCCCGACGATGGCCACGAACTCGCCGCGCTCGATGCGGACGTGGATGTCCCGCAGCGCCGGAACCTTGGAGAGCCCCAGGTCGTAGGTCTTGACGATGTGTTCCAGCTCGATGAGCGCCATGAGCTTGTCCGCCGGTTTCGGGCGTGGCGTCCGGGGGACACCATCCTTCCGGTTTCGGCCGTAGCGGAAGGGGGACACCATCAAGATGGTGTCCCCGACTTATCAGCTACGGCCCCCTTGAGGGCCCTTGTCCCCGGCCCCCTGTCCGGGTTTTTGAGGCTTGACCTTCTGACCTTCCTGCAGCTCGCGCGCGAGCGTGCGATAGGGGCCGTCCACCACCGTGTCGCCCTCGTTCACCCCGCTGAGGATCTCCACGTCGGTGCGGCTGGCGATCCCGGTCTGCACCTCGCGCATCTGCGCCACGCCGTCCTTGTCCACCACGAAGACCACCTTCACCGGCTTGGGCTTGCCGGTCGACGCCTTGGTCGGCGGATCGTCCTTGCCGTTCGCCGCCACGGCTGCCGTGGCGCGGGAGGAGTCGGCGACCTTGATCTCCCCTTCCCGCGGCGCGGCCTTCTCCTCCTTCTTCTTCGCCTCGCGCGAGGTGACGGCCTGGATGGGGACCATCACCACGTTGTCGTGCGTGGCCGTCGAAATCGACACGGCGCTCGACATCCCCGGAAGCGCGCCCTCGGGCGGAACGTCGAGGCCGACGCGCACGAAGAAGGTGGTCACCTCCGCGTCGGTGCCCGGGTTCTTGATCTGCGCGTTCTTTCCCACCGCCACCACGTGGCCCTTGAACTGCTTGTCGGGGATGGCGTCGATGTCCACGGCGGACTCGTCGCCGACGTGGACCGCCACGACCTCGTGCTCGCCGACCTCCGCCTTCACTTCCATGTCGGTGAGCCCGCCCATCAGCATCACCACGTCCTCGGAGAAGTCCGATCCGCGGATGCGCTCGCCGACCTTGTGACTCAGCTCGAGGATGGTCCCGTCGATCGGCGCGGTCAGCGTCGCCCGCGAGAGGTTGTAGAGGGCGGTCTCCAGCTGGCCGACGTTCTGCGACACCAGCTCGCGCTGCGAGGCGAGACGGCTTTCGTCCATCTTCAGCTGCGTGGTCGACTTCTCCAGATCGGCGGCGCTGGCCAGCCTCTCGTCCACCAGCCGCTGGACGCGGGCCAGGTCGCGCTTGTCCTGGTCGATCGTCACCTCGATCTGCGCGATCTGCGCCCGGGCGGAAGCGACGGCGCCGCGGTACTGCGTCACCTGCGTCTCGTAGAAGCGCTTGTCGATCTGTCCCAGCACCTGGCCGCGCTGGACGCGATCGCCTTCCTTCACGCTCAGCGACAGCAGATCGCCGGTGACGTTGCTGCTCACTTTCACCGTCTCCCGGGCCTGCAGGTGGCCGGCCGCCGTCACCAGGCGGGTGACCGTGCCTTTCTTCGCCACCGAGGTGGTGACCTCCACCGGAGGCGGCGCCTTCGGACGGAGCCCCATCACGGTGGCGAACGCCACCAGCGCGACCACCCCTCCGGCGAGGATCCAGCGTCCTTGCGTCACGTCCCTATCCGCCCTGCGCCCTGCGGAGGGCCGACTCAGCCTCGCGGCCGTCCACCAGGGAACCCACCACACTGAGCTGCGCCTGGGTGAGCTTCAGCTCCGCATCGCGCACCTCGAGCTGCGTACCGACGCCGACTTCCTGACGCGTGCGCGCCAGCCGCAAACTTTCCCTGGCCGTCTGCTCCGCCTCCTGCGCCACCCGCGCCTGCGCGCGGGCGGTGGAGAGCTGGGCGATCGCCTTCTCCACGTCGCTGGCGACCGACCGCCGTCCGTTCACGAGATCGTTCTCCGCCAGGGCCACCTGGATCTCCGCCTTGCGCACGTTCGCCATCGTGCTCAGCCCGTTGAAGAGGTTCCAGCTCAAGCTCACGCCCGCCGAAGCCAGGCTGTTGCGCCCCGGGGCCTCGAAGAACGGCTTCGTCTCGGTGGTCGAGCGGCTCCACTGCCCGAAGAGGGAGACCGAAGGCCAGTAATCGCCCTTCGCGGCGGAAGCGAGCTTGCGGTTCTGTTCGGTGGTCGAGGCGAACGCTTTCAGGCTGGGGCGATTGTCCAGCGCCCGCGCGATCGCGTCCGGCGCCGGCGGCGGCTGGGCCGGCGGGCTCATCATGTTCTGGGGCTCCACCACGGCGAGCGGCGAGCCGGGATCGAGCCCGATCGCCGTGGAGAGGTCGGAGCGGGCCAGTTCGACGACCCGCTCCTGCCCGAGCCGCTGCACTTCATCGTTGTCGCGGTTCGCGCGGGCGGCATAGACGTCCGCCTGCGTAGCGCGGCCGCCCTCGAACAGCCGCTGTGTGTAGTTGGCCTGGTCGCGGCTGCGCGTGGCCGCTTCCCCGAGCACCGCGAGCTGCCGCTGCGCCCGCACCAGCTCGTAGAAGCGCTGCTCGACGAGGTAGGTAATCTGCAGCCGCTGCTCGTCCACCTGCTCGCGGCTCGCCTGCTCCCCCAGATCGGCCGCGGAGAGATTGTTCCACCACTTTCCGCCGTCGAAGACGAGCTGGCTGAGCTGCAGCCGGGAGGCGTAGAGGGGCTCATACGTCGTGCGCCGCTCGGTCTGGAACGTCCCCGGCACCAGCACTCCCTGCACCACCTGGAGGCCGTTGGTCCGCTGCTCGGCGGCACTGGCGTTGAAGGTGAGCTGCGGCAAGATGGCCGAGCGCGCGATCACCCGATCCTGCTCGGAGGACAGCGAGAGCAAGAGCTGCCGCTGCAAGTCGGAGTTCCGCTGCAGCGCGAGATTCACGGCGGCGTCGAGCGTGAGCGGCTGCGGCTGCGCGACCGCCGCCCCGGACACCATGCCTGCGAGAACCAGGATCCGAAACACTACGCTCCTCCTCCCATCGCCACGCTGACGACCAGCCGCAGGCACAACCAGGCGGACAGGGTCCCAATCAGCGCGCGACGTACGGGCACCTCCCCGACCGACGCGATGCCGAACGCCATGAGCACCGCCGCCCAGAGCGAGAAAAAATCGACCGCGTTGCAGAGCTTCAACGCGGCTCCCGAGACCGGATTCCCGAACGCGGCGAAGATCGCGCTCAGGTTGCGCGGCGAGAGGGTGACGGGGCCGGCGGGGAGCGACGTCTGGCGCAGGGCAGTGATCCCGTCGAGCAGGTTGGCGATCGCGCCGGGCAGGAGAACGGCCGCGGCGACGGGGAACACCCCGCGTCCCTTGACGCGCCCGCGCAGGAACCAGACCAGGACCACCACCGCGAGCGCGCCCGCGAGCAGGAACGCCGGCGCCTCCACGGCGCCCCACGCCACCCGCATCACCTGGTACAGGCGCTCCGCGTTTCGCGTCTCGTCCTCGATCGCCCGGTCGCTCATCGACGAGAGCTGGCCGGCCGTCTCGAGCTTCTGCAGCGTGGCGGAGCGCGCGTCGATGCGAGCCGATTGCGCGAAGGCCGCAAAGAGTGCGCAGGCGAAGGCGATGAGGAACGCAAGGCCCGCTTTGCCGACCTTCGCCTGCCGATCCATTCCCGCGTCCGGAGCGATCAGCGCCACCAGCGCAGGCGGCGCGGCGCTGGCCGGCTGCGGCAATTCGGCATCGCTGGACACGATCAACAGGGACCTCCGCGGTTGCCGCCTGTACGACAGCCTCGAACCGCTATTTCGCTGGGGATGTGACTTCGACTGGAGTCGGAGTTACGATGCCGTGATATGCGCCGGCTGTTGCCTCCGCGCCAGACGATCTGGCTGCTCGTCGCCGGGCTGCTCTGCCTGATGGCCGCGGGCGTAGCGAGCATGTGGAAGTTCGGGCCCCCGCGCGGCCACATCTACGCTGCTCTCGGACGTTGAGCCAAGCGCTTCAGGGTGATTGACGCGAGGCGTCGCCGTCGACGGAGCCGCCCAGCTGCCGCAGGATGGATTGCAAGACTGGCGCCCCAGGCAGCTCGGACAACGCCTCCTCCATCCTGCGGGCGAATCCGCGAGCGGCGCGCGTCCGATCGATCTTCAAGCCACCCCGCTCCAGCTCGTCGAGCAGCGGCTTTGACGCGAGCAGGGCACGGGTCGCAGTCGTGACCAGGCGCGTCCGGACCTTCCACAGGCTCGCGCCGGACAGATCGCCCAGGATCGAGGCCGCGAGCCGGCGCGCTTCGGCGCTGCGCTGCGCGTCGTGCTCGCGCAGGCTCTGCATCAGGGCCTGCAGCGGCGGGTAGGTCAACGTGCGCGTCAGCACCTCCTCGACCTCGGCCATCGCGCACTCGCGGACGAGCAGATCGGCGGCCGCTTCCAGGTCGTCTCCATGGCTGCCGAAGAGCTGAGCGATGTTGTAGAGCGCCTCCGGCGGCTGCCGCTGGGCCGGCGCAGGGAACCGCTCGCGGAAGAAGATGAAGAGGTCCATCCAGGCGATCGCGCGATCTGCGCGCAGCCGGAAGTGCTCCACCGCGCCGCGCGGCTGGCGCAAGAAGCCGTCCGGATCGAGGATCGCTTGCTCGCTTCGCAGCAAGGTCGGGACGGGCAAGAGCGTCGTCGCGGCGTGCTCCGCGTGAACGAGGAACGCGAGCGCTGCGCCAGTCGCCTCCTGGGCCGCGACCGGGGTCTCGAGCGCCCAGCGGGCGAGGACCTCGGAAGGCACCCGGATCTCGCGGATTTCCTCGTGTAGCCTGCGCATCGTATGGGATGGTACCCCCTCGGCAGGAGTTGGCAAGTGCACACACGGATCCGCCGCGACGCGCCGTGCTAACTTTCCCCACATGCTGCTCTCGCGCGAGGAGATGACGTTCGACTTCACGGGCGCCCGCCTCGAGCCGGAGCGCGACCGCGAGCTGCTCGCGTGGGTGATGAACCAGTTCCTCTACGGCGAGGTGACGGGCATCCAGTGCGGCCACTGGCTGTACCAGGCGCCGGATCTGGAGGCCGCCCGGTTCTTCTCGCGCCAGGCCGTCGAGGAGTTCCAGCACGTGGAGAATTTCATCCGCATCCTGGAGCTCCTGGGCGAGGAGCCGGCCACGGCGCACCGCCTGGTCCGCTTCCTCAGCACCGGGATGATGCCCGCCACCTTCGAGGAACACGTCTGCTTGGAGATGGCCCTCGGCGAAGGGTTCGTGCTGATGGCGCTCTACGGGGTGATCGACACCATCGCGC
>Ga0209804_1001890_pt1 | contig 13088 bp, 9 predicted proteins | sample GraSoiAngelo_139_FD_185896 | JGI IMG/M metagenome (GOLD analysis project Ga0209804, IMG submission 185896) | Grasslands soil microbial communities from the Angelo Coastal Reserve, California, USA - 14_0929_12_20cm (SPAdes) (version 2) | ecosystem: Environmental > Terrestrial > Soil > Grasslands ... | reverse complement strand
AGCACGCGCTCGTTTCGCCGCAGCTCGACGCGGCGCTCGGTTACGCCAAGCGCCAGATGGCCGCGGCGCGCGGCCAGCTCGAGGAGGCCGATCCGAACGTCGGCGCCGCCGCGGCGCTCGCCGACGACGCGCTCGACGCCCTCAACGCGGTTGCGGTGGCGCTCGCCCAGAGCCGCAAGCAGGTGAGCGGGGCGCACTCGGGGACCGGATTCGCCGAAGCGGTCGAGCGGCTCGCGCGTCTGGCCCGTGACCAACAGGGGCTCAACGGCCAGGCGCAGGGCCTCCTGCCGCTGATGGGTGCCGGCCAGGCGGTCCTGGAGCAGCTGCGAGCCCTGGCGGCGCGGCAGCGCGCGCTCGCCGAGCAGCTCGAGCGGATGCAGGCGCAGGGCATCAGCTCCGCTGCCGGGCCGCTCGCGCAGGAGGCTAGGGAGCTCGCCCGCCAGCTCGAGGCCGGGCGCCTCGACCAGCGGACGATCGAGCGTCAGCAGCGGCTGTACCACCGGTTGCTCGACGCCGGCCGCACCCTCTCGAACGACGAGCCGGACCAGACCAAGGAGCGCGTGAGCCGGGCGGCGACGGGCGACAGCGTGCACGTCCCAGCCGCGCTCAAGCCGGGAGCAACGGGAGCGGGCCCGCGGCTCCGCTACCCCACGTGGGACGAGCTGCAGGGACTCACGCCGGAAGAGCGTCGCCTGGTGCTCGACTACTTCCGCAGGCTCAATGCCCCACAGCAATAGGTGCGTCGCCCGTCTGGTGCTCGGCATCGCGCTCGCGGTCGCGCCCGGGCGGCTCGCGCGCGGCCAGGCTATTGGACAGGGTTTCGAGCTCGAGCGCGCGGGTCAGTTCGAGCAAGCGGCGAGCATCTATTTCGCCACGCTGCGCGCGGACCCCACCAATCTCTCGGCGCTGCTCGGGCTCGAGCGTGTGCTGCCGGGGCTCAACCGGCTGCCGGAGCTCGTGCCAGTCGCACAGCGTGCCGCCCTGGCGAGCCCCGGTAACGCGGCGCTCCGGGCCGTCCTGCTGCGCACGTACGTGGGAATCAACGAGCCCGACAGCGCGCGCGAGGTGGCGCGGCGCTGGGCGGCGGCGGCGCCGCGCGACGAGGCGCCCTATCGCGAGTGGGCGATGGCGCTCGACGACCAGCGCCGCCACGACGCGGCGCGTGCCGTGCTGTTGGACGGGCGGCGTGCCCTGGGACGCCCCGGCGCGTTCGGAATCGAGCTCGCCGCGCTGAGCGAGCGCGCCGGTGACTGGGAGGGGGCGGCACGCGAGTGGGCCGCGGCGCTCGAAGGCGCGTCAGTGCAGCTGCCCAACGCCGCGAGCGAGCTCGCCCAGGCACCTGAGGCGCGGCGGGAGCGGATCGCCGCCCTGCTCACGGCGGGCGATCCGCCGCCGCTGGTCCGGCGGCTTGCCGGGGAGCTGTTGCTCGCGTGGGGCGCGGCCGAGCGCGCGTGGGCCGTGTTCGCGCCCAGCGTCGCAGCGCCGTCGGCGGACGCGGCCTACGCGGTGCGTCGATTCGCCGATCTCGCAGCGGCGCAAGGTAGCCCCGAGGCGCGCCGGGTGCGCGCTCTCGCGCTGGCGCGCTACGCCGAGCTCGCGCCCGACGCGATGGCCGTGCGCGCCCGCGCCGACGCCGCCCGCGCGTTCCTCGCGGCGGGCGATCGGGAGGGAGCGCGCGCCGTGCTCGAACAGGTCGCACGCGATTCTTCCGCCCCAGCCGAGGCACAGGCGCTTGCCCAGGCGGCGCTCGTTCAGACACTGATCGAGAGCGGGCAGCTCGATGAAGCGGCGCGGCGGATCGCGGGCGACACGCGGCTCGGGGACGAAGACCGGACGACGCTGCGGCTGCGCCTCGTGCAGGCGCGGATCGCCGCGGGGGACCTGGACCGCGCTGGCGCGATGCTGGCGCGGGATTCGAGCGTGGAGGCGCTCGCCCTCAAGGGATGGATCGCCCTGTATCGCGGCCGGCTCAAGGAGGCGTGGCAGCTGTTCCTGGACGCGGGTCCCTACGCGGGTGATCGCCGCGAGGCGACCGATCGGACGGCGATGCTGGCGCTGCTGCAGCAGGTGCCGGGCGACACGTTCCCCGAGCTGGGAGGAGCGCTGCTGACGCTGGCGCGGGGAGACTCGGTGAGCGCGGTCGCCGGCTTGCGGCTCGCGGCGACACGGCTGCCCGGTACAGGCCGGCCGGACCTGTTGCTCCTGGCCGCGCGCGTCGCCGCGCGCCTCGGGCCCGAGCAGCAGCTGGCCGCGCTCGCGCTGTGCGACGAGGTCGTGCGGACCGGCGGAACCGGCGCCGCTGCGCCGGCCGCGGAGCTCGAGTGGGCCCGCCTGCTCGAGCGCCGGCAACAGACCGCGGATGCGATCCAGCACCTCGAGCACCTCATTCTCTCGTACCCTGGGAGCGCCCTGGTCCCGGAGGCGCGACGCGCGCTCGAGCGGGCGAAGGGAGCGATTCCCAAGTCGTGAGGCGACGAGAGTTCGTGAAGGCGGTCGGGCGGACGGGCGGTCTGGCGGTCAGTGCCGATCTGCTCGGCTTCCATCCGCCCATCCGCCCATCCGCCGCTCAGTCCCTCCTGCTCCCCATGGACGACGCGCAGACCGATCACCTCAAGGCCTATGGCCTCACCTACCGCGTGGTGCAGGCGGGGATCAAGGCGGAGTGGCTCCTGAACTACCGCGGCGGCTCGTTCCTCATTCCCGACGGGCCCGCGATCCGCCGCGACGCAGCGCTCGCGGGGGTGAGCGTCCAAGGGGTTGACGAGGCGGCGGTGACGGCCGTCCGCGGCGAGGTCGAGGCGAGCAACATGGACGCGGTGCCGCTCGAGAAAGCACCTCGGGTGGCCGTGTACGTGCCCCCCAACGCGCCGCCGTGGGACGACGCCGTCACCATGGCCCTGCAGTACGCCGGCATCGCGTTCGACACGGTGTGGGACTTCGAGGTGCTCTCGGGGAAGCTGGCGAGCTACGACTGGCTGCACCTGCACCACGAGGACTTCACGGGGCAGTTCTCCAAGTTCTACCTGATCTACGCCGGGACCCCGTGGCTGGCTGAGATGGTGCGGTTCAATGCCGACGCGGCGAAGCGGCTCGGCTTCGGGACCGTCCCCGACCTAAAGAAGGCGGTGGCCCGGAAGATCCGCGACTACGTCTCCAACGGTGGCTTTCTGTTCGCCATGTGCACGGCCACGGAGACCCTCGACCTGGCGCTCGCGGCGGCGCACGTGGACATCGCGGCGGCGTTCGCCGACGGCACCCCGATGGACCCCGATGCAGACCGCAAGCTGGACTGGTCGCAGGCCCTCGCGTTCAGTCGCGCCCGGCTCGAGCCCAGTCCTCAGGTCGCGAGCTTTTCCGACATCGACGGGCATCAGGTCAACGCACCCGGGCGGCGGCAGCCGCTCGGCGCGTTCAAGCTGTTCAACTTCAGCGCCAAGATCGACCCCGTTCCGACGATCCTGGTGCAGAACCATCGCCAGGTGATCCCCGACTTCTACGGCCTCACCACGTCGTTCCTGCGCGATCGCCTCAAGCCGGGCGACACCGTGCTCGCGGACGAAGAGGGCGCTCCCTGGGTCAAGTACGTGAACGGCGACCACGGCAAGGGCATCTGGACGTTCTTCGGCGGGCACGACCCCGAGGACCAGCAGCACCAGATCGGCGATCCGCCCACGGATCTGTCGCTCCACCCCCATTCGCCCGGCTACCGGCTTATCCTCAACAACGTGCTATTCCCCGCGGCCAAGAAGCGCGAGCTCAAGACGTGAGTGTGGACCGACTCGCGCCGGCGGTACGCGACCTGCTGCGCGCCGAGATCGCGGCGGCCCATGGGCGCGAGGTCTCGTTCGTGGCGCGCCCCGACGCCAATGGCCTGATCGTCGAGGCGCGCGTGGTGGCGCGCGGCACGGTGGACGCCGTGCTCGCCCTGCCGGGGATCGCGGTGCGGGGAGAGCTGCTGCTCCACAACCATCCGAGCGGCGTGCTCGAGCCGTCGGGAGCCGATCTCAGCGTCGCGGCGCGGCTGCACGACGGGGGCGTCGGGTTCGCGATCGTCGACAACGCCGTCACCGACTGCTACGTCGTCGTGGAATGTCCCCGCCCGCGCGCCACCACCCGGATCGATGCGATCGATGTCGCGGGGTTGCTCTCTCCCAGCGGGCCGGTGGCGCGCGCGCTCGGCAGCTTCGAGGACCGTCCCAGCCAGCGCGACATGGCCGCCTACATCGCCGACCTCTACAACGACGGCGGTGTGGGCATGCTCGAGGCCGGGACCGGCGTCGGGAAATCGTTCGCGTACCTGGTTCCGGCGCTGGTGTGGGCGCGCGAGAACGGCGAGCGCACCGTCGTCTCGACCAACACCATCAACCTGCAGGAGCAGCTCGTCGGCAAGGACCTGCCGATTCTCGCGCGCGCGCTCGGCAGCGGAGAGCATGCCCCCACGTTCGCGCTGCTCAAGGGGTGGCGGAACTACGTGTGCCTGTCGCGCCTCGAGCAGGCGTTCGAGCAGGTGACCTCGTTGTTCGAGGACGAGCGACGCGCCGAGCTCGAGGCCCTGGCGGCGTGGGCGGCGCGCTCGGGCGACGGGTCGCTCGCGGACCTCCCCGACGAGCCGAGTGGCGAGGTGTGGGACGCGATCGCCGCGGAGTCGGATCTCTGCACCCGGCTCAAGTGCCCGCACTTCGACCGCTGCTTCGTGTTCCAGGCGCGCCGGCGGGCGGCCGAAGCCGATGTGGTCGTGGTCAACCACCACCTGCTCGCGTCCGATCTGGCCGTGCGCATGGTGTCCGACAACTGGCAGGAGGCGGCCGTCCTGCCCCCGTACCGCAGGCTGGTGCTCGACGAAGCGCACCACCTGGAAGACGTTGCGGCGATGCACCTCGGCGCCCAGGTGAGCCGGCTCGGCGTCGACCGGCTGCTGGCGCGGCTCGAGAAGAACGGCCGCGGACTGCTCCCGACGCTGCGCTCCGTGCTGTTCGGTCGCGACGACCTCATATCCCGGGCGACCCGCGACCTGGTGCAGCAGAGCCTGGTCGACGCCCTCGCGACGGCGCGCCGCGCCGCGGACACCGTGTTCACCCTGCTCGCCCGCCGGCTCGAGGGTGAGCCGGGGGGAACCGGCGCGGGCGCGAGCCCGGTGCTCCGCCTGGGCGACGAGTTTCTTGGCGACGCCGTCTGGCCGCAGGGACTGGACGTCGGGCTCGACAACCTGCTGCTCGCGTTCTCACGGCTCTCCGAGGGCACGGAGACGATCGCCGACCGGCTCACCCTGGACGATCCATCGGAGCGGCGGGCCCAGCTCCTGGGCGAGCTGCGTGGCGTGGCGCGACGGCTGCAGCAGGTGGCGGCGGGGCTCATCGCCGCGCTGCGACCGCCGCCGGGGGGGCCTGCCGCCGTGCGCTGGCTCGAGCGTCGCGGCCGCAAGGTGGTGAACGTCTCGCTTGCCGCCGTGCCGCTCGATCTCGCACCCATTCTCAAGGAGAATCTGTTCGACCGGGTGGAGACGGTGGTGCTCACGAGCGCCACGCTCGCCGCGGGCGGCGACTTCAGCTACCTCGAGGCGCGGCTCGGCCTCGACCTCCCTCCCAGCCGCCTGAAGGTGCGGGAGATCCACGCCTCGCCGTTTGATTTCGCCGCGCAGTGCCTGTTCGGCATCCCCACCGACTTCCCGGAGCCGCGCGACGACGAAGCGGGGCACGACGCGGCGGTGGCGCGGGTGGTGGTGGAGCTGGCCCACGCCGCGGACGGCGGGATGTTCGTGCTGTTCACGAGCCACGGGGCCTTGCGACGCACGGCGGACGCGGTGCGCGGCGAGCTGGGGGGCCGGTGGCCCCTGCTGGTGCAGGGCGAGGGGCAGCGGGACCAACTGCTGCGGCGCTTCCGCGAAGCGGGCTCGGCGATCCTGCTCGGCACCGATTCATTCTGGGAAGGCGTGGACGTGCCCGGGCGGGCGCTGCGCGTGCTCGTGCTCGCCAAACTCCCCTTCAAGGTGCCCACGGAGCCGCTCACCGCCGCCCGGCTAGAGCGCATCGAGGCCGGGGGCCTGAACGGCTTCGCCCATTACCTGGTGCCCAACGCCGCCCTCAAGCTCAAGCAGGGGTTCGGGCGCCTGATCCGCACCCGCTCCGACCTTGGGGCCGTGCTCCTGCTCGACCGGCGCGTGGTCACAAAGCGTTACGGGGCGATGATCCTCGAGGGATTGCCCCGGGCCACGCGGGTCGTCGGGGACTGGGCGGACGTGCGGGGTGCCTGCGAGGAGTTCTTTGCCCGGCACGGGATAGGGGAAGAAAAGGCGGTAGAGGGCGGTAGAGGACGGTAGAGGGCGGTAGAGGACGGTAGCGGGGGTCGAGAGGGCGGTAACGGGCGGCGAACGCAGAGCGTAGATTCCGGTAGAGGAGGACGGAGTGACCAAGCTCAGCAAGCGGTTGGCCGCGCTGCCCAGCTATCCGATGGCGGAGATCCCCGCCATCAAGCGCCGGTTGCTCGAGCAGGGCGTGGATGTGATCGACCTCGGCGCCGGCGACGCCGATTTCGCCCCGCCCGCCGTCGCGGTGGAGACGCTGGCGCGCGCGGTGCGCGACCCCGCCATGAGCCGCTACCCGTTCCAGCTCGGCCTGCCGGTGTTCCGTGAGGCCGCCGCCGCCTACCTAAAGCGCCGCTTCGGCGCGCGCTTCGATCCGTTCAGCGAGCTGCATCCGCTCATCGGCTCGAAAGAAGGCATCGCCCACCTCGCCGTGGCGCTACTCGACGCGGGCGACGTCGCGATCGTGCCCGAGCCCGGGTACGCCGTGTACGAAGGGGGGACGGTGCTCGCGGGCGGGGAGCCGTACCGCTATCCGCTCATTCCCGAGGCGGGGTTCCTGCTGGAGCTGTCGGACCTGCCCTCCGACGTGGTGCGCCGCACGAAGCTCGTCTACCTCAACTATCCCAACAACCCGACCGCCGCCGTCGCGCCGCGCGACTACCTCGCGCGTACAGTCGAGTTTTGCCGCCGCCATGGGATCGTGATCGCGTACGACAATCCCTACTGCGAGATCACGTTCGACGGCTACGTGGCGCCGAGCATCTTCGAGGTCCCGGGTGCGCGCGAGGTCGCCGTCGAGTTCCATTCGCTGTCGAAGACGTTCTGCATGACGGGGTGGCGCCTCGGGTGGGCGGTGGCGCGGCCCGAACTCATCGCCGCGCTGGCGCGCGTCAAGAACTACGTGGACACGGGCGCCTTTCTCGCGGTGCAGGCGGCGGGCGCGGCGGTGCTGCCTCAGGCGGAGGAGTTAGCGCGGGGATACGTGGCGCGGTTTCAGGAGCGGCGCGACGCGCTGCTCCCAGTGCTGCGCGCGCAGGGGTTCGAGCCCGAAACGCCGGGCGCGACGATGTACGTGTGGGTACCGCTGCCCGAGGGGGTGGCGTCGGCGGCGTTCGCGCGCCGGGCGCTCGAAGATGCCGGCGTGGTGACGCTGGCAGGGAGTGGCTTCGGAGCGGGGGGCGAGGGCTTTTTCCGTCTGGCGCTCACGGTCGACACCCCGCGGCTGGTCGAAGCGGCGGAGCGGCTGGGAAAGGTGCTCGCCACTGTTTGACCCTCGCGCGGTTCCGTCCCGCCTGCGGCGGTTCACGTGGATCGGCAGCGCCGCGATCCACGTGGCGCTCGTCATCTGGCTGGTGACGGCGTCGTGGCGCATCGATGGGCGGCAGGGCCTGATCACGATTATTCCGCCCGACATGCCGCAGGCGCACGAGTTGCCGCCGTTCGGGGGCACGCGCCGCGGCGTGGGGCCGAGCGGTGGACTGGGCCGGCCGCTGCCGGATGCCAGGATTCCGGACACCGTGCCGCCCGAACCCGCGCCGGTGGGCAAGCGCGACAGCACGCTGGCCGCGAACCCCACCAGCGTGGGGCCGCACATCGTCACGCCGCCCCAGGTCGGTGACGGCCGCCTCTGGGTGACGCCGCGCCCGGCGCTGCCGGGGGAGGTGGCGGGCGCCCTGTACGAGACGCACGAGCAGCGCGACACGGGCGTGGTGCGCCGGCTGCACGCCATGATGGATTCCCTCAACGTGATCATCGATCAGGAGCAGCGTGCCCGCCGGACGCCCACGTGGACGACGGACGTGGCGGGCAAGGTGTTCGGGATCGACTCGCAGTTCATCCACATCGCCGGGATCAAGATTCCCACGGCGGCCCTGGCGCTCCTGCCGATCTCGCTGCCGCAGGGCAACTACGGCGAGCAGATGCGCGCACGTCAGCTCGACGAGATGCGGGCCGACCTGCTGCAGGCCGCGCGTCGCACCGAATCGCTCCAGCTGTTTCGCCAGTACGTGCGCGAGCTGCGGGCCCGCAAAGCGGCGGAGCGGGACGCGCAGCAGCGGCAGCGCGGGGACAGTACGAAGACCAAAGCGGACACGGTCAGCGGGGTCCCCTAACCGCGTCCTGCAATCGTTTCAGGGCCGCCTCTTTTCCTACCACATACAGCAGCTCATTCACCGGCTCCGACACGGTGCCACCGGTGAGCGCGATCCGGATCGGTTGAAACACCTTCCCGGCGGCGACGCCGCGCTCCTCGGCCAGGCGGCGCAGCCGTTGCTCGAGAGTCCCCGGCGTCCAATCGGTGTCGCGCAGCGCGGCGAGGCTCGCCTCGAGCGCCGATTTGTAGCCGGCTGGGTCTTGCGCGATCTCCTGTTTCGCCTTCTCGTCGAACGCCACGTGCTGCGGGTCGAGCCGCACGGCCACCTGCTTCGCGACGTCGAGCGTGGTACGGGAGCGGGTCTTCACGGCCGCGATCGCTCGGAGGACGGCGTCTTTGTTGCCGTCGAGCTTGAGCCGCTCGAGCTCCGGCGCGACGAGCGGGTACAAGTCTTCGGCCGAGCCGGCCGAGAGATACTGCCCGTTCATCCACTCGAGCTTGGTCATGTCGAAGATGGCGGGTTTCTTCTGGATGCCCTCGAACGAGAAGAGGGCGATCATCTCGTCGAGCGTCATGATCTCGCGGTCGCCGCCGGGGCTCCAGCCGAGCAGCGCCAGGAAGTTGCGCATGGCGGCGGGGAGTATGCCCATGTGCTGGTAATCACCCACGGCCGTGGCGCCGTGGCGCTTGGAGAGCTTCTTGCCGTCGGGCCCGTGGATCATGGGCACGTGGCCGAACACGGGGAGCGCGGCGCCGAGCGCCTGGTATAGGGCGATCTGCTTGGGCGTGTTCGAGATGTGGTCGTCGCCGCGCAGCACGTGGGTGATGCGCATGTCCACGTCGTCCACCACGACCGCGAAATTGTAGATCGGGGTGCGGTCCGAGCGCAGGATCACGAAGTCCTTGATGTCCTCGCCCTGGAACGAGATGCGGCCGTGTACCCCGTCGTCCCAGGCGATCTCGCCGGGCGGGAGGCGAAACCGGATCGCGCCCTCTTCCATGTAGGCTTTGCCATCGGCGAGGAGCTTGTCCGCCATCCCCTGATGCCGTTTAACGCGGGCACCCTGAAACACGGGCTCCTCGTCCCAGTCGAGCCCCAGCCAGGTGAGACCGTCGAGGATGACGCGCGTGTGCTCGTCGGTGGAGCGGGCCTTGTCGGTGTCCTCGATGCGCAGCAGGAACTGGCCGCCGGCGTGGCGGGCATACAGCCAGTTGAAGAGGGCGGTGCGGGCGCCGCCGACGTGGAGGTAGCCGGTCGGCGAGGGGGCGAAGCGGACGCGGGCGGTCATCTGCTACGGAGAGGGGGGGATTCGAACCCCCGATAGAGGTATTAGCCCCTATAACGGTTTAGCAAACCGCCGCCTTCAGCCACTCGGCCACCTCTCCCGAACGGCTGAATTATCCGCAGCCGATAAGGGACGAGCAAGGGCGCGAGTCATCCCCAGGCTGAAGCCTGGGCTCACCCGAGCGATGTGGTACCGGGTGTTCCGGACGGCGCGCGGGATCCTCGAGCAGGGAACCGCTGCGGGAGCGGCTCGAGTTTCGCCAGCTCCGCAAGGTTGCGGCCGATCCGCAGGGCGACCGTCACCAACATCCCGAGTGCCAGTGCCGCCGCTGCGCAGGTTGCGATCGTCACGACTGCGGGGTCCGCGCCGGCCGCCACCAGTAGTCCGTTCCCGAGCACCAGAACGATGCGTGCCTCCGTGGGGCCGATCCGGCCGTACCCGAGCCGGAACACGCCGAATACCGTGGACTCGAGATACACGTTGATCGATAAAATCAGATACGCGACGACGCCGGCGAGAGCGACGCTCAGGGGTACGTAGGGCGAGAGTCCGATACCCGCGCCGATTGCAGCCGTGGCGAACGCGTCCACCACGTGGTCGAGATAGTACCCGTAGCGCCGCCGCTCCGCACGCCGCAGCCGCGCGAGCGTCCCGTCGAGCGAGTCCCCGAACCAGTTCACGAGGAGCAGCACGCCTGCGACCCAGAGCCAGGCGGGGCTCAGCGCGGACAGCGCATACGCCACGCTGGCGCCCAACGCCCCCACGACACCCACGAGCGTCAGCTGATCCGACGTGACCCACGCGGGCAACCGCTGGGCGATCGCTCGGAGCAGCCGCCGCTCGGGCTCGGCGAGCAGGAACGTCAGCTCGCGGCGCGCGTCGACCGGGGCCACAAGACGATCCGGAGCGAGGGGACCAAGAGGAGTGTGAACAACGCGACGTAGAGCCAGACCGGGAGCCGCACGCTGGCGCCGAGCCACGCGAGCAGGGCGTAGCGCGGCAGCGAGCGCGCCGCCACGGCGCCCGCGTACTTTTCGAGCGGGCAGCCCGTCGCGAACGCGAGCGCCTTGAAGGGAAAAAAGGGCAGGGGCGTGAGCCCCGAGAGGGTGATCACGGCGAACGGGAAGCGCCGGAAGACGCGCTCGGGCAGGCTCGCGCCCTGAGCGGGCGCGCGCCGCGCTGCGGCCCGCTCGATCAGAGGCACGAACAACCGATGATCCAACAGGGCCGCGACCACCGTTCCCGCGGTCGCGACGAGGGCGGTCGGCCAGACGCCGTGGCGCGCGCCGAACCAGATGACCACGGGCTCGTGGGGCAGGACCGCCAGGGCCACGTTCGAAAGGAACGCGTAGCCGAACAGCCACACCGCGCTGGCGAACACGGAGCTCATGAGCCGACGTTCGCCCGTCGGTCTCAAGTGGAATTCAAGGGACCTGGAGAGGAATGCTCAAGCACGAGACTCCCTGTTACGGTCGCACGCCTAACCGCGACGGACTCTGTCGACCTCCTTCCCGGTCTCGTCGCGTGCAGGGCCAAGAGCGGTCCGTCATAGCGCCGTCCCGCGCAAGGCGAATGCAACGGTTGCTCGGATACGAGGCATCTGTGTAAGGGGAGGGCACTGATGTCATCCGTTCGCCACTCGCTGGGCGCCGCCTGTCTCCTGGTACCCTGTGCCGCCAACGCCACCCAATCGCCCCCGAGCTGGAGAGAGGCGGTGGCCGCGTACGTGGCACCCTACGTCCAGATGAACGACTTCAGCGGTACCATTCTCATGTTGCGGCCTGGCAAGGACTCGCTCATCACGGCATTCGGGGTCGCGGACCGTGCGCGGGGAACGCTCAACCGCACCGACACGCGCTACGGCATCGGCTCGCTCACCAAGACATTCACCGCGGCGGCGATCGCCATGCTCACGGAGCGCGGCAAGCTCTCACTCCGGGACACGGTGGGCAAGTTCATTCCTGGGTTCCCGCACGGCCGTGAGATTACCATCGAGCACCTGCTCTCTCACACCTCGGGAGTTCCGGACTATCACTCGCTCCCGGATTACAACGGGATGCGGATTCACCCAACCACGCTCGCGCAGTTTGCCGCATGGATCGGCACCAAACCACTCGATTTCCGCCCCGGCGAGCGCAGCGCGTATAGCAGCTCGGGGTACGCGTTATTAGCATACGTAATCGAGCGAGTCGCCGACATGCCGTACCGGGATTTCCTGCAGCGGCAGGTTTTCGAGCCGCTCGGGATGCGTGACACGGGCGACTTGGCCTCGGGCGACCCGGTCCAAGACCTCGCGACCGGCTACGACCCCGGCTTTCCGCCCGCAGGCGTGCAGCCTCCCCCGAAAATGTCGGCCACGTGGCTCGAGGGATCGGGGTCGTTGTATTCGACGGCATCAGACCTGGCGACGTGGGCGCGCGCACTGCTGCAGAACCGTCTGTTTCGGGTTCACCGCGCTCGACTACCCATACGGATGGGGGAAGCGAAACTGGCTGGGGCGAGATTTGATCGAGCAGGACGGCCGGATAACGCTCGGCTACGCTTCGCACATGTCCATCTACGCGAAGGACTCGGCTATCATCGTCATTCTCGGAAACATTCAGTCAGCCGTCACCGACCGCATGCGGACCGACTTGGCGGCCATCGCATTCCACGAGCCGCACCAGCCACCGCGCCTCCGGCCGACCGGCCATCCGCCTCGCGAGCTCTTGAGGCTGTTTGCCGGCCGCTACCAGGTTGGTCCCGGATTCGTGCTGACGGTGCGCGCCGACCGTGATCGACTTACACTCGCGGGACCGGAGGGTGACTACCTCCCGCTCGAGCCCCAGTCGGACGTCGAATTCTTCTTTCGCGCGCTTTATGTTCCTGTCGCCTTCGAGCGCGACTCGGCGGGCAACGTGGTCGACCTGAAGTGGGGTGACCAATTCACGTGCAAGCGGATCAACTTTCGCCCTTCGCGTAGTCGTCTCCCTATCGCCGCGGGCATCCTCGACCGCTACCGGCTCCGGCAGGGCGCCGCGGCGTAGCAGCCGGGCGGGAAGCGCCAGGGCCGGCCCCCTTCCGTCGCTCTAGCGGAAGTGTCTCGCGGCCGCCACACTTATGAAGCCGCAATGCGCCCTAATCATGGCGGAGTGCAAGCACCCCGCCGGCTCTCCGCGTGGCACTGCCCTTGCGCATACGCAATACCACGTATGCGACACGTTGCGATCGTGCTACTCGCGGTGGGTTCCCTCGCCGCCTTGCCACGCCGGGGTCCGGCGCAGCAAGCTGCAAGGGATCTTGCAGCATTCACGCTGGCCTCCGGTACGCGCCGGCAGCACCGTTCTGTGGCCGCCACGCTCTTGACAATGCCGTCGCAGCCGCAAACGCCGAGTGGCGTCGGTCCGCTGGCGGCACGCGTGTCGTGGAG
>Ga0209804_1001884_pt1 | contig 13132 bp, 10 predicted proteins | sample GraSoiAngelo_139_FD_185896 | JGI IMG/M metagenome (GOLD analysis project Ga0209804, IMG submission 185896) | Grasslands soil microbial communities from the Angelo Coastal Reserve, California, USA - 14_0929_12_20cm (SPAdes) (version 2) | ecosystem: Environmental > Terrestrial > Soil > Grasslands ... | reverse complement strand
GAGCTCTTGACTATCTTCGTTGCGAAGGTTCATGGTCCATACGCCGGATACGGGCAGAAGTCGATAGTTCGTCGTAGACCTCTTGATGCCTTTGCGTGGCCCGCTGCGCTGACTGGTGGTTTCATGAGCACGTTCTTCGAAGGCTTGGAGCAAGCGTCCCAGGAGCGTGCGCGATCCGAAGTAATGGCGCGGTCGGAGACGGCGAATGAGTGGGTCCTCGCCTTGGCGGCCGAAAGAGAGAAGGGGCTCGAAGAGCTCGAGCGGCTTCTCGGCTATGTACAGTTTGATCTCGGCTTGTGCGCCGCCGTCGCGGTCATCTTCGCGATCGCGCTTTCATTCGAGCCGACGGGGTTCAAATTTCACAGAGGTTTCCTGAGCCTCGCCGTCGGTTTCAGCTGTCTGGCTGGGGTGGCGGCCGGGGTCGTCGCGAGCCGCTGCGCGGATTTCAGGAGCCGGGGCGAGCTGTGCGCGGCAAAGATCGGACCGTTCAGATCGCGTTGGCTGAAGGGTACCCACTGGTTGTACATGCAGCGTATCTGTTTCGGGATGGCGCTGGCCGCAGCCGTGTTGTCTATACTGATGGGCTCGGGCAAGTGGCTACTTATCCCGAGCTGCATGTCCTGCTGACGGCAAACCGCGGGGCAGCCACTGGCCGGTCTCACTCCCGTCCGACGGGCACGGGCGTTCAGCGCGCAATGAAATCACGGACTCTCGATCCGGAACTCTCCGCTCCCAATTTTTGTAGGGGTTGCCCTAGTTCGCGCGTCGACGCACTCGAGCGACACTTCGAGTGCAAAGAGTTTCCAAGTGAAACCGTTTGAGATCAAAACCGTACTGTGAGTCTTTGTGGCTACGCTCGCTGCGCTGGGTGCGTTAGGATTTGCGCGTGCCTCATCCGAGGGCGCTCACGAGTCAGACTCGCTTAGCAGCGCCGCTGCCTTCACCACCTCCTCTCACCGTCGTGTCGCCACAGCCTTGTGGAGCGTCGCAGAATCCCGAGCCCGCATCGGCGGGGCCGGCATCGAAGCCTCTATCGCTCACCATGGAGGCGGGCTACCGCGACAACTACGACACCGCCGTGATCCGGACGATCGCGGGTGGCCCATCGACCCACCCGGCTGGAGGCTCATGATGAGGCCCCTCCTCTCAGTCGCCGTCCTCGTTCTGCTGATCTCGGCGGTCGCCGCCGTACCCGCTGCCGCCACGCCCGACGGCCAGGTGACCTGGGGCGTCCACATCTCGCTCGCTCCGACGTGGTTCGATCCAGCCGAAACCCCCGGGATCGTCACGCCGTTCATGGTGCTCTACGGACTCCACGACGCGATGCTGAAGGCGCTGCCCGGCAACCCGCTGGCGCCGGCGCTCGCCGAGTCGTGGACCGTATCCCCCGATGGGCTCACCTACGAGTTCGTCCTGCGCCGCGGCGTGAAGTTCCACAACGGCGAGCCGGTCACCGCCGAGGACGTCAAGTTCTCGTTCGAGCGCTATCGCGGCTCCGCGAACAAGACCCTCAAAGAGAGGATCGCCGCGGTCGAGACTCCGGATCCGGGCCGCGTCCGCTTCCGGCTGAAGCAGCCATGGCCTGACTTCGTCATGTTCTACTCGACGGCGACCGGCGCCGGCTGGATCGTGCCGAAGAAGTACGTCGAGAAGGTCGGCGACGAAGGATTCAAGAAGGCGCCCATCGGCGCCGGCCCCTACCGGTTCGTCTCGTTCACGCCCGGCGTCGAGCTCGTCATGGAGGCGGTCGAGGGGTACTGGCGCAAGACGCCGAGCGTGAAGCGCCTGGTCCTGCGCGTGATTCCGGATCCGACCACGCGATACGCCGCGCTCAAGAGCGGCGAGATCGACGCCACGTACTGGATGACGGCGTCGCTCGGCGAGGATCTTCGCCGGACGCCCGGACTCACGCTCAGGCCGGTCGTGTCCAGCGTGATGCAATGGGTAGCCTTCGTCGACCAGTGGGATCCGAAATCACCGTGGCACGACCGGCGAGTGCGTCTCGCCGCCAACCTCGCGATCGACCGGCAGACGATCAACCAGGCCGAGACGCTCGGACACTCGCTGCTCACGAACTCGATCATCCCCAACACCTTCGACTTCTTCTGGGCGCCGCCTCCTCCGCAGTACGATCGCGCCCGCGCGAAGAAGCTCCTCGCCGAGGCCGGATATCCGAACGGATTGGACGCCGGTGACTACACCGTCGATGCCGCGGCCGTGGCCATCGGCGAACCGGTCGTCAACTCGCTCCAGGCGGCTGGCATTCGCGTGAAGCTCCGGCCTCTCGAGCGCGCCGCATTCCAGAAGGGCTATAGCGACAAGAAGTACAGAAACCTCGTGCACAGCGGAAGCGCCGCCTTCGGCAACGCCGCAACGCGGATCGAAGCCTTCATCGCATCGGGCGGCGCGTACGTGTACGGGAGCTACCCGGACATCGATGGGCTCTTCCGCGAGCAGGCCACCGAGCTCGACAAGAAGCGGCGCGAGGCGACACTGCAGCGCATCCAGCAGCTCATCCACGAGAAAGCGATGGTCGCGCCGATCGTCCAGGTCGGCTTGATGAGCGGCTACGGGCCGAGAGTGGAGGAGTCGGGTCTCGGGCTGATCACAGGCTACTCGTTCTCCGCCCCGTACGAGGACGTGCGGCTCAAGGGGAAGTAGTCTTCACGTTCGGAACCTGACTGATCGAGAAACCTGGCGTCGGTACGCGCGGCAGCCCGAAGTGGTCACGCAAGGTCGTCCCCTCGTACTCACGCCGAAACAATCCGCGCGCTTGAAGCTCCGGTACGACCTGATCGACGAAATCGACCAGCGCGCCAGGGAAGTACGGGGGAAGGACGTTGAAACCGTCCGCGGCTTCCTCGACGAACCATTCCTCGAGCGTGTCGGCGATGCGCTTGGGCGTCCCGCAGAGGACCCAGTGGCCGCGGGCGGCCGCGGTGAGGTTGTAGAGATCGCGCAGGGTCATGTGTTCCCGTCGCGCGGTTTCGAAGAGGACGCGTGAGAAGGTTTGGCTGCTCGCGTCAGGCGGCGGAGCCGGCACGGGCCCATCGAGAGGAAAGCCGGTCACGTCGTACCCGATCCGGCTGGTGACCAGCGTGAGGGCGTTGGTCGGCGTGAGCCAGCTCTGGAGCAGCGAGAGCTTGTCGCGGGCCTCCGCCTCGGTGCTTCCGATGATCGGCATCACGCCGGGCAAAACCGTGATCTGTTCCGGCGTGCGGCCATACTTTGCCATGCGCGCCTTCAGATCGCGATAGGCACGCCGCGCGGCCGACAGCTCCTGGACGACGGAGAACACGACGTCGGCCGTCCGCGCGGCGAGCTCGAGCCCGGCCTCCGAGCCGCCGGCTTGAATGATGACCGGATGACCCTGGGGGCAGCGAGCCATGTTGATGGGGCCCTTCACCTGGAAGAACCGGCCACGATGGTCGAGCGCGCGCACCTTCGACGGGTCGATATAGACTCCGGTCGCCTTGTCCGCCACGATCGCGCCGTCCTCCCAGCAGTCCCAGAGGCCCTTCACGACGTCGACGAACTCCTGAGCGACCTCGTAGCGCAGGTCGTGCTCCATGTGGGCTTCGCGGCTGAAGTTGAGCGCGGCCTTGCCCGCCGAGCTCGTCACCACATTCCAGGCCGCCCGGCCTTTGGTGATGTGGTCGATGGAGCCGAAGGTTCGGGCGACGTGGTAGGGCTCGCCGAAGCTGGTCGACACGGTGGCGCCGAGGCCGATGTGCCGCGTCGAGGCGCTCAGCGCCGAGATGAGCGTGGTCGGCTCGAACCGACACAGGAATGATGGGTGGTCCCCGGGGTCCATGACCAGCCCGTCGGACACGAACAGGAGGTCGAACTTGCCACGCTCGGCGTGATGGGCGATCTCCTGGATGACCGACAGGTCGTTGTTGCTGGTGGCCGCACCGTCGTAACGCCATCCGGCGGAGTGATTGCCGGTGCCGAGCACGAACACGCCGAAGTGCATCTCACGCCGCTTCGCAGACATGGGCTCACTCCTGTCCAGGCTGGTACGTGATCCTCACGCGAGATCTCGCCATCTACTCCATCGCTACAGCGCTCGCCCAGCAGCGTGGCCCTCGTAGATGGCCTCGAGCGCCGTGCGCGGGGCGACACAGTCGCCGACCATTCGGAGGTCCGCGACCCGACCCCGGAGCTCGCGATAAAGTTGATCGTCGGCCATGCTGCCCGCCGCGGCCACGACGCTGTCCACGCCTTCGAGTCGATCGGGTCCGCCGGTCGACACATCCTCGAGCACGAGCGTCGAGCCCTCCAGGGCGCGAACGGCCCTGAGCACTATCACGCGGATTTGCTTCTCCCGGAACCGATGGCGGACCGCGAGCATGCTGTAGATCGTGATCCGTGACCCATAGCCGGCCTCCGCCGTGATCAGCGTCACCTTTTTGCCGAGCTCGGCCAGGTGTTCGGCCGTCGCCACCGACGGCCAGTTGCCGTCGGCGTCGATGAACGCGACGTGGTGGCCCAGTCGGTCGGGCTCGAGCAGTGCATCCCATACCGAGTACACGCGCGCCGCTCCGGGGATCGCGATCGGCGTGGGCCGGGCCCCGGTCGCCAGCACAACCGCATCTGGCTGGAACGCGAGGACGCGCTCGGCAGTTGCCTGCATTCCGCACTGGATCGCGACCTTCAGAGCCCGGCACTGCCCCTCGAAGTACGTGCGGGCGTACGTGAACTCGCTCCGTGATCGGATCAGCCCGGCGATGTTCACCTGGCCACCGACCTCCGCCTCGCGCTCCCAGATGGTTACAGCATGGCCACGCAGGGCGGCGGTCCGGGCGGCTTCGAGCCCCGCCGGTCCACCACCAACGACGAGGACTCGCCGTTGCACAGGCGCCGGCCTGAGCGTCCCCTCGCCCCAGTCCGCCTCGCGCCCCGCCGTCGGGTTCATCAGGCACGTGATCGGCTGATGAAGCTCGACCATCGCGATGCACCCCTGATTACACGCGATGCACGGCCGGATCTCATCGAGCCGACCCTTCTGCGCCTTGGCGACGAGGAACGGGTCGGCGATATGGGCCCGCGCCATGCCCACCAGATCGGCGTCGCCGGCAGCGAGGACCTCCTCGGCGAGCTCGATGCGATTGAACCGGCAGACCGCGAAGACCGGGAGATTCGGGACCGCAGCTTTGATACCGGCCGGAAGATAGCGGAACGCCGCGCGCGGGAAGTGCATGTCGGCCATCTGCGTCGCGAGCGAGTAGCTCGCGTGATAGGCCGAGTGGGAGACGTTGACGAAGTGAACGGGCACCGCGGCGACGATGCGCGGGACGATCCGCTGCATGTCCTCGAGCGTCAGGCCGGGGCTCATGAATTCCTCGGCGCTGATACGGATCCCGACAGGGTAGTCCGCTCCCATGGCCTCGCGCACCGCGCGGAGTACCTGGAGCGGGAAGCGCAGTCGGTTCTCCTCGCTGCCGCCGTAGGCGTCGGTCCGCACGTTCGACGCTGGCGAGAGGAATTGCTGGAGCAGATGCCCGTGGCCGAAGTGGACCTCGAGCCCGTCGAGCCCGGCCTCCCTCAGATGGCGCGCTGTCAGCACGTGCGCCGCCACGACTTCGGCCATGTCGTCTTCGTTCATCTCGTGCGGAATCGGCCCGGTCGGTGACCACGGAATCGGCGAGGCACCCCACGTCGCGGTGCGCCCGAAGTAACCCTCGGCGTGCCGACCGACGTGCACGATCTGGCCGAAGAGCCGCGCGCCCTGACCATGAACCGCGTCGGCGACGCGCCGGAACCTCGGGACGCAGCGGGGATCGTAGCCGATCACGCCTTGAGCGCGACCGATGCTCGTCGGATGAACCCGGATCGCCTCGAAGATGATGAGGCCGACCCCACCCCGGGCCTTCTCGGCGTGATAGTGGACGTGCCGTTCGCTCGGCAGGTGGTCATCGCCGTAGTTGGTAGTGTGGGCGGGGACGAAGATGCGGTTTCGCAGCTCGACCGATCCGATGCGGAACGGAGAGAAGACGTGGGGGAAACCACCTCTTATCGACACGCTCTCGCTATATCATAGCCGCCACCTGCGATGCGAACGGGGCGAGAGTTCCTCGAGAGTCTCCACGACGGGCGCGCCGTATACCTGGACGGCGAGCGAGTGACCGACGTCACCAGCCATCCGGCCTTCGCGGAGCCGATCCGCCAGGTCGCGACGATGTACGATCTGGCGCGCGAGCGCTGGGATCCCGACACGACGACATACGTCGAACCGGCGACGGGCAGCCGCACGTCTGCCATGTGGCTCATCCCTCGCTCCGCGGCCGATCTCGCGCTCCGCCGCCACATTCACCGTGCGTGGTCGGAGTGCTCGTTCGGCGTCATGGGACGCACGGCCGACTCGGGTGCTTCGATCCTCGCGGGGTTTGCCGGCACGCCCGACGTCTTCGCGCGAGGCGGTAAGCAATTCGCCGAGAACCTGCTCCGCTTCTACTCGCGGGCGCGGGACGAAGACCTCTTCATCCCGTACGCGGTAGTGCCGCCGCAGGGGGATCGCTCGAAGCCCGCGCACAAGCAGCGTGAGCCGTTCCTCTACGCCGGCGTGGTCCGAGAGCGGGACGACGGCATCGTGCTCCGCGGCGCCCAGATGATCGCCACATCGGCGGTCATGGCGCATTACCTCCTCGTGACCTACATCACGCCGCTCGTCGCCGGCGACGAGGACTACGCGTTCTGCGCCATGATCCCGGCCAACGCGGAGGGACTCCGCATCTATCCGCGTCGTCCCTACAGCACCATGGCCACGAGCACGTACGACTACCCGCTCTCGTCGCGCTTCGACGAGATCGACACCGTCGTCGTGCTCAAGGACGTGTTCGTCCCGTGGGAGCACGTCTTCATCTACCGGAACGTGGACGTGGTGAACGCCCAATGGCACGACACGGCCGCCCACACGCTGGTGAACTTCCACACGCTCGTCCGCTTTTCCGTGAAGATGGAATTCGTCGCCGGGCTCGCGCTGAAGCTGGCAGAGCTCCACGGTATTCACACGCTGCCTCCGGTGCAGACGCAGCTCGGGGCCGAGGTCGCCTTGCTGGGCGCCCAGATCGATGCTCTGGCGCACGCGGCGCAGACCTTACCGCTCGTGCGCGGGGGCGTCGCGCGCCCGAACCCGCTCTACATCTACGCCGCGATGAACCTCCAGCGCCGGCAGGCTCCGGACCTCATGCGGACGCTCCGCGAGCTCGGCGGTGGCGCCTTCATCGCCGTGCCCTCGTCGGATCGCGCGTTCGTCGGCGTCGACACCGCCGAGGACATGCGTTACTTCCAGGCCGGGGACACGCCGCCCGAGAAGCGCGTGAAGCTCCTCAAGCTGATCTGGGACCTGGTCGGCACCGAGTTCGGCGGCCGCCAGCTCCAGTACGACATGTTCTACTCAGCCGCGCAGCACGTCGCGGACATGCGGCTGTACCGCTGGTATGACTGGAGCCGCGGGCGCGCCATGGTCGACCGCTGCCTGGAAGGATACTGACGCGCGCGTCAACGAGCCGGCGTGAGACACATCCGAGCCGTCGCTTTGCTGCTCTGCATCATCGTGTCGGTCCAGCACACGTCGATCCGCACCTCGTGGGCTTGGAATCTCACGGGACATCGCTTGATCGCGCTGGACGCGCTGACCGTGTTGCCAGCGCCGATGAGGGAGGCGCTCACACCACACGCATCAGCGTTGCTGGCGGGTCTGCTCGAACCCGATTTCAACCGCGTCGTGAGTCACAAGATCCCGATCCTCTCGCTTCGCGGGACGCCACCACCGCCGCGTAGCGAGGCCGCGGATGTTCTCAAGCGATTTGCGACAGATGCCGAAGAGATGATCCGGCTCGGACGCGGGCTCGATGAGGTGTCTTTTGTCCTCGGGCAGGCGACCCACTTCGTGCAGGACCTTAATCAGCCTCTCCACGGCGCGTGGGGCGAGACCCGCGCCGAGCACCACGAAGTCGAGGACCAGATGCTTTACCGTTCCTGGCAGAAAGACCACACGTACCGCGGCTTCATGCTCATCAAGAATTACCCCTGCTTCGCGTATTCGATTGCCGAGAAGTCCTCGCAGCATGCACGGGCGCTCTTCTTCGACCGCGAGATCGAGCGTGTGACCGACAGCGCGTGGGACCAGGCCGTCAACGACACCGCGAGTTTCTGGCAATCGGTCTTCCGGCGTGCCCTGGGACCGGCGCGGGCGTGGCAGCTCTACGGCATTCCGCCTCCGGTCGGCGAGGTCGGGAATGGGTCACTATGCTGACCGGTTTGCTATTTGACCGTTCCGGTGGACTTTGACAGGATCTCCGGCCGATGGCTGAGAGCTCTGCCGACATCGTGATCGTGGGCGGCGGCATCGCAGGCATGACCACTGCCTACTACCTCGCGAAGTCTGGCGTGCCGAGCTTGGTCGTCGAGCGCGACGCGATCGGCAGTCACGCCTCTGGCTTCGCGTACGGGGGGCTGAGCCCGTTGAGTGGCTTCGGGATCCCCGGGCCCCAGGCCGAGATCGCCATGGACGGGATGCGGTTGCATCGTGAGTTGTCGAAGAGCCTCCTCGCGGAGACCGGGATCGACGTGGATTTCCGCATGCGCTCGTCTCTGGCGCTGGCCTTCACCGAGGCGGACGTGCGGAAGCTTCGGGCCGCGCTGCCGTGGCAGCAGCAGCAGCCAGGCTACGCGGTGCGCTGGCTCGACGGCGCCGAGGCGCGGCGGGTGGAGCCGCGGATCGCGGACGAGGCGCTCGGGGCAACGCTGATCGAGGGTGGGGGCGCCGTCGAGCCCTATCGTCTGGTGCTGGCACTCACCCGGGCCGCAGAACGCCTCGGCGTCAGGGTCCGGCACGGGCGCGCGATCGGCCTGCGGCGCGACGGCGGGCGCGTCACCGGTGTGGTCCTGGAGCGGAAGGTGCTGAGCTGCGCCACCGCGGTGCTCGCGCTCGGCCCGTGGAGCGCCGAGGCATCGGACTGGATCGGCGTGCCGATCGATGTCCGTCCGCTCAAGGGCCAGATCCTCCGCCTGCAGGCTCCGGGGCCGCCGGTCGTCTGCTCGGTCGGCTGGGGCCACAACTACGCCACGACCAAGACCGACGGTCTCCTGTGGGCGGGGACCACCGAGGAAGAGGCAGGCTTCGACGAGGAGTCGACGCTTGCGGCCCGCGACGAGATCGGTGCCGCGCTCCTGAGGATGTTGCCCGCGATGGCGGACGCTCAGATTGCCCAGCAGACCGCCTGCTTGCGTCCGGTGGCAGCCGACGGGCTCCTCGTGCTCGGCTGTGTGCCCGGGCTCGATCAGGTCTACGTGGCCACCGGCGGTGCCCGCAAGGGCATCCTCTACGGCCCCGCCATGGGGCAGGCGATCGCCGATCTCGTCCTCGGTCGGGACACGCGGGTCGCGCTCGACGCCTTCGCGCCCGGCCGCTTCGCCGGCGCTCGCTAAACGCCAGAGCGCGCGTGAAGCCCGGCGCGACTAGGCCTTCTTTGGAGACCAGCCATACGCCTTGGCGCAGGCACCGCCCATCAGCATCGCGCGTTCACTGGCGCTCAGGCGATCGGTTCGGCGGAACGGCTCGACGGCCTGTTCGTAGTTGACGACTGCGAAGGCGCGAGTCCAGTCGGTACCCCACAGGCAGCGTTCGAAACCCCAGGCGTCGAACACGCGGGCGAGGGGGTCCCAGATGTCCGGGAAAGGATATGGTTCCCTGGATAGCGTGCAGGCACCGCTGACCTTGATCACCGCGTTCCGGCGCTTGGCGAGGTCCAGCACCTTCGGCAGATCGGCAAAGGGCTGCGGCGGGGCGGGCGGCGTTCGAGGCTGCATGATGGCCAGATGGTCGATGATGAATCGCGTGTCGGGGTGGCGGTCGATCAGCGCCGCGCCCGCGTCCACGTTGCCCCAGCACAGCATGTTGACCGGCAAGTCGTACCGAACCGCGGCGCGCAGGATCCGGTCGAGGCCCGGGTCGTTCGGATCGCGCCCCGCTTCTTTCGTCATCATGATCCGGATGCCGACGGCGCCCGGCGTCTTCTTCCAGTCCCCGATGACATCGGCTACCGCCGGATTATCCGGATCGACCGGCTTGACGAGGGCGAACCGGCCGGGATGAGCCCGTTGCACTTCCACGGCATAGCTCGCGTCGTAGCGGTACATCGAAAACGCGGAGATGAAGATCGCGCCGTCGACGCCGACCGTGTCCATGGCCGCCACCATCTCGTCGCCGGTGGCATGATCAGGCCAATTCGGGACACTGTGCCAGGGTCGTTTCGGGGTGTTCGCCTCATAGCAGTGGACTTGGGAATCGATGATCGCCATCGGGACGTTCCTCCGTGTCAACGGGTTCGTCATCTATATCGCGATAGATGGTGTTCAGGTGAGTTCCGGGAGCTGCAGCTGGCCGTGCCCAGGAGGCGTCCGATCCTTGGCGCGGTGGCGCGGCGACGAGCGACGGCCAGTGCGGGGCGGTGGGAAGCTGAGCCGTAGACCCTGCGCCTGAACCTGAAACAGGACCTCAGCGTCGGGAAGACCAGGAAGGCGATGTCGACCGAGGCTCCGAAATCGGGAGCCGGTCGCTGCGGATTTTCCAGCGGCCGCTCTGGTGGCGGCTGACACGACGATCTGCCCACCATGGGCCGCCGCGCAGACGCGGGCCGTGGTATGGACGGCCAGGCCGATGTACCCGACATCCGTTAGTGTCGGGTAACCGCTGTGAATCCCGATACGCAGCCGCACCTCCAGATCGTCGGGCCATGTGCGGTTGCCGAGCCCCCGCTGGATGGCCACCGCCGCCTCGACAGCCGCCGCGGGGCGATCGAAGACCGCGAAGAACTCGTCGGCACGCGCATCGATTTCGCGGCCGCTCCCGCGTGACACCGCTCTCCGGACGATGGACCGGACGTCGTTCAGCAGCGCGCCGTAGCCATCGCCCAGCCTGCGGAGCAGGGCGGTGGACGCCTCGATATCGGTCATGAGAAGTGTGACGAACCCGCTGGGCAGCGCCGCGGCATCGGTCGATGTTGCCTGGATCTGGCCGCGTAGGCGCTCCTTTTCGATCACGAAACGCACGGCCGTCAGCACGGTCTCCGAAAGATCCGCATCATCGAGGAGCATCGGATTGTGCACTAGCGCCGTCATTGGGCGCCCCTGGCGCTCGAGAAACGTCACGCCGCGCTGGTCCCCCTCCGCCGGTAGGGGCACAGGTTTGCCGGTGGCGTCCACGTATGCCCCCGAAGCGTCGGACCAGTGCAGAACAGCAAGCGTCGGATCACGAAGGACCGTTCGCAACCGCCGTTCGAGCTCGCCCGGTGCGGGGTTCCGTCCGAGCTCGATCACGAGGCGCCCGGTCTTGGCGTGCCGCTGCTCGGATTGCAGCTGGCCGGTGATGAATCCGACCGGCACGATGCGGAACTTCTTGGCCGCGTTGAGCAGGCGGCGGCGTGCCTGCTCGCGCGCGGCATCCGTCTCGAACACCACCTGGCTGAACCGGGCGAGCGCATTCTTCACGTGCGCCTTGTCGTGGACCGGCAACCGGCGGCGCCCGCGAGAGTCGACATACGCGAAGGCTCTGTCCGGGAGGCGCGCTCGCCTTCTCGTGCTGAGGCGCGACATGCGGCAACGATAGCTCGCTTTCCACGACTGCGCTGCAGGAAGTCGGTCACGAGCGGGCAGGCGCTTGGCCCATCGTGAGCTCGCCGCTCTACTTCAGGGGCGGCGTGACTCCGGCGGGCAGTGGCACCTGCGCAACGTTCAGCGTCATCGACACCAGGCTGTAGTAGCCGACGGCGCCGACGAGATCGACGACGCCGCGCTCGCCGAAGGTGTCGTTGACGCGCCGGAACGTCGGGTCCGAGACGCTGCCCGTCGCCAGCAGTTCCGAGACGAAGTCGTAGACGGTCTCCTCGTCCTTTGCCATGCTCGCAGGGCGCTGGTTCGCTGCGATGGCATCAGCGATGGCCGGGCTCAATCCCGCGTCGAGGGCGAGGCGGCGATGCGCGTAGAACTCGTACTGCGCGGTCCACTTACGACCGGCCATAATGATCGCCATCTCGTTCAGTCGCTGGGGGATGGAGGTCCCGAACCGCACGAAGGCGCCGAGCCGCTGGACGAGGTCGCAGAGCTCGGGGCTTCGCAGAAGCGCATTGAAGGGACCGCGGAGGCCGGCGCCGCGTGGGCCTGATTGGATCGCGTCGGCCACGCGCTTTTGATCCGCGGTCATCGTCTCCGGCGTCAGCGTCGTGAATCTCGGCTCACTCATCGCGTTCCTCCCTGATGGTTTCGACCCGACCCTCGGGCCGCCGCGAAGCCCGGGCGCCTCGCGCCGGAAGAGTAGCAGGTGGACGGAGCGGCCGCGAGCCTGATCACCGGGATGTGCGGGCACCGGCGCAGACATGTTAGCGTTGATGCCCGGACCAAATCGGCCGTAACAGCAAAAGCAGGGAGGGTGTGACCGTGGACGCTTCGGACCAGGAGCTGCAACAGTACCTTTTCGATCTACAAGGCTATCTGGTGATCCCCAACGTCCTGGGCGCGGCGGAGGTGGCCGAGCTGAATCGATTGATCGATGCGCAGCGGCTCCCCAGCCCCCGGGAAAAAATCCGCTTTGGCTCCGCCGCCGGCGTGCACGGACCGGATCATGGCTTCCTCAACTGGGGGGAGCCGTTCTGTCGCCTGCTGGATCATGAGGCGATCTTGCCAATTCTTCGCCTTCGGCTGGGGGACTGCTTTCGGCTGGACCGCCTCTACGGCATCCGCATGCACAAGGGGCAGACCATGGGGGCCATGCACGCGGACTACGGGGCTTCGGCGCGCAACGCCTTCACGAAGCCCGGAGAGCGCTTTCACTTTGCTCCAAACGGCATCTACGAGGGGTTCACGGTGGTGGCCTGGAATCTTACCGATTGCGGACCGGCATCGGGGGGATTCTGGTGCATTCCCGGGAGTCACAAGAGTCACTTCAAGCTGCCGCGTCAGATCCACGAGGCCCCGGAAAGGGCCTCCTGCGTGGTCATTCCGGACGTCCCGGCGGGGTCGGTCGTCCTGTTCTCCGAGGCGGTGATGCACGGAACAGCTCCATGGAGAGCCGACCACGAGCGCCGGACTCTGCTCTACAAGTATTGCGTCTCCCAGATGGCGTGGTCGC
>Ga0209804_1001880_pt1 | contig 13147 bp, 7 predicted proteins | sample GraSoiAngelo_139_FD_185896 | JGI IMG/M metagenome (GOLD analysis project Ga0209804, IMG submission 185896) | Grasslands soil microbial communities from the Angelo Coastal Reserve, California, USA - 14_0929_12_20cm (SPAdes) (version 2) | ecosystem: Environmental > Terrestrial > Soil > Grasslands ... | reverse complement strand
CGGCTCCCTTTGCGTTCCTCAGCGGCACGGCTGAAGCCGGGCCCTGCCCGATATTCTCGAAACCAGCTAGAGCTGGGTCGCTTTGTTAAGAATGGCAAGGCTTCTTTGCCAACGACCAAAGACCAAAGACCAAAGACCAACGGCCACGACAGGCTCAGTCCCTCACCGCTTTATCGGTGATCTCCAGGCCGCGGTCGATGATCGCGAAAGCCTCGCGCAACTCGGATTCGCTAATGCAGAGCGGCGGATTGGTGTAGAAGGTATTCCAGCGCACCAGAGTATAGAGTCCCTGTTCGCGGAAGAAGCGTCCCAAGGCAGTCATCTCCTCGGAAGTGCCGTTGAAAGGAGCCATGGGCTGGCGGGTACGGCGGCTGCGGATCAGTTCAACAATCCCGAAAAGACCGATCGAGCGCACTGCCCCGACGGACGGGTGGCGCTTCTCAAGATCAGCCCCCAATTCTTTCATAGTGGCACCCAATCTCTTCGCCTTCTCGATCAGGTGGTCTTCCTCGTAGACGCGGATAACGGCCAAAGCCGCGGCACAGCCCATAGGATGACTGTTGTATGTCAGTCCGCCGAAGAAAACCTTGTCCTGGAAGTGTTGGGCGATGTGGTGGCGCATGCCCACCGCTCCGAGCGGCAGATAGCTGCTGGTCAGGCCCTTGGCCATGCACAGCAAGTCGGGCACAACCTTCCAGTGGTCGACGGCAAACCATTCGCCGGTGCGGCCAAAGCCGCACATCACCTCGTCGGCGATCATCAGGATGCCGTACTTCGTGCACAAATCGCGCACTCCCTGGATGTAACCATCAGGTGGGACCAGGATGCCGTTGGTGCCGGTAACTGTTTCCAAAATGAACGCTGCGATGGTGTGAGGGCCTTCGAGCTGGATAGTTTCCTCGATCGTGGCCAGCGAGGATTCGGCCGACTCCCAGCCGCGCTCGATCCCGTGATAGGGATCCATCACGCGCACCACGCCGGGGATGCCGGGCTCGGCGGCCCAGCGGCGCGGGTCGCCGGTCAGACTGATGCTGCCCGCGGTAGCTCCGTGGTAGGAGCGATAGCGGGCGATGATCTTATGGCGTCCAGTAAAGAAGCGGGCAAGCTTGATTGCATTCTCGGTGGCCTCGGCGCCGCCATTGGTAAAGAAGAATGTGTCGATATCGCCGGGGGTGATTTGGGCGAGCTTGGCGCCAAGGCGGGCGCGGACCTCGGTCGCCATGAACGGATTGGCATAGGCGAGCCTGGCCGCCTGTTCGCGGATCGCCTGGATCACACGCTCATCGCCATGACCGATATTGACGCTCATCAGCTGGCTGTTGAAGTCGATGAAGCGCTTCCCTTCCGGTGTCCAGAAATAAATGCCCTTGGCCCGCGCCACCGGGATGGGATCAACCTTGGACTGTGCTGACCATTCGTACAGGGTATGTTTCTTGGCGAGGGTAACTATTTCTTCGCCTGTCATGGTGGGTATTGTCGCAGTGGTGGTCATTAGTTCCCCTAAAGCCGCCACGGATTCGCACGGATTAACACGGCTCAGATCCGCGGAAATCGATGGCCAGAGTTCTAAAATTTGCGCGAGTGCTCTTTCGCCCAGCGCTCGATCACAACCTTTTTCTCGGTGTAGAACTCGACTGCATCGCGGCCCTGACCGTGCATTACGCCGAAGAAACTGTCCTTCCAGCCGCTGAATGGGAAATAGGCCATGGGCGCGGCTACACCAATGTTGATACCAATATTGCCCGCCGGCGCTGCGTAACGGAATCGGCGCGCGGCCGAACCGCTGGAGGTGAACAACGATGCCTGATTGCCATATGGGTTGCGCTCCAGAAAAGCGAGTGCCTCGTCCATATCGTTGGCATGGATCAGGCTCAGCACCGGGCCGAAGATTTCCGTGTTCGCCAGCTCGCTGGTCGCGGGCAAACCGTCGAGAATCGTGGGTTTCACGAAGTTTCCTGCTTCGTATTTCGGGATCCGGGTGTTGCGCCCATCGAGCAGAACCTTGGCGCCTTGCTTTTCACCGACACCGATCAAGGATTCAACCCGTGACTTGCTCTGCTTGGTGATTACCGGACCCATCTTCACGCCTTCGTCCAGGCCGTTGCCAACCCGCAGTTTCGATGCCGTATCGGCGATCGAATCTCGGAAGGCCTTCTGAGCGTCCCCAATTGTGACCGCCACTGAAACCGCCAGGCAGCGCTGACCGGCGCAACCGAAAGCACTGTCACTAACAATCTGGCTGGCCGATTCCATGTCGGCGTCGGGAAGAATGATGACGTGGTTTTTCGCCCCGCCCTGGCACTGTGCCCGCTTGCCATTTGCCCCCGCGCGAGCATAAACGTACTTGGCGACAGCAGTGGAACCAACAAAACTGATAGCGCGTACCTGCGGATGATCAAGCAGGGCGTCGACCGCCGGCTTGGCGCCATTCACCAGGTTGACGACTCCTTTGGGCAGTCCGATCTGGTCGAGTAGCTCAAAGGCGCGCTTCATGGTCAGCGGCACGCGCTCGGAAGGCTTCAGGACGAACGTGTTCCCCGTCGCGATGGCATAGGGAAGGAACCAGAACGGAATCATGCCGGGAAAATTGAACGGGGTGATCGCCGCAATGACGCCCAGCGGCTGACGGATCATGATTTCATCGATGCCGCGGGCCACGTCTTCCAGGTTGTAGCCCTGCATCATGGTGGGAATGCCGCAGGCGACTTCCACGTTCTCAATCGCGCGTCGCAACTCGCCCTTGGCCTCGCCAAAAGTCTTGCCGTTTTCCCGCGTGATGACGCGGGCCAGATCATCAAAGTGCTCTTCCAGGAGCTGCTTCAATTTGAACAGCGGCTGGATGCGGTCTTCAGGCGGCGTCCGCCGCCACTCTGGAAAAGCGGTTGAGGCAGCGCTCACGGCAGCCGCAACTTCAGCCGGTCCGGAAAGCGGAACTTGAGCAAGGACCTCACCGGTCGCGGGATTCATAACGTCCTGCCACTCGCTGGCGGCGGATTCGGTCCACTGTCCATTCACATAATTGGGGAGCTTGGTAGCAGAAGGTGCGGCGACGGTCATGGCAGGAGTCCTCCGGGGACGGAGCAAGCCCCGTCTCTACCTAAGTTCTTGTGCGTTACACGGTTTGGGCGGCGGGCCGTTTCGCCTCGTACACAGCATGAAAAGCAGCTTCGAGCACGTCGAGCGCTTCCTGCATTTGTTCATCGGTGATGACCAGAGGCATCAGCAACCGGATCACGTTGCCGTACGAACCCGCCGAAATCGTGATCACACCGTGCTCGTAGCAGTACTTTGTAACCTTCTTAGTATCCTCCGGAGCGGGCTCTTTTGTCTCGCGCGACTGCACCAGCTCGAGTGCCTGCATGGCACCCAGGCCGCGGACGTTGCCGATCTTGGGCCAGCGGCTGTGCCACCTCCGCGCGCGTTCCTGAAACTGGTTGCCCAGCTGGCTGGCCCGCTCGTTCAGATTGTGTTGTTCAAAGAAATCGAGCACTGCCAGCGCAGCTTCGCAGGAAAGAGGATTTCCGGCGAACGTTCCACCCAGGCCACCCGGTCCGGGAGCATCCATGATCTCGACACGACCGGTGATCGCGGCGATGGGCAGGCCTCCGCCTAGCGACTTCGCGGTCACAATGATGTCCGGCTCGACTCCATAACGATCGCAGGCAAACAGCGCCCCCGTGCGGCCGAAGCCGGTCTGGATCTCGTCGGCGATGAACAGGACATTGTGCTTGCGGCAGACCTCCAGCAGAACCCGGAAATAATCCTGCGGAGGCGTCACGAATCCGCCTTCGCCCAACACGGGCTCGGCAATCACCGCCGCTACACCCTCGGCGGCGACCACGCGCTTGAAAGTGTCTTCCAGATGGCGCGCGCAATAGAGATCGCACGCGGGATACTTCAGCGAATAGGAGCACCGATAACAGTAGGCGAACGGGATGCGGTACACCTCGCCCGGGAAAGGCTGGAAACCTGCTTTATAAGGATGCGTCTTGCTGGTGAGGGCGAGGGTCATCATGGTGCGGCCATGAAAAGCATCTTCGAAAGCAACGATGGCGGGGCGCCCGGTATAAGCCCGGGCAACTTTCACGGCATTCTCGATCGCTTCGGCGCCGCTGCTGACAAACAGAGTTTTCTTGGGAAAGTCCCCGGGCGTCAGTTCGTTCAAGCGCTCCGCCAGGCGCACGTAGCTTTCATAGGGCGTCACCTGGATACAGGCATGCAGGAAGCGCTCCGCCTGCTTTTCGATGGCCTCCAGTACACCGGGGGAGCGATGGCCGATGTTGATGCATCCGATGCCGCCGGCGAAATCGATGAAGCGGTTCCCGTCAACATCTTCGAGCATCGCGCCTTCCGCACGCGCCACGTACACCGGAGTCGCATGCGAAAGGCCGCGCGGGACAGCCGCATTTCGGCGCTCCCCAAGCGCTATCGACTTCGCACCTGGGATCGAAGTTTTCAACTTGATCGTCGGCATCTCAGTACCACCCGATCGGCTGTTCGTTCAGATTGATGTGCACCTGCTTGGTCTCGAGATATTCTTCGATGCCCCACGGGCCCAACTCGCGACCAAAGCCGGATTGTTTGTAGCCGCCCCAGGGAGCCTCCACGTAGGTGGGCTGCATGTGGTTGACCCACACAATGCCAGCCCGCAACGCTTTTACCGCGCGAAATGCTTTGAAGATGTCGCGCGTCCAGACGGCGGCCGCCAAGCCGTAGGGCGAGTCGTTGGCAATCTTCACGGCGTCCTTTTCGTCTTCAAAAGGGATAACCGAAGCCACAGGACCGAAAATTTCTTCCTGTGCGATGCGGGCGCTGTTGTCGACGTCATAAAAGATTGTCGGCTGCACGTAGAAGCCTTTGTCGAACTTGGCGCGCCCGCCACCAGTTGCGACTTTGGCCTCTTGCTTGCCGATTTCCAGGTAGGAGCAGACCCGGTCGTACTGTTCCTTGCTGACCAGCGGACCCATCTTCGTTTCCCGCTCCAGCGGCGCGCCGAGCTTGATCTTATTGGCCTTCGCGGTCATGGCGTCGACAAATTTCTTGTAGATCGGCCTCTGGACGAGGATGCGGCTACCAGCCGAGCAGACCTCGCCCTGGTTGATGAAGACTCCGAACAGGGCGCCGTCGATCGCGGCTTCGAAATCGGCATCGGCAAAAAAGATGTTGGGGGATTTGCCGCCGAGCTCTAGCGTCACTCGTTTCACAGTATCGGCGGCCTGTTTGACGATGATCTTCCCTACCGCGGCACTTCCGGTGAAGGCAATCTTGTTCACGTCGGGATGTTGCACGATAGGGGCGCCCGAGGTCTCGCCGAAGCCGGTGACGATATTCACGACTCCGGGAGGAAGGCCCACGTCAGAGAACCACTTGGCCAGCTCCAGCGCGGTGAGCGGAGTTTGCTCGGCTGGTTTTAGGACACAGGTGCAGCCAGCGGCCAGCGCGGGCGCCAGCTTCCATGCCGCCATCAGCAGAGGGTAATTCCACGGAATGATCTGTCCGGCCACCCCGATCGGTTCCTTCAAAGTGAGGCTCATGGCATTGTCGGGCACCGGATTGACGTAGCCCAGGATCTTCGTCGCAAGGCCACCGTAGTATTCGAAGCAGGTTGCTACGTCATTGATGTCAAACTCGGCTTCGACAATCGGCTTGCCACAATTGCGGCATTCCAGTTCCGCGAGCATCGCCGCGTTCTGGCGGATTTTGTCGGCCAGGCGGAACAGGATGCGCCCCCGCTCCTGGGCCGTAGTTTGCGGCCAGCCGCCATGGTCAAAAGCGGCTCTGGCAGCGGCGACAGCGCGGTTCACGTCTTCGGCATTGCAATCGGGAACACGAGCGATGACTTCTTCGGTTGATGGATCGTAAACAGGAAAAGTCTTGGCAGACGTGCTATCGATCCACTCGCCGTTCACATAGACTTGATAAGCGCGAACTTCAGCTTTCACTCCGGCCGGCATAGATACCTCCTAGCCGAGTGCTGCGCTCGGCCTCGACGGGTCGAGACCCGTCCTCGCAAGAGTCTTGCTACACCCGCTCGTGCACCTCAGCGGGTCTGACGGTCGCCTGTACTGTCCTGCGGCGGCCATAAACAAAAAAGAAAAACGCCGCCAACCCGACAAAAAATGCAGTTCCACCGAACATCCAGATTTCGTATACACGCAGCGACGTCACCAGCCGCGCGGGGAAGAACACCAGGGCCATGCCCAAAGTCGTGGTCAACAAGCCGCTCAGTCCCGCCAAAATGAGCGTGCTTTTGCTGTAGTAGCCGTTTCCCGAACGGTCCGTAAAGGCTAACTTGAGCAGCGCCGCGAACATGTATAGGAAAGGAACCAGTTGCAGCACCACGGCCAGCGACAAAAGGAACTGAAAGGCTTCCTGCACCCCTGCCACGGCAAAGTTCAGAACCACCAACACCAGCGAAACCACGAACTGCACAATCAGCGGCGCGTACGGAGTCGCGTAGCGGGGATGAATTTTCCCGAGCCACGCGGGCATGTAGGAATCGAGTCCTGCGACGAATGGAATGCGCGCTGAGCCCCCCATCCATGCTGAACCGATGCCGGCGATCGAAAGGCTCAGCATAAAGGCAAAGGGCGGAACGATCCATTCCACGCCCACTCGTTTGGCCATGTGCGCAATCGCCTGCACGATCCCTTGCAGAACGCTGATTTCATTTTTGCGGAGAGCAATCAGCAGCGTCAGAGTCACACCGATATATAACAAGCCCGAAATGACTCCGCCCCAGGCCACAGCTCCGGGCAGCGTGCGCTTTGGATCGCGGATCTCGTCCCCCATGACTGACGCGAGTTCCAAACCCACCAGTCCAAAGCAAATCACTCCGAAGGAATTCAGCACGAACTTGGGGTCGGCCGGAATACGAAACGCGGCAGCACCTACTGTGCTGCCAAAGCGCAGCCAGATAAGCAGACCCAAGCCAATCAGCGCGGCGGCGGCAATGCCAGTACCGATTGCGCCCAGGTTGTTCAGCCACTTTCCAACCCCGAGGCCCGCGATGTTCAAGACCGTGAGCAGCGCGAGCAAAGCCACGGAGGCCGTCAAGGCGAAAGCTTTGTTGTCCGCTAAGCCCTGGTGACTGGGGCCAAGAACGAAGACTGATACGCCGACGAAATACAGCATGACCGTCGGCACGTACATCATATTGTTGGTCCAGTAACACCAGCCCGAGAGGAAGCCGTGGAAGTCTCCAAAAATTTCCTTCGCCCACAGGTATACGCCGCCTTCCCCCGGATACCGGTGCGCCAGTTCGATGACCGCAATCCCCTGGGGCCAGAAAAAGAGCGCCAGCGAAATCATCCAGAGCCAGACCGTAACGCCGCCGTTGGCCGCAATAGACGGCACGACGTTCAGATTGAAGACGGCGACCACGAACAGCAGCACCAGGTCCCAGCGGCCAAGGACACGCTTCAGGTGTGGCTGTTCGTGAGTGTCGGAAGACAAAGCTACTCCGTAGAAAGTTCCAAGGCTTCAAACAATGTTTCAAGGTTTCAACGTTCCCTGTTAGCGCCAATATTGCAAGCACTGGACGTCTTTTTGGGCTCTGAACCTTTGAAACCGTCGAAACCCTGAAACATGATTTCTAGTGCACGGCGACCGCGGCCGTGCGTTGCTGCTGGGCTTTGGCCAGGGCGGGTGCGAGATCATCGAAGGCCGCCAGGTGTCGATCGATGTCGGCCTCGGTGTGCTGGACGGAGATGGTCCACTGCTCGTCCCACCAGTAGGGCTGCGCCATCACTCCGCGATTCACCATGCCGAACCAGTAGTGCCGCCATAGGTCGACATCAATGGTCGTCCAGTCGCGGTAATTGCGAATTTCTTTCGGGTACAGCATTAAAACCCCGTTGGCTCCCGCCTCCGCGACATAAGCCTGCAGCCCGGTCTTGGCTACGGTCTTGCGGTATCCGGCAACTAATTTCTTGCTGAGCTTGTCCACATGTGCGTAGTTCTCGCGCGTTAGTACTTCGCGGAATGTCGCCAGGCCGGCAGCCATCGAAACCGGATTTGTGTTGTAGGTGCCGCCATGAAAAACCTTGTGTTGCGAAATCAGATCCATGACCGACCGGTGCGTCCCGAAAGCCGCTAGCGGCAAACCGCCGCCGATGGACTTGGCCAGGCAGACCATGTCGGGGGCCACGCCAAAATATTCGGAAGCGCCGGCCCAGCCCAGCTTCGCGCCGGTTTTTACTTCGTCATAAATTAGCAGCGCGCCATTCCTGGTCGCGATGTCACGCAGGCCCTGCAGGAAGCCAGGTTGGGGCATGCACATGCCAACGTTCATCAGGATCGGTTCGAGAATGATGGCAGCGATTTGTCCGGGATTTTCCTCGAAGCGGCGCTCGACGGTTAGCAGATCGTTGAACGTAGCTACGGGCACATTAGCAAGACTTGCTCGGGGGACGCCCAATCCACCCGAAACCGAAACCGGGTTGTTGACGTCGCCAAAATCGGGTGCGTGCGGCTTGACACTGACCAGAGCGGTATCGTGCAGGCCGTGATAGGCGCCTTCGAACTTGAGAATCTTGTCACGTCCGGTGGCGGCGCGAGCCAGGCGGCAGGCGTGCATAGTGGCTTCCGTGCCGCTGTTGCCAAAACGCACCATCTCGACGGGAAAGCGCTGGCAGATTTCTTCTGCCAGCTGCCATTCCATGTCATGCGGCATGCCGAACATCGTTCCCGTAGAAAGGCGACCAGAAACGGCCTTCATGACAGCAGGATGACAATGACCGGCCATAAGCGCGCCGAAACAGAGATTGTGATCGAGGTAGTCGTTGCCATCGAGATCGCGAAAATGCGATCCCTGGCCATCCTTCACAAAAATCGGATAAGGATCATAAGCGCGGTAGTTGCTGGCGACGCCCAGCGGAATCCGTTTCAGGTTCTTCTTATGCGCCTCCTCCGATTTCGGCGTGCGGCGCTCGAAGGTGTCCAACTCGTGCTGCAGGTCTCGGTACATCATGAGTCTCCGAAAATCTCCAGCCGCTTAGGCGGCCATTAGAATGCGCCCTGGGGAATGCCGCCCCGAGGGCTCGATTAGAAGTAAAGCTTCAGAGCAAACTGCATAAGACGCGGGTCTCCAGCTCGCTTGACGCGTCCGAAATCGGCGCCATCAGTGACATTGCCGTCTGGATTAAAGAAACGCGTGTGATTGGCCAGGTTAAACACATCCCACCGGAACTCCAGCCGTGTCCTCTCGGTGAGTAAGGTGCTTTTCTGCAAGGAGAGGTCCGTATTGTTGATTCCAGGTCCACAACAGATTGTACGTGGCGCAGTGCCGTACCGGCCGAAAAGCGACGGCTGGTAACAATTGAAGACGGCGCCAGCTGAGCACGCCGCCTGCGACGAGTCGGAGGCGTTGGATGTGAAGCTGTTGGGGTCGAATCCGTAGTTGTTGGGGTTATGCCGAGGATCAAGCTTGTGAAACGCCGCGAGCTGGTCCGGTTCGCCTGCCGAGGCAAAGTCGATGCTACTCGTCAGTTCGTTATCGTCGAATGACTGTAGATGGATGGGGAATCCCGCTTGGAATTGAGTAATCCCTGAAACCGCCCACCCATTGAGAAGTTTCCCTGCGAACCCCGCGTATTTCGGAACAGGCAGTTGGTAGTAGTAGCTAAGGACAAAGCGGTGCCGGGCGTCGAAGAGCGACAGGCTTCGCGTACGACGCGGGTCAAAGGGGTTGAGAATATCCTCGAAGCTGGAAGCTTGATCGATTGACTTGCTGAAGGTATAGGCAGCTTGCAACTGCAATCCCTTGCTGAATCGCTTCTCCAGGCTAACTTGCAAGGAGTTGTAGTTGGAATTGGCAATCGTATCCTGAGCGAAGATGTTCGAGAAGACCGGGATGGCATCGGGAGGACAGTTGTTGCCCGTGAGGGGATCGCAATTCGGCGAGGAATATGGACGGATACCGACAAAGTTCAGTTGCTGCGCAGTGCCGGCAACCGGGCTCCCATTGGGCATATGGAAGTTGAACCCGTTCGGAACAACAATCGAGAACTGATTGTCCTCGGCAAATTGATTACAAGTAGCGCCTGGCACTCCGAAGGATGACACCGAGCTCCCCGATGGATCGCTCGCGGCGATAGCCGCAATATCCAGGCAAGTTTGCGGCGTCGCACGATTCAGATCGTTCGAAGCCAGCAGGCGATGCCCCTGGGACCCAACGTAACCGATCTGCAACACAAGGTCCCGGGCAAGTTCGTGCTGGATCGTGAAATTGTACTGCTCCGAGTACTGCGACCGCATGTGGGGTTGGAACTCGCCGAATAACAAGATCGGGCGGAACGTTGACCAGTCGACTGGCTGTCCAGGAGCCGGGTTCAATATGCCCGTGTTTGTGCCGCCTGCCGGGTTGTACGGATTCGGATAGGGGAATCCCGCCTGTGCGTAATATGGAGTATTAAAGAACGTTTCGACCAGGAATGTGCTCCCCCCGAAGGGAGGTTCGGCGCTGAACTGCTCGAGCACCAATTGCTCGATGGGATTGTAGAACATACCCCACCCGGCCCGTATGCTGGTCTTTCCTGAAGTACCTGGACTCCAGGCAATGCCGATGCGGGGGGCAAATGACTTGTAGTAGGTCTGCGTCAGGCCTGCCGGCACCCCTTTATCTCCTGGGACAACCAAGCCGGTGGGAAAGGCCGAGGTGCAATCGTTGCTCGTGAGCAACAGAGCTCCGTAAGGAGAGAGCTGGCAAGGATACGTGCTCGTCACCTGCCCCGGGCGGAAAGTCTGGATGTGTCTTCCGACATCGGTCAGCGGTGTGTTCAGTTCCCAGCGCAGTCCATAATTTAGCGTAAGATTAGGACGCATCTTCCAGCTATCTTGGGCAAACAAATAGAGAGCTGTCGTACGCACGTTCTCGTTTTGCGCAGCACCCTGCTGGTACGTATCCGGCAGCCCAAGCAAATAGTTGGGATACAGATCGCTGTAGCCAGCGTCATTGGTACCGCCACCGAAGTAGTTGTAATAGCCGTTGACCTCAAAATACAGGGTCTGATCGAAACGCATACGCCGGATATCGGCGCCAAACTTGAGCGTGTGATTACCTTTGACTTTCGTCAGATTGTCAGACCACTGGAAAGAGTTCCCCACCTGTGGCAGCTCTCCTTCAAAATTGTTGCCGACCGTAAAGCCGCCCGAAACCGTTACGTCGGGCACACCTTCGTGTCCTGCTCCGAGACCTGGAGTAATGCCGAGCTTAAAGGCGTACGGAGTTCCGGCGAGAGGATTGTAATCTCCTGCAGCGTTTGGATCATTTATGGCAGATGCGTCCGAGACCCCCGTAAAGCAGTAGGGTCTGGCCGCCGCTGAGGCACAGGAATCCTGAACGAGGTTGGTATGTTGCGCGTGCGCGAAGGTTCGCTGCGCCTCTCGCATGTAGGTAAAACGGGCTTCATTGACGAGGCTGTTGGTGATAGTCCACGTATCGCTCAGGTTCCACTGTTGAAAGCGCTGCTTTGTGCTCGCGCCGAACCCGGGCACGTTCGCACCGGCCGCTTGGAAATTGTTAAATGGATTAAACGTATTCTGGTCGGTGAAATAGTAGTAGGCACTGAAATTCTGCTTGTCGTTGATACGATGGTCGAAGCGAAATGTGGTTTGGTCCTGTCGATCCGCGCCGGTGGCAACGCCTTGGAAGAATCCATTGCGGTTTGCTTCCGGGACGAAGCGCAGCAAGTCTACAGCCACCGGATCCTGACAAGACGCTGGGATAACATTTCCAGGAAAGATATCGGCGTATGCGACCCCAGCCGCAGGCGCGGTACCGCGAGCAGCACTGACATCGGAGGCACATTGGCCGTTGGCGCGGGTGTTGAGCACATCAGCCACGGTCTGGTCGCCGATAAAGCCAGTAAAGGTCGGTCCTTCCGAGAAATTGCCTTGGCGTTCGAGGGTATCCGGCACGGCCACCACGTCACCGGAGAAACCGCGAACTAAGCGGCGTCCTTCGTAAGAGCCAAAGAAGAAGGTTCTATCCTTCTGGATAGGCCCGCCGAGGGTGCCACCGAACTGATTCTGTATGAATGCCGGCTTGCTCGTGTCGAAATAACCTTTCGCATTAAGTGGTCGGTTTCGATGGAATTCATAGGCATTGCCATGCAAATGGTTCGTGCCCGACTTGGTCACGACGTTCACTACAGAGCCGGAATTGCGGCCATATTCGGCGTCAAAGTTGTTGGTCAGAACACGAAATTCCTGTACGCTATCGGGGCTTGGCTGAACCGTTGGTAAATTGACGAACATATCGTTCGCGTCACCGCCGTTCACGCTGAAATTGTTGGCGCGGCCACGTCCTCCATTCACTGATACCGAACCCGTACTGTTGCCGCCGTAGTAGAGATCAGCTCCCACCTGCGATTGCACGCCCGGCTGTAGCGACAGAAATTGATAGGTGTCCCGCTGGTTCAAAGGCAACTGAGTAATCGATCGATCATTGATCACCGCACCCAACTGCGTGCTGGTCGTGTCCACTAGCGGCGCTTCCGAGGTCACTTCCACCGTTTCTTTAGCCTGCCCAATCTGCATGTTCGTATTGAGCGTAACGACCTGATTGACCTCAACCGTGACGCCGCGTTGGATCTTCGTCTTGAACCCCTTCTGTTCGAATGACAAGGTATACGAAGCCGGCTGCACTTCGACAAAGGTGTAGTCGCCGCCGGAGTTTGTCTGGCCGGTGCGGCTTACGCCAGTCGCCTCGTTGAGAAGCGTAATGTTGACGCCCGCCAGCACGGCGCCGGTCTGATCCGCGACCCGGCCAAGGATTCTGCCGCCTGTACTTTGGGCGACGGCTAACGTGCAAGACACGAGCCACAGCAAGACGACCAGGCAGCGCGTCGCCGAAAGGGAACCAGTCGAGTGCATGGGGGCCTCCGGTAATTTTTCGCTGGAAAGATTGTCAAGCAGCGACCGCTTGCGCGCCAAGCAAACCTTGCTATAATCGCGCAAGGTTAGAGAACCCGCCGTAGGCTGTCAAGGAAAAAATAGCCGCTTCCTGTTCCGCGAACATGCGAGGGCTTTTTTGGCGAACAACCTGGCAGAATCAAAAGCTTACTTGAAGATCGGAGACGTGGCCCGCAAAGTGGGCGTGTCCCCGTCGGTCATTCGGTCATGGGAGAGTCTGGGGTTGACCCGG
>Ga0209804_1001879_pt1 | contig 13155 bp, 11 predicted proteins | sample GraSoiAngelo_139_FD_185896 | JGI IMG/M metagenome (GOLD analysis project Ga0209804, IMG submission 185896) | Grasslands soil microbial communities from the Angelo Coastal Reserve, California, USA - 14_0929_12_20cm (SPAdes) (version 2) | ecosystem: Environmental > Terrestrial > Soil > Grasslands ... | reverse complement strand
AGCTTGGCCTGCCCTACCGCTGGATCGAGGTCGATCCTGTCAAGGGGGAAACGGCAAGCGCCGCATTCCTCGCCAAGAATCCGAACGGCAAGGTGCCGACGCTCGAGCTCGAAAACGGGGAATTTCTACCTGAATCCAATGCGATCCTGAATTACCTCGCCGACGGCACGCCGCTGCTGCCCGGGCAGCGGCTCGAGCGCGCGCGCGTGCTGCAGTGGATGTTCTTCGAGCAGTACAGCCATGAGCCTTACGTCGCGGTGGCGCGCTCGATCATGCTCCATACATCGCCCGATTCGCCCGAGCGCAGCCAGCTCCCCCGGCTGCACAGCCGCGGCCGCCGCGCCCTTGGCGTCATGGAGCAGCATCTGGAGCGCGAGCCGTTTCTCGCGGCCGGCCGCTACACCGTCGCCGACATCGCGCTCTACGCCTACACCCATTGCGCCGCCGACGGCGGCTTCGACCTGGGCAAATACCCGGCGTTGCGCGCCTGGCTCGACCGTGTCGCCTCGCAGCCGCGCCACGTCCCGCTGCAGGCGTGAGCGGCGCGCTATTCCTGAAGGGCCTCGCCTTCGGCTTCCTGCTCGCTGCAACGGTGGGACCGATGTGGATCCTGTGCTTTCGCCGCACGATCGCCTCCGGAGCGCTCGCCGGCTTCGTCTCCGGGATGGGGATCGCGGTCGCCGACGGCCTCTACGGCGCGATCGCCGCCTTCGGCCTCACCGCGATTTCGGGGCTGCTGCTCTCCTACAGGTTCTGGGTGGGGCTGGTCGGGGCGGCGTTCCTCGTTTACCTGGGAATCAAGGCGCTAATTGGCGCTCCGCCTGCGGCCAGCCCGGAGGAGAAGACCACTGGACTCGTCAAGGCATTCCTCTCGACGCTCGGGCTGACGCTCACCAATCCGCCGACGATCCTGGCTTTCGTCGCCATCTTTGCCGGGCTAGGGTTCGCGTCAAGCGCCGACTATGGCGCGGCCTCGCTCATCGTGCTTGGCGTGTTCCTCGGCTCGGCGGCGTGGTGGATCGTCCTCTCGTCCGCGGCCGCGAGGCTGCGCGAGCGCATCGGTCCCCGGCTGGCGCGCGCCATCAATATCGTCTCGGGCGTGATCATCCTCGGCTTCGCCGCCTGGCAGCTGGCCGAGCTTTTGCGGTAGAGTTCGTCACTACTGGACGGATATCCATGCTGTGGGAAGCGCCGCTTGCGATCGTCGACCTCGAGACCACCGGCACGCATCCGGCCCATGATCGCGTCACCGAGATCGCGGTGTTGGAGGTGAACGGCTTCGAGCTCGCCGCAGAGTGGTCGACGCTGGTCAACCCCGGAATCAGCATCGATCCCGGCGTCCAGGCGCTCACCGGCATCAGCAACGAAATGGTCGCTGCCGCGCCGCGTTTCTCCGCGCTCGCCGGCGAGCTCTACGAGCGGCTCGACGGCCGCCTCTTCGTCGCGCATAACGCGCGCTTCGATTACGGCTTCCTGCGGCGCGAGTTCGAGCGCGCCGGACTGAAGTACCTATCGAAGACGCTGTGCACGGTGAAGCTCTCGCGGCGCCTTTATCCGGAGCATGCGCGCCACAACCTCGACAGCCTGATCGGGCGCCATCGGCTCGCCTGCCACGCTCGTCACCGCGCCCTGGGTGACGCCGAAGCGCTGTGGCAGTTCCTGCAGCTCGCCGCGCGCGAGCACGGCGAGGAGATCGTGGCGGTGGCGGCGCGCCAGATCGCCAAGCAGCCGACTCTGCCGCCGCATCTCGAGCGCGCGGCGATCGACGCCATTCCGGAGGCGCCCGGCGTTTACCTCTTCTACGGCGAAGGCGGGACGCCGCTCTACGTCGGCAAGAGCGTGGCCATGCGCACGCGGGTCCTCGCGCATTTCTCCGACGACCTCCGCTCGCAAAAGGAGATGCAGCTGGCGCGCGAAGTCCGGCGCATCGATTGGCGTCGTACTGCGGGCGAGCTCGGCGCGCTGCTGACCGAGGCGCGGCTGGTGAAGGAGCTCGCGCCCGCATACAACCGCCAGCTGCGCAAGCCCGCGGAGCTCTGCGGCTTCGTCTTCGACTTCAAGCGCCTGCGCCTCGCCCAGGCGCACGAGATCGATGCCGAGACGCTGCCCTTCCTCTACGGCCTGTTTCGCTCGAAGCGCGCGGCGCACGGCGCTCTACGGTCGATCGCCGACGAGCACAGGCTTTGCCTGCAGACGCTGGGCTTCGACACGGCGCGCCAAGGAGCGTGCTTTCGCCATCAAATCGGCCGCTGCGCGGGCGTGTGCGCCGGCAAGGAGACTATCCATCAGCACCATGCGCGCCTGGCGAGTGAACTGGTCAAGTTGAGGACGGCGCAGTGGCGGCATCGCGGCCCGCTCGGCATCGTCGAGCGCGACCCGGAAGGCGACGCTGCCGAGGTGCACGTGGTGCACCAATGGTGCTATCTCGGGACGGCGCGCTCCGATGATGAGCTCGCCGAGCTGCTGCAGGCCGGCCCGCGCCCGCGCTTCGACTACGACCACTACAAGATCCTCACCCGCCATCTCGGCCGGAAAGGCGTGCGGGTCGTGGAGCTCAGCAGCTGATGCACTGCGAGCTCGTCGTCCCCGGTCTTTTCTCCGCTGCGGCGCAAGCGCGCTTGCCGTCCTTGGAGTTGCTGCTGGCGCGAGGACGCGCCAGTAGCGGGGAATCGCAGCCGCTCGAGCGCTGGCTGGCCGAAGCCTTCGGACTGGAAGACGAGCCCCTCGCCGCCGGCGCGTTGACGGCCCTGGCTGGCAACCGGGATCCGGGCGAGGAGCGGTGGGTCCGAGCCGATCCGGTGCATTTGCGGCTGATGCGCGACCGGCTGATCCTGGTGCCGGCCGCGGCCTTCGGCCTCTCGCGCGAGGAAGCCGAGGCGCTGTGCGAGACGCTGAACGAGCACTTTGGCGGCAGGCTCGACATTCTTCCCGTGCAGCCGCGACGCTGGAGCGCGCGCCTGCAAGTGGAACTGGAAGTCTCTGCAAGTTCCTCTTTCGACATGGCGGGCCGCGAGCTGCACGGGCCCTTGGCTGGCGACGCCCTCCTCAACGAAGCGCAGATGGTGCTGCACGAGCACCCGGTCAACGAGGCGCGTGAAGCGCGCGGCGAGCCGGCAATCAACAGCCTCTGGCTCTGGGGCGCGGGCCGCGTGCCACCGAGAACGCATAGCCGCTGGCAATCGGTCGCGGCCGACGATCCGCTCGCAGTGGGGCTCGCCCGGCTCGCGGGGGCACGGCAGCGCGGCCTGCCGGCCTCGGCCGCAGCCTGGCTCGAGCGCCTGTCGGAGGACGGACGCCATCTGGTCGTGCTGGACGAATTGCGGGTCCAGCCGCAAAAGGCCGAGGCCCTGGAACGCGGGTGGTTTGCGCCGCTTCTCGCCGCGCTGCGCGCCGGGCGCATTGGCATGGTGACGGTCCACGTCCCCGATGCTCCCGGCGGCGCCTCGTTCGAGACGATCCGCGGCGACCTGCGCCGCTTCTGGCGCCGGCCGAGGGCGCTCGGGCATTACGCATGAAGCTCGTCGAGCGGACCTATTCCGAAACGGACCGCCGCGCGCTGCTGGAGGCTGGCGTGCATCCGCTGCTCGCGCGCATTTTCGCCGCGCGACGCATTGCCTCGGCGGATGAATTGCGCTACGAGGCGGCAAGCCTTTTGCATCCTAAATTATTGAAAAACGCCGAGCGCGCGGCGCAGCTTCTCGCTGACGCGATCGCGCAACAGAAGCGCCTGCTGATCGTCGCCGACTACGATGCCGACGGCGCGACGGCGTGCGCGGTCGGCGTGCGCGCGCTGCGCAGGTTCGGCGGCAAGGTCGAATACCTCGTGCCGGACCGCTTCAAGCTGGGATACGGGCTGTCGCCCGAGCTGGTCGACATCGCGGCGCAAAGCAGGCCCGATATCCTGATCACGGTCGACAATGGCATCGCGAGCGTCGAGGGCGTCGCGCACGCGAAGCGCCTTGGCATCGCCACGCTGATCACCGACCACCACCTGCCCGGCGCCGAGCTGCCGGACGCAGCGTGCATCGTCAACCCCAATCAAGCCGATTGCGCGTTCCCGTCCAAGGCGCTGGCGGGGGTTGGCGTGATGTTTTATGTGATGCTCGCCCTACGCACCGAACTCAGGGGAAGAGGAGCCCTTAAGGAAGAGCCCAATCTCGGCTCCCTCACCGATCTCGTCGCGCTCGGCACCATCGCCGACGTGGTGCCGCTCGACGCGAATAACCGCAACCTCGTGGCGCAGGGACTCAAGCGCCTGCGCGCCGGACACGGCAAGCCGGGGATCGTGCAGCTGCTGCGCGCCGCGGGCCGCGCACCAGACGAAGCGTCGAGCTTCGACCTCGGCTTCGTCGCCGGGCCGCGCCTCAACGCGGCGGGCCGGCTCGCCGACATGAGCCTCGGCATCGAATGCCTGATCACCGACGACGAGGCGCGCGCCGCGAACTGCGCGCAGGAGCTCGATCGCCTCAACCGGGAGCGCAGGAAGATCGAGGCCGCGATGCTCGAGCAGGCAATGCAGGCGCTGAAGAAAATGGAGGAAAAAAGCCAAAGCGCGTTCTTTTCGCCAGACTGGCACGAGGGCGTGGTCGGCATCCTCGCCTCGCGCCTCAAGGACCGCCTGCACCGCCCGGTGGTGTGCTTCGCGCGGTCTGCCGCGGGCGGCCTGCTCAAGGGAGCCGGGCGCTCGCTGCCGGGGCTGCACCTGCGCGACTGCCTCGATCTCGTCGCCAAGCGCGCGCCGGGCCTGATCCGGCGCTTCGGCGGGCACGCGCAGGCGGCAGGGCTGACGATCGCCGAAGCGGAATACGAGCGCTTCTGCGCGGTGTTCGAGCGCACGCTCGAGCAGCTGCTGCCGGCGGAAGCGCGGCTCCATACCGTCGAGACCGACGGCGCGCTCGAGGCGGCGCACTGCACGCTCGAGGTCGCGCGCATGATCGAGGCGCAGATCTGGGGCCAGGGCTTTCCGCAACCTCTCTTCTGCGATACATTCGCCGTCGAAAGCCAGCGCGTGGTCGGCGAGCGGCATCTGAAGCTGCGGCTGATCAAGGACGGCCGCCGATTCGAGGCGATGCGCTTCGGCGCGCTCGAGCCCGTCGCCGATCACCTGCGCGCGGCCTACCGACTCAGCGTGAACGAGTTCAACGGCCTGAAGAATGTCCAGCTCAACGTGGAGCACATCGAATGAAACGCTCGCATTTTTTCACGGCCATCTCTCTGTTGATTTTGCTCGCGAGCGGAGCGCGCGCCGCCGACCTGCAGCCCTCCAAGGACGCCGGCCCGTATGTCCCGTCGCCGGCGAGCGTGGTAGCCGACATGCTGCGCTACGCCGAAGTGGGCCCGAACGACTTCCTGATCGACCTGGGCTCGGGCGACGGCCGCATCGTGCTGACCGCCGCGAAGCTGTTCGGCGCGCGCGGCGTTGGCGTCGAGATCAAGGAGAGTCTCGTCAAGCGGGCGAACGAGGCCGCGCACAAGGAAGGCCTCGCCGAGCGCGTCAAATTCGTCAAGCAGGACCTGTTCAAGACCGACATCTCCAAAGCCACGGTCATCACCATGTACCTGCTGCCCGATACCGTGAACCTGCTGAAAGACAAGCTCCTGACCGAGTTGCGCCCCGGTACGCGGATCGTGTCGCACGACTATCCGCTCACCGGCTGGGTCCCGGAGAAGTACGTGCAGATGGACCTCGACGACAAGGTACAGATCAGCGGCGTCACCACTACCCTCATCTACCTCTACGTCGTGCCGGCGAAAGTGGCCGGGCGCTGGAATGCGCAAATGCCGCCGGCGGTGAGCAAGCAGCCCGCGACGCTGCAGCTCAGGCAGCAGCTGACGCGCGTGTCGGGCAGCGCGGTGCTCGACGGCAAGGAAGTGCCGCTCGAGGACGCGAAGCTGCGCGGCGACCGCCTCAGTTTCAGGCTCGCCGGGCGCAAGGGCGAATTCAGCGGGCAGATCAAAGGCGGCAGCATCGAGGGCACCCTGGACAGCGGCGGCACTAGGAGCCCCTGGAGCGCGACGCTCAGCGGCTGATGGAACGCAGGAGGGTCAACTCATCGCGCGTGCGCTCGGTCGGCTACGACGAGAAGACTCGCACGCTCGAAGTCGAGATGTCGAACGGGCAGGTCTTCCAGTACAGCGGCGTCTATCCCGAGGTCCACCGCCAGTTCATGGCCGCCCCGAACCCGACGGCGTTTTTCGACGACAAGATCGCCGAAGAATATTCCGCCCGGCGCGTCTGACCGGTCGCGGCTGCGCTAAACTCGGGCAAGAAGTGGAAGCCGAACGCGTAAACCAGATCGCCTCCTCGCTCACCGACCTGCTGACCCGGTCGGCCGAGCTGCGGAGGTATCTTTGACTTCGAGGCGAAGCAAAGCCGCCTCGCAGCGCTGAACCGCGAGCTCGAAGACCCGAAGCTGTGGGACAACCCGCAGCGCGCGCAGGCGCTCGGCAAGGAAAAGAAGTCGCTCGAAGCCGTGGTCGGCACGCTCGGCCGCGTCGGCAGCGGCCTCGCCGACGCGAAAGAGCTGTTCGACATGGCGCGCGCCGACGCCGACGAAGCGACGCTCGCGGAGATCGGGCGCGAGGCGTTGCGCCTGGAGAGGGACGTCGCGGCGCTGGAGTTCCGCCGCATGTTCTCCAATCCGCTCGACCCCAACAACTGCTTCGTCGACATCCAGGCGGGCTCGGGCGGCACCGAGGCGCAGGACTGGGCGGCGATGCTCGAGCGCATGTACATCAAGTACTGCGACAAGAAGGGCTTCGCCATCGAGGCGCTGGAGCGCACCGACGGCGAGGTGGCGGGCATCAAGAGCGCGACCCTGAAGGTCAACGGCGACTATGCGTACGGCCACCTTCGTACTGAGACCGGCGTCCACCGCCTCGTGCGCAAAAGCCCTTTTGACGCCAATGCGCGGCGGCATACGTCCTTCGCCAGCGTGTTCGTCTATCCCGAGGTCGACGAATCGATCGAGGTGGGGATCAACCCCGCCGACCTGCGCATCGACACCTACCGCGCCTCGGGCGCGGGCGGCCAGCACGTCAACCGCACCGACAGCGCGGTGCGCATCACGCACCTGCCCAGCGGCATCGTCGTGCAATGCCAGAACGACCGCTCGCAGCACCGCAACCGCGCCGAGGCGATGGCGATGCTGAAAGCGAAGCTCTACGAAGCCGAGCTGCGCAAGCGCCGCGCCGAGCAGGCGAAGCTCGAGGAACAGAAGACCGACATCGGCTGGGGCCACCAGATCCGCAGCTACGTACTCGACCAGTCGCGCATCAAGGACCTGCGCACCGGCGTCGAGACCGGCAACACGCAATCGGTGCTCGACGGCGATCTCGACGACTTCATCACCGCGAGCCTCAAGCAGGGAGTCTAAGGATGGAAGAAGAAAACAAGCTGATCGAGGAGCGCCGGGAGAAGCTAAAGGCGCTGCGCGCCGCTGGGATCGCCTACCCAAACGATTTCTGCAGGCGAGATCTTGCCTGCAAATTAAATGAATCTCATGGAGAAAAAACGAAGGAGGCGCTGGAAAAAAACCCCGTGGCTGCCTCGATCGCCGGCCGCATGATGCTGAAGCGCCCCATGGGCAAAGTGACCTTTGCCACGCTGCAGGACGGCTCGGGCCGGATCCAGATCTACGCGTCGAACGACGTGACCGGCGAGAAGCAGCACGAAGAATTCAAGCACTGGGACCTCGGCGACATCGTGGGCGTCGAGGGCACGCTCTTCAAGACCAACAAGGGAGAGCTCACCGTGCAGGCACGCAAGATCCGCCTGATATCCAAGGCGCTGCGGCCGCTGCCGGAGAAATTCCACGGCCTGGCGGATCAGGAGACGCGGTACCGGCAGCGCTATCTCGACCTGATCGTCAATCCGCAAGCAAGAGAGGCGTTCGCCGCGCGCTCGCGTGTCATTCATGCGTTGAGAGATGTTCTTCTGAAAGAAAACTATCTGGAAGTCGAGACGCCGATGCTGCAGCCGATTCCCGGCGGCGCTGCGGCGCGACCCTTCAAGACGCACCACAACGCGCTCGACATGGACCTCTTCCTGCGCATCGCGCCGGAGCTCTACCTCAAGCGCCTGGTCGTTGGCGGTGTCGAGCGCGTGTTCGAGATCAACCGCAATTTCCGCAACGAGGGCATCTCGACGCGCCACAACCCCGAGTTCACCATGCTCGAGTGGTACTGCGCCTACGAGGACTGGAAATACATGATGGAGATGACCGAGCGGCTGGTGCGCGCCGCGGCGGCGCGGCCGACGCTCACCTACCAGGGAAAGACGATCGACGTGGCGAAGCCGTTCGCGCGCCTCGCGATTGCCGATGCCATCCGCAAGCAGGGCATTCAGGGCGACTTGCGCGACCGCAGGTTCCTCTCGAAAAAGCTGACTGAGCTGCGCGTCGAGCATGGCAGCGAGCAGGGCTGGGGTGCTCTGCAGCTGATGCTTTTCGATGTGATCGCCGAGAAGCACCTCGTCGACCCAACCTTCGTGCTTGACTTCCCGGCCGAGGTGTCGCCGCTCGCGCGCCGGCGCGATTCCGACCCGGAGCTCACCGACCGCTTCGAGCTGTTCATCGACGCGAAGGAGATCGCCAACGGCTTCTCCGAGCTGAACGACCCCGAGGACCAGGCGGCGCGCTTCCTCGAGCAGGCGCAGCGCAAGGAGGCCGGCGACCAGGAGGCGATGCACTACGACGCCGACTACATCCGGGCGCTCGAACACGGCATGCCGCCGGCCGCCGGCGCGGGCCTCGGCATCGACCGCCTGGTGATGCTGCTGACGGACAGTCCGAGCATCCGGGATGTCATTCTCTTTCCCCAGCTGCGCCCCGAGGGCTGATACATTCGGTAACAAATGCTCACTGAAGCGGCAGCGAGCTGCCTATAACCTGCGCGTCGTCAGGTAATGCATAACGACAGGAGAACAAGGCAATGGAAACGACCCACAGGCCCCTTCTTCACTCGGTGCTCGCCGCGGCAGCCATTTCGGCCACCGTCTTCTCGGCAGCCGGCGTCCCCGCGCTGACCCGCCTGCTGGCCCACTCCCTAGGATCCAGCAAGGCAGCCGAGCCGGTGCTCGCCGCGTCCATACCCGCTACGCCCGCGCCGCAGGCCGCGCTCGAGACCGCCATGCCGGCGGCCGCGCCGCAAGCGACCCCGGTTGTGAAGCGCAGGCCGGTGCATCGCGCGGCGAAGCCGCAGCCGACCGAGCCAGTGCAGATCGCGGAACCGGCGCTCGTTGCGCAAGCTTCCCTGCCAGCCGTACCGGCTGGCGTCTTCGGCACGGTCGAATCCGTAAAGGAAGTGACCACGCCGGGCGATGGACGCTCGGGCGTCGGCGCGATCGGAGGTGGTATCGCCGGCGCACTGCTCGGCAACCAGTTCGGCCACGGCACCGGCAGGTCGATCATGACCGTGCTCGGTGCGGCGGGCGGCGCCCTCGCCGGCAAGGAGATCGAGAAACAGCATAACGCGACCAGGCGCTGGGACATCACCGTGCGGATGGACGACGGCTCGTACCGGACGCTGTCGAGCCCAAGCCTGCCGTACTGGCATGCCGGCAACCGAGTGCGCTTTCTCGACGGCAGGCTGCAGCCGGTCTGACGCTACAACCTGAGGGCGACGAGCCCCAGCATGACCGCGCCGGTGGCGAAGAACCGCCGGCGCGTGAATTTTTCCTTCAGCAGCAGCGCGCCAATGGCCGCGGCGAAGATCACCGACGTCTCCCTCAGCACCGCGACCAGCGCAATCGGCGCCTTGGTCATCGCCCACAGGGCTACGCCATAAGCCGCGAGCGAGCAGGCGCCGCCCACCGCGGCGCGCCCCCAGTGCCGGCGAAGATACGCCGGGACTTCCCTGCCGCGCTGCGCGAGGCCTATCGAGGTGATGATGATGCCATTGGCGACGAAGAACCACAGCGTGTAGCTCACCGGCGCACCGGAAGAGCGCACGCCCTGCCCGTCGACGAGGGTATAGGTCGCGATCACTACCGCGTTCGCCACAGCGAAGAACGTCGCCCGAGCGTCGTGCGGGCCGCTCGCAAAGCCGAGGATGCCGGCGCAGATCATCAGCACGCCGAGCCACTGCGCGAGCGCCAGCACTTCGCCGAGCGCGAGGGCACCCGCCAGCGCGACGATCATCGGGCCGCCGCCGCGCATCACCGGATACGCGTACGACAGCTCGCCATGGCGGTAGGCGCCGGCGAGAAAGAGGAAATACAGGATGTGCACTGCGGCCGAGCCGGCGAGCCAGGGGCGCGATTCGGGCGCCGGCGCCGGCAGCCACGGCGCGATGGCGAGCGCGATGAGGCCTGCGCCGGCGGACACGGCGACGGTGTCGAGGCGCTTGTCCGCGCTCGCCTTGACCAGGGCGTTCCACCCGGCGTGCAGCATCGCCCCGCCGAGGACCGCGAGCGTCACCGGCAGGGAGATTTCCACGCGGCGTCAGCCGATCACTTGCTCGATGAGGGGCGCCATGCGCTCGACCGCGGCGCGTCCTTCCCGGATCGCTTCTTTCGCGCGGTGGAAATCCATGGTGGCGAAGTCGGGCAGCAGCGGCGTGAGCAGCACGTCGGCGGGATCGCCCGCCAGGCGGCTGCGCGCCACGCGCACCTCGACGATGTCGAGCGAGGTCATGAAGACGTTGAAGATCGAGGGAATCGACGCGCTTTCCTGCTTCGACCTGCTTTGCGCCCAGCTCGGACGCAGCCGCTCCAGCCATCCGGGCACCGCGCGCGGCGCGCGCGGCGCGACTTCCCGGTCCCGGCCGCGAGCGCGGTACGCGCCGAGCTTGCCCCAGCTCAGGTCGACTGCGATCACCAGGTCGGCGCCGAGCGCGCGGCACATCGAGACCGGCACGGGGTTCACCAGCCCGCCGTCGACCAGCACCGCGCCGTTTCGGATGACCGGGGTGAACAGCCCCGGCATCGCGCACGAGGCGCGCACCGCGTCGAGAACCTTGCCTTCGCGCAGCCAGATCTCGCGCCCCGTGTCGAGTTCGGTAGCGATCGCGCCGTACGTCACCGGCAGCTCGGAGATATCGCGGTCCTCGAAGATGGTGCGAAACAGCGTGAAAAGGCGCGTGCCGCGGATCAGGCCGCCGCGCCACGAGAGGTCCATCAGCCGCACGACCGTGGTCCAGGCGAGCCCGGTGACCCAGTTCTCGAGCCGGTCGAGCTCGCCGGAGGCGTAGAAAGCGCCGACGAGCGCGCCGATCGACGTGCCGCACACCAGATCGGGCTTCACGCCGCGCTCCTCGAGCGCGCGGATCGCGCCGATGTGCGCCCAGCCGCGCGCGCTGCCCGAGCCGAGCGCGAGTCCGAGACGGAGTTTGCGGCGCAGGGTTTTTAGATTCTCTCGAAGATCGCGGCGATGCCCTGGCCGCCGCCGATGCACATGGTCACGAGGGCGTAGCGCTTCTTCGTGCGCTCGAGCTCGTAGAGCGCTTTCACGGTCAGCAGCGCGCCGGTCGCGCCGATCGGGTGACCCAGCGCCACCGCCCCGCCGTTCGGGTTGACCTTGGCCGGATCGAGACCGAGGTCCTGTGTCACCGCCATCGCCTGCACCGCGAACGCTTCGTTCGATTCGATGACGTCCATGTCGGAGGGCTTGAGGCCGGCCTTTTCAAACGCGCGCTTTACCGCGGGAATCGGTCCGAGCCCCATCACCTGCGGCTCGACGCCGGCATGCGCATAGGCGATCAGGCGCGCCATCGGCTTGGCGCCGGCTCTGTGCGCCGCCTTGGCTTCCATCAGCACCACCGCGGCGCCGGCGTCGTTGATGCCCGAGGCATTGCCGGCGGTGACCGTGCCGTCCTTCTTGAACACGGTCTTCAGCTTGGCGAGGTCCTCCATGCTTGCGTCCTTGCGCACATGTTCGTCGGTGACGAACGACTCTACGCCCTTTCGCGTCTTCAGCTCGATCGGCACGATTTGATTTTTAAAAAGCCCGGTTTCTGCTGCCCTCGCGGCCTTGCGGTGCGATTCCACAGCAAAATGATCCTGCTGCTCGCGCGTGAAGCCGTACTTCGCCGCGATGTTCTCCGCCGTCACGCCCATGTGGCCGTGCCCGAAGGGGTCGTGCAGCGCGCCGGTCATCGCGTCGACAACCGCCGCATCGCCCATGCGCTGTCCCCAGCGCCCCGAAGGCAGGAAATACGCCGCGCGGCTCATGCTCTCGGCGCCGCCGGCGACCGCGACGTCGCAGTCGCCGAGCAGAATGTGCTGCGCCGCCGAGACGATCGCCTGCAGCCCCGAGCCGCAGAGGCGATTGACCGTCAGGCACGGCGTGCCGACCGGCAGGCCGGCATCGACCGCCGCGACGCGCGACAGGTACATGTCCCTCGCCTCGCCGTGGATCACGCTGCCCATCACCACGTGGCCGACGCTCGCCGGATCGACTTTCGCGCGCGCTACGGCTTCCTTGATGGCAACGCAGCCGAGGCGAGTCGCCGCAAGATCCTTCAGCGCGCCGCCGTAATCGCCGATCGCCGTGCGCGTTCCCGAAACCACCACTGCTTCGCGGTCGCTCATTGCAGCCTCCCGTGCAAATCGTGCTCGCCGGCGCGCTCGATCAGGACTGCGGCGAACTCGCCGACCCTGGCGCGGCCCTTGAAGCGTACTACGCCGTCGATCTCCGGCGCGTCGGCGCTGGAGCGGCCGAGACCCGGCTCATCGACGAGAACTTTCATGGTCCTGCCTACTTTCGCCTTCAATCGGGCGGCACTGATCGCCGCCTGCACTTGCATCAGCCGGCCGCGCCGTTCCTTTCTCACCTCGCCAGGAACGGCGTCCGGCAGAGCGTTGGCTGCAGCTCCCTGCACCGGAGAGTAAGCAAAGCAGCCGACGCGATCCAGTTGGGCTTCCTTCAAAAATTCCAACAATTCAGAAAACTCCGCTTCGGTTTCGCCCGGGAAGCCGGCGATGAAGGTGCTGCGGATCGCGATCTGCGGACAGATCTGCCGCCAGCTGCGGATGCGCGCCAGCACGTTTTCGGCGCGCGCCGGCCGCTTCATCAGCTTGAGAATGCGCGGGCTCGCGTGCTGGAACGGCACGTCGAGGTACGGCAGGAGCTTGCCCTGCGCCATCAGCGGAATCGCTTCGTCGACGTGCGGGTACGGGTAGACGTAATGCAGCCGCACCCAGACTCCCAGCTCGCC
>Ga0209804_1001877_pt1 | contig 13163 bp, 11 predicted proteins | sample GraSoiAngelo_139_FD_185896 | JGI IMG/M metagenome (GOLD analysis project Ga0209804, IMG submission 185896) | Grasslands soil microbial communities from the Angelo Coastal Reserve, California, USA - 14_0929_12_20cm (SPAdes) (version 2) | ecosystem: Environmental > Terrestrial > Soil > Grasslands ... | reverse complement strand
CCCCGGGCGGCGTGAGCGTCGCTCATACGAAAACCGCCAAGGCAAACGCTCCTGCTAGTACAAAGGGCTGGACCATGCCTCGTACTCCGGATGGCCAGCCGGACCTGCATGGATATTGGACGAGCGAGAGCTTCACGCCCTTAGAACGGCCGGCCAAGTACGCGGGGAGAGAGTTTTTGACCGACGAAGAAGCTGAGGCAGTTCAAAAGGCCGGCCTGCAGCGCGGCTATGACCGCACCTATGACGATCCCGTGGAGGAGCCGGTTTATGACTCCACCACCTTCGGGTTGACTCCCGCTCTAGAGGGATTCGCACCCAACAAGCGCACCTCATTGATCGTGGATCCGCCGGACGGCAGAATGCCTCCCCGAACGCCCGAGGCCATGGCAAGACCCAGAGCGATCGGTGACCGCGACTATATCGAGCCTGACGGCCATGGTGGTGGAGTGGTGCACGCAGATACTCCGAAGGATATCGGGGTGCGCACCACGTGCGTCTCCATGAGCGGCGGACCACCGATACTTCCCGGTGCCTACAACAACGGTGTCTACATTCATCAGAATGCCAACTACGTTGTGCTGCAAGCCGAGTACGGATCCGAACTTCGTATTATTCCTCTCGACGGACGCCCGCATGCCTCGGCAGACATCCATCGATGGCATGGCGATGGGCGCGGCCATTGGGAGGGCGACACGCTGGTCGTGGAGACCACCAATTTCAGGCCCGAAGCTACCTTCCGTAACGCCAACCCCAAGACGCTTAAGATTACCGAGCGCTTCAAGCGAGTCGCCCCGGACCAGATCGAGTACGGCTTTACGATTGACGACCCGTCAACGTGGACCAAGCCTTGGACGGCCATCGTCCCCCTGCACACCATCAAAGGGCCCTTTTTCGAGTACGCTTGCAGCGAAAGCAACATGGACGTCGTGAATATAATGGCTGGAGAACGTGCTAGTGAAAAGGCTAGGGCGGAGAAAGCCAAGGGCGCATCGCCACCTCCAAAGAACTAAGCGCCCCGAGGAGACGCGAAGCCCAGCTTGACACAACGACCCTTTTACAGCTCTCTTACTGGCGGCGGATGCACCGGCGGTTGTCTTTTACCTCAGATTGGCTCGGAAGTCGACGGCCGATCCCCTCAAGAGTGCTTTGAGAAACGCTTCATCTCTTTTCTGCCCCTCGTAGTGATAGGGGTAGGCGACCTTGGGCTGAAAAGCCTTGATGCATTCGGCTGCGTCGCCCGGAGTCATGGTTTGTGGCATATTCATGGGGATGAAGGCCACGTCGATGTCCTTGGCGGCCTTTGCCTCTGGCGTACACTCGGTGTCGCCCATAAAGTACAGGCGCTTCCCGCCTAACGTGATGATGTAGCCGTTGCCGCGGCCTTTGGGATGGTAGAGTTCGCCGGCTTTGGGCCCGTGCTGCATGTTGTACATGGGAACCACTTCCACACCCACGTCTGCCACGTTCTTGTTGTCGCCGTTAGCCATTACCACCGTGGGCGCAGGAATCTTCGTGCCGGCCTCGGTCGCCGCGGCAGCAGGCATTACCACCGGGGCTCCGGTCTTGCGCAGCTTGGTGATCTCGGCGATGTCCAGATTTTCGGGATGAATGTCGGTGATCAGAATCAAATCAGCCGGCTTTAAAGCGTCGAACTTTCCCAACAGGGGAAGTTCAACATTGTCGTATGTGGCCACAGGGTCGATCTGTATGACCTTCCCCGCATATTCGAGTTGCACGCTCGAGTGCATGATCGGTGTAATCTGAATATCTCCGCCTGAGGCGGAAAGCGTGTCCGTTTGATTGGCCGCCAAGACTGCAGCCCCGAATGCAATCACAACCACCAGCGCCACGAACATTCTTATATTCACGATCTCTCTCCTGAGGGTTTCCAGACCGTCCGCTAGCGGAACCTTATCCCACCGTGAATTCGTGCCTGTCAAGTAGTGCCTTCAATCTTCAGGTCGCAGCTCGGTTAGCGGCAAGACTGGCCTTGACACTAACAGGATTCAAGGGTAGGTTTTGGCTTAATTGAGGGGCGCTTGCGGCGATCTCACTTGCGGGATGGGATGTGGATATCATGAAGGTCACTGTTCTTGTTCTCTTGGTGGCGGTGTGCGCGCCTATCGTCGTTCAGGCGCAGAGCACCCCTCAACAGCCACTCGCTCGAACCGCTTCAGCCGCCGCTAAGATTCCTGCCCCTGGCGAGTTTCCGCCCTACAAGCCGCCCCGTACGGCTGATGGCAAACCCGACTTCAACGGAATCTGGCAGTCTTTTGTCACCGCCGATATCGATGTTCGCGACCACGATGCGCAGCCGGGACCTCATCCCGACGTTATGGGCGCGTACGGAGCTTGGCCGGGAGGGCAAGGGATTGTGGAGGGTGGTGAGATCCCCTACAAGCCCGAAGCGTTGGCACAAAAAAAGGCGAACGCCGAAAAACGAATGGTCATAAATATCACGAGTGATGACAGGCGTCATGAGACCGGCGACCCGGAGTTGAAGTGCTATCGGCCAGGAATCCCACGTGCCAACTACGAGCCCTTCCCGTTTCAGATTATTCAAAGCACAGACAACATAGTGATGGTGTACGAGTTCGAGCACGCCCTGCGCACGATTTACATGAAAGAGGATAAGGAGACTCCCAAGGACCCACCGGCCGATAGTTGGATGGGATGGTCGCACGGACATTTTGAAGGGGATACTCTGGTCATCGACTCTACCGGGTTCGTGCCCTACACCTGGTTTGATCGGGCGGGTGATTACCACAGTGATGCCCTGCACGTGGTCGAGCGGTATAATTTGGTGAGTCCTTATCACATAATGTATGAGGCCACCATCGAAGATCCGAACGTCTTTACGCGCCCATGGAAGGTGAGCTTTCCGCTTTATCGGCGCATGGAAAAGAATATCCAGCTTGTGGATTTCGATTGTGTGGAGTTTGTGGAGAAGATGCTGTACGGCCCCTATTACAAGAATTCAAGCAAGTAGATCTGGTCGAGGAGGTCGAGATGGGTAAGCGTTTTGGGGTCCACTCAAATGTTTGGGCCGTCGTGATAGCGATAGCGGCCATCTTAGCGGTGCCTGCATTGGTTACGGCCCAGACCACCTCCGGGGTGGCCGGGAACAAGGATAAGGGTGCGGCACCGAAGAAGACATGGGTTTCCCGGACTGCGGATGGTCAGCCGGACCTGCAGGGATATTGGACGAGCCTCAGCTTCACAGCCATGGAACGCCCTGCGAAATACGGCAATAGAGAGTTCTTGACGGACGAAGAAGCGGCACAGATTCACAAAGAAGGCATACAACACAGTTACGAGTTCACTTTTAACGATTTGGCGGAAACTCCGGTTTACGACGCGACCGTGTACGCGCTCAGCGCTTGGCAAGAGGGGGTGGCGCCAAACCGGAGAACGTCACTCGTCGTGGATCCGCCGGATGGCAGGATTCCTCCTCTGACGCCCGAGGCGGCGAAAGTCAGGGAGGCGGCGCGCAAAGCTGGTCCCAACCAGGACTACGCGGACCCCAATGCACCCGTAAAGGCCGATGTCGCGGAGGATTTGAATTTGGGCGAGCGCTGCCTTTCGTTTGGTGGACCGCCGATCCTTCCCGGCGCGTACAACAGCAACTTTCAAATCGTTCAGGGTACGGGTTACGTGATGATTGAATACGAGTGGAATAACGAGATTCGCATCATCCCGTTGGACGGACGTCCACAACTTTCCCAAGGGCTCCACCGCTGGCACGGAAATTCGCGGGGCCATTGGGAGGGCAACACCTTGGTCGTGGAGACGTCCAATTTCCGTCCCGGCGCTACCTTCCAGGGCGCGAACGCGAAGACTCTGAAGATGACCGAGTACTTTACGCGTACGGACCAGAATACAATCGAATACAAGTTTACGATCGATGATCCATCAACCTGGACCAGGCCTTGGTCCGCAATCGTTCCCCTGAGTCATATGCAAGGGCCCATACCCGAGTACGATTGCAGCGAGAACAACAATGACGCAGTCAATATCCTCGCAGGCGCCCGTGCGACCGAAAAGGCTGCGGCAGAAAAGGCCAAGAACATCTCCCTGAGATAAAGGTGGCACGGTGCTGATGGCTTTGAGAATCGGCGAATTTTGAATAGCAGAGGAGGAAAACAAATGCGAGTGGCTCTGGCGGTGGCGATGCTCGTAGGTGCTCTAGGTTTGCTCGTGACTACATTGCCGGTGCAGGCCCATCATGCCTTTGCGGCGACCTTCGATACGTCGAAGCCCGTGGTCGTGCACTGCGTAATTACAAAGGTCGAATTGATCAATCCCCACTCCTGGTTCTGGTGTGACGAAAAGGCCGCCGGCGGCAACGTGACGAACTGGGGCTTCGAAGGTGGCAGCCCGAATTCTCTGATCCGCCATGGCGTTACCAAGAACACCATTCCCGTGGGAACGGAACTGATCATTCAAGGCTACCAGTCCAAGGCCTTTGAGCATAAGGGAGTGGGTGTCAACATGACCTTTCCCGACGGGCGGAAATTTCTTTTCGGCGGATCTGCTCCTGGAGCCGAAAGCGAAGTAGCGACTCTCACCAAGGACGAGATCGCGCCGACCAGCAAAGACGATTCTAAGAAGTAGCGCCTAGCCGAGACCAGGCGCTCAGGGCAGCAGATCGGGCACGGCGTCGAACTCTGCAGGTCATGACGATGGTGCAGAAAGGAAATGCAACCCGCCAGCAGAAACACGCCGACGAAAAGCCAGGCCGCCGTCCATGTTCCTGAGCACCCGGCGGATATGCAAGGTATAGTGCAGCCATCAGGTGTCAAGCGCGGACACGGGCCCAGTGTCTTGGATCACCGGGGACTCCGTTGGGGGGCCGTTTAGGTCTTCCAATCGGGAGTGGCGACGTATTCGCGGGTAATATCCGCGACGGTTCGTGTGCCGCAATTGCCCATCACCAATTTTAATTCGCCCTGCATGATTTCGATCACGCGATCTACGCCCGCTTGACCGAACGCACCCAAACCCCACAGGAAAGGCCGCCCAATTCCCACTGCTTTGGCGCCAAGTGCCAGCGCCTTGAAAACATCCGTGCCGCGGCGGAAGCCGCCATCGACGAATATCGGGATGCGATTCCCGGCTTCGGCCACCACTTCGGGCAGCGCCTCGATCGTCGCGCGAAGCGTTTCCGTGGCGCGCCCGCCGTGATTGGACACCAATATGCCATCGACGCCGTGATCGATCGAGAGCCGCGCGTCCTCGCGGGTATCAATTCCCTTGATGAGAAACTTCCCTTTCCAGAATTCGCGGATACGATCGGCAAAGGCCCAGTCCATAGCGGGGTTGGGCGCGCGCACGCCGGTCATGTCGATCCCCTTGAACATCGGCCTCTCCTTCATGCTGGGACCGGCACCTTCCTCGTGGCAGGTCTTGCATTGGCTCAGGTCCTTGGGACGCGTGCGCAGAAACGTTTCGCTGTTGCGACCGGTGGTGTTGTCCACGGTGAGCGCGAGCACCGAGCAGCCCGCTGATTGCACGCGCTGCAAAAGCTGGCGACACGCATCCCACGAACTCGGCGCATAGAGCTGCTGCCAGACCGGACGACCGAGCTCCTTGTTGACGTCCTCCACCGCCACCGATGTCATTGTGGAAAGCACCTGCAGCGTGCCGTGAGATTTGGCAGCCCGGGCGACGGCCAATTCGCCCTCGGGAAAGAACGATTTCTCACCGCCCGTAGGACACAAAAATATCGGACTGTTGTAGGTGGTGCCAAACAGCTCGACGCGCATGTCCACTTTGGTCGCGTCACGCAGCCGCCGCGGTCGCAGCTCGATATGCTTGAATCCTTCACGATTGGCGCGCAGTGTGCCATCGTCATCCACGCCGCTGGCCATGTAAGCCCAATGCCCGGGCTGCACCTTGCGGTGAGCAGGCTCCTCGAAGTCGAAGACGTTGAGGGCCTCGGCCGGGCTCCCGATAACCTCAGAGACCGGACGGCCGGTTTGTGCGAAGCCGCTTCGCTCGAGGAATGCAGTCACTCCTCCGAGTGCGGCAACGTAAGGGCTGGCAGCCAGAAACTTGAGAAATTCGCGGCGGGCAGTGCTTGCAGTTTCGCTCATAATGACCGGGATTTTAGCGCTCCTCGCGCTTTCTGACTAGCCCGTTTTCCGCCGCATGCCGCTTTGCATCAAGCAGTCGGTTTTTCGGCCCATCGGTGAGAAGATATGCCCGCTTAGGGCGTCAGAGAATTTCCCGTCAGACAGGAGGAGTTCATGTTGGATCGCCTCAAATTGTGGTTAATGCTTGCAGTGCTTCCAGCGGGCCTGTTCGCGATTTTCCTCGAGCGGACTCCAGCTCAAAACAAGACCTCGGCCACCGTTACACCGGCGGATTATCTCAAATGGCGCAACGAATTCAAAAACTGGGGCCGCTGGGGAGCCGATGATCAGCGCGGCGCGTCCAACCTGATTACCGCGGAAAAAAGTCTGAGCGCAGCAAGACTGGTCAAAAACGGCATCGTCATCTCCCTGGCGCACGCCGTGCCGCAGAAAGTGGACCCGGAAGTACCCGAAGGCAGCGTCTTCCACCGCATCACCGAGAATATAGGCCCTTTCAACACGATCGATCGGTATCAAGTGAGCTACCACGGCCTGGCTCTCGCGCACATGGACGCCTTCTGTCATTTCTTCCTCGAAGGCAAGATGTACAACGGCTATTCCGTGGCCGATAACCTTACGTCAGAAGCCGGCTGCAAAAAAGACGACATCATGTCCTGGCGCGACGGCGTCGTCACCCGCGCTGTGCTCTACGATATTCCACAACTGAAAGGCGTCGACTGGATTGAGCCCGGCACGCCCATTACCCGCTCCGATCTGGAGGCGTGGGAGAAAAAATCCGGAGTCAAGGCGGGCCCCGGCGACGTAATCATGCTCTACGTAGGACGCTGGAAGAGGCGCGCGGCTAAGGGGCCCTACCCGAACGCGATCCCGGGTTATTTTGCCGACGTCATTCCCTTAATCAAGGAGCGCGAAGTCGCATTTGTCGGCCATGACTTTAATATTGATTGGTCGCCGCGGCCCGGATGGGGCCAAGCCGAGGGTATCCCGGTCAATCCGATACACCAGGCTGTGCTCAACTGGATGGGCGTCGGCATCGTCGAGAACCTTGATCTGGAGCGGGCCGTCGAGACGGCCCGGCGCCTGAAGCGCTATGAGTTCATGCTGACGTTTGCGCCGCTTCCCGTCGAGGGTGGCACGGGATCGCCGCTAAATCCCTTGGCGGTCTTCTAGGCCTCTTTTTAAGCCATGGGGCACACTCCGAGGCCGATGGAAGCACCCTTAAGCGCGACGAAGGCTCCTGCTGCGCAACAAACAAAAAGCTGGCGGCGAACCGTTGCAGCATGGGCAGTGCCGAGTTTCGTGGGCATAGCTATCGCCCTTATGCCGAACCCGCACGGCCTTGCACTAAACACTTGGCGCTACTTCGCGTTGTTCGCCGCAGTGATGGTTGGCATCATCACTGAACCGATCCCGGCTGCCGCTCTCGGCCTTGTCGGGGTCGTCGTTGCCGCCGTTTCGGGTCTGGTTCACGCCTCGACCTCACAGGCGACTCTCTGGGCCCTCAGCGGCTTCGCCAACGGAACGGTCTGGCTCATCTTCGCCGCTTACATCTTCTCGCTTGGCTACACCAAGACCGGTCTCGGGAAGCGCATCGCGTTGCTGCTAATCCGAGCTATGGGAAGGCGCACCTTGGGTCTCGGATATGCTATCGCCCTGGCCGATCTGGCCCTCTCGCCCTTCATGCCGTCTAACACCGCGCGGAGCGGCGGAACGCTCTTTCCAATCCTCCGCAACATCCCCGAGTTATATGGATCGCTGCCCAACGACGAAAGCGCACGCAACATTGGCGCCTACTTGATGTACACGGCGCTCGCGGTAACCTGCGTCACCAGCAGCATGTTCGTCACGGCGCTCGCCCCAAACGTGCTCGCCGCCGACTTGGCCTTGCGCACCATTCACGTCACGCTTTCGTGGACCGATTGGTTCAGGGGCTTCGCGCCCGTCGGCTTCGTCCTGCTCGCCATAGTTCCCATCCTGCTTTACAAGATCTATCCTCCCCAAACCCGCGAAGCGCCCGAAGCGCCCCGCTGGGCCGCCGAACAACTGCGCCAGATGGGTCCGGTCTCGCGCAGAGAGATAACCTTGCTCGCTCTTGTTCTTTTAGCGCTGTTTCTGTGGATCGGTGGCGCAAAGTACATTGATGCCACCATTGCCGCGATCTTGGTCGTCACCCTCATGGTCATCCTGGGCGTGGTCACCTGGAACGACATCCTCGCGAACACTCAAGCCTGGAACGTCCTGGTCTGGTTCGCCACGCTGGTTACCCTCGCCGGAGGTCTGGCCGAAACCAAGTTTGTCGATTGGATCGCCCAATCTCTCGCGGCGATCCTCTCGCATCGCGGTGTCATTATGGCCGCCGTGCTCTTGGTCGCCGCCTTTTTCCTGTTGCACTACCTGTTTGCAAGCATTACCGCCCACGTCAGCGCGCTGTTTCAAGTCTTTCTTGTAGTCGCGATAACCATTCCGGGTATGTCGCGGCTGGCCTGGGCCCTGCTGCTTAGCTACCCCCTCGGCCTCATGGGCATTCTCACACCTTATGGAACCGGGCCTTCGCCGATCTACTACGGTTGCGGTTATATCAAAGGCAAGGACTTCTGGAGCTTGGGCTTTCTTTTGGGCTTTCTTTTCTTCGCTGTCTATGTCCTGATCGAACTGCCCTGGCTTACGTTCCTGAAGATTTGAGTGCCGCTTCCCTGCGGTGGCCTCGAAGTGCAACTCCTCACTATTCGGTCGGATTTTAGCAACACACTTCCCCGCGAGGGCCCGAGTTCTCGGGCCATGTCAACCAAGGCAACGTAACGCCTGCGATGGATTGGCGCAATGAAATCTCGCCTCCTAACGTAAAGCGAGACTCCAATCGCGCCGACGTATATGCCATTCATTGCTGACTGGGGCTCGAGCTAGGCTCGACTTTTGGGGTTCCTCGCATGATGCGTAATAAGCGACTCGACATTCTGCGCGGCATCGCCGTTTTATTTGTGCTGGGGCGGCATGGTGTCATGGAGGGTGTCTGGAAGGAAACGGGTTGGGCGGGTGTGGACCTGTTTTTCGTGCTGAGCGGCTTCCTGATTTCAGGTCTGCTCTTCAGCGAATACAAGAGGAAACGCAGCATCGATCTAGCCCGATTCATCATCCGGCGGGGTTTCAAGATCTATCCGTCGTTCTATCTCATGCTCCTCACGACCTTCCTGGTGGCCGCGAGCTACGGAGTGTGTCGCCCTTACGCATAGGAATCGGCGTTCTCATGGCCCGCATCGTGGAATTTCCGACGCTCGCGCTGCGTAACCGGCTGTTTCCCGACGCCGGAGGACCGCCCGCAGTGGTGCGTGCTGCAGAAACTCGTGCAAACCCCACAGGAGTCGCCAAGCCCGAAGCCGTAAGCCTTTGTGAGGAAGCTTAACTACTTCTTGGGAGCAGTAACCGGGTCCACGACGCTCTGGCGAAAGTGCTCATACTCCGACATCGAGCAGGCATAAGCGTCCTCGAAGCCACCGTGCTGCAACGCGAAGATTTTTCGTCCGGCCCACGTTTTTGTGTAGGCTTTCGAGTCGTCGAAGACCAAGTCGAGCTGTAGAGTGTCATGATTGATGCGTCGGAACCGTTCAGTGAGGTGCAGCTCGTCGCTATGCGGACGCCCTACGTGATCGAGCCAGGTCTTATCGTTAAAGCCGATGGTGTCAATGACCAGAGTATCGCCTTCATACTTCCCGACTGACTCTCCCCACCAGGTAGGATCGGGGTCCTGGCGGTGGCCGCGGTTCATGGCTACCGGGCGCCAAGTCGGACCGTATTGATAGAGGATGTACAGGATATCGGGGGTCTGAACAAACCGGAATTGCGTGGGGACCAGGTAAATCCGCGGGACGCCCACCGGATCGCAGTACTTCAGACGCGGGTCTGTCGTATTCTCAAAAGTCCCGTGGGGTCCGTTTTCGGGTCTTTCGGAATTTAGCTTGGCCAGTGCCCAGGGCTGATACGGCGTATCGTCTTGCGGTGTTCCTGCCTTTCTGTCGCCTGGATCGGAAATGATAAAGCCTCCGCCTCCTGCGCCAACGGGATTCCCCCAGTCTCCAGACAAATCGGGGATCTGCCCTTGAGCTCCGGCTTTGGAGTTTGCCGGCGTCTTCGTTTGACCTCCTGAACCGGCCGATAAGGCCACCACTCCCAGCACCACCAAAGCGGCGGAATGCAAGAAGAGATTTCGCATAAGAACTCCTTTACTCCTTCGAAGTCGTACTGGGGCAGGAACAAAATGGAGCGAGGCGCTCAGCGGTCCGGATAGGCGCGAAGTATTTTGCCATTGGGGAGGGTTACCCTTTGTATGATTCCGAAGGGCGAGCCGTTTTTGGCAGCATGAAACTCGATCTTCACCATATCGCCTGCTTGCAGCGACTTCCTGCTCCACTCGCGGGGCGCCAACATGCTCGGAGGAGGAGCCTCGAGTGTCCAGTGTTCCAGATCGCCCTTGTCATTCATCACGTCGAAACGAATCTGGCAATGAGGATTGGTCCACTCGATCTCTGTAATCGTGGCCTTCCCAAAGGTGACCATGTTGGTCATGTCGTACCCTGCTGTTCCGTGGTGCGCCATCACAGCGCTTGTCGTTGATAAAAGAAGAACAACCGCCAAAAAGCTGGTTACCCTCACCGTAAGCACCCTCCGATTTGGGCATCAATCCCGGTTCGGCTAATTGCGGGTCGTCGTAGAGTATACATCCTGCGGCTTTCTACTGAGCAAAGCAAGAAGCACGATCAAAGTAAGCGCGCCCTCTGCGAGAATAATTTTTGCCGCTGGAGCTTCCTGGAAAAATGGATGGCGCAGATATCTCGCCGTAAAGTGATGGCGGGCAAGAGCAGCTTTCACTCTTCTGGTGCGAACGCCAGCAACACGTTTCCCGGCATTCCGCCGTTGCGAGGATAACCGGAATTTACAAACAGCATTCCCCCAGCGACGACCGGGCCGGCGCCGTCGAGCGATCCTCCCTTGGCTTCGACACCGTTCACCGTGGAGTAGCTTTTTGCGGTGTCGAAATCCCACAGGATTTTGCCATCTCCGGCCGCAAACGCGCGCAAATGGCCGTCAACGGAGCCCGAAAAAACCACCCCGGGAATGGCCGTCACCGCCTGCGACTGCGCGGGGCTGCAACCGGGGCGCGGCGGATCGCACGGATGTGGCGCGACGAACCACATCTTGCCGCCATCGGCCGGTCGCAACGCCGTCAAGCCGCCGCCCTTGGCGGGATCGAACTTGGCCCCGCCCACGGCCCCGCCAGAGTTCAGCACTCCGGTCAAATCCGAGGCCGCTGCGAAGACCGCTTGGCCGTCGCTGGCCATACCCCACTGCACGCCTCCGTTCCTGCCGCCCTGTCCGACGCGCGTCTGCCAACGAACCTTGCCCTTCTGGTTCGGATCCAGCCCATAGACCACCCCAGATTTCTGCCCGGCAACGAGAATATCTTTTCCGTCCGGCAACGAGAGCAACAACGCGGAGGAACCAAAATCATAATCGGGGCCGTCCTCTTCGGGGCAGTTGGGGCCGTGGTTGCGGCAGGCGCTCGTATAGGCGTCGTTCGGGGTGGTTTGCTGGAACCATCGTATCTTCCCCGTTGTAATATCCAGCGCCATCACCGCGTCGCTGGTTGCCGTGGCAGGAGAGGAGTAGTTGTCGCCCGTAGTCACATAGATCACGCCGCGCTTGGGATCAATCGTAGGTGCCGACCACACCGGCGCCCCGGAAGGTCCCCACTGCTGCGCGCCTGCGCTGTTGACCCCCGTCTTCCTGGGCGGATCAATCGTGTAGGTCTTCCAAACCTTCGATCCGTCCGCCACGCGAAGTGCCGTCACGCTGCCGCGAAACGTGCAGCAAGCGTAGTGCGGCTCGATCGAGCGAGTCTCCTCCCAGGAGGCCGCTCCGATGAATGCTACCCCTGCATAGACCTCGGGCGAGCCCGTCAGCCGCGTCCCCTCGTGGTCGTCTATGCGGTGCTTCCAAAGCAGCTGGCCGCTTTTGGCTTCGAGTGAATAGAACCAGCCGATCTGATCACCGAACAACAACGAGTAATCCGAACCCGAGGCGTTCGCCACAGCCGCAATCGCGGAGCGCACCGGCCCGTTGGCCTGAAAAGTCCAATGCAGGCAGCCGGTCTTCGCCTCCAGCGCCTGCACTACTCCGCCGGCGCTGCCCACGAAAATCGTGTCGTCCAAGACCGTGGGCGCGGCGAAGGCGGTCACGTCTCCCGCAAATCCGTATGCCCATTTCAATTTCAGCCGCGGGACTTGATCACGGGTGATTCCGCCGGATGGTTGAAAGCGGGTATTCGCAGGCAAGGGACTCCAGCCATTCCAATTCCCGGCCGTTTCGGCGGACAGGGGATGCCGCTCAGCGCTGCAGAAGGCGCTGGCCGCGGGTCCTGGCTCGCTCCCCTTGGTGCCCAGAAAACCGGCGACGGCCTGGCGCTCCTCGCGCGTCAGCGGGTAAGCCACGCCCATCATCAGTCCGAAGTCCAAGGTCCGCAGGATGCGGCTCGCCGTCATTTTCTGCAGTGTGTCCCGCGAGGGCGCGCGACTGGCCGCCGCATTCTCATGACATTGCGCACACCGCGTCTGATAAACGTCTGCGCCCAATACAGTTTGAGAAGACACGGTTTGCCCGAAGACCGGTGCGGTAGCCAGCGTCGTGCCAATCACCACACAGCCGAGAAATAAACAAGAGGAAGCCAGGGAGCGCACGTTCTCAGGGAACCTCTTCAAAGACCATGAGATGGGATTCCTCCGTAAGCCAGTCGTCTGTCCCATATTGCGTTGTAGGCATCAGTTGGACCAGGTGCTTCGGGACAGCCGAGTAATACCGCTTCATTTCCGGGATGCACACACCCGACTTGGCGATCGATCCGGTCGGAACTTTTCCAAGCATTCGGAAATGGTCCGGGTCGTCCTCATGAAACACGGCCAAACTTCCCGAGCTCCCGGAAAAATAAATACGCGAAGTCGGAGCGTCATAGTAGATCTCATCAGCGCCGCCTACGGCGTCCAGCGCCTGAACTACCTTTCCGGTGTCGGTGAGGACCAC